>Ga0318576_10000127_pt1 | contig 15533 bp, 9 predicted proteins | sample GRESIP089b5f24_FD_203498 | JGI IMG/M metagenome (GOLD analysis project Ga0318576, IMG submission 203498) | Tropical soil microbial communities from Luquillo Experimental Forest, Puerto Rico - GRE.SIPMG.089b5f24 | ecosystem: Environmental > Terrestrial > Soil > Tropical forest > Bulk soil...
CAGCATGAATAGGGGTAGTTATCCATTTCGGCGACATCGATTTCGGCTCGGCAGCCAGCATCGTTCAGGGCTCGGCGCACGATCAGCGAGCCGCCGGTGTTGCCCTGGATCAACAGGATCACCTGGGCATCCCTGAGCAGTGGGGCAAGCGATCGCGCGACCATCGCCTGAGTATTTCCGCCGGTCACAATGATGATGACATCGGCGCGATCGACGGCAGGTTCGAGATCCGTCGTCGCGCGCTCGACCGCAGCAAAGCCGCCTCTCTCACCTTCGACATCCACCCCACCACGCGCGCGAATTTCGGCGAGCTTTGCATCGTCGATATCGTGGAGCCGCAGCTTGAACCCGGCGATCCCCAATTCAGCGACGAGGTAAAGACCGCCGATTCCGGCTCCGATGATCGCAACTGTCTCGGTGCTTCTCTCCGTCACGGCTACATCCCTGTGCTGACCGGCGACTGCTTACGCCGCCGCCGAGATTACCTCTAAACGCCGCCAGATCGATCGGGCTGGTGCGTTTTTTGGGCTCTGCCCTCTGCCCCTTTCGCCGACTCGCTCGGCAAGCTCCGAATGGGCCGGCGGACGGGGGCGGGTTTGGGTCTTTCCTCTAGCGCCGTGAACGGCGGTGACTCCGAACCGGATTCGGAACGACCTGATCGACGCCGAATGCAAACCGACCTCGCCACCGCCGAGGAATGCGCCCGTCAGCCTGGCTCCCCGCACTTCAAAGCGACATGACTTGGATATTAGGCCTCTTGCGAACCGGAACCGAGGAACCGGGCCGGGCCGGCCACCTCCGGCTCAAGGACTGCGACATTCCATTCCCTTGGCCGGCCTTTTTTGGTTTCCGCAGCGGCCATTTCTCGTGCCTGCTGTGCGTTTTCGGCAATCACCGTAGCGTAAAATATATCGCTACCCGAGGACATGGTGCAGCTGAATTTCATCATCCCCTTTCTCTCCCTTTAAACGGACAGAACATTTCAGCCCATCATACAAGCATACCGCTGCTCGTCGCCCCGGGGCCGCCATCTTTTCCTAGCCGCCGAATGCAGGAGTCACTCCTTAATCGACGTGCGGATCTGGCGCCATCTATTGCGACGAGGCCGCATATCTTACTTTGCGGCGCTGCTGTGGCCCGCTAGCGTGGTACATAGTGCTGTCAGCCGGGCTGACGAGCCATGCGCCGCCGACAATTGCGAAGGCTATAAATCCGGGGATGACGGCGAGCCAAGTGCTCGCTGCTGCCAGTGCGCCCGCGCTGGCCCAGCTACACGACGACAGCGCCTCGGCAAAAGTGGCAATGCGCGACGAGGTTTGGCGGCGCCGAAAACGGCTGCGCTTTGCTTGCACACGAAACCAGAACTGAATTGACGTGGCCGAAGCAGCGGCGGTGGCGCCTCCAAGCGCAGTGACCAGTGCGGAAACGGGGGCGACGACCGCAAGTGCAACGATAAAAGGAGCGAAGACGACGGCAATCACCCCCATCACCGCTTCGGTCTTAGCGCGAAGCACGCGAGCGTTTGTGACTGGTGAGGAAGCTATGAGATCCGGTGCGTCCTCGCCGGAGATGGCAAGCCAAGCAAGACCGCCTGCTAATTGTCCGGCCGCCATGATCAGTATCGGCACCAGCAGTGTGGATGCACCTCTGTTATCATAGAAAATCACGCCACAACAAGAAAGCGGGCGGCAGAAGGTAAAGCAATTGCATCATGCTTTGCGACATCAGCCACGGATCGCGTCGCAACAGATGCCATTCCTTGTGGCGCAATGCGCGTGTCGGCCATGTCTCGCGAAAGCCGGAGGATCGTAGGCGCTGCCGGATCGGGTTTCGCGAGACGCCGGCGGCTGCGAGCACCAATTGCCCGGTGCGCGGCGCGAAGACGCAGATGGTTGCGGCCAGCAGGATCGCGCTGATGCTGAAGACTAGCAGCAGTGCAAGCAAGTCGCCGAGGATGGCGCGCGCCGGCAACCAGAGGACGCTTCCGCTGTCCGGGGTAAATCTGATCACCGCTTCCGATTGCAGAAACACGACCCGGGAGGGGGTGCCGTAAGAAAGGATTGCTGCCAATTGCACACCAATCACAAAGCTCGCACCGATCACGGCGGCGGCGATCTGCGCGCCGAGCCGTGTGTGCTTTGGCCCGATTGTGCGGAAGAGCCCGACTGTGAGTACCACGGCAACCGCGACTGCGACCATCGCCAGCGCTACAATAACGCCGTAAGCGGCGAGCCAACGCAATCCGCCGAACCAAGTCAGAATGTTGATAAAAGGCGCGGCCAGCGCCAGCGACATCACCGCGATGATCGCTGCAATCGCGACGATGCGCACAGCGAAGAGCCGCCAGGTTGCGACCGGCGAGGAGAGGATCAGATCGAGATCGCCGCGCCCGTAAAAGGCGCGCGTTACAGCCTCCATCGCCTGCGACAGCATCAACGACCCGTAGAGTGCAAGCGCGCCGCTTAGCATCAGCAGCATTCGCTTGTCCGGCGGGCGCGACAAATCCGCACTCTGATAAAGGGCCAGGTAAGCGAAACCATGCAGAAACAGCGCGATGGCGATCAATCCCAGCGCCAGTCTGCGCCTGCTCCGGCGGCGGCGGGACATCAACCACAACCAATCCCGCCACGCGAGCCGCCATTCATGATGTGCAAACCAGAATATCGTACCGCCTCGCCTCACGCGGCGACCTGTCCTGTCCGCGGCGCCGGTTTCGACCAGGGCAAGAAAGCCGGTTTCGACCAGGGCAAGAAAGATGTCCTCAAGGCTGTCACCCGCGCCGGTCTGACGGCGCAACTCGTCCATATTCCCTTCGGCCAGAAGTCGCCCTGCGACCATCACCGCGATCCGATCGGCCATTCGCTCGGCCACGTCCAGGATGTGCGTCGTCATGACCACGGAACAGCCGGCGCGGACGCGCTCGCGCAACACGCTCTTGACCAAACGCGCCGAGCCAGCGTCGAGCCCGGTGAACGGCTCGTCCAGGATGATCAGCCGCGGTTCATGCACGAGCGCGCCGGCCAGCGCTACCTTCTGACGCATGCCTCTGGAAAGCCCCTCACAGCGGTCGTGCGCGTGTGTCTCCAACCCAAGCCAGCGGATAAGATCGTGCGCCCTTACCTCGGCAACGTTGGTCTCCACCGCCCACAAGCCGGCGACGAAGTGCAGATATTCCATCGGCGTCAGCTTGTCGTAGATCATTGGCTCGTCCGAGAGCCACGCCATGATTTGCTTGGCTCCCGCCGGGTCGGCCAGCGCGTCGATGCCGAAGACCGCAATCGACCCGCGATCGGGCTTCAGCAGCCCCGTGACCATCCGCAATGTCGTCGTCTTGCCGGCGCCATTGGGCCCCAGCAGCGTGTAAAATTCGCCGGTCCGAACTCTCAAATCCAATCCGTCGACCGCCGGTTGCTCGAAACTCTTGGCCAGCCCCCGGATTTCGAGGGCGAGTGACGGTACGGCCTGGTTCATTGCTTGGGAGCAGAAGCGCGCGAATCCAGATATTGGGCGATGTCGAATGTAGCACCTACACCTAAAAGAACATTTGCGCTCCCGATAGTTTGCCCCTCCGTCATCATCGTGATCCCTTGCCAACGTGGCGCCCTCGTAGCGCCACGCCAGCTCGCCTGCTCCGACTTCGATCAGGTGACGCCGGCCACGGGGGCTCTGTGCGTGCGTACAGGATTTCGCGCAGATCACGGCGTAATGTCCATTTACTTTGCCGCCCCGACGCTCGCGAGCGCCTTCGTTGCGAGATGGTGACGCAGCTCCATCCTTCAGCTGCTGGAGCAAATGACGCTGATCGTGTGCCGTATGCCGCCCGATGCCGTGCCAGCCCGATCGCTATTAAACGCATCGAACCGTCGATCAACCTTCCGCCAGAAGCTCATCGGGTCTGCGTAGCGTCGCGATGAGGGCCTCCGCCGCGCATCAGCCGGCTGGCGATCTCGGCCGCCAGATCTCTGGCGACCGCGACAAGGATGTGCCGCCCCTGATCGCAGTTGCCCCACTCACGGAGCTGCCGCACGCCGTCTCGAACTTCTGGTAGGCGTGGAAGCCGGCATCCTCCCGGAGCCACACCTGGGCGAGAGTTGCGATTAACGAGTCGGGCGAATGGCCTAAGGTGAGGTGACGGGCAACCAAACCCCGCCTCCTCGCTTATTGTCCAAGTTCAGTTAGGGGCTGCTGCGAAATTTCCGACCCAGTGGCGATTATTCACACCGACTGTGACGGTAATGCGACAAAGACCCAAAAGATGGGGAATACACTATTATAACTCGAAAAACTAATCCTTTTCAATATGTTATGGTATTGCCCAAATTTTAGGCAAAGATTAAGGAGATCTGATGGGCCGCCGATTCTGCTTCGCTCGCCTTCGGTTTTCAACCAAGTTACCCACAGATTTGGTGGATATCGTTAATGCAAGCCCTAACAACTAGCAACAGATATTATTGACAATATTGTGACAGTTCCCTGACGAGAATCTGACGAGGGAAGCGATCGGTGGGCTGACTGCTCTGAGAACCAGATCGAGGGTGCTCGCCGGAGCGAGGCTGCCGGCGGCCGATGGTGGGCCCTCTCTGAAGCGCAGTGGCACCGAACCAATCCGGTAAACGATGCTTAGAAGAACAGCGGCGGTGGACGGCGGATGGGGTGCGTTGCTTCAAAGGCGCGGGCGGCGCGCAGGACGCGGTCATCGGCGTAGAGCGGACCGACGATCTGCAGGCCGATCGGCAGGCCGGCAGTGGTCAGGCCGCACGGGATACTCGCGGCCGGCTGGCGGGTCATGTTGAACGGATAGCTGAACGGCGACCAGTCGATCCAATGCCGCTCGGTCGCAGGATCGTTGAGATCCTGCGCGACCGGCAGGGCCGGGACCGGCATCATCGGTGTCAGCAGTAAGTCGTAGTTCTGATGAAATGCCGCCATCTGCTGGCCGAGTTCGGTACGTATGAGGTCGGCAGCGAGATAGTCGAGGACACTGATCCGCTCACCTTCGGCCACTGTCGCCACCAGCCCGGGGTCGACCAGCGCTCGCTTGTCTCGAGGGTAGGCGTCGAGGAGCTTGGCGGCGCCGGCCGCCCACAAGGTGAAGAGTGCATCGCGCGGCGAGGGAAAAATCGTGTCGACCTCTTCGACGATGGCGCCCAAATCCTCGAAGCTGCGCGCCGCCTTGGCCGCAGCGATGGCGATCTCCGGATCGACCTTGGCATAGCCGAGGGTCGGGCTGTAGGCAACGCGCCAGCCACGGATGCTCTCTTCGAGCCCATCGAGAAAATTCTTGCTTTCGGGCGGCAAGGCGTAGGGGTCGCGGTGGTCGGGGCCGGCGATGACGGTCAGCATCAGCGCCGCATCGGCCACGGTCCTGGCCATCGGTCCGATGTGGGCGAGAAGGCCCATCGGCGAGAGCGGATAGGCCGGCACCCGGCCAAAGCTCGGTTTCAGTCCGAAAATGCCGGTAAAGGCGCATGGGATCCGGATCGACCCGGCGCCGTCGCTGCCCAGATGCAACGGCCCGATGCCGGCGGCGCAGGCAGCGGCGGCTCCGGCGCTGCTGCCGCCGGGGGTGCGCGAGAGGTCCCACGGGTTCCGGGTGATCCCGGTCAGGGGGCTGTCGCCCAGAGCCTTCCAGCCGAATTCCGGCGTCGTCGACTTGCCGAGGATGACGGCGCCGGCTTCGCGCAGCCGCGCCGTCGCGGGCGCGTCCTCCGGCCAATCCTGACCGCGCTCGACGAGGTGCGAGCCGCGTAGGGTCGGGAAACCGCGCATCAGCACGAGGTCCTTGATCGTCACCGGCACCCCGTCGAGAGCGCCAGTCTGCTCTCCGCGGAGCCAGCGCGCCTCCGACGCGCCCGCAGCCGCCAGCGCGCCGTCTCGATCGACGAGGCAAAAGGCGTTGATCTTCGGTTCTAGCGAGTCGAGTCGGTCGAGCAGAGTCCGCGTCACCTCGAGCGGCGACAGTGCTTTCGCGCGATAGAGCTGGAGCAGCTCTACCGCCGAGGTAGAGGCGACATCGGTTTCGTCGGCCATCGCGCCTCCCTTCTCGTCCGACGCCGCACGCGCGGAGAAGCAGCGACAAATCTATGGTTCCGCTTTTGCGCTGTGAAGCGAGATATGGATCGCGTAAGTTTGCCGACACAAACAAAGTGCGGACAGGGAACCCGATGAACTGTATTGTCAGGATGCTCCGAGCGGCCGCTCCCGCCCTCACGCTCGCCCTCGCTTTCGCATCCCCCCCAGGCTGGGCACAATCGGCGCCGAAGACTCTGCGCTTCATCCCGCAGGCGGATTTGCGGAGTATCGACCCGATTTGGACAACCGCGTATGTGACGCGGAATTTCGGCTATCTCGTCTTCGATACGCTGTTCGCGCTCGACAAGGACTTCAAGCCACAGCCGCAAATGGTCGATCGCTGGACGGTCAGCGACGACAAACTCCTCTACAAGTTCACATTGCGCGATGGGCTCAAATGGCATAACGGCCAGCCGGTGCGCGCCGCCGATTGCGTCGCTTCGGTCAAGCGCTGGGGCCAGCGCGACAAATTCGGTCAGAAGCTGATGGAGGCTGTGGGCGAGATTGCCCCCGTCGACGACAAGAGCTTTTCGATCGCGCTCAAATTTCCGTTCCCGCTGCTGATCGACGGTCTCGGCAAGCTGTCGAGCAACGTGCCGTTCATGATGCCCGAGCGGCTCGCTCGGACCGACGCGTTCCAGCAAATCCCGGAGGCGATCGGTTCGGGGCCGTTCAAATTCGTCAAGGAGGAGTGGGAGCCAGGCCATAGGGCGGTGTTCGTCAAGAACTCCGATTATGTGCCGCGCGAGGAGGCGCCGAGCTTTGCATCCGGCGGGAAAGTGGCCAAGGTCGACCGCGTCGAGTGGCTCTACATCCCCGACACCGCGACCGCGGCGGCGGCGCTCAACTCCGGCGAAGCCGACTGGTACGAGCAGCCGCCGGCTGATCTCGTCCCGGTCTTCGCCGGCAACAAGGACATCGTCGTTGCGACCGTCGATCCGCTCGGCAACCACGGCATCCTGCGCTTCAACCACGTACAGCCGCCGTTCAACAATCTCAAAATGCGCCAGGCGGTGCTGAACCTCGCCGATCAGAAAGACTACATGGGCGCTGCCGCCGGCGACCCGAAATACTGGAAGACATGTGCGGCGCTGTTCGGCTGCGGCACTCCTTTTGAGACCGACGCCGGCGCCGAAGCGTTGCGGAACGGGCCGAACCCCGCGAGAGCCAAACAGCTCCTCGAGGAGGCAGGCTACAAGGGCGAGAAGATCGTGCTGATGTCGGCGACCGACCAGCCGATCGTGCACGGGCAAGCACTGGTCACCCTGGATGCGCTGCGAAAAGCTGGCCTCAATGTCGAATTCCAGGCCAACGACTGGGGCACACTGATCACCCGCCGCACCTCGAAGGAGCCGGTCGAAAAGGGTGGATGGAGCATCTTCCACACCTGGGGCGCGGCCCCCGATCTCTCCCCAGCGCTCAATGCTGCGCTCCGGGCCAATGGCGACAACGCATGGTTCGGCTGGCCAAGCGACGAGAAGCTCGAGGCGCTGATCGACGCCTGGTTCAAGGCGCCGGATCTTGGGGCACAAAAGCAGATCGCCGCCGAAATCCAAGTCGAGGCCTACACGAACGACGTGCCTTATATTCCGACCGGCCAGTTCGTGATCCCAACGGCCTACCGTAAGAATCTCGAAGGCATCATCATCGCGCCGGTCGTTTTCCTGTGGAACGTCGAGAAGATATAAGGCCGACGGCGTGTTTTCCTACATAGTAAGGCGCATCCTGGCGACGATCCCGGTAATGGCGGTGGTCGCGCTGTTCGTGTTTTCACTCCTGCATCTGAGCCCGGGCGATCCGGCTGCCATCATCGCCGGCGACACCGCGACCGCCGCCGACATCGCCCGCATCCGGGAGAAGTTGGGGCTCGAGCAGCCGCTATACATTCAATTCGGGACCTGGGTGTGGGCTCTGCTGCACGGCGATCTCGGCATCTCGATCTTCACCAACCTTCCGGTGTCCAAGCTGATCGCACAGCGCGTCGAGCCGACGGTCGCACTGACCATTTCGACCCTGATCGTCTCGGTCCTGGCGGCGATCCCGATGGGCGTGCTGGCGGCGTGGAAGGCCGGCTCGTGGATCGATCGGGCGGTCATGGTCTTTGCGGTGCTCGGGTTCTCGGTGCCGGTGTTCGTGCTGGCTTATGTGCTGATCTATGTCTTTGCGATCTCGACCGATCTGTTGCCGGTCCAGGGCTTTGTCAGCATCCGCAACGGCATTGCGCCGTTCCTGTCGCATATCGTGATGCCGAGCCTCGCGCTCGGCATGGTCTTTGCCGCGCTGATCGCGCGAATGACCCGCGCCAGCATGCTCGACGTCCTCGCCCAGGACTACATCCGCACCGCCCAGGCCAAGGGCCTCGCAAACGACAAGGTGCTGATCGGTCACGCGTTGAAGAACGCGGCGGTCCCAATCGTGACAATCATCGGGATCGCCATAGCCGGGTTGATATCAGGTGTCGTCGTTACTGAGACCGTATTTGCGATCCCCGGTTTGGGAAGACTGACCGTCGATGCGATCCTGCGTCGCGATTACCCGATCATCCAGGGGATCATCCTGGTGTTCTCGGCGGCTTATGTGCTGATCAATCTTCTCGTCGACCTCAGCTATACCTTTCTCGACCCCCGCATCCGGTATTAGGCGATGACCGTAGCACCTACCGATCTCGCCGTCCTCGCCGCTCCCCGGGAGCGGAGTCGAGGCGTCTGGGCCTATATCCGCCGCCATCCGACAATCGTCATCGGCGCCACGCTGCTCGGGCTGATGGCGTTAATGGCAGTCTTTGCCCCTTTGCTCGGCACTGTCGATCCGCAGGCGCTGGCTCCGGTGCAACGGCTGCGCTGGCCATCGGCGACGCACTGGTTCGGCACCGACATGCTCGGTCGCGACATCTACAGCCGCACGGTCTACGGCGCGCGTGTATCGCTGACCGTCGGGATTAGTGTCGCGCTGCTGGCGAGCGGGATCGGTCTCGTGATTGGCCTCGTGACCGGCTTCAGCCGTTGGACCGATGCAATCGGCATGCGGATCATGGACGGGCTGATGTCGATCCCCGGGATCCTGATCGCGATCGCATTGATGGCATTGACCCGCGCCAGCCTCGAGAACGTCATCATCGCGATCACCGTCGCCGACACGCCGCGGGTCGCCCGCTTGGTCCGTGGCGTCGTGCTGACCCTGCGCGAGCTGCCCTTTGTCGAGGCGGCCCATGCCAGCGGCACCGGCTTTTTCCGCATCCTGTGGCGGCATATCCTGCCCAACACGGTGCCGCCGCTCCTGGTGCAAGGGACCTTCGTCGCCGCCTCGGCGATGATCGTCGAGGCGATCCTGTCGTTTCTCGGTGCCGGGACGCCGCCCAATATCCCGAGCTGGGGCAACATCATGGCCGAGGGGCGCAGCCTCTTCCAGGTCGCCTATTATATTGTGTTCTTCCCGGGAGCCTTCCTGTCGATCACCGTCCTTGCCATGAACCTGCTCGGCGACGGGCTGCGCGACGCACTCGATCCGCGCCTAGCACGGCGCATGTAGCGGATGGCCGCGGCCGCAACTGGCGCATCGGAAACGCGCCGCCCGACAGACGTGAGCGGCGCCCGCGCCAAGAGGGGGGCCTATATCGCCACTGCCGAGAAGGCTCCGCGCTCCAGGGCCGAGCCGATCCTCGACATCGCCGATCTCAGGACCTGGTTCTTCACCCGCGACGGGGTGGTGCGCGCTGTCGACGGGGTCTCCTTCCATGTGATCCCCGGCGAGACCTTGGCGATCGTCGGCGAGAGCGGCTGCGGCAAGAGCGTCACCGCGCTGTCGGTGTTGCGGCTGATCCCGTCGCCGCCCGGGCGTATCGTGTCGGGCGCGATCCGCTTTGCCGAGCGCGATCTCCTGCGTCTCAGTGAAGCCGAGATGCGTGACGTGCGCGGCAACGAGATCTCCATGATCTTCCAGGAACCGATGACGTCGCTCAATCCGGTGCTGACGATCGGCCGGCAGATCGCGGAAACCCTGACGCTACACCAGGGGCTCGACCGCAGCGCGGCACTCGCCAAAGCCATCCACATGCTGCGCCTCGTCCATATTCCCGAGGCGGAGCGGCGGATCGCCGAATATCCGCATCAGCTCTCCGGCGGCATGCGGCAACGCGTCATGATCGCGATGGCGCTCGCCTGCAACCCGAAGCTGCTGATCGCCGACGAACCGACGACCGCGCTCGACGTGACTATCCAGGCGCAGATCCTCGATCTGATGCGCGAATTGAAACAGAAGATCGACGCGGCGATCGTGCTGATCACGCACGATCTCGGTGTAGTCGCCGAGATGGCGCAGCGCGTCGTCGTCATGTATGCCGGCCGCAAGGCCGAGGAGGCTCCGGTCGGGACACTGTTCCGCCGCCCGCTCCACCCCTACACCAAAGGACTCCTCGCCTCGGTACCGCGGCTCGGCGCTTCCCTCCACGCCGACCGGGCGCCGCGGCTCGCCGAAATCGCCGGCACCGTGCCGTCGCTCAGGGAGCCGATCCCCGGCTGCCCGTTCGCGACCCGCTGCACATTGGCGACGGCAATCTGCGAACGCGAAATGCCGGTTTTCGAGGAGAAAGAGCCCGGACATTTCGCCGCCTGCTTCCACTCAGACCAGTTGGCGGCCGCATGAATGCCGCCGCGCCGTTGCTGTCGGTCAGGGGACTCGTCAAGCACTTCCCGGTGAAGAAGGGGCTCCTGCAGCACACCGTCGGACAGGTCCATGCCGTCGACGGCATCTCCTTCGATATCGGCGAGGGGGAGACTTTGGGCCTCGTCGGCGAGAGCGGCTGCGGCAAATCGACTGCGGGCAAGGCGATCCTCAAGCTGATCGACCCGACCTCGGGCGAGGTCCGCATCCGCGGCGAGCGCATCGATCGGCTGTCGCGCCGCGAGATGCGGCCGTGGCGGCGTCAGCTCCAGGTCGTCTTCCAGGATCCGTACTCCTCGCTGAACCCGCGCCTCAAGATCCGCGACATCATCGGCGAGCCGCTCGTCAATTTCGGCCTCTCCAGCGGCGGCGAACTCGAGGAACGGGTGACGGAGCTCGCACTCAAGGTGGGTCTGCGCGCCGAGGCGCTCGACCGCTACCCGCACGAATTTTCCGGCGGCCAGCGCCAGCGTATCGGCATCGCCCGCGCCTTGGCATTGCATCCGAGCCTCATCGTCTGCGACGAGCCGGTTTCGGCGCTCGATGTCTCGGTGCAGGCACAGGTGATCAATCTGCTCGGCGATCTCCAGCGCGAATTCGGCCTCTCTTATCTCTTCGTCGCCCACGACCTCGCCGTCGTCGAGCACATCAGCCATCGCATTGCGGTCATGTATTTGGGCAAGATCGTCGAGATCGCCGACAAAAAGGCTCTCTTTACCCGACCACAGCACCCCTACACCGAGGCGCTCTTATCGGCGGTGCCGGTCCCCGACCCGGAAGCCGCCAAAAAGCGCATCATTTTGAAGGGCGACGTGCCGAGCCCGATCAATCCGCCCTCGGGTTGCCGTTTCCACACCCGCTGCCCCTACGCTTTCGCCCGCTGCTCGCAGGAGGAGCCTGAAATCCGCGAGGCCATGCCGGGCCACCACGTCGCCTGCCACTTGCGCGAGGTGCAAACCGCCGCTTTCGCCGAAGCCGCCGCGCTGCCGGTGTAGCCGGCGACCGGGTCGGCAGACAAAATCGAAAGTTGAATCGTCAATCGTCCGTTGTGCAATCTGCAGCGAATCAGCAGCGGGATTTCTTCCTGTGGTTGAATAGCTCTATCCATTGCGCCCGTGCGCGCCGTCACCGTCCTCGCCGCACCTCCTGAGGGGCTACAAACAATTATGGAGTACGAAGTAGGCAATTTTATGGCGATCACAATCGGAATAGGCCCGACCGCACAGTGGAGCATCGGCGAGTTGGGGGCTCTTGCCGAGCTTTTTTGCGCTCATTGCTGGCGGGGCTGGAGCCGGAAGCGTATCGTCGCGTGTGATCGTGGAAGGTAGGCGAAGGCGATGCCAGACGACACGCAGATCGATCTCCGGCAGACCGTAGCCGAGCTGCGGCGGCAACTCGACGCGATAACGGCCGAGCGCAACGAAGCGCTGGCGCGAGAGGCCGCGACCTCCGAGGTGTTGCAGGTCATCAATTCTTCGCCCGGTGATCTCGCGCCGGTGTTCGATGCGATGCTCGAAAAGGCGATGCGGCTGTGTGAAGCGGCTTTTGGGATGCTTTGGACCTATGACGGCGAATTCGTTCAATTCGCAGCTGCCCGCGGCCATCCGCGCTTCGATGAATGGACACGGGAGGTTGGCCCATCTCGCGTCTATCCTGGGTCGACGGTCGAACGCCTCCTGCGCGGCGAGCCGGTGGTGCACATTCCCGATGCGCGCGAGGATCAGGCCTATCGTTCGGGCAATCTGCGGCGCCGCTTTCTGGTTGATGTCGGCGGCGCACGCACCTACCTGACGGTGCCGCTGCGCAAGGGCGACAACCTGCTCGGCGCCTTTGCGATCTACCGCCAGGAGGTCCGCCCGTTCACTGACAAGCAGATCGCGCTGGCGCAGAACTTCGCCGCACAGGCAGTTATCGCGATGGAGAACGCGCGGCTCATTAACGAGACACGCGAGGCCTTGGAGCAGCAGACCGCGACCGCAGAGGTGTTGCAGGTCATCAATTCCTCGCCCGGCGATCTCACGCCGGTGTTCCAGGCGATAGTGGAAAAGGCGCACACGCTGTGCGGCGCCGTCTGCGGCAGCTTGCAGCTCTGGGATGGCGAGAAGTTCCGCGGCATCGCAATGCGCAGCTTCCCGGAACCAATGGTGGAACTCCTACGGCAGGGCTACACCCTGGGGCCCAACCACCCGAGCCGCGCCCTAATCGATGGGGCGCGGATCGCTCACTGCGCCGACATGGCGGAGGTCGACGATCCGGGTACGCGGTTGGGGGCCAAACTCAGCGGCATCCGAACCGTCGCCTATGTCGCGCTGCGCAAAGATGATGCTTTGCTCGGGCAAATCGTCGCTGCGCGCCTCGAAGTTCGACCGTTTACCGACACAGAACTGGCGCTGCTCGAGAGTTTCGCGGCGCAAGCGGTCATCGCTATTGAGAACGCGCGGCTATTGACCGAAACGCGCGAGGCATTAGAGCAGCAGACCGCCACCGCCGAGGTGTTGCAGGTCATCAACTCTTCTCCCGGCGATCTTGCGCCAGTGTTCGACGCTATGCTCGAACGGGCGTGCAGACTCTGCGAGGCCGAAACGGCCCATCTGCTCCGTTACGAGGACGGCGCGTTCAGCCGCACCGCGAGTTTCGGAGTGCCGGAAGGTTTCGACGAAATTCTACCGCTCAATGTGCCGGTACCGCACATCATCACCCAGGACTCGGTGCCCTATCGCATGCTGGCCAGCAGGGCGGTCGTTCACCTTCCCGACACGCGCGAGGACGAATCATACCGGCGCAGAGCGCCGGCCGAGACGGCGGCGGTCGAGAAGGCCGGCATCCGGACGGCGCTATTCGTGCCGTTGCTGCAGGAAGGAGGAGTCGTCGGCGGGTTTGTCCTGCATCGCATGGAGGTTCGGCCCTTCACTGACAAGCAGATTGCGCTGATCGAAAATTTCGCGGCGCAGGCGGTGATCGCGATCGAAAATGCCCGACTGCTGACCGAGACGCGCGAAGCCCTCGAACAGCAGACCGCGACGAGTGAGATCCTGAGCGTAATCTCGCGCTCGCCGAGCGACATTCGTCCGGTCTTCGAGGCCATCGTCGCGCACGCGGCGAGCCTTTGCGAGGCCGAATTCAGCGCGGTGGCGCGGTTCGAAGACGGGCTGCTGCACCTCGTGGCGCTCAACAACATGTCACCGGACGAGTCCGCGGCTTTTCACAGCCTGTTTCCGCGGTTGCCTGGTCGGCGCTTCGCCATGGGCCGGGCTTTTCTCGACGCTCGGCCGGCACATCTCGCGGACGTGCTGAGCGACCCCGACTACGACCCGCGCACGGTCGAAGTGCTGCAATCGGTAGCCGGCTACCGCTCGTTCCTTGCGGTGCCGATCTTCCGTGACGGCAAGCCGATCGGCGTCGTCGGTTGCGGCCGTCGCGCGGTCAGGCCGTTCACCCCGATCCAGATCACGCTCCTCGAGACCTTCGCCGACCAGGCCGCCATCGCCCTCGAGAACGTGCGTCTGTTCAATGAGATCGAGACCCGCAATCGCGATCTCGGCGAGGCATTGGAGCAGCAGACCGCGACCGCCGAGGTATTAGGGGTTATCAACTCATCGCCCGGCGATTTGGCCCCGGTGTTCGACGCGATATTAGAAAAGGCGCATAAGCTTTGCGGAGCTGCTCACGGGTCGTTGGGGATCTTTGAAGGCGACACCTGGCGCGCCATCGTCCAGCGCGGTTATGAGGAGCCGCTGGCGAGCACGCTGCGGCAGGGGGTCCGCGGTTCGGACAACCCACTCCTCCAGGAATTAATTGATGGCGCTCCCTTCGTCCACGTCGCCGATCTGGCACTGCTCGACCTTTCCATAGCGCGAGCGAACGTCGCTGCCGGTATCCGCGCCTTGCTGGTTGTGGCGCTACGCAAAGACGATGCGGTGTTGGGCACGATCTCCATTGCCCGACGCGAGCCCCGAGCGTTCTCCGACAAGGAAGTTGCGCTGCTGCAGAATTTCGCGGCGCAGGCAGTCATCGCAATGGAGAACGCGCGGCTGACGAGTTACGCGACCGCACGCGCGACGTGCAGGAGTCGCTCGAATACCAGACCGCGACCAGCGATGTGCTGAAGGTCATTAGCCGTTCGGGCGCCGAGTTGGAAGCTGTGCTCGATACGCTGGTTAAAACAGCAGCACGACTGTGCGATGCGCAGATGGCATTTATCCATCGGCTGGACGATGGAGTATATCGGCCGGCGGCGGTGCTCGGTTTTTCTTCAGAGTTTACCGCTTATCTCGAAGCCCATCCGCTTGCTCCCGGACGGGGATCGATCGCGGGCCGAGTGGCTCTGGAGGGTCGCGCGATCCACATTCCCGATGTCGCCGCCGATCCGGAATACAAGCTCAGTCAGTCGATCGTGATGGCGAAGCAGCGGACAGCGCTCGGCGTACCTCTGCTGCGCGACGAACCGATCGGAGTTATCGTCCTTGCGCGTCAACGGGTGCAATCCTTCACCGAGAAGGAGATCGGGCTGATCACCACCTTCGCCGACCAGGCGGTCATCGCGATGGAGAATGCGCGGCTGATCACCGAGGCGCGGGAGGCATTGGAGCAGCAGACCGCGACCGCCGAGGTATTGCAGGTCATTAACTCCTCGCCCGGCGATCTCATGCCGGTATTCGACGCGATGCTCGACAGGGCGATGCGACTCTGCGGCGCGGCATTCGGCGAACTGGCGATCATCGAGGGTGGGCAACCGCGGACCGTTACGACGCGCGGCGTACCGGCTGCTTTCGCCAAGTTCCGCAGCCGGTACCGAGCGTCGC
>Ga0318576_10000137_pt1 | contig 15217 bp, 12 predicted proteins | sample GRESIP089b5f24_FD_203498 | JGI IMG/M metagenome (GOLD analysis project Ga0318576, IMG submission 203498) | Tropical soil microbial communities from Luquillo Experimental Forest, Puerto Rico - GRE.SIPMG.089b5f24 | ecosystem: Environmental > Terrestrial > Soil > Tropical forest > Bulk soil...
CCTTTGCAGTACGCCCAAAGAAGTGTCCCTGACCCGTCCGGGTTGAATGCCTTGACCTCGTACCCCATGCCGGTGGCCTCGAGTGCCGCCAGATCTGACTCCACGTCATCGGACCAGTAGCCAAGGTGGTGCACGCCGGAATCCGCAGGGACCCAGACGGTTCCAGGAACTGTCTGGATCAGCTCCACGCGTGGGTCTGTCCCCGAGTACACGATTCGCATGGGAATGGTGATCTCGCCCTCCGGCGTCTGGGCGACTTGGTCGACCTCGACCACGTCGGTCCACCGGTAGCCGGCGACTTTGGTGAACCAATCCAGTGTTCCATCGAAGTCGTCGACGACGATGCCGGTGTGGTAGAGGTCGTCTGGCTTCATTGGCTCTCCGCATCGTCGGTGGTTTTCTTGATTTCCTGTTCCAGCCATTGGACTTCGCTGAAGTTCTCCCGGCCGCTGGCGGCAAGAAGCTGTTCCAGCGCAACACGTTTCACCCGTGACGCTTCGCGCTCGCCGGGTGAGTGCGCGAGGACGATATCGGTCAGATGAAGCGCCTGCAGCGCGTGTCCTTGGTCAGCGTGAATTCGGGCCCGCTCGGTGAGAGCGGCTGTGCCGCCGGCCAGATCGACGATGTCGGACCATACCGCCGACGGCGGCACGTCGTAGAGTTCCGTGGTCGACCCATACCGAAACCAGCCGACGTGCTCCTCCCAGATCGACCGCACGATCCACGGCACCTTCCCATGCACCTGGGGAAGCGCAAGATCGGTCGGCAGCGTGATCTCCCGCATCAGGGACCACACGTCGGTGCCCGCGTTCATCCCCTCGATAGTCCGATCGCGCAGGTATTTCGTGGCGTCGCGGACCGTGGTCATCGTGTGCCGTATCGCGCCGGCACCGCGGAAAACCTCGTGACCGTTTATCAGCGTTTCGGGGCCAAGCGCGATCACCCTGTCGACGGACCGGATGAATGCCATGGCGCTGCGAATCTTGTCCCCGCGCAACGTATATAAGTTTGGCACATGACCGAAGAACGGCCCCATCAAGTTGCCGATGAAAGCGGTCCGTTCCACGGGCATCCAGACCACGAGTGCGTCGGTGGTCTCCCCGCCGGGGGTTGAGTAGAGCTCGAACCGGCGGCCTCCGAGCTCGAACGCGTGGCTGTCGATGAACGCCGTGGTGAGCACGGGTTCCGGCGGCAGCTCCATCGACGTCGCGTCGACATCCACGAACGCCCCCCACAGTGTCATGATGCGCCGCGCGTAAAACGGGTGCAGGCGCCGCCAATACTCACGGACATCCGCGTGGTTCGCCTGAGCGATCGTCTCAACACGGGCCTGATGAAACACACTCCACCCACCCACATGGTCCGGATGCCCCTGAGTGAATGTGATGACCCGAATCGGGCCACTGCTCACGCGGCCAAAACGCGCCTGGATTTGCGCGGCTTCGAAATCGGTGCCGGTGTTGATCAGCAGATCGCCGTCGGGCGTCGTCACCAGGTAGCTGTTGGCGATGTTCCTGGACATGAAGATCCCATCGCCAACGTCGACGGCGTCCTGGTCGCCCCTTCCCTGATTCACGAGCGAGTCCAGCGATTGCGCCACGAGCGACCTCCCGAGGTCCCTTTCTAGCTAACCTAACATTTGTTCCATTAGGTCGTATAGTCTCTGTTCGCATGACGACCGCGCACGCCCCCCAGAACATTCCGGGGGTCGAGGGCCTGGTCACCCGCGCGTGCGAGCGCGCCGGACTCGACGACTTCGGTGGCGATTCCTGGCGCGAGGGCCTAGCGCTGCTGGTGCAGACCGTCGAGTCCGCGCCCGGAGTGAACGCGGGTGGGCGCGACTTTGTCTACGGCCAGTTCGTCGACGCGTTGTGGAACCGGCTACGCGTGGTCGACTACCTCAGGCAGCACCCCGAGGTCGCCGCGGAACGTGTCGAGCGTCCGCTGGTGGTACTGGGCCTCCCGCGTACGGGCACATCGTTGGCAAGCTACCTGCTCGACCAGGACCCAAACCGCCGGTCGCTGTTGACGTGGGAGGCGGAGAACTCCGTGCCGCCGCCATCACCGGAAACATTGCGCATCGACCCACGCTGCTTGAAGAAGAAGGCCGAGCTGGAAGCGCTGGCCGAAGGGCTGAAGGCAGCAAACATCCCGATGGTGCACTGGGATGACGCCGACGGCCCCACGGAGTGCATGTTCGTGCAGAACCAGGATTTCAGGGCGTATCTGTGGGAGGCGTTCATGCCGACCAGCGCCTACGCCGACTGGCTTATGGACGCCGACATGACGAGCACCTACGCCTACGAGCGGTCGGTGTTGCAGATGTTGCAGTCGCGGGCGCCGGGTGTGTGGTCGCTCAAGATGCCCTCTCATGCCGTGCACATCGATGCCCTCCTGTCCACGTTTCCCGATGTCCGCATCGTCTGGGCTCACCGCGACCCGTTCAAGGCCACCGCTTCCTTCCTGCGGTTGAACTACCTGTCTCGCGCAGTGCTCGGCGCCGACATCGACGTCACCGATGTGGTGTCGAATGTGCTGCGCCAGTTGCAAGCACACGTCGCCCGGCCACTGCAAGCGCGGCAGCGCATCGGCGACGACCGGTTCTTCGATTTGCACTACGCCGCTCTCCTGCGCGATCCGATCGGTGTGATGCGCTCACTGTACGAGTGGGCCGGGGACGAACTGACGCCATCAACCGAAGACGCGATGCTTCAGTGGCTGAAACGAAACCCGCAGGACCGCTTTGGAGTTCAGCCCTATTCGCTCGACGGGTCGGGCGTCGCCATCGGCGACCTGGAACCTGTCTTTGACCAATACCTTTCGACGTTCGACATCGAACTGGAAGGAACCTCGTGAGGGAGGCGGGGGTGATCTAGGGCGGTGCAGAAGCCACATTGGCCACAGGAGTACCTCGAGGCAAACACCACACGATCCCCGAACGCGATAGCGCATGTGACAGCACCGACAGGTGCGGTGCGCTGACGATAATGGTCGAAGGTCTTCGAACGAGTGAGGCGGACGTGAAGCGGCTGAACGGCATGGATGCGATGCTGCTGTACAGCGAGGCGCCCAACCTGCACACGCACACCTTGAAGGTCGCGGTCGTCGATGATGCAGATTGCGACGGCGACTTCACCTTCGACGTGTTTCGCCGCACGCTGCTCCGCCGGCTGCATCTGCTGGATCCGTTGCGCTACAAGCTCATCGACATTCCATGGCGACTGCATCACCCGATGTGGCTGGAGAACTCCGACGTCGACCTCGACTACCATCTGCGGCGAGTTCAGGTGCCCGCCCCCGGCGGTCGCCGAGAGCTCGACGAGGTGATCGGGGAAGTCGCCAGCACCCCCGCTGGATCGCAGCCGCCCGTTGTGGGAATTCCACTTTGCCGAAGGCATGGCCGATCACAGATCCGCAATCATCGGGAAGATCCACCACTCCTTGGCCGACGGGGTCGCCTCGGCCAATCTTCTGGCCAGGCTCATGGACCCGGACGGGCCGACGCAGGACGAACGCAACAACGACACGGCTTGTGTACCGCCGCGGACGGCGGAGTTGCTCCGGGCCGCGGGGCGTGACCACGCGCAGCAGCTCGCCGCGCTGCCGGGGGTGATCACCGACGCGCTCGCCGGGGTGCGGCGGCTACGGCGGCGAGCCCGCGAGCGTGGCGAGCAGCCAGACCTTGCCCGGCTGCTGCGCGCGCCGGCGACGTTCATGAACCACGTGGTTACGCCGAGGCGGACCTTCGCGACCGCGACGCTGTCATTGGCGGAGGTGAAACAGACCAGCAAGCACATGGGGATCACCATCAACGACGTGGTGATGGCGATGACCGCGGGTGCGCTGCGGGAATTGTTGTTGCGCTACGACGGCGGTGCGGACCAACCGATCGTCGCTTCCGTGCCGGCGAGCACCGACAGGTCTCCGGATCGGATCAGCGGCAACGAGCTCGGCGGCATGGCGGTGTCGCTGCCCACGCACATCGGCGACCCGTTGGAGCGGGTGCGACTGACCTCATTGGCCACGGCGATCGCCAAGGAAAACAACGAGCTGTTCGGCCCGGAGCTGTACGGCAAGTTGATCACTTACTTGCCGCCTATTGCGGCCCCTCCCGTCTTCGGGTGGTTGGCCCGCCGGGACGCGCGAAACAGGCTGTTCAACGTGCCGGTTTCCAATGTGGCGGGGCCACGCACGCGGGGTCATCTCGCGGGCGCTCCGGTCAGCGAGGTCTATTCGGTCGGTCCGCTGATCGCGGGGTGTGGCATCAACATCACCGTGTGGAGCTACGTCGACCAGCTCAACATCTCGGTTATCGCCGACGACCGCACCCTCGGCGACACCCATGAAGTGACCGACGCAATGGCTCACGCGTTTTGCGAAATCCGCAGGGCAGCTGGGCTTTCCGGCGAGCTTACCGCGGTTGACACCGCGATGCCCTAACCGAGGATGGGAAACCGCCGCCGGCGAGCCAGCCGGTCAAGGGCCGTCTGCATGACCGAACGGACGTGTGCGTCGACATCGACGATGCCAGGTTCGTTGCCGAATCGGTCGACGATGTCGATCGGTTCCAAGACGTCGGTGACGATCTTGGTCGGCAGCGGCACGTTCGGCGGCATGATCACGCTTAGTCCGAACGGGAAACCCACGGTGATCGGCAGAATGTCGGACCGCCACCGGGACAGGCCCAACCGCTTGGCCAGCCACGTGCCGCGCGTCACGAACAGCTGGCTTTCCTGCCCGCCGATGGACACCGCCGGCACGATCGGCACACCGGCGTCGATCGCGGACCTGACATACCCGGTGCGGCCGTTGAAGTCGACGACGTTCGCGGCCAGTGTCGGACGGTACGCGTCATAGATTCCACCGGGGAACACCAACACCACGCCCCCCGACCGGAGCGCGTTGACGGTGTTTTCCGGATTGGCGCGGATGACGCCGAGGCGGGTCAACAAACCCGCGGCCGGCCCGGCGAACATCCCGTCGTGGCCGAGTGTGTACAGCGGACGGTTGTAGCCGAACCTGCCGTAAAACGCTGCGGCGAAGATCAGCACATCGGGCGTCAGCATGCCGCCCGAGTGGTTAGCGACGATCAGCGCACCGCCGTCGGGCGGCAGCGATTCCAACCCGCGCACGTCGAACCGAAACCAGCGCCGCGCAATCGGTTCCGCCGCACCGACCAGCCTCTCGGTGAAGCCGGGGTCCCACCGGGCGATCTCACGGGTGCTCACGTGATGGCGGTAAAGCCGAGGTGCAGCTCGGTGAGGCCGCGCATCTGCCAGGTCGGCTCGTAGGTGTAGCGGCGGGCTTCAGGTGGCCCGTGCTCCGCCTCGAGAATGGTGATGTCCGACATCCGGTCAAGGATGCGGTTGAGCGAAATACGTCCCTCCGCCCGGGCCAGCGGTGCGCCGGGGCAGGAATGGTTGCCCCGTCCGAACGCCACATGCTCGCGAACGTTCGGGCGGTCGATGCGAAACTCATTGGGCTCATCGAACTTTCGAGCGTCCCGATTGCTCGCACCGGGCAGCAGCATCACGGTAGTGCCGGCCGGAACCTCGGTGTCACCGATTGACGTCGATGTGCGTGCCATGCGGAAGTGACACTTGACCGGACTTTCGGTGCGAAGCGTCTCCTCGACGAAAGTCGGTATTCTGCTCCGGTCGTCGCGAAGCAACGCCTGAATGTCCGGATTTTCGGCGATCACGCGCATGCCGAAGCTGAGCAACTTCGTGGTGGTTTCCTGTCCGGCCGCAAACAGGAACGCGGCGAGCCGGACGACGTCGATGACTTCGGGAGTCGAGCCGTCGGGATACTTCGCCTGGGCCAGTTCGGTCAGCACGTCGGATCGTGGCTCACGACGGCGCTCGGTGATGTAGGTGGTGAACTTTTCGTTGAGGTACTCCAACGGATTGTGGGCGCGCGTCAGCGCATCGTCCTCGATGCCGCCCACCACTTTGCCGGAAAAGTGCGCGCGGAACTCCTCATGGTCTTCCTGCGGAAGTCCCAGGAGGTCGGCGATCACCAACCCGGAAAATGGTCGTGCGAACTCATCGAGAAACTCACACGTTCCGCGGGACAGGAACTCGTCGAGCTGCTCATCGGCAAGCCGCCACATGAAGTCTTCATTTTCCTTGAGTCGCTTGGGCGTCAGCAGTCGATTGAGCAGTCCCCGTGTCCGCGTGTGCTCCGGGGGATCCTGGGTGACGATGTGCTCGCTCATCGGGATCTGCGAACGATGCTGCTCGATCAGCGCACCGATGTCGTCGCCCTCCGGCTCGAACGGCAGCCCCGAAAACGGGCCCGCGACCGAGACGCACGAGGAAAACGCCGGGTCCTTGTACACCGCGAGAGCTTCCTGGTGTCCCGTTATGGCCAGGACACCCTGCTCGGGTTGTGACACCACCGGGCAACGCTGGCGCAGGTGGTCGAAATAGGGGTACGGATCGGGGATCAGCGACGCGTCGGTGAAGAAATCGACCGATTCGAAATCGCTCATTACGTCATTCCCTCTCCCCGTCCTAACCCCCCAATCTAGGTTGGAACAAATGTTAGGTCAAGTCGGAAACCGACCAGCCACCCGCTCCCGCAGCCGGGGCAATCCCGGTCCGTCGAGCAGGTGCAGCAGCGCGGTTCGGCCGCTGATCGCCATCATCAAGGCGGCCACCGGTCCACGAATTTCGGCACCGGTCCCCCACTCCCCACGAATGTCGGTAGCGCGCAAGCTGATCCCGCGTCGTCGGCCCAGGGGAACAAAGCCAAACAACCAGGGACCGGTCAGGAAGTCCATCGCCAGCGCCGCCAACAGTGGGTCGGGCCGGAAGGGCAGGGCGAGCGGGATCCTGATGTCGCCCCCGTGCACCAGGACGTCCGCGAGCGGGTCCAGTGGCCCGGCCAACGGCGGGCTGATGGGGCGGTCCGCACACCCACGCAGGCTGGCGACGATTTCCGGGGCCGGCAGCCGTGCACGATGCCGCGCCAGCTCGTCAATGGCGCGAGCCATGCTCCCACGACGTAGGGCGACTCGTAGAAACGTCGGAGTACCGTCCATGACCGTGCTGACGATGTGGGCACCCACGGTCTTCACATCCCAGCCGGCGCACAAGCTCGGCGTCGCCAGCTGCGCAGCGTCCAAGCCGCCTAGCAGGTCAGCAAGCCGTCGCCGCTCGTCCGCGACGGCGGCGAACACAAAGTCGCGGTCGACCGGAAGACCTCCTCCGCGTTCGCTATCCGGCCGGATATCCCACCGATTTGATTTCGGTGTACTGGTCGAAGCCGGCCACACCGTTCTGGCGGCCTACGCCGCTGGCCTTGTATCCGCCGAAAGGTGTGTCGGCGCCGTACGGGGCGCCGCCGTTGACTCCCATGAAGCCGGCGCGTATGCGGCGGGCCACCGCCAGCGAACGCTCCAGCGAGCCCGACATCACGTTGCCCGCCAATCCATAAGCACTGTCGTTGGCGATCCGGATCGCGTCCTCCTCGTCGTCGAAGGGGATCACCGACAGCACCGGGCCGAAGATCTCCTCCTGGGCGATTGTCATGGAGTTGTCGACATCCGTGAAAAGCGTTGGCCTGACGAAGTATCCCTTGTCGAAGCCGGTGGGCGCATCGGGGCCGCCGACCAGCGCCGTGGCGCCCTCTTCGACGCCCTTTCTGATGTAGCCCATCACGCGTTCGCGCTGCTTCTCCGAGATCACCGGGCCGCAGAGGGTTCCGGCGTCCTGCGGGTCGCCGCACGTGACGTTCTCATAGATGCTCTTGAGGATCGCCACCCCCTCGTCGTAGCGCGACCGCGGCAGCAGCATCCGCGTCGGGTTCGCGCACCCCTGCCCGGCGTGCATGCACGGCGCGATGCCGATCGCGCAGGCCAACCCGAAATCGGCATCCTCGAGAACGATGGTGGCCGACTTGCCACCGAGCTCTAGGAACAGGCGCTTCATGGTCGCCGCGCCCTTTTCCATGATCCGCTTGCCGACCACCGTCGAGCCGGTGAACGAGATCAGGTCGACCTTCGGCGACAACGTAAGCTCTTCGCCCACAAAGTGATCCGATGCGGTGACGACATTGACGACGCCGGCGGGAATATCGGTCTTTTCGGCGATCAGCCGACCGAGGCGCGTCGCGTTGAACGGCGTGTTGGGCGCCGGCTTGAGCACGACCGTGTTGCCGGTGCCCAGCGCCTGGCCGATCTTGTTGATGGTGACCTCGAACGGAAAGTTCCACGGCACGATCGCGCCGACCACACCCACCGGCTCCCGCCAGACCTTAATGGTGGTCAGCGCGCCGGTGAGGCTGATCACTCTGTCGCCGAGGTCGGTTTCCCAGGGGTATTCGTCGATCAGCCTCGCGGGGTAGCGCAGCCCGTCGGCTAACGGGGCATCCAGCTGGGGGCCGAACGTGATGGCCCGGGGCGAGCCGACTTCGAGGATGAGTTCCTCGCGCAGCTCTTCCTTCTCCTCCTCGATCGCATCGTGCAGTTGCAACAGGCAGCGCTTGCGCAACTCGCGGTTGGTCGACCAGTCGGACTCGTCGAAGGCGCGCCGGGCGGCGTCGATGGCCCGGTGCATGTCCTCCTTCGAGGCGTCGGCGACTTCCCCGAGGCTCTCCTCGGTGGCCGGGTTGATGTTGGTGAAGGTGCCGGCCTGGCCGTCGACGAGCTTGCCGTCGATCATCATCTTGGCCTCGAAGCGAACCTTTACAGCCTCAGTCATATCTGTCACTCTCTTCTGAGTCGTTGAGGGGCTACGGAGAGCCTTACTGGAAACTAGCCGATTGGCAAGTTGCGGCCTCTCCCGGGGGTTGGCTATTGGGGATCGAACAGCACCGGAACCGAGGTCGGGGACCGGAAAACCTGCCCGCGAACGTGCGGGTCCTCCGCGTCCGGGTCCAACCGAAGATTCGGCAGCCGGTCCAGCAGAAGATTAATGGCGGTACGCATTTCCAGGCGCGCCAGGTGCATGCCCAGACAGACGTGCACGCCATGCCCCCAGCCCAGATGCGCCCGGGCCTGCCTGTGAATGTTGAACGTGTCCGGATCGGGATAGCGGTCTTCCTGCCGGTTCGCCGAACCCAGCATCGGCATCACCGTCGCCCCGGCCGGGATCGCCACGCCCCCGAGTTCGGTGTCGCGGGTCGCCACCCGGGTGATGGTCAACAGCGGTGGTTCCCACCGCACGCCCTCTTCGATGGCCTGCGGAAGTAGCAACCGGTCGGCGCGGATCGCGTCCAATTGCGCCGCATTCGACAACAGCCCCAAGAGCAGGCTGCCCAGCGACCGGTAGGTCGTTTCCACGCCGGCGGGGAGCAGCAGCCGAAGAAACGAGAAGATCTCCTCGTCCGCGAGCTTCTCCCCATCGATCTCGGCCGCACCGAGCGCGCTGATCAGATCGTCCTTCGGCTCGGCGCGGCGAGCCTCGAGGATCGGTGCGAAGTACTCGCACAGCGCGGCCGACGCCGCAAGCCCTCGTTCCGGGTTCATCAGCCAACTCAGCAGCGAGATCGACCATCGCTGGAACTGTGGGTAGTCCTTCTCCGGCAAGCCCAACAGGCCCGCAATGATCTGGCTCGGATAGTCGAAGGTGAACTCCTTCACCAGATCTGCCTTGCCGTTGGGGGCGAACTTGTCGATCAGGCCATTTGCCACGCGGCCGACCAGCTCGTCCTGCCACCGCGCCAACGACTTCTGCGAGAACGCCTTCGAGATCAACGAACGCAGCCGGCCGTGGATGGGCTCGTCCATGCCGAGCATCACGCCTTCGCCCAGCACGGGGCCGAACGCGGCGATCACGGCCGCCGACGAAAACGTCTCGTTGTCACGCAGCATCTGCTGGACGTCCTCGTGGCGGTACACGATGAACATCGGCAGCGATTCCTCGTGCGGGAGCGCTCCCGACGTCTCGAGTCGCTGCACCGGTTCCTCGCGACGCAACCGCGCCAGCTCGGTGTACGGGTCACGCACGTCGCCGGATATCGCGTCGTCGAAGGAGCCGAAGTCCTCGAGGTCGTCAAAAAGCTGTTCCATTTCCTAACCCTCATTTCCCTTGCGGCGCTTTGCCGCCAGCGACGCCAAGCGATGTAACACCGGCTGCGGAAGAACCCGAGCGACAAGCACCATCGCCTTCTGGCCCGTTGTCAGCGGCCACGCGCCGCCCCGCATCGACCCCTGTCTGGGTATGCCGAGCACGATCCGCGACATGTGGTGCATGCCCGATGCTGGAAGCACCCTGTTGGCAACCAGCAGCATGACGGCATCCGGCCCAACACCGAAGCGGCGGAACGGCACCCGGTCATGCAGTGCCTTCAGCAGGCCGTCGGTGAAGCGCTCGGGTGGGCGGGCCAATTTCATCGCGAAGCGCCCGCGGGTGTTCATGGTGTTGTGCAGCCGGGCGTACGGGCCCCCGAAATTGCGATCATCGGTGATGCCCGCGTCCGTGATGATGTCTGTGTCGTACGTGCCGGCGACCACAACGGTGACACCGAGGCCGAAGGGCGCGATCTCGCACGCCATGGACTCGCCCCATCGCTCCAACGCCCCCTTGGCCGCCGAGTACGGCGCGGTGAGCGGCTGACCCCGCACCCCGGCCGCGCTGGATACCAGCACGATGCGCCCCTCGCCCGCCGCCCGCATCGAGGGCAGCAGGGCCTGCGTCAGCGCCACGGGACCCAGGACCGAAGTGGCGAACATCTTCTGCCACAGCGCCGTATCGGTCTCCTCCACCATTCCGGCGCCGTAGATCCCCGCGTTGTGCACCAGCGCGTATGGTGCGCCCACGGCTTCTTCGATCGCCTTGGCCGCCGCGGAGATCGACGCGGCATCCAGGAGGTCGAGCTGGACACCGATCAGCCGGTCGTCATCCTCTCGGGCTCCCGTCGCGTCGCGCAGGAGCGCCATCCCCTTCTCGGGTGTGCGCATGGCCGCGACGACGCGCCAGCCGTCACGATACAGGCGAACGGTCGAGGCGAACCCCAGGCCGCGGGACGCGCCGGTGATGACAACTGTGCGAGGCTCAGCCATTCTTGCTCGCACAGGCGCCAACTCCCGGCGGCGGCGGATCGACGTGCGGCCGCCCGTTCGGCTGCCCGCTCATCCAGGTCGACCAGATGCCGACCGAGTACGGGCCTTGGGCGCCTGCCTGCTCGTAATGACCTTGCGGGTCATAGACTTTGGCTTCCGGGTAGGGCCACGGGCAGGCGACGGAGGTCGCCGCTCCGCTGGCCTTGATGACGGCGAACCACGCACCGTACACGAAGTAAGACACGTTGACGATGGCGAACATCACGAGGAAGGTGCCGAGCACCGGACGCGTCGGGAATAGCTTCGCCTTCGCGGCCAGCTTCTCCGCCACCGATTTACCGGTGTCGTCGCGATAGCACAGGATCGCCGCGGGCACCATCACGAAGGTCACCGAGAACGACTCCCAGATCAGCGGGAACTGGAATGTCGTGCCGGTGAATACCGAGCCCCACGGAATGACCTGCGAGTAGATGTACATGCCCATGTGGACGAGCTGGATCTCCAGAAACGCATCGAAGATGAAGCCGATCACGCAGGTCAACAGGCCCAGGCTGACCAGCGGGTGCCGCGACACAAACGCCGTAGGCCCGTACTTGGCCTGCAGTTTGCGCAGGATCCAGACCGCCGGGAAGTATGGCCCGAAATAGAAAGTCACGTAACCGAATACGACGAACGGCTCGACGGTCGGCGACAGCGACACCAGCGGCCACGACTCCGGCCAGTGGATGAGGTCGGGGTTGTACACCGCGAACGGGGCCCAGTTCATGATGGGGTCCTGCCACACGATCAGCGTCGTGCACAGGAACATCAGCATCACCGGACTGCCCGGATTGCGGCGCCAGCCCCTGATGAACACCACGAGCAGCACGAGCAGCATGATCACGGTGGAGATCTGTAGGAAAGTGATGTAGTCCAAGCCGAAGGCGAACTTCACGGGGCGCGGCCGGCCTTGCACGTTCGGGTTGGCGACGCGAGGGTCGAGGGCGACGCGGGCGTTCGCGATGAAGAAGAGCGCGAACGCCGCCAGGGCGGCGCCGGCGATCCACCCGCCCCAGCCACGCTTTTCGCTTCGCTTCGGTGCTGCCGGCTTTTCCGCCGCTGCAAGTGGTGCCGATTGGTCAGTACTCATTTCTCAGGCTTCCTCTCCGAAGCGATCGACCAGGTGCGAGTTGACGCCGTCGGCATCCAGGGTCCGCGCCACCAGATAGCCGGCACCCATCCACGCCCGCCTCGTCCACTTGCCGAACGACACCCGGGTGCCGGGCGCGCCGGAGGCGGCGGGCATCATCTTCACCCGCTCCAGCGCCTCTTTGACCCCGCGCGGGCTGAGCGGATGCGCATCGGCAAACGCGTGCACGAGTGTGGCGGCGACGTCACGGTTGACTACCGATACGCAATATTCGGGGCGGCTGCCGTCGTACTTCTCGGCGTAACGATCGAGGAAGTCCTGGCCGACTCGATTCGCCTCGTCATACTGATCGACCCCGACCCAGCCCATGAACGCCTGCCACATGATCGGGTTCACCCACGCGTTCTGGAAAGCCGTGGTCGTGAATCGCGGCGGGTCCCAATCGACGGCCTCAAGCGCAGGGTTGATGAACACGATCCCGAAGCCGAAACCCAGATGCACGATCGCTTCGGCCTTCGCGTCGTGCAGGGTACGCACGGCCTCGTTGATGTCCTGCGCGGTCTGCGCGATCGCCGCCTCCGCGACGATGCGAATGCCCTTGCGCCGACATGCGTTTCGCAAATTCTTGAGATAGCTCTCGCCGATCAGGTTCTGCTCGACCAGTACCCCGATCTCGGTAAGCCCGCGTTTGGCGATCAGGTCCGCGATGAAGATCGGCTCGTCGGTCATCGATCCTTGGGGGAAGGAGAACGTCCATTCGCCCAGCCAGTCGTCGGTGCCGGTCACGGCGATCGCCGGCACCTTGAATCGCTCCTCGATCGCCTCCCGGGTGGGCACGCAGTTGTCGGTGATGTGCGGGCCGAACACCACCAGGCAGCCCTCGTCGACGAGCTCCCCGAAGGCATCGATCACCGCCTTGACCGATCCCTTGGGCAACCCCTCCACCTCGCGGTAGATCATTTGCACCGGGCGATCGATCAGGCCCTGTTCAAGGGCTTCTTCGAAGATGAGGTCGAAGCACCGCGTGAAACTCGCCAACAATTCTTCGGGGAACCCCGGTGGCAGCGTGAAGTCCATCAGGTAGCCGACCTTGATCGGCTCTGCAGTGCTTTCGTAGGACATCTGACCTCCCGGGTGACTAGCTCACGCGCACCGGTTCGGTGCAAACCTAATATTTGTTCAGACCTTAGCGGTGGCGGTATACAGCGTCAATCATCGGACCGATCCGCCCCGCCCAGGTAGATCTCGACCATCTCGTTGAGCGCCCTGCCCACTGCCACGTCGTCGGTCAGCGGACCGGCGATCGCGGCCCGGGCCGCCTCTCGCATGGTCAGGCCCTCCGCGATCAGCCTGCCCGCCGCGATGAGCACGCGGGTCGACGCGACCTCGCGTAGCCCGCCTGTCTCCAAGCGGCGAATGGCGTGCCCGAAGCGCACCAGCTCGGCTGCGGTGGCACCGTCCACGCCCGCCTCGTGCGCAACGATCCCCTCTTCGATATCGGCTGCGGGAAAACCGAATTCGACGGCGACCATCCGCTGACGGGTCGAATCCTTCAGATCCTTGAGCACGCTTTGATACCCGGGGTTGTAGGACACCACGAGGCCGAATCCGGGCGCCGCGTCCAGCGTGACACCGAGGCGCTCGATGGGCAGCTGCCGCCGATAGTCCGCGAGCGGATGCAGCACCACGGTGGTGTCCTGCCGGGCTTCCACGACTTCGTCCAGGTAACAGATCGCGCCCTCGCGCACCGCCCGGGTCAGCGGGCCGTCCACCCACACCGTCTCGTCGCCCCGCAGCAGATACCTACCGACAAGGTCGGCGGTGGTGAGGTCGTCATGGCAGGCGACGGTGATCAGCGGCCGGCCGAGGTCGTAGGCCATCGCCTCGACGAATCGGGTCTTGCCGCAGCCCGTCGGACCCTTCAGGACGAGTGCCAGACCCTGGTGGTAGGCCGCCTTGAAGATGGCCTCTTCGCTGCCGATCGCCTTGTAGTAGGGCCGCACCCTTACCGCCTCAGGGGTCGCACCGTTCCGGTAAACGAGTCCGGACTCGTTGGCCATAACTTCCCTTCTGCTACCCGCTGCAACCGCGGTGGTTCGAGCCTAACCGGAACAGATGTTTGTTTCAAGTGCCCTGACGAGCGGTTTCGTTCTGTGCATTGCGCATTCCGCCCCTCCGGGCATTCGTCACGACACCCTCCGGCGCACCTCCGCCGAGCGCAGCGCGGACCGAAATAGTGGCCCGATCACACCGGCGAGTTGATCCGGCCGCGCGATCGTCGCATGCGCGGTGCTGCCGAAGACCCGGCGCAGCGATCGCACGTCGGTTCCCGCGCCGATCGTCAGGCACACACAACCGGTACCGCGCAGGCGGGCTTCGGTCAGGGCGCGGCGCGCGTCCGCGGCACCGTAGGCCCTCTCGTAGCCGTGGTCGTATGCGAGACCGTCGGACAGCACCACCAACAGCCGCCGCGACGTGCCTCCGCGCGCCTCCAAGACCGCCGAGCCGTGGCGGATGGCCGCGCCGAGGCGGGAGTACGCGCCGGGTTCGAGGCTGCTCAGCCGCTTCATGATTCGGGAGTCGAGATGGTCGTCAAATCGCTTGACGGGCACCAGGCTCACCGCGCGCCGGCCCTGCGAGTAATAGGCGTAGAGCGCGACTCGGTCACCCAGATCGTGTAGCGCAACGGTGAGGTCGGCGACGGCCGCACGTTGTTGTTCGTGCACCGTGCGCCCGACCGTTCCGGGCTCCGCCGAAGACCCCGATACGTCCAGCAGGAGCAGCACCGAAAGGTCGCGGCGGCGCCGCAGGCTGTCGAGATACACCGCCTCGTCGGGCACCGACCCGGCCAGCACCTCGACGCGTGCCTCAACGGCTGCGTCGATGTCGATGTCGTCACCCTGGTACTGCCGGTGACGGCGGTGCAGGCCCATACCAAGTCGCGAAAGCGGGCGTCGCACGCCGATGGCGGCATCGATGGCAAGGGCCGCCTGCGATAGGTGGGCCTTGATCTTCGGCTCGACCTCGCGCACGGTGCACCACGCCGGCCGGTAGCTCTTGCGCGTGGCGTCCCATTCCGG
>Ga0318576_10000147_pt1 | contig 14817 bp, 9 predicted proteins | sample GRESIP089b5f24_FD_203498 | JGI IMG/M metagenome (GOLD analysis project Ga0318576, IMG submission 203498) | Tropical soil microbial communities from Luquillo Experimental Forest, Puerto Rico - GRE.SIPMG.089b5f24 | ecosystem: Environmental > Terrestrial > Soil > Tropical forest > Bulk soil...
CTTGATCTGGACGCGGGCGATGAACAGCATCGTGCTGCACGACGCCTTCGTCGGACAGGGTTGCGCCGGAGCGGCGTCACCGCAGCCGGCTGTGACGGTCGAAGCAGGCGCCATGTGGGTCGACGTCTACGACGCGGTGACGGCGAAGGCCGGCCGCTACGTCCAGGGTGGCGGCTGCGTCACCGTTGGTGTCGCAGGACTGATCCAGAGCGGCGGCTTCGGAAGCTTCTCGAAAAACTTTGGCACGGCCGCGTCATGGGTCTTGGAAGCCGAGATCGTCACGGCCGACGGTGCGGTGCGCATCGCCAACGCCTGTACAAATCCTGACCTGTTCTGGGCGGTCAAGGGCGGAGGGGGTGGCAGCTTTGGCGTCGTCACCAAGCTCACAGTCAGAACGCACGAGCTCCCGGCTTTGTTCGGCGGGGCGCTCTTGACGATCAAAGCAACGTCGGACGCCGCATTCAAGCAGCTGATCGGCCAATTTTTCGAGTTTTATAGCGATAGCCTCTTCAATCCGCACTGGGGTGAGAGCGTTACCTTGCGGCCGGGCAATATCCTCGCCATCAGGATGGTTTCGCAGGGACTCGACAAACAGCAAGCGGAGAATGTGTGGCGGCCCTTCCTGGATTGGGTGCGCGCCGCGCCGCAGGATTTCACCCTAGCAGAGGCGCCCGTCATCGGCAGCATCCCTGCGCGTAATTGGTGGGACGCGGATTACCGCCGAAAGAACCTGCCCAATACAATGCACACCGACGACCGGCCGGGGGCGGCGGAAACCCATTTCTGGTGGGCAGGCAATCAGAACGAGGTCGGGATCTTTTGGCACGGTTTTCAATCGATTTGGCTGCCCGCCGCGCTCTTGCAAACGGACGGACAGCAGCGCCTCGCCGATGCGCTGTTCGCCGGCAGCAGGCACTCGCCCGTATATTTGCAGTTCAACAAAGGACTGGCTGGAGCGCCGCCCGAAGCCGTTGCAGCCGCCAGAAACACTGCAATGAACCCCACGGTCCTGAACGCTTTCGGTCTCGCGATCATCGCCGGTGGCCGTCCTACGACCTACCCGGGCATTACTGGTCATGAGCCCGATCTGGTGCTCGCCCGCACGGAGGCCGGCAAGATTGACCAATCGATGGCTGAACTGCGCAAGATAGCGCCGAACGCCGGCTCCTACGTCTCCGAGACCAATTTCTTCGAAAGCGATTGGCAGCGGTCGTTCTGGGGGACGAATTATCCGCGACTGCAGGCGGTCAAAGCCAAATACGATCCCGACGGCCTGTTCTTTGTTCACCATGGCGTCGGCAGCGAGGAGTGGAGCGACGACGGCCTCACCCGGCTCCCGAAATGACGAAGGAGACTGATTTTGGCGATCGATTACCAGAAGCGCGACGGGGTCGCCTACATCACGTTGAACAACCCCGCCAAGGCGAACATCTTGGACAAGGCGACGTCCGACGCGATTTCGCAAGCCTGGATCGACCTGTGGGAGGATCGCGACATCCGTTGTGCGATCCTGACCGGTGCGGGTGACCGGCATTTCTGCGGCGGGCACAATCTCGCGCCGCGCCCGGACCTCACACCGGACGATCGCGAATATCTGCGCACCCAGCGCATCTACTGGCCGCTCGCGGGTACGGTGCACGGTCAGAAAACTGGGGTCGACGGCCGAATGGGCGATCACTACCCGCGGGTGTGGAAACCGGTCATCGCAGCGGTCAACGGCTGGGCGGCGGGCGCCGGGCTCTACATCCTGCTTGCTTCGACCGATATCCGCATCGCCAGCCTCGAGCATGCGCGGTTCAAATTCGCACTCTTGTCGCAGGGCTGGCTCGGCCACGGTCCAGGCGCCAGCCTCTTGATCCGTCAACTGCGGTACATCGATGCGATGAAGATGCTGCTGACCGACGACCCGGTCGACGCGCAGGAAGCATTGCGGATTGGTCTGGTCAACGAGGTCGTCCCGCACGCGCAATTGATGGAGCGGGCGGAAAAGATCGCCTGCCACATCGTCAGTTTGCCGCCGGTCGCGGTGCGGATGATGAAAGAGTTCGTCATCCGCTTTGGCGACCTGCCGACCGACCAGGCCTGGCACGTGCAGAATTTGATCAACTCGCTGCTGATCCAGACCACGGCCGACGGCGAAGAGGGTCGCCGCTCCTTCAATGAAAAGCGGCCGCCCGACTTCACCGGCGCATTGCGCCGTCGCGGCGAAGGCTGGGAGGAACCATCGGCGGAGGATGCGCGGCGTCTCGATGAGGCCTATCGCAGCGGCGAGTTCTAGGACAGGCAGGTGCGGATACGATCGTTGAGAAGGCGTGAGTTCATCACCGCGGGCCGGCGCGGCGGCGGTACGGCCGCTTGCCGGGTACGCGCAGGCGGACGAGCGGATGCGGCGCGTCGGCGTGTTGATGCCTTTCGCCGAGAACGACCCGGTCACGCGAGGGTTTGTGACGGCCTTTGTGCAAGGACTGGAGCGTTTCGCGTGGGTCGAGGGTGAGAATATCCGGATCGACTATCGCTTTGCCTCGGGCGATCGGGCACTCTTCAAAACTTACGCGGCAGAACTGGTCAACCTGTCGCCGGACGCAATTCTCGCAAGCACCCCGCCGGCAGTCGCGGCGTTGCGGGAGCAGACGCGCACGATACCGATCGTTTTTGTGTTCGTGGTCGATCCCGTCGGGCTGGGCTTTACCCAAAGCCTCGCGCGGCCCGGCGGCAACATCACCGGGTTCGGCGGCTATGACGCGCCGATGATGGGAAAATGGCTGCAATTGCTCAAGAAGGTAGCACCTCGTGTCACGCGGGTCGCCGTCATCTTCAACCCGCACACCGCGCCTTGCGCCCCATTGTTCATCCGGGAGATTGAGGCCGCCACCCCTTCGCTCGGGATGACGGTGACCCTTGCTCCGGTACGCGACGATGCGGCGATCGAGGAAGCCGTCGCCGCTCAGGCGCGCGAACGGGGAGGCAGCCTCCTCACTTTGCCGGACAGTTTTAACGCTGCACATCGCGATGTGATCATCGTCGCCGCTTCCCGTCGGGGTTTGCCCTTAACGGGCTTGATCGATATTTTTCCTCGGGATGGGGCCCTGATGTCCTACGGGTTTGACCCTTTCGACCTCTATGCACAGACGGCTTCCTACATAGACCGCATTCTCAACGGCGCCAGCCCCGCCGACCTCCCCGTTCAGCAGCCATCGAAGTTCTTGTTGGTCATCAACCTCAAGACCGCCAGGGCGCTCGGCCTCACCGTTCCTCCGAGCATGCTCGACCTCGCCGACGAGGCGATCGAGTAGCGTTCCGAACGGCCTAGCCGAGCGCACCCGATTGGCCCAGCGCGGCGATGCGGTCAGGCGACAAGTTGAGAACCTCTTTCAAAACCTTCTCGGTGTCGGCGCCGAGCTCCGGCGCAGTGCCGGTGGCCCGGCCAAAGCTGGCATGCCACGGCAACGCGGGGAGAACGCCGGTGCCCTGCGCCTCCCAGAACCCGCGATGGCGCAGATGATCGTCGTTGACAAGATCGAGTGAGGTGGCGAGCGCTGCCGCGGGGATCCTGGCACTCAGCAATTCGGCAGTCGCGGCTTTGGCGGCTCTGGTACGTGCCCAGTCAGCGAGCGCATCATCGATTGCGGCGCGCTGCTCGGCGCGCTCGCGAACTTCGAAACCGCTCATCCGTGTCAAGCTTGAGACGATGGCGCAAAGCCTGCGCCATTCCTCGTCGCTCGTGACGGCAATGCTGATCCAGTCGTCTTCTCCGCTGCATCGGTAGACTCCGTGCGGAATGTAACGATCGGAGTTGTTCCCCTGCGGCTGCGGGGCGGCGACGAGCTGTGTCGCCAGCAACGGCTCGGCCATCGTCCACAGCATCGCCTCGATCATCGAAAAATCGACTTGGGCCACGCCGCTCATTCGTCGGCGATGCCAGAGCCCGGCGGCGACAATAAAGGCGAGCATCAGACCACACATCGGATCGAGCCAGGCAAAGCCAATCCGCGGCGGGCCATTGGGATGGCGGTTGAGCCCAGCGAACCCGGCATAGCATTGCAGCAGGGTGCCGTAGGCGACGGCGTGCGACTCGGGCCCGGTGCGGCCGAGGCCGGAGGCCGAGACGTACATCAAATCGGGATTGAGTGTGCGCAGGACCTCGGCGCCGAGGCCGAGCCGCTCCATCACGCCGGTCGCGAAGTTCTCGATAAGCACATCGGATTTGGCGGCCAACTCCCGCGCGACGCCAACGGCCTCCTCGTTCTTGAGATCGAGGACGACGCTGCGCTTCGCCTGGCCGAGAACCGTGTGTAATTCTGAGGCGCGTCCCGGATCGCCACGACCGGGCGCCTCGATCTTGATCACCTCGGCACCCATTGCGGCGAGATAGCGTGTGGCCGTCGGGCCGGCGATGACCCAGCTGAAGTCGAGCACACGAACGCCGGAGAGCGGCATCGCCCAGGAGCTGCCGCACTCCTTATGGCCCGAAGCCGCGATGTGCAATCCAAAGGGAGGCCCTGGCGCCCGGATCGTTCGCCCTCCGATGTCTAATCGGCGCCAGAAGTTGCGATATGCCAGCTGGGGTGAATTCAGCTGCTCCGCCGGCTCGCGCAGCGGGAAACTCGGCACATGAGCCGCTTGCGTCATGTCGGCAATCGATTGCTTGCGGTACCGGCGGCTCCAGTCGGACATCAGGGCGTGGAGCTCATCCCAATTGGCGACCCGATCGGGCTTCCTGGCGAAGCGCGGATCGGTAGCCCAGTCGGGCGAGCCCATGACTTCGAGCCAAGCCGCCCACTGGCGATCTTCGCGCGGCGAGATCGCCGTATAACCGTCGCTGGCCGGCAGGATAGTCACGGTGGCCCCGTTGCCGTCGGTCAGCCGGCGGCGCGACCAGAATTTCCCGCCGAGTCCCGCGCGCGCCAGCTCGGTCGCCGACATGGTTGCGAGCGCCTCTCGGATCGAGACGTCGATGACGCCAGGCTCCGAAACCAGTGCGGCATGCATGCCGGCGCAGGCGGCGGCGAGCCCGCCGATGAAGGCCGACTGCTCCCCGACCGGGCGCATCGGCGGTTCGGCGAGATCGTCGACCTGGCCGGTCAGCAGACGAGCCATGCCGCTGGCGAAGAACAAGGTCAGATCGGTCGCCGGGTCGTTCGCCTGGGGTCCCGTTTGGCCAAAGGGTGAAATAAAGACGCGCATCGCCTTTGAGTTGAGCCGGCGCAGGCCCACAGCATCGTATCCCCGAGCGCTGAGGTCACGCGGTCTGCCTTCACAGACGATCAGGTCGACCGCCGAGAGCGCCGCCGCCGGGTCGCCGAGGATCCTCTTGCCATGGTTTAGATAGTCGGCGAGCGGGGTCGAATTGTCCGCGTCGATGCAGACGACATCGGCGCCGACATCGGCGAAAAGGCGGCCGCACACCGCGGCGGCCAAGCCCTCGCCGATCTGCACCACGCGGAACCCTGCCAAGAGTGACATTTCAGAAACCGCACTTTAAGCAGGCTGCAACATATCGGCGAACGGCAGGAGGAGAAACATGGACAGGCTCGGTATCGCTTTCTCCGGCGGAGCCAACCCTGCCGAGATCGTCGACTGCGTCAAGCTCGCCGAGACGCTCTGCTACGAGTCGGCCTGGGTCGCCGAGGGGCATGGCGGCGACCAGTTCGCGATATTGGCAGCCTGCGCGGCGCAGACCTCGAAAATCCAGCTCGGGACCAGCATCACCAGCGTCTTCGTTCGCACGGTGCCGACGATCGCCATGGTCGCAGCAACGGTCGACGCGATCTCCGGCGGCCGTTTTGTGCTGGGGGTAGGATCGAGCCACAGGGTTCAGGTCGAGCCGGAACACGGCGTGCCCTATAGCAAGCCGCTGACACGAGTCCGCGAGGCTGTCTCGATCATCCGCGCGCTGCTGCGTGACGGCCAAGTCAGCTACGCCGGCGAAACGGTATGCATCGAAAGCTTCGACCTCTGGTTTACCCCGCTTCGCCCGGCGATCCCGATCTATATCTCCGCGGTCTTTCCGAAGATGACGGCTCTGTGCGGCGAGATCGCCGATGGCATTATTTTGACCCGCAGCACGCTCGCGACCGCAGCGCAGGTCCGGGAGAGGCTCACCGAAGGTGCCGAGCGCGCCGGTCGGGATCCGAAGGAAATCCTCGTCGCGTCGCTGCTGCCGACCGCCGTCGGCGCCACCCGCAAGGAGGCTCTCGACGTGCTGCGACCGGGGCTCGCGTTCTACGCCGGCTTCTTTCCGCGCTACAACCGCATGATGGCCGAGCACGGCTTTCGCGACGACGCGGCAGTCATTGCAGCGGCATGGTCGCGCGGCGACCGCGAAGCGGCCGAGCGCGCGGTCAGCGACGAGCTGATCGATGCGACCAGCGTCGTAGGAACGGCCGAGCAGTGCCGCGAACGCATCGCGGCCTACCGGCGCTCCGGCATCGATCTGCCGATCCTGAGTCCGTTTGCTCGTGGCTCCACTGCGAAGGCCAAGTTCGAGGCCGTGATCCGGGCCTGCGCGCCGTCCGCCGCCTGACCCTCCGGGCTAATCAGGCCAGCTTGAACCCCTGGCGGGCCAACAATTTCCAATTCCCGTCCTGCTTCTGCCAGACCTGATATTCCCTCCTACTGCTGAGCCGTCGCCACCGGCCGAAGGCGGGCGGCGGGATGCGGCGTTTCGAGGCGGCCTCGTAAGCCGCGGCGATCTGCAGCAAGACGTCTTCTTTGCCCGGCTCGACGCGGAAGACCAAGGAGAACGGTAGGCCCGGCTCCGGGATCGTCGTGGGCGTGTCGGAAGGGACAGAAATGTAGCGGGTACCGTCCGGACTCAGTTTGAAGACCGGGTCGTAGACGGTGGTCACATAGCCGGCCGGGATCAACACCTCGGTCAGGCCTGCGTTCGGGCCGTAGAACGATTCGAGGCGCAGGTTGTTGCGCCCGCCGAGCGGATCGTGGGCGCCGCCGATCTTGGCCGGCGGCAGTGGCGTGTGCAGGCGCACCAAGGCATCGAGGCGGTTTTCCAGCATCACCATCATGTCGACCCGGCGCAGCAGCTCCCGCAGCATGATGCGCTCGTCTACACCTTGCCGCCCGCCCAGCGGATTGCGCGGGTCGGCGACCTCCTCCCAATTCCTGAAGGCGGCGCGGCCGTCGTCGCCCCAGAATTTGGAGCGCGCATTCAGAGTGGCGAAATCGGCGAGCGCCTCGGTAAAGCCGCGCATCCCCCAGTCCGCGGCGCGGCGCGACAAGTATTGGTTGACGTGGAAGCCGAACATCATCGCCAGCTCCTGCTCTTGGATCGTGGCGATGTCGAGGTTCGCTGGAGGTGCCACCCGGCCTTCTGCGAGCTCCACGCAGTAGTCGATCGGCCTCATGGTGCCGGTGCCGAAGATTTTGCCGGGCGCGAACTCGGTCGGCCGGATCGCCGCGGCGAATTCCTTGAACAATGGCAGACCGTCCGGCCCCAGGCGGAACAAAAGGTCGGGCATGAAGACCGGCACCAGCTTTGCCAGCGCCTGCCGGAAATCCGGGTTCATCACCTCGAGGTCGCGGTCGCGTTCCCGCAGTGGATCGGAGGATTCGACCAAAGCCGCTCCCAGCCTCTCGCCGAGGATCGCCTTGATCTCTGCGGCGGCGGACGTGCAGATCGGCACGGTCGCTTTCTCGCCGGGCCGGATCAGCATCGACTCGCGCATCACGCCGATGCGCATGCCCGCGAGCGAGCCCGGTGATCCCGACACCTTCGTGTGGCTCGCATAAGGTGTCGCCAGCACCGAGGAGCGCGGCACGGTCGTATAGGGGTCGCGCGGGTCGTAATAACCGGCTTCCGGGTGCTTCAGCGCGTCGAGAACTTTAGCGGCGTCGGCGATTGTGCGGGCGAGGATGCCGGCGCGGTCGCAATAGATGTCGGCGCCGATCGCCCCGCCATTAAAGCTCAGTAGCGCCTTGTGCGGCAGGATCAGAGCCACCGCATTGTGATTGGCCGGGCCGCGGGTCGAGGCACGGGTCTCCTCACCGAGGCTCGCCATAACAAGGTTGGCGCTAACCGACACGCCCGAGCCCGAGCTCGAGCCCAACGACGCGGCGCGCGTCGTGTCGTACGGATTGGCGGGGTTGCCGGCCCAGCTCGAGCGCTGATAGCCCAGCACCGAAGGCAGCACCTTCTCGGGATTGTGCCGGCCGCCCGGATCGCCTGCGCGCCCATTGTATTCGGTGCAGACGGCCTTGGCGAAGATGATCGCGCCCTTTTCGCGCAACTGCTCGACCAAGAGGTGGTCGCGCGCCGGGAAATCGATGTCATAGGCCGCATCGCCCCCGGCGGTCGTGCGCATGTCTTTGGTGTCGAACGGGTCCTTGAAGCTGAAGACAACGCCGTACATCGGCAGCTTTGCGAGATCGGGATTGCGCCCGTAGGCGGCATCGAGCTCGGCGGCGCGCTCGAGCGCATCGGGGAGCCCGCGAAAGTGCTCGCAGATAGGCGGCGAACCGGGCGGCAACGGCCCTTCGGAGGGGTGACGGTCGAACTCGCCCCGGCAGGTCACCGAGCGCTCGCCTCTGATATTGAGTGTGGCGAGGGCATTGAGCTGGCCGGCACCGGGCAGGCCTGTGATCATCCCGTACTGCTGCTGCACTGCAGGATCGGAGGCGGTCGACTCCATGCGCCCGAATTCGAGCGGCGAGCCCCGGTACTTGTCGAGGTTGGGCAGGATCGCCGCGGCCTTGACCGTCCCGGTCGGGAAGCGCAGCGGCGCCGTCGCGCGCACCATCCCGGTCGCTTCCGGGACCGGCTCGCCATCCTCGGTGACGAGCAGGCTTGCGACCCCGTTATAAGCCCGCGCGCGTTCGATATAGTGTTGAACTACGGCAACGCAGGTAGTCTGCCCGGTCTTGATCGCCTGGTGCAGCTCGTCGATCGTGGCTTCTTCGAGACAAAACGGTTTTTCATCGGTCACGATCGGCCCCCTTGTTCCGGCCCCGGATTGGCCGAGCGCCAGCTCGCCCGCAGTCAGAGGCTATCGACGCCGTTGGCCCAGCGACGACAGATCTGATGCGCTATCGCGACCGGCCCGGGCAGAGACGGCACCGTCGTCGCCGGGTCCGGATCACCGGCAGCAGCGCGCGCGACCATGTCGCGGATCTCGTCGCGATCGAACCAACGCGCCTCGACGAGCTCCTCGGGATCGACCGTGATCGCGTCGGTTAGTGCCTCGGCGAGAAAGCCCATCATCAGAGTCGACGGGAACGGCCAGGGTTGTGAGGCGAGGTAGCGCACGCGCCCGCAGCGGATGCCCGATTCTTCGCGGACCTCGCGCCGGACCGCGTCCTCCAATGTCTCACCCGGTTCCATGAACCCGGCAAGACAGGAGAACCTGGCACCGGGCCGGCGGTGCCCGCGACCGAGCAATGCGTGCTCGCCCCTGATCGCGAGCATGATGACAACCGGGTCGACACGCGGAAAATGATGGGCCTTGCAGCGCGGGCAATGCCGCGCCCAGCCCCCCGCCGCAACCTCGCTCGGCGTCCCGCACTGCGCGCAAAACCGGTGCCGCGCGTGCCAGTCGACGACCGAGCGAGCCTCGGCCAGTATGGCTGCTTCCGCCTCGGCGATCAGCGGGGCCAAGGTGCGGACATCGATGTTCTCGGTCGCCGGATCGGGCGACTGGTCGGTCCCCGTCGCGTCGAGCGTGAAATGAGCGCGTCCCTCGGCGATGCCAAGAAGAACAAGTGTCGCCCCCGCCGCGATCACGTCGCGCCACGGGCCGACCGGCTGCCAGTCGAGCGCCATTTGGCGGCCATTGCGGATCGCCGGTTTAAGGCCCTTGAGCGGGATCAAGCGCGTCGCCGGCTCATCGAGCAAAGAGGCAATCCAGCCGGCGTCACGCCGGCGCTCGCTCACGCGGTCGAGCGGGTTGCCGGCAAAGCAATAGATCTCTTCCATCGCAACAACATACCCCCTTGGTGCGGGTCAAAGTCAAATAAGGCGCGGCCTCGAGCCGATCGCATTCGGTCGAGGATCCATCGATTGGGCGACGATCGGCTAGGGCCGGGATGAGGCGCTCCTCAAGACGAGATAACCACAAATCGCCGAGGTCACCGAGGCGAGCAGGACGGCGATGCGGACATCCTCATCATAGGCCTCGGCCGGGAAGGCGAGCGTGCCCATGAATAGGCTCATCGTGAAGCCGGTACCGGTCAACAGGGCGACGCCATAGATGTGGCGCCAGTCCGTCCCTTCGGGGAGCGTCGCCAGGCCGATGCGAGCGGCTAGCCAGATCGACCCGATCACCCCGAGTTGCTTGCCGATAAACAACCCTAATCCGATCCCGAGCTGGATCGGATGCAGCAGGTCGCTCAGCGCGACGTCAGTAAGATCCAGTCCGGCATTGGCAAAGGCGAACGCCGGAAGCACGCCGAAGGCTACCCAGGGATGCAAGGCGTGCTCCAGATCATGAGCGGGCGAGGAGCCGCCTGCCGCATTGAGCGGTATCGCGACGCCGACAATGACACCCGCAAGCGTCGCATGGATGCCGGATTTCAGAACACAAACCCAGATGCCGACACCGACCAGCAAGTATGCCGCTCTGTGGGACACGCCCGACAGGTTCAGTGCAACGAGCGCAGCCATGCCGAAGCACGCCAAGGTCAATGAGAGCAGCGACAGCTTCGCAGTGTAGAACACCGCAATGATGACGATCGCACCGAGGTCGTCGATGATCGCCAAAGCCAGCAGAAATATCTTCAGCGAAGGCGGCGCCCGCGGTCCCAGCAGGGCCAATACGCCGAGCGCGAAGGCAATGTCTGTAGCGGTCGGGATGGCCCAACCCCGCAAAGCCTCTGCGTCGCCCCAGTTACAAGCGAGGTAGACGAGCGCCGGACCAGCCATTCCGCCCAAAGCCGCGATCACCGGAAGAGCAGCATTGGACACACTCGACAGCTCACCCTCGACGACCGCTCGCTTGACCTCTAGCCCGACGAGCATAAAGAAGATCGCCATCAGCCCGTCGTTGACCCACAGCAGCAACGGCTTGGCGAGGGAGAACCCACCGATCTGCACCGCGACCGGAAGGTCCAGGAGATGCGCATAATACGGCGCAAGCGTCGAGTTCGCCAAAACGAGTGCGATCGCCGCGGCCGCGCAAAGCACGATGCCGCCAGCTGACTCCAGCTTGAGGAACTGCTGAAGAGGGGACAGGGCTAAAGGAGAAAAAAAAGCGTACCGTGCCCCCCACCCTCCCGCTGCGGGAAGGGCGAGGGTCTGCGCCGATTACGCCGGAGCAGGGATCGCGCGCTGATTGTACATGATCTTGCGCATCTGCGCCCGCTGCTCGGCCGTCAGGGTGCTGGGGTCGACTCGCAGATTGTTGCCGGCCTCCATGCCACGCATGACCGCCGCCCGGTTGCCGACCTCCTCGAACCAGCGCTTGAAGTGTTTGAACTCGTTAATGTCCTGACCCTGCGCCTCCCAGCCGACGGTCCAGGGATAGGAGATCATGTCGGCGATCGTGTATTCGTCACCGGCCAGATAGCGCCGATCGAAGAGCCGATTGTTCATGACGCCATAGAGACGGTTCGTCTCGTCGGTGAACCGGCGGATTGCATAGGTCAGATCGCCTGCCTCAGGGCCCGCGCGGCGGAAATGGCCGCACTCGCCGAGCTTCGGGCCCTGGTTGGCCATCTGCCAGATGACCCACTGGGTGACCTCGTATTTCCCACGCGTGTCCTGGGGGAAGAAACGGCCTTCCTTTTCCGCGAGATACATCATGATCGCACCCGATTCGAACACACTGATCGGCGCGCCTCCGCCTTTCGGCGCATGGTCAATCAGGACCGGCATGCGATGGTTGGGGTTGATCTTTAGAAAATCCGCCTTGAACTGATCGCCGCGTCCGATGTTGCAGGGAACGATTTTGTAGTCGAGACCGAGCTCTTCGAGCAGAATCGTGACTTTCTTGCCGTTTGGTGTCGGCCAAAAGTGGACATCGAGCATCGGGGTTCCTCTCTGGGTGGGGGGTGGTTTCACTTGATGTGCCAATCTAGATCGTCGGCATGACAGACGCAGGTCAAGCAGCTCTTGCGGCGAGCGTAGGGTCGGCTACCCGCGCACCGCGGCGAATCAGCTCGGCGCCCTTTTCGGCGATCATGATGGTTGGCGCGTTGGTGTTGGTCGAGGTGACCGTCGGCATCACCGAGGCGTCGATCACGCGCAGCCGTTCGAGCCCATGGACGCGCAGCTGATCGTCGACTACCGCCATTTGGTCGCTGCCCATCTTGCAGGTGCAGGTCGCGTGGTAGACGGTCGAGCCTTTCTGCCGAGCGTAATCCAAAAGCTCGGCGTCGCTCGCGATATGGGCGCCGGGGATGATTTCGGTCCCGCAATATCTTGCGAGCGCCGGGGCGGCAAAGAGATGCCGAATAAACCGCAGTCCGCCTATGATTGCTCGGCGATCAGTCTGCTCGCTCAGATAACGGGGATTGATCGCCGGCGCTTCTCTGGGATCGCTGGACTTCGCCTCCACATAACCGCGTGACAGCGGCCTCATTTGCCAAGCCCCGGCGGTGATGCCCGGAAAATCGTCGAGTTCGCCGATCTGGCCATCCTTGAAGCTACCCGGCGCAATGCTGCATTGCACGTCGGGCGTTGCCGATTCCGCCAATACCTTGACCGAAGCCGCAGCCAAAGAAGCGCTGTATGTGAGCATTCCTTTCCCGGTGATGAGGTAGCGGACAACCTCACCGGCCAGCGCCAAACCCCGCGAGCGCTCATTGACTGTAGGTGTGCCGCTGACTTGGTAGCTGATCCGAGCGATGTAGTGGTCCTGGAGGTTCTGACCGACCCCCGGCAGTGCATGGTGGATCGGGATGCCGATGCGGGTCAGGTGCTCGGGCGCACCGACACCCGACAGCTGGAGGATATGCGGCGAGTTGACGGCGCCGGCGGAGAGGATCACTTCTCGCTCCGCATCCGCGCGCTCGATCCCCCCGCCCCGCTCGTATTCGATTGCGACGGCGCGGCGGCCGTCGAATACAATGCGGTTTACCTGCGCCTTGACGACCACCTGGAGATTGGGCCGCTTCTGTGCCAGCCGCAGATAGGTGCGAGCGGTGCTGGCTCGTCGCCGGCCGCCGCGCGTCTGCTGGCACCACCCAATACTATCGCTGGCACCGGGCGGCAGGTCGTTTACGTCCTCGCGGTACTCAAGGCCGATCTCCTTACCGGCGTCGATTACTGCCGCACAGAGCGGCGACCGATCCATCTTCGAGGTAAAGAGCGGACCGTCGCGGCCGCGAACTTCGGTCTCACCTCCTTCCCAGTTCTCGGCTCGCTTGAAGAACGGCAAGACCTCGTCCCAGCCCCAGCCGCGATTGCCGAGTTGCGCCCAATGGTCGAAATCCTCGGGTTGGCCGCGGATGTAAATCAAACCGTTGATCGAGCTGGAACCGCCGAGCACCCGGCCGCGCGGATAGAGGATCGCCCGCCCGGCGGTCCCGGGGTCAGGCTCGGCACGGTAACCCCAGGTCAGAGTTGGGTGATCAAGCATCTTCATGAAGCCGGCCGGGATGTGAATGTACGGGCTCCAGTCGCGCCCACCCGCTTCGATCAGCAACACCTTGACCGCGGGGTCCTCGGTCAGCCGATTGGCCAGAACGCAGCCGGCCGATCCCGCGCCGACGATTACATAATCAGCCTTCATATTCGCTTCCCCTACGGCGCCACCATCCCACAGCGTTCGCCCCGCCCTTCTCGAGCGGGTAGGAACAAGGCTACCGGGAGCAGACGCAAACAGCAATCTGCTCTCGGATCTATTCGGGCATGGGAGAGCGCAGCAAGAGGCGAGAGAAGATCGCGGCCTCAGATGATGTCGCGGCGCTGGAGTTCATCGAGAACATGTTCGACGATGCTCTCGGGTGTACCGCTCATTGTCGTCACACGCAGTTCCGGTGCCTCGGGGGTCTCATAGGGTGAGTCGAGACCGGTGAAGTGTTCGAGCCGCCCCGCCTTGGCTTTGGCATATAGGCCCTTGGGATCGCGTCGGATGCATTCATTAAGCGGGGTGTCGACAAAAATCTCGATGAATTCGGTCGGCTGGATCAGCTCCCGGACCATCTGTCGTTCCGCGCGAAACGGCGAGATGAACGAACACAGGACGATCAGCCCGGCCTCGGTCATCAGCTTGGCGACTTCGCCGACACGTCGGATGTTTTCGACCCGGTCCGCATCAGTAAACCCGAGATCGCGGTTGAGCCCGTGCCTTACATTGTCCCCGTCGAGCAGCATCGTGTGCCGCCCGCGAGCCAGAAGCTTCTTCTCGGCGAGATCGGCGATCGTCGATTTACCGGCTCCGGACAACCCGGTGAACCACAGCACCGCGGCGCGCTGCTCTTTTAACGCTGCTCGCTCCTCACGTCCGACAGTCAGGGTCTGCCAATGCAAATTGCTGGCCCGCCGCAGACCAAAAGCGATCATCCCGGCCCCGACGGTCTGGTTGGTGAAGCGGTCGATCAGGATGAAGGCGCCTGTATTACGGTTGACCTCAAAGGGGTCAAAGGCCACCGCGGCGGCCGTACAGAGGTTGCAGAACCCGATCTCGTTCAGCTCCAAAGTCCGGTCAGCCAGATGCGCCAGCGTGTCGACATCGATGCGGTGTTTGAGGGCAGTCACAGTGGCCGGCACGGTGCGGGTACCGATCTTCAACAGGTACGACCGGCCGGGGACGAGGGGGTGTTCGCTCAACCAGATCACATGAGCTGCAAACTGGTCGACAAATTCGGGCGGCGCGCCGGGGTCGGCGAGAATGTCGCCGCGGGAGATGTCGGTCTCGCTCTCCAAGG
>Ga0318576_10000159_pt1 | contig 14541 bp, 16 predicted proteins | sample GRESIP089b5f24_FD_203498 | JGI IMG/M metagenome (GOLD analysis project Ga0318576, IMG submission 203498) | Tropical soil microbial communities from Luquillo Experimental Forest, Puerto Rico - GRE.SIPMG.089b5f24 | ecosystem: Environmental > Terrestrial > Soil > Tropical forest > Bulk soil...
GCCGCTGTGGGTGGTCGGCGCCATACCGGCGTTCGGCTGAGCCTCCACGCTCGAGGTCGCGCTGCCGTTGGTGGGCGCGCCGGCAGGTGTCGCAGCGGCGGGAGGCGTCACAGGTCAACGCCGGGCAGCGCGCGCCGCGGACGCCGAGGCAGGGTCGCGGTCGTCGGCTCACGCCTTTGACGATACGGCGATTTGATTGGGCCTCAGGGGGTCTGAGGGGGTCTGCCGTCGAGATGGCGGCGGAGCGCGGGGCGGTACATACAGCAGAAGCCCGATCAGGCATTTGTCAAATAATGCTCGGTCGACTGTTGTCTAATTTTCCCAAGGACCTGGCCGGTCTCCGGTGTGAGTGCCCCTGGTGATGGGAGCCGCAGATGTCGTCGTTTGTGATCGCTTCACCGGATGTGTTGGCCTCCGCGTCGCGGGATTTGGGCGGGATCGGCTCAGCAATTAGAGCGGCCAACGTCGCGGCCGCGCCCTCGACGACGTCGGTGGTGGCCGCAGCTGCCGATGAGGTGTCGGCGAGTGTCGCGCACTTGTTCTCCCGGCAGGCTCAGGACTATCAGGCATTGGCCGGGCAGGCAGCGGCGTTTCATGAGCAGTTTGTGCAGAACTTGACTGCGAGTGCGGGTTCGTATGCGGGCGCCGAGGCCGCTAACGCCGCATTGTTGCCGCCCTTGACCGGGGACTCGATTGGCAGCACTGTCGTCGCCCTTCGGGACCAGGTGACCAAGTTGTTTAACGCCGTGAGAAATGCAATCTTGACGTTAGCAATTATCGGGATTTCGGTTATAGGCATAATCGTACAATTTGTGCGTTCTCTGCTGGAGCGCGCAGTAAGTTTCATTAGAGAGCTATTTTAATGACTTTCGAGTATGACTCGACAGCCGGGCTTGCCTTTAACCCTGCCACTGGTGGTGTGACGCGTTCTTGACCGCCCCCGGTGGAGAGCAGGGGCGGCCCGTCAACTGTTCAGGCGCGGGTTGGGCGGATCCCGTTCCCGCTGAGCCCTGGCGTTCGGCAGCCGCTCGCTCGTCGAGCAACTAGTCGATGCGCCGGCTGTTCGGCGTCTGGCCTTCTTCCTCGCGGATCATGCGGCGAATCGCCAGCAGCAGCCGAAGTTCGCAGTCGATCACCGTGAGTCAGCGAGTCGGTTTCACGTCGATACCGCGCGAGGTCCACGTAAAGCTGCGCATCTCGGGCAGGCGAGGTGCCAGGCTCTCGGCGACGAGATTGCCTATCCGGTCGGCGTCGGACACCGTGGTGCCGGGGTCGACCCAGCCCTCGATCTCGACTCGCAATGTGCGTCCGGTCCAGCGGGCACGGGCATGAGCGTGCAGCACACCGGGTGTCTTGGCAGCGACGGCCTCGGCGGTGATGATCACTGCTGGATCAACACCGTCAAGGATGCGGTGGCCGATGTCAGTGCTTACTTCCCAGCCGACGTGGCAGATGAACCCGGTCACGATGATCCCGGCCACCGCGTCGGCCCAGGTCCAACCCACGGCGACAGCGACCAGTCCTAGCAATGCGCCCGCCGAGGAAAGGGCATCCAGCCATGAGTGTTTGGCGTCCGCAATCATGGTCGCGGACTGAATGCGGCGACCCACGACCAGTTTGTATCGCGCGACGAGCTGGTTCCCGGCGATGCCGACGATGGCCGCGGCGATACCCCAACCCACGTGATGCGTAGCGCCGTGCCGCAGCAGCTTGGCGACGCTTTCGGCGCCCGCAACAACCGCGCTGGCCCAAATCACGATCGCCACCCCAATGCCGGCCAGGTCTTCAGCGCGCTCATAGCCGTAGGGATAGCGCTCGGTTGCCGGCTTGCGGGAAGCGCGAAAACCGACGCACACCAAAACGCTTGTGGACACGTCCGACAGGTTGTGCAGGGCATCACCGAGCAGCGCCACCGATCCCGATAGAAGCGCGATTGCTAATTCAACAATCCCTGTCAGCGCCAACCCAAAAGCGCTCACAATCACCGCGCGATTCGCCTGCCGCCGTTCGGCGCGATCATCGAGATCGTTCGCCAGCGGAAAGCTCGAGGCGGGATCACGCACTCCACTAATAACGTGCATAACGATCAGGATCCCACGCTTGCTCAGCGCGCATCTTTTGTGCCGTGACGCATGCGCACCGCGTAGGTCGGCGTGCGGCGTGGCGCACTTCAGGTCTTGATAGCAGCCAGCACGCGCCTAATCAGCATTAGCGCGTGATAGCCGATCATGGCGGCGATGACCAACGCCAGTGCCGGGTCTAGCCAATACCAGCCGCGCGTGGCCAAAATAACTGCCCCTGCGACGGCGACACTGCCGGCAGCGACTGCATCGGCTGCAGTGTCAAGCAGGACGGCCTTGACGTTGAGGTCCTCACCGCCGTCGTCATTATCGCTATCGCCGGCCACAACGATCGCGCCAATGAACATGACCACGGCGGCGGTAGCGCTGACGATCAACACTGGCAGACCGTGCACTTCGGTGGCGCCTGACACGAGGCGACGGATCGCGGCTCCGACGACCCAGACGTTGAGGGCCAGTAGCCATCCGGCGTTGACCAACGCCGCGACGTGGGTTGGATCCGCCCACCGTCGGTATTGGTGCGACGATTGGTGCGCCAGCCAGATAGCCGTTAGCGAGATGCCGATGGCGCCCACGTCGGCGAGATAATCGACCCCGGCGGCCAACACTCCCAATGAATGGGCGGTCACTCCGACGACTACGAGGGCCGCCACGAGTAACAGATTGAGCACGAGGACCAGTCCCAGCCGATGGGCCTTGGACATCCTGCCGATGATAGATGCGGCGCACCGCGCTGCGCCCTGAACCTCGAACGGTCATCGAGTCCATCCGTCCAAAGTGACGGGCCGCCACCGTGGAGAGCGGGGGCTCGACAAATGTTCAGACGTGGGTCAGTCCGTTATGGTTCCCGCCCATCGGCCCAACTCGACGGCGGCCTTGACGAGCGCCGGGGCAGCCTGAGCGCTTCGATGACCGTCAGGCCGTCCCCGCCGGTCTCGATATGCACCCGCGGCGGCTCAAACCCGTCGTCGTCGATGCGCCCGTCCTCGTATTGCGCGGCCGACGTCCGGACCCAGATGTTGCATTCGTCGTCGATGTACCGTTTCGCTCCCAACATGATGCGGTACGGCGGCGGCCCTGGCTGCCATTCATCGACGAACTCGGCGCCGGCCGGGGGTGCGACGTCCGTCATGGCCGGGGTGTAACTGATGGTGGGGGTAATCTTCGGCATGTCCAACTCCTTTGTAGTTGGGCCACACCCCGGAGCGGTGCCATCCGTCGCCGGGGCCTTTCGCATTTTGCGGGAAGTCTGATGTGTTTCCGTCGGCCTCGTCCGCAGTCCGTCCGCAGTAGCGTCGAACCACGCTCACACGGCTAACGGCACCAACACCCTTTGGCCTGCAAGAACTTTGAACGATCGAATTGGCTAACGGCCACAACGCCCAGGTACGAGTTCGCGCTGTACTTCGACGTGTAAGCCGGCAACCTGCTCTGACCTGGTGTTTAGGTTGAGTTAGGACCGTTTCGCCCGCACGGGCACCGGTAGCGTGGCGGGAACTTGTTGCTAAGCCAGCTGGTCGTCGTGTCCGATCTCGAGCAGGTGTTGTCGAAGCTGGTTGGCTTGGGCTTCGCCGACTATGGATGCGTATCGGTCTTGAGCCTTCTGCCAGAGCGCGTGGGCGTGTGCGTAGCGTTCCCGGCCTTGATCTGTGATTACTACGAGGGTGCTGCGTCGGTCGCGGCTGCTCTTTTCGAGCTGGATTAGACCCTCGCGCTCAAGGGGCCGGAGCGAATGCCCTAGTCCGGAGCGGTCCAGTACGAGCAGGTCGGCGAGCTCATTGAGCGTGGGCGGATCCTGGCCGCGATCGACAAGCTCGGCGAGGATGGCGGACTGCGTTGAGCGCAGGCCACTGGGTGCGAGGGTTTCGTCGTACAGCGCGGTGACGCGTCGGGCCGCCTTCCGCAGCGCGGTGGCATGGCACTCACGCGTCGCCGGGAGTCTGGCGTCGTTCATTGTTCCTCGCCTCCTTGGGTCCGCTGATGGCTGCGATCCCACCGGTCAGGGCGTTGTTGTTGCGCTCACCATCTTACGGGCATATGCTCCTTTATCGATACAGGCATATACCCCTAATTTGCTCGATCGCTCCGTCAAGGGTCAGCGACCCACTGACATATCACATACGGACAGACTGTATGTAAGTAAGGAGAATGCCATGGAAGATCTAATCCAGCGCTACAACGACGCGTGGGCGAGCCGGGATCCCGACGCGATTGTGGCTCTGCACACCGAAGACACCACCTTCCGCTACCACACCGGGTTAGAAGCCGCCACAGGCAAGGCTGCTGTCCGACAGGCGTTCACGGACCTCTTCGCCCGCTTGCCTGACCTCGGCCTCGAGCCCGTTTCGCTCCGAACCGGAAGCGATTTCTGGGTAGCGGAGTGGCGGATGACCGGAACCGCCGCGGCGAGCGGTGCGAAGGTTGAAGTCGACCTGGTCGACGTGATCACCGTCAAGGGCGGGCTCGTCGCAAGCAAGGACAGCTACGTCGACGCGGTGTCGTTGCAGGCGCAACTGGGCGGCGAAACCCGGCCTCGGAATGGCATTGCGAAGGTCGACATGATGCACCTTGAGGTCAACATCATCGCCGTATCCGACGTCGAGCGATCCAAGCAGTTCTACGAACGCTTGGGGTGGCGGCTCGACCTCGACGTCGCCCCGGCAGGCGACGTCCGCATCGTCCAGTTCACTCCCCCGGGCTCGGCCTGCTCGGTCACGTTCGGCAAGGGCATCACGCCGGCCGCGCCCGGCTCGGCCGTGGCAGAGCTGACCGTCTCCGACATCAAAGCGGCCCACGACAACCTCGTCAGCCGTGGCATCGACGCGAGTGAGATGTGGCACGGGCGCGCGCCGTTCCCGCCGGAGGCACGGCTCAGCGGACCCGACCCCGAGCACACCAGCTACGAGTCGTTCTTCTCATTCAACGATCCCGACGGCAATACGTGGCTCGTCCAGGAGGTCACGACGCGGCTCCCCGGCCGAGTCTGACACGGCATAACAGACACCCGACACGAACGAAGGGTCGCGACAATGAACGTAATACGCGCCGCCGCTGTGCAACTCAGCCCAGTCCTCTACAGCCGGGAGGGAACGGTCGAACGGGTAGTCGGCAAGATCGAACAGCTGGCCCGCCAGGACGTGCAGTTCGCGACCTTTCCGGAGGCGGTGATCCCGTATTACCCGTACTTCTCTTTCGTCCAGCGTCCGTTCGAGATTCAGCGGGAACACCTCAAGCTGGTGGATCAGGCGGTGACCATACCGTCGCCGGCTGTCGACGCCATCAGTGCGGCGGCACGAGCCGCCGAAATGGTGGTGTCCGTCGGGGTCAACGAGCGCGACGGTGGTTCGCTGTACAACACACAGTTGTTGTTCGGCGCCGACGGAACGTTGATTCAGCGCCGACGCAAGACCACCCCCACCTACCACGAGCGGATGGTCTGGGGACAGGGCGACGGCAGTGGATTGCGCGCCGTCGACAGCGCGGTCGGGCGGATCGGGCAGTTGGCGTGTTGGGAGCATTACAACCCGCTTGCGCGGTACGCGATGATCGCCGACGGCGAGCAGATCCACTCGGGCATGTTTCCCGGGGCGTTCGGCGGCGACTTGTTCGCCCGACAGACCGAGATCAGCGTGCGCAATCACGCTCTCGAGTCGGGCGCCTTCGTCGTGAACGCCACGGCCTGGCTCGACGCCGATCAGCAGGCGCAGATCATGGCCGACACGGGTTGCCCTATTGGCCCGATCTCCGGTGGCTTTTTCACGGCGATCATCACGCCTCAGGGCGAGTGTTTGGGCGAGCCGCGGCGCTCCGGCGAGGGCGAGGTGATAGCCGACCTCGACTTCTCGTTGATCAACACCCGAAAGATCGTCATGGATGCCAGCGGTCACTACAGCCGGCCCGAACTGCTCAGCTTGATGGTGGACCGCACCCCGAGCGCACATCTGCACGACCGCTTCGAGCACCTTGCCGACGCCGTAGGGGATTCACACATAGCATCCGGCCCGCTGCCGGATTTAGAGGCACGCACAGCATGACACGCGGGGGTTTCTGCGGCCGCAAGTAATACCGAAGAGTCCACCCGTTCGGCGATCGCCGAGCGGGTGGACTCTTCGGCATCGCGCTTGGCCAAGGGCGAAATTCACGACGGGATTCTGATCACGCCGGACGGTATCCGATACTGGCCGCAGATCGACTGGGAACTCGTTGCCTGAAGACGCGCTTCTGGGATAGGGCTCAGTGTTTTGGATTGCCAGGAAGTTAGCTGAGGGTTCATCATCTAATGCGGTGGTTGAGGTGCGCCGCAAGGATTCGGCAAGGCGTCCCCCGTAACGTAACCGGCACCACCGATGCCTAGACAACCGCCATTGGGAGGAACCGGGTGACACCAAGACGACGTCGGCGCCGCTGGGGGACTGTCGTGGTTTGTTTCATTTTTTCGATTGCGTTCATCGCCTTCGGGACGTTCTTTGTGTGGGTGCAACATTACGGCGTTCCCGATCGAATCACGGTCCAGAAGTGTGAGACACGATCCGGAGGCCGCGCTTCAGATGCGTTGTTTAACTACGCCTTCGGTGACTTCTGCATAGCGGCGCCCGGCAGCGCATACCAGGAAAGATATCCGCATGAAAGTTATCCGGAATTCTGGGGTGTGTACAAGGAAGACGTCGGTCATGAGATCAACGTCCACATCACACGGGGCACTGGGCAGTGGTACGAAGCTGTCAACGACGCGTGGATCCTGCCGCAGGTTGCAATCGGAATAGGTGCCGTCCTGGGCGTTGCTGCGGTCGTCGGCATTGTGCGCCGCCTACGTCCCGCCCCGGTGACGGGAGAGTGGGCGGGCAAGCCGTGGCCCGGAGTCAATACCTAGGGCATACCGGCGATGTCCATCGAATGCACCACATCCCTGGTGGCTCCTCTGGGATAGACTTAAGTATGACGAAACACATTGCGAGAACACCCAATTCACCCGCCGCCTACTTACGGCAATCCAAGGACGACCCGGACGGTATCGCCCGTCAGCGCGAGGACACCCTGGCGCTGTGCGAGCGCAAGAAGTGGCCGGTCCGCTAGCCGATCTCTCGTTAGCAACCTATCGGCTAAATCGGCCTTGGCGGCCTGGATTCCCTTGTGCGCGCGGGTATCTCGGTTTGGATCGGTGGAAACCCTGATAGCTTCGGCGATTCCAGCGGCCTGTTCGTCCTGGTCAACCCCGTTATCGCCGCCCGGTCATCCGCTCCCCGGTGCGGCTGAGGCTGGCCCTCACCGCCCCCACACTGATCCCGACCCGCTTCGCGATCTTGGCGTAGCTGACCCGCTTCCGCCACAGCTCGTAGATCAGCTTGTCGCGTACGGTCTCGGTCATCCCGGACGCCTCGTACATCGCCTCTGTGCTGCGTCGAACCATGCGAAAGCGTAGACAATAGCCGTCACCCGATCCGGTGGCCCGGGTCCGCCCCGCAGACCGGTCGGCAACCAACAGCGACTTGCGCACAAGAGCGTCGAGTATCTCGAGGATGGCGTACTCGTCGAGGCCGCAAAGTCTGTCGCGGCCTCGGTGGGTACGCGGGAGGGTGTCGCCGTTCGTCCCCCCGAAACTTCGGCGCGTTTTTCGCGTGGGGTGCCCTCTCCCCGGCGTGGATCAGGTAGCCCCTCGCGCCTTCGCTCGTTCGCGCTCGCGCAACTCGCGCCGCATGATCTTGCCCGTGGTCGTCGTCGGCAGGCTGTCGACGAACTCGATCGCGCGCGGGTATTCGTGGCGGGCAAGCCGCGTTTTCACGAACTCGCAGATCTCGTGCTCCAACGCCTCACTGGGCCGCTGGCCTTCGGCAAGCACTAGGAAAGCCTTGATGCTCTCGGTACGCACCGGATCGGGCACGCCGATGGCCGCGGCGAGGCGCACTGCCGGATGCCGCAGCAGCGCCTCCTCGATCTCGCACGGGCCGATGCGGTACCCGGCTGAGGTGATGACGTCGTCGGCGCGACCGCGATACCAGAAGTAGCCGTCCTCGTCGCGATGGCCCAGGTCGCCAGTCAGCAGCCAGTCGCCGACGAACTTGTCCTTGGTCGCCTGCGGGTTGTTCCAGTACTCGAGCAACATCAGCGGGTTCGGCCGCTTGAAAGCGATGTGGCCGACCCCTCCCGGCGGCAACTCGTGGCCGTCATCATCGACGATCACGCCGATGTGGCCGGGCATCGGCTGGCCAAGCGAGCCGGGCTTCGGCGGCATCAGGGTCTCGTTGTGGCCGAGCACGAGGAGGCATTCGGTCTGGCCGAACACCTCGTTGACGCGAACCTTGAGCGTCTGCTGTGTCCACTCGATGATCTCCGCGCCCACGGCCTCGCCGCCTGAGATCAGGGTGCGCAGTTTCAGGTCGAAGCGGGCGACCGGATCCGGCACCTGCTTCATCAACCGGATCATGGTCGGCACCAGGAACGCGTTCCTCACCGAGTGTTTGGCCATCATGTGATAGGCCTGCTCGGGGTCGAACCCGATCGAGCGAAATGCCAGCACCGGCACCCCGTGAAACCACGACGGCATCAGCACATCCATCAGCCCCGCCATCCAGGCCCAGTCGGCCGGGGACCAGTACAGGTCGCCGGGCTGCGGAAAGAAGTCATGCTGCATCTCTATGCCGGGCAGGTTGCCGAGGAGCGCGCGATGGGCGTGCAGCGCGCCCTTGGCCGGGCCGGTCGTGCCCGAGGTGAAGCAGATGAAGGCTGGATCGTCGGCGGCGGTGTCGACGGTGGCGAATGTGTCCGCGCCTTTGCGCAGGAGCGCCCAGAAATCGTCGGCACCGTCGCGTGCGCCATCGACGCAGAGCACGCGCGCCTCGCCCGCCGCCTCGATCGCCTTTGCCGCGTTGGCTTCGTCGGTGACGATCAGCTTGGCGCTGGAAGTCTGTACCCGGTATTGAACCGCATCGGCGGCGAATAGCACCGAGCACAGCACGCTGATCATGCCTGCGCGCCAAGCGCCCAGATGCACGATCGCAGTTTCCGGCCGCTGGCCCAGCAACAGCAGCACCCGGTCGCCGCGCATAAGGCCGAGGCCGACGAGCATATTGGCGCACCGGTTGGAGAGGCCTTGCAGCTCGGCGAAGCTGTAGCTGCGCACGTTGCCGTTGGGCTGGTCGTGGATCAGCGCGACGCGGTCGGGATCGGCCGCCCAGCGGTCACAGCAGGCGACCGCCATGTTGAAGCGCGCGGGTACCCGCCAGCGAAACGCGTCGTAGATCTCGCGATAGGTGGCGGCCCGCCGGATAAGCATCGTTTCTCCCGGTCCTAGCTGGACGAAACATAGCTCAATCCACGTTGGCCCGGGTTAACCTCGGGGGAATTTCCTAGAGGTTCCAGGTGGTCTACCGTCCCAGTTTTGGGACAGTAGCCTGCTCAAGCAGAGCCAAAATTAGTCCTGCTTCCAGGCCAGCTTGTAACCCCTAGAGGAATAACCAGCTGGGCGAACAGCACCGTCACCTGTTGTATTCGGCGCGCTCGGTTGCCGATGTGATCGGGGAACCACACGCATCACAAAACCGTGCGCCCTCGCGAGGCTTGGTGCCACAAGTACGGCACGTGGTCGCTGCCGTCATCCGACCCCCCGCCACTTTGCCTCGGCGTCTCCGGGACTCACTCAGGATAGGACGCGAGACGCACGACGAGGCGTTTTATTCTGTCGCTGCTTCCCGGCTGCTCACTACGTGTTTTTGGTGACGAACTCGGCGATGGCGTCCTGCATTTGCTGCAAGCCCGGTTCTTCGATCGGGTAGTGGCCGGCGTTGGTCAGCATCACCGTGTCCACCGGCACCCGTGTGATTCGGGACAGCACGGGTTGGCTCAACTCGAGCGGGGACCAGCGGTCCTCGGCCGGCTGCGTCAGCAAGACCGGGCACGCGTCAAAGCTTTCCGGTTCGACTGCCGGGACGTAGTTCAAATAGCTGGCCAAAAAGCGAATGGGAACCCAGTTCCCGGCTGACGTCCTGTCGGCGGTCATGATCTTCAAGGCGGCGCGGTCATTCACGAGCGCTGACATTTTTGATGCGAGTGTCATGGGAAAGGGAATGCGAGCCGCGGGGGTGCGCGCCAACGCGCCCATCAAAGGTGCGCCTACGCGGGATGTGATTTTGTCGTGCGCGGTGTCATCGCGGACCTTCTGGTTGCGCTGATCCAGAAACGTCATGCCGACGATTCCGCGCAGTGTTCCTTTGGCGGCCTTGGCCGCTACGTGATAGGTGAGCATTCCTCCGGCGCTGAGGCCGTACAACACAATCGGGCGGTCGTCACGGGACTGTTCGTACGCCAGAAAATCCGCAACCAGATCCACCCAGTCCTCATAGGACGGAACCGTTCCGGGCTTGAGTTGGGTAAGGCCATAGCCGAGGTTGTCCAGAGCGACCGTCTCAAATCCTCTCTGCGCCAACGGCGCACCGACGATCAAGCTCATTTGTCGGCCGTTGGTGCCGACGCCGTGGTGTTGCACGATCTTTGCGGGAGCGTCGTGGTTGGCGTAACGGTCCAGGTGTACGCGATGGCCACGCCATTCCCAGAACTCCTCGGTTGGTGCCGTCTCGTCGGTGAGGCGCATCCGTTCAGGCAGGAAGCTTTGCAGGTCCCGCCACGCCCGTTGGTCGCGGTAGAGCACGTTCGCGGGATTGCCCATGGGCCAACTCCTCATTCGCCACTTCGGTTGTTGTCGTGAGATCGGTGCGACGTTTATTGGTCGTCGACGTGCCCGAACGCCAGCCGGGCCCAGATGAACGGGCCGACCTTCCCGTCGGCGCTGATTTTGTAGTCTCCGTCCTGCGGGATCTGTGCGATCCACACTCGCCGCCACCCGACGTTATCGACGCTCGTTGTCCCCCCGATGCTTTCGGTGACGTCCGGTTCGGCGACTCCGGTGGGAGGGTCGATGTTGAACTTCAGGTCGGGGATCGTCAGGGGACCAAAGCCGGCGTTGGGGGTCTCGGCGTGAAAGAAGATGGCCAGCTGGCCGGCGGGCAGGTGCAATGTCTCATTTCCCGGGATCGGCACCTCGCCGTAGGCCTTGTAGGATTCGTCCGAAAAGCGCTTGGTCCATGTTGGCTGGATGGGCGCCGCCGCCGATGCCGCAGGCGACGAACCGCCACTGGGACCACTGGGAATGCGTCGGGACGGAGTGCTGAAGTAGAACACCGCAATAGCAATTCCCACGACGACGACGCCGGCGATGATGGCAATGGCCACCGGCATCCCCTGCCGTGAGCGCGACCGATACGCCCCGGGCGGTGCCTCGCCCCACGATGCGGACGTCGGCGAAAACCCGGATGGGCCAGGGGCATTCGGCCACGGTGGCAGGAGACCGGGAGCGTTAGTCAGCGGGGGGTGGCCCGCAGCACGTTTCGCTTCCTCCGCCTGACGTTCGAGCTCGGCAATGCGTTGCTCAGGGTCTTGCTGATCCGCCCACTGGTTTTCCGGCATCGAGTTCACCCCCGGTGGTGATTTTCTGGTCAGTAAACCCCGCCGCTGCGCTGGCCGCCGTCGAGGCGGGAAAATGGGCGCCGCGTCCGTCCGGGACGCCGACATGTCTGTGATGCGGTTTTGAGCTCGTTGGGTCAGTATGGCGTTGGGAGCCACCGACAGGAACTGTCGATTGTTGCCGTGAGCACGCGGACCAGATTCTTTAGGCCCTGTGGCTCCTCCGGACGGACGTGCCTGGTTGGAATTTGTTGTGTCCGGAAGGAATTCGATGGAACTGTTGCATGAGCGGTGCGCCGCGCTGGATATCGGCAAGAAGGATCTCAAGGCGTGCGTGCGCACGCCGAACCCCGCGGGTAAGCGATCACGGCGCCAAGAGATCCGCACCTTCGCCACCACCACCAACGCGCTGCTGGGGCTGCGTGACTGGCTGATCGCCGAGCGGGTCAGTCTGGTGGTGATGGAGGCCACCGGCGATTACTGGCGTGGCGCGTTCTACCTGCTAGAGGACGACCTGAACGTGATCCTGGTCAACGCCGCGCACGCCAAGGGTCTGCCCGGGCGCAAGACCGATGTGTGCGACGCAGCCTGGTTGTGTCAGCTGGGTGAGTGCGGTCTGTTGCGGGCCTCGTTCGTCCCGCCCGAGCCGATCCGGCAGCTGCGGGACCTGACCCGATACCGCACCACGTTGACCGCCGAACGCAGCCGGGAGGCGCAACGGCTGGAGAAGGAACTCGAAGACGCCGGCATCAAGCTATCCAGCGTGGCCACCGACATCCTCGGGGTCTCCGGGCGGGCGATGCTGGCCGCGCTGATCGACGGCGAACGCGACCCACAGGTGCTCGCCGAGATGGCCAAAGCCCGGATGCGGCCCAAGATCCCGCACCTGGTACAGGCGTTGACCGGCAACTTCGGTGAGCACCACGCGTTTCTATGCCGGCTGCATCTGCAACGCATCGACCAGCTCACCGCGGCGATCGAGGAATTGTCGGCGCGCATCGAAGAGCAGATGCGCCCTTTTGCCCGCCAGCTTGAGCACCTGGCGACGATCCCGGGCGTGGGCCAAACCGTCGCTGAGGTGATCGTCGCCGAAACCGGCGCCGACATGGGCCGCTTCCGCACCGCTGGGAACTTGGCGTCCTGGGCCGGGGTCTGCCCGGGGCATCACGAATCGGCCGGCAAACGCCGCTCCGGCAAGACCCGCCACGGCAACCGGTGGCTGACCGGCGCGTTAGGCACTGCCGCCATGGCCACGGCCCGCACCAAAGACACCACCTACCTCGGCACGCGATATCAACGTCTTGCCCGTCGGGTGGGCAAGAAGAAAGCCATTGTCGCCGTGGAACACTCGATCCTGACCGCGGTGTGGCACATGCTCACCGATGACGTCGACTACGCCGACCTCGGCGGCGACTACTTCGCTCGCCTCGATCCCGAACTGGCCATGCGCCGCATCATCCGCCAAGCCAACACACTGGGGTTCACCGTCCGCTTCGATCCGATCCAGGCTGCCTGACCACACACGACTTCGATACAGCGCCAGAAACACTAAACCATCCTGGGAGCCGCGACTCACCCATCATTTTCGAACCAGAAGCTACCACCACGTGGTGGCTGATTCCTGCTTTGCCATGGGCGTTGTTGGTTTCTGGGTCATCGCGCGATCGCTGAGCCACCCCGGCAAACGGTGCCTCGTGTTAGCCGAACGTTAACGTTTAAGTTCCTTGTGGCCGCGACGGACGCGGCGATACGTTCGGCCCATGACCACGATCAGCACGGTAGAAATCATGGGCGGCGGCGGCGGCTTTGTTGGCGGCGGCGGCGGGTTCGTTGGCGGCGGCGGCGGCTTTGTTGGCGGCGGCGGCGGCTTCGTTGGCGGCGGCGGCGGGTAGCCGAAACCGACCGTAGGTCCCTCCTTTCTCGGGAGCGCATGCCCCGGCGGCGGCATGAGGCTGCGCTTCTTCGCCCACCGCTCAGATGATCGGGCTGGGCGGTCCGTCCTGTTCGGCGCTGCCCAGCAGATCAAGCTGCATCCATGCGACGTCATGCCAGCTGTCGTGTTTCCATTCGACGCGCCGGTACAGGCCAGCGTCCTGGAACCCAAACGATCGATGAAAACCGTTGCTGGCCTCGTTGGGTTGGGTGATGCCGGCAAGGGCCCGCCGATAGCCGCGCTCCGTGAGCCGGCGCAGTAGTTGCGTGTAGAGTTTGCGGCCGCCGCCGGCGCGCTGATGGTCGATGTCGACGTAGATACCGGTTTCAGCCGACCACTCGAAGGTAGCCAGACGCTTCAATGGCTGCCCGTATGCGAAGCCGATGACCTGATCATCGCGTTCCAGGACGAGCCATTCATGGGTTTCGCGGAGCCGGGCGATACGCGCAGCCATCTCACCTGCGGTCGGGACCTCGATTTCCCAACTGATCGCCGTGTCCTCGACATAGGGGCGGTAAATCGCAACGCAGGCGGCCGCATCCTGTGGGGACGCCGGACGCACCAGGCTGATGCTCGCTTGCATGCCGGTATTCTCCCAGTCGCTTGGGTCGGGGCAAGCGCCGAAGGCGTGCGGCCACCGAAGCCGTTCTGCCGTAACCGACTTGCTAGAGGGGACGACGGCCCAGGATCCCGCGCGACATTTTGATCGGCTGTCCCTCGGCCATCTCGACAATCTCCAGCCAGCCATTTGGAGAGACATAGTGCCGATTGACATCTTCGCGGTGCAGTTGGATTACCAGCACCCCCGCGTCGGTGACCTCATAGCTGTCGAATGCGCCGTAGTCCCGCAGTTCGCCGTTGCTGAAAAACACCGTAAATGCCATTCGTAGAGTATGGCAGGGCACAATGTGGGACCAAACCCAACGTCTAGCCGTCGAGCCCCAGGTGCTTGCGGAAGCGCTGCATGCCGTCGATCTTGTCGGCCAACGTGGCATCGGGTCCGGCGTAGAACATCCACGGCATGGTGATGATGCCGGTGATGCCGGCATCCGCGGCACGGCGATAATCGGCAGT
>Ga0318576_10000177_pt1 | contig 14093 bp, 13 predicted proteins | sample GRESIP089b5f24_FD_203498 | JGI IMG/M metagenome (GOLD analysis project Ga0318576, IMG submission 203498) | Tropical soil microbial communities from Luquillo Experimental Forest, Puerto Rico - GRE.SIPMG.089b5f24 | ecosystem: Environmental > Terrestrial > Soil > Tropical forest > Bulk soil...
GTCCCAAGGGGCCGCGCTTATAGGCCCGCCAAAACACCCCCGTCAACACCGGACGTCGGCGCTACGCGCGTGGCCCTCGACGGCAAAGCGGCCGATCAAGATAATCGTCATATTCTACGATGTCTAGGGGATCGTCGCCAAAAATCGCTCGCGGGATCAGATCAGGCCAAGGGCACGCAGTTCGACAAGCATCCCGTCGGGCAGCGTAGCAGCCTCCGACCGATCAGGCGGCGCGTCCGTCGGGGACAGGTATCGCCAACCCTGGAACGGCCGGCAGGCCCGGGAGAGAGTGGGCACCAGCTCGTCATCGACCTCGATCAGGCAATAGCGCCGGCCCGTTTCGTCTCGTTCGCTACGCAGCCCGGTTACGGGCTGGCGGACCCGGATCTGACCGCGGATGACCCAATAGATCGATCCACCCGCAAGCACCTCTTGCGCCCGCCGCGGACGGTTCCTGGTGTAAACCCAGCTTCCGCCGCGTTCGGCGGCCCGCGCCTTGCGGATCTGGCGCAGATGGTCGATGCCGTCGATCCCGACGGCGAGCTTCAGCAGATGGACCGACACCAACACTCTCTCAACCGGTACCGCCCGGCACGGTGAGAGCAATCAGCTCAGCCCCCTCCTCGACCAGATCGCCGACGGCAAAGCCAACCGCCTCGACGGTTCCGTCAACGGGCGCTGCCACCGTGTGCTCCATCTTCATGGCCTCGATGATTATCAACGGCTCACCCCGTCGCACGACATCGCCCGCCTTGACGAACAGCTGGGTAACCCGTCCTGGCATCGGGGCGGTTAGGCGGCCGGCCCCTGGATCATCGCCTTCGCGCGCAGCGAGCGGGTCGGTCTCGATCAACCGCCAGTTTTCGCCAGACAGAAATATCGCGGTTTCACGGCCGTGATCGAGCACGCTGGCCCGCCCACGGACACCGTCGAGCACAACGGTCAAAGTGCCATCGGGCCGGCGCTCGCCGGCGGCACGGATCGTCTCCCTATCAACCTCCAGCAGCCACTTTCCGGCTCGGGCAGTCGCGATGACGCTCCGCTCCTCGGTTCCGTCGAGAAAGACAAGCTCTTGGTGGCTCTTTCCGCTCAGCCGCCAACTGTTGGTGCGCGCCCACGGCGAATTCGGGTCGGCGAAGCGGGCGGCGGCAGCCGTAGCCGCCGCCCCGCGGACTATAAGCCTAGCGACTGCCGCGGCCGCAAGTGCCGTGCCGGGCGCCGGCCTGTGGGCGGGAAGCAAGACATCGCGGTGTCGCTCGATGAACCCGGTGGCGACTGCAGCCTTGGCAAATTCCGGATGATTGGCGACCCGAACCAACAGGCCGAGGTTGGTCACGACACCGAGAACCGCTGTTCCGGCGAGAGCGCGGCGCAGCCGCTCGACCGCCGCCGGGCGATCCTCTCCCCAAACAATAATTTTCGCGATCATCGGATCGTAGAACGGGGTGACAACGTCGCCCTGCCGCACTCCGGTGTCGACCCGGGCGATATCGGGCGGTGGAAACCGCAGCCCGTGCAATGTCCCGGTCTGCGGCAGAAACCCGCGGTCGGGGTCTTCCGCATAGAGTCGCGCTTCGATTGCATGCCCATGCAGCTGGAGATCACGCTGGTCACACGACAGCGTCTCGCCGGCTGCGATGCGAAGCTGCCATTCGACGAGGTCGAGCCCGGTCACAGCCTCGGTCACCGGATGCTCGACCTGCAAGCGCGTATTCATCTCGATGAAATAGAACTCGGCTGCCTCGGCGATGAACTCGACCGTGCCCGCCCCGACATAGCCGACGGCGCGCGTGGCGGTCACCGCGGCCTTGCCCATTGCGGCTCGCTGCTTTGCATCTAGCCCAGGCGCAGGCGCCTCCTCCAGCACCTTCTGATGGCGCCGCTGGATCGAGCAGTCGCGCTCGAACAGGTGAATCGTATTGCCGTGCTTGTCGGCAAAAATCTGGATTTCGATGTGGCGAGCCCGCGGCAAGTATTTTTCGAGCAGCACGCGATCGTCGCCGAAAGCGCCGACTGCCTCTCGTTTTGCGCCGACGAGCGCCGCTGCAAACTCCTCCGCCCGCGCAACGACCCGCATGCCGCGGCCGCCGCCGCCGGCGACGGCCTTGATCAGCACCGGAAAGCCGATCCGCTGGGCTTCTTCGACCAGATGCCCGCGATCCTGGTCTTCGCCGTGATAGCCGGGCACCAGCGGCACGCCCGATTGCTGCATCAACGCCCTTGCCGCCGCCTTGGATCCCATCGCCCGGATCGCCGATGAAGGCGGACCGACGAACATGACCCCGGCTTTCGTGCAGGCCTCGGCGAATTCTGGATTCTCCGACAGAAAACCGTATCCGGGATGCACCGCCTCGGCACCGCTGTTGCGCGCTACATCGAGGATCGCATCGATGTTCAGATAGCTCTCCCGTGCCGGAGGCGGTCCGATCGGCCAGGTCTCGTCGGCCAGCTCGACGTGCAACGCGTGTGTGTCCGCCTCCGAATAAACCGCGACAGTGGCGATCCCGAGCCGCCGCGCGGTGCGGATGACCCGACAGGCGATTTCTCCGCGATTAGCGATCAGGATCTTGCCGAACAAGCTCACATCCGAAATACGCCAAAGCGGGCGGCTTCGCCGAGGAAGCCCGAAATCGGCGCGTTGAGGCTGGCCGAGATCGCCAGCGCCAAGGTCATCCGCGTGTCGACAGGGTCGATGACCCCGTCGTCCCACAGCCGCGCGCTGGCGTAATAGGGGTGGCCTTGGGTCTCGTATTGCGCGCGGATCGGCGCCTTGAATTTCTCCTCTTCGGCCTCGCTCCAGGGGTGCTCATGCCTGACCCGGCTGTCGCGCCGCACCTGCGCCAACACCGAGGCGGCCTGCTCGCCGCCCATCACCGAGATCCGCGCATTCGGCCACATCCACAGGAACCGCGGGCTATAGGCCCGCCCGCACATGCCGTAATTGCCGGCGCCGAAACTGCCGCCGATGATCACGGTGAATTTCGGCACGCCAGCGGTCGCGACCGCCGTGACCATCTTGGCGCCGTCCTTGGCGATGCCGCCCGCCTCGTATTTGCGGCCGACCATAAACCCCGCGATGTTTTGCAGAAAGACCAAAGGAATGCCGCGCTGGGCGCAGAGCTCGATGAAATGCGCGGCCTTCAGGGCACTATCCGAGAAGAGAATGCCGTTGTTAGCGAGGATGCCGACCGGGTATCCCCAGATCCGGGCAAATCCGCACACGAGGGTTTGGCCGTAGAGCCGCTTGAACTCGTCGAGTTCGCTGCCGTCGACGAGCCGGGCGATGACCTCGCGCACCTCATAAGGACGGCGGGTGTCGGGCGGGATGACCCCGTAGATGTCATCGGCCGGGTAGAGCGGCTCGCAAGGCGGCCGCAGGTCGAGTGAAACGCTCTTGGTGCGGTTGAGATTGCCGACGATGCGCCGGGCGATCCCGAGTGCATGGCGATCGTCGAGCGCGTAATGGTCGGTGACACCCGAGACCCGGCTATGCACCTCAGCCCCGCCGAGGTCCTCGGGGGTGACGACCTCGCCGGTCGCGGCACGGACCAACGGCGGCCCGCCGAGAAAAATCGTACCTTGCCCGCGCACGATGATGCTCTCGTCCGACATCGCCGGGACATAGGCGCCACCTGCGGTACACGAGCCCATCACCAGCGCAATCTGTGGGATGCCGGCGGCCGACAGGCGGGCCTGGTTATAGAAGATGCGGCCGAAATGCTCGCGGTCGGGAAAGACCTCGTCCTGCGCCGGCAGAAACGCCCCGCCCGAATCGACGAGATACAAGCAGGGCAGCCGGTTCTCGCCGGCTATCTCCTGGGCGCGGAGGTGCTTTTTGACCGTCATCGGAAAGTACGTGCCGCCCTTGACCGTCGCGTCATTGGTGACGATGACGCACTCATTGCCCATGATCCGGCCGATCCCGGTGATGATCCCGGCCGCCGGCACCTCGCCGTCATACATGCCATGGGCGGCGAGCTGGGAGAATTCGAGAAACGGCGAGCCCGGGTCGAGCAAGGCTCGCACCCGCTCGCGCGGCAGCAATTTGCCGCGCGCGAGATGCCGCCGGCGGGCTTCTTCCGTACCGCCTATCTCGATCGCCGCGACCTTCTCCCGGAGATCGGCGACGAGCACGCGCATCGCATTCGCGTTCGCGGCGAACGCCTCGGAGCGCCGGTCGATCGAGGTCGAGAGAACCGTCATCGCTGGCCGGCACCTTGCAAAGCTTCCGTTCGCCGAGCAAGCGGAATGCGCGATCCGTTCAGGCGCTGAGAGTGGCGCGCGCTCTACGCCGATTTCAGAGGACGCCTGGCTGACGAGGTAACCTTTATTGTCGTGAACTACCTCACATTCGATATTGACGGGGACGCGATATTTTAAGTCGCGCCATACATTGAACCGGAGCGCCATGCGCACCGGCGAACGGGAGCGTGCGATATGCGAAGTACTTATTCGGTCGACGACCTGATCCTTAACTACGATCCGGAGTCGCCGCAGGAGCGGTTCCGGCAGGCCGGTCTGCCGGCGGCATTGAAGAGCTCGACCGGTCGGCTTCCCGGACCGGTTCCGTGGCCGCAGGGCCGCGCGCCAACGGCGGCACCGCTACCGCTACCTCCCGCGGAGAGCGACGACCTCGGCCGCTTCCGCGGCTACGACGCCGTCGTGGTGACCTGGACGGCGGCGGAGGCCGCGGCACTGGCCGTTCTTTTTATGCCCGACTATCTGCCGTCCGCTGGTACGAGTACCGGCACAACGTCGCCGACTATATCCCGTTGGTGACCGGCGCGCGTGCACCGTTCAACGACCGGGCCGCCGATATGGCGAGATATTATCACGGCATGGGCCTTTATATGCCGTGCACGATCGGCAGCGCGCGGGTCCTACTGTTCAAGTCGGGCCTGCATCCGGCCTATGACGGACCGGCGACGCCGCTGCGCAAGTTGATGATCGAGATAACCCAAACCGTGCAGCCCAAGGTCATGATCACGACCGGGACCGGCGGTGCGATTGGCGCCGATGTCCTGCTCGGCGATGTCGTGGTTGCCGCACAGACGCGCTTCGACTGCACCAAGCAGTTCAAGAAGCAGCCTTGGGCGCAGGCGTCCTACCCGACCTCGACACTACTCGCCGGCACGCTTGCCGCGATCACTCCCGATCTGACCCGGGTCAGTGCATCGCGCATTCCAAGCGCACGCGCCGAGCCCAAGATCTGGACTGGAGGTCAGCAGGCTACGGTGGTGACCACGGATTTCTTTGCGTTCGACGACTCCACCGACTTCTATAAATTGCAGGGCCTCGGCCGGGCGTGCGACATGGGTGACGCAATGGTCGGCCACGCTATGCAGGACTGTCCCGGGGTTAATTGGTATGCGGTGCGGAACGCCTCCGATCCGCAGATCGCTAACCCCCACGGCGACATCAAAGCCGCCAATCACAAGGCCGGCCAGATCTATGCCGAATGGGGTGCGTTCACGACGGCGGCGAGCGCGATCGCGACCTGGGCCCATCATCGACGCGCGATTCAACCGTCACTGAGAGCCGGCTGCGATAGTGGTCCTGGCCGGAGACGGCCCGGCCCGTACCGCACCGCGGGCAACTACCGAAGGATGAACTGCGGCGCGGGGTCTGCCCACGCGCTGGCCCTGGCTCCTAGGTGACCAGCGTCGCGTATCAGCCAAATCGTTCGCGGCCAGCGCGAAATAACCCCTGAACCCGTCCTCGTCAGGGTCGAGAGTGCTATCGCCCGGTGTTATCGCGCAAATGAAAGCGCACTTCCGCTTTCGCAGAAATCGTGGTTCGAACAACGCAGGTCTTGCAATTGCTATAATCGCATGATATGCTCCGTTCCAAATCGGCGCCGATAACGGCAAAGGAGAGATACGTGCTTGTAGATTCACTGCAGAAACAGGAGGGGCAGGAGGAGCGGGACGCGCAGGGCCGCTTTTTGAAGGGCGTGTCAGGCAATCCCGAGGGCCGGTTCAAGTCGGGCCAGTCGGGCAATCCGGGGCGCCGACCGCCGGGGACACGGAACAAGGCGACCGAGAGCGCCGAGCTCTTGCTCGAGGGCGAAGCGGAGGCGTTGACCCGGAAGGCCGTGGGGCTCGCGCTGGCGGGCGATCCGATGGCGTTGCGGTTATGCCTCGACCGCCTCATTCCGCCACGCCGCGGGCGCAAGGTACAGCTCGACGATGTGCCAGCGGTGCGCGGCACGGCCGATCTCGGCCCGACGATGGCAGCAATCACCACGGCGGCCACCGCGGGCGACATCACACCGGGTGAGGCGGCGGAGCTGGCCCACGTGGTCGAGATCTTCATCCGGGCCGTCGAAGCCAGCGATTTCGAAAGCGGCTGCAACAGCTGGAAGAGGATCACCGACGCGTAACTTGACCGGGCGCCGAAAAATCAGCGGAATGGCTGCGCCATGATCGATCTCGAGATGCTGGAGACCGCCGCGACCCTCGTCCGCCAAGTGATGCCGCCGACCCCGCAATATTGCTGGCCGCTGCTGTCGCGGCGGATCGGCGCCGAGCTCTGGGTCAAGCACGAGAACCACACGCCGATCGGCGCGTTCAAGATCCGGGGCGGCCTCGTCTATCTCGACCAAGTCAAGCGCTCGCAGCCGGATATTCGGGGTGTCGTGACGGCTACCACCGGCAATCACGGCCAGAGCATCGCGCTCGCGGCGGCACGGTTCGGGCTCGCGGCGACGATCGTCGCGCCGTTCGGCAACAGCGCCGAGAAGAACCGCGCGATGGAAGGGTTCGGCGCGCGCCTCGTCGAGGCCGGGCATGATTTCCAGGCCGCGTACGAATACGCCGTCGCCCTGGCCGAGCGCGAAAACTTGCATCTCGTGCGCTCCTACGATGCATTGCTCGTCCGCGGGGTTGCCAGCTACGGCCTCGAACTGTTTCGCGCCGTGCCCGATTTGCACACGGTCTATGTACCGATCGGGCTCGGCAGCGGCATTTGCGGCGTCATCGCGGCGCGTGATGCGCTCAGCCGCACCGCCGAAATCGTCGGAGTCGTCGCCGAGAACGCCCCGACCTATGCGCTGTCCTTCGCCGCCGGCACACCGGTCAGCACCAACTCCGCGGATACGATGGCCGGCGGGCTAGCCGTACGGGTCCCCGACCCCGAAGCGCTCGACATCATCTGCCGCGGTGCGGCGCGCATCGTCACCGTCTCGGAGGCGGAGATCCACCGGGCGATGCGGATCCTGTTCAGCGACACGCACAATGTCGCCGAGGGTGCGGGTGCAGCACCGCTCGCCGCGGCACTGCAGGAGCGCGATCGGCTGCGCGGCAAGCGGGTCGCGGTCATCCAATCGGGCGGCAATATCGATCGCGCGCTGTTTGCCGAGATTCTGGCGGAGGAGGACGCGGATTAGAGCTGGCGGCGGCGCGCCGTGACCTCGATCTCGATCTTCATTCGCGGATCGACAAGCCCGCAGACGAGCGCGGTCGCGGCAGGGCGGATCGAACCAAAGGCTTCGCCCAGCACCGGCACGATCACCGGCCAGTCGGCGAGGTCGGGGACGTAATAGCGGACCCGCACCACATCGGAGAGCTTGGCGCCGGCCTCGCCGAGCGCCTTCTCGATATTGCGGAAAGCTTGGCGGGCTTGCTCGGTCGGGTCTTCCGCGATCGTCATCGCCGCATAGTCGAACCCGGTCGTGCCGGCGACAAAGACCCTCTCGCCGTCGACCACAGCGCGGCTGTACCCGGCCGCTGCCTCGAATGGCGAACCCGACGAGATCAGCCGACGCATGTCAGGTGGTCTCGGCAAAGATTTCGCGGCCGATCAGCATGCGGCGGATCTCCGAGGTGCCGGCGCCGATCTCGTAGAGCTTAGCGTCGCGTAGCAGCCGGCCGGTCGGGAACTCGTTGATGTAACCGTTGCCGCCGAGGATCTGCACGGCGTCGAGCGCCAACGCCGTGGCTTTTTCGGCGGCGTAGAGGATCGCACCCGCCGCGTCCTTGCGCGTCGTCTGCCCCCGGTCGCAGGCCCTGGCCACGGCATAGACATAGGATCTGCAGGCGTTCATCGTCGTATACATGTCGGCGATCTTGCCCTGGATCAGCTGAAACTCGCCGATCGGCTGGCCGAATTGTTTGCGATCGTGGATATAGGGAATGACCACGTCGAGACAGGATTGCATGATGCCGAGAGGACCCGCGGCGAGGATCGCCCGCTCGAAGTCGAGCCCGCTCATCAGGACCTGCACGCCCTCATCCACCCGGCCGAGCACGTTTTCTGCCGGCACCTCGCAATCTTCGAAGACCAGCTCCGAAGTCGGCGAGCCGCGCATGCCCAATTTGTCGAGCTTCTGCGCTGGGCGGAACCCCTTGAACCCGTTTTCGATCAAAAAGGCGGTGATGCCGCGCGGACCGGCACCGGGCCGGGTCTTGGCATAGACGACCAGGGTCTGCGCGTAATGGCCGTTGGTGATCCACAATTTGCTGCCGTTGAGGATATAGCGGTCGCCCTTGCGCTCGGCGCGCAGCCGCATCGAGACGACGTCCGAGCCGGCTTCGGGCTCGCTCATCGCCAAGGCTCCGACATGCTCGCCCGAAATCAGCTGCGGCAGATATTTGCGTTTCTGCGCCTCGCTGCCGTTGCGGCGGATCTGGTTGACGCAGAGATTGGAATGGGCGCCGTAGGAGAGCCCCACCGAGGCCGAGGCGCGGCTCACTTCCTCCATCGCCACACAATGCGCGAGGTAGCCCATGCCGGCGCCGCCATATTCCTCTTCGACGGTGATGCCGTGCAGGCCGAGTGCCCCCATTTCGGGCCACAGCTCGATCGGAAAGCGGTCGGTTCGGTCGATTTCGGCGGCGAGCGGCGCGATATGGCCCTCGGCAAAGCCGCGCACCGTCGTGCGCAGCATGTCGATCTCAGGGCCGAGGTCGAAGTCGAGGGTCGGAAGCCGCGTGTTTTGCATCGGTCAGGCGTCGACGGCTTCAGCTGGTGGTGCGGTCGAGAAGACTCGAACTTCCACGGAGTTTCCCCCACAGCGACCTCAACGCTGCGCGTCTACCAATTCCGCCACGACCGCACGGCAGGGGCCGGCGTGATTAGCAAATCCGGGCTATTATATCAAGCTGCATGGGCTGTGAGATGGTGACCGGAACCGGCGGGATCGAGTGGCGAATCGACCGGAATCCCGTCGATTACCAGGCTGCTGTATACGCGATGGAGGCGCGGGTCGCGGCGATCCGCGCCGGCTTAGCACCCGAGCTCATCTGGCTGCTCGAGCACCCGCCGCTCTACACCGCCGGGACCAGCGCGCGCGAGGAAGACTTGCTCGACCCGCAGCTCTTGCCGGTGCACCGGACCGGCCGCGGCGGCCGCTACACCTATCACGGACCCGGGCAGCGCATTGCCTATGTCATGCTCGATCTCGACCGCCGCGATCGCGATGTGCGCTGCCATGTGCACCGGCTCGAGGAGTGGATGATCCGCACACTCGCGCATTTTGGCGTCCGCGGCGAGCGGCGCGCCGGCCGGGTCGGTATCTGGGTGGGGCAGCGCGGCGGCGAGGAGGAAAAAATCGCCGCGATCGGCGTGCGCGTGCGGCGCTGGGTGACCTATCATGGGATTGCGCTCAACGTTGATCCCGAGCTCGACCATTACCGCGGTATCGTACCTTGCGGCATTGCGGAGCACGGTGTCACATCATTCGCCCGGCTCGGAGTTGCTGCGAGGATGTCCGCAGTGGACGATGCGCTACGCGCCACTTTCGCCGAAGTTTTTACTGAGCCTGCCACCTGCCGATGACCACGTTGTTCGAGAAAGAGGCGCCGCACCCGCTGGCCGACCGGCTGCGACCGCAGCGTCTCCTCGACATCGTCGGGCAGGATCATCTGCTGGGCCCCGAGGGGCCGATCGGCCGCATGGTGGCGAGCCGCCAGCTCGCTTCGATGATCCTGTGGGGTCCGCCCGGTTGCGGCAAGACAACGATCGCGCGGCTCCTAGCGCATGGCACCGACCTCGTCTTCGAGCCGCTCTCGGCGGTGTTCTCCGGCGTCGCCGACCTGCGCAGGGTGTTCGAGGCGGCCAAGAAACGCCGCGAGATCGGGCGCGGCACGTTGCTTTTCGTCGACGAGATCCACCGCTTCAACCGCGCCCAGCAGGACGCCTTTCTGCCTTATGTCGAAGACGGCACCGTGATCCTCGTCGGCGCCACGACGGAGAACCCGTCCTTCGAGCTGATCGGCGCATTGTTGTCGCGCGCCCAGGTTTTCGTCTTGCGCCGTCTCGACGACGACGACCTCGAGACCTTGCTGCGCCGCGCCGAGGAGCATCTCGGCCATGACCTGCCGCTGACCCAAGACGGCCGTGCGGCATTGCGCGCGATGGCCGATGGCGACGGCCGCTTCCTGTTCAACCTGGTCGAGGAGATTGCCCGGCTGCCGGCCGACAGCCCGCTCGGGCCGCAGGAGCTCGCGCGGATCGTGCAACACCGTGCGCCGCTCTATGACAAGGCTCAGGAGGGCCACTACAACCTGATCAGCGCGTTGCACAAATCGCTGCGCGGCTCGGATACCGATGCCGCTCTCTATTGGCTGGCGCGCATGTTGGCCGGCGGCGAGGACCCGATCTACATCCTGCGCCGGCTGACCCGGGCGGCGGTCGAGGATATCGGCCTCGCCGATCCGCACGCCGTCGTCCAGGCACTGGCGGCCTGGGACACCTACGACCGGCTCGGCTCGCCCGAAGGCGAACTCGCGATCGCGCAATGCGTGATCTATCTCGCCACCTCGCCGAAATCGAACGCCGCCTACCAGGCCTTTGGCGAGGCCAGCCGGATGGCGCGGGAGACCGGCTCGTTGATGCCGCCGATGCACATCCTCAATGCACCGACGCGGTTGATGCGCGATCTCGGCTACGGCAAGGGTTATGTCTACGACCGCGCCACCGAGCAGGGCTTTTCCGGCCAGAACTATTTCCCCGACGGGGTCACGCGCCGCAGTTTCTACCGTCCCGGCGAGCACGGGTTCGAGCGCGAGGTCAGAAAGCGGCTCGACTATTGGGACAAATTGCGCCAACGCACGGCGACGGCCCGTTCTGAATGATCGATTTCAAATCACAAGTGGCCCCTCACCCCAGCCCTCTCCCCGCGAGCGGGGAGAGGGAGGGACCCGCGAAGCGGGAGGGTGAGGGGCAGCCAGCGACCGCTCGGGACGAGTGCACCATCACCGTGGTGGACGCCGACGCTGCCCTTCGGCTTGATCGCTGGTTCAAGCGCCACTACCCGGCACTCGGCCACAGCCATCTCGAAAAGCTGCTGCGCACCGGGCGCATTCGGGTCGACGGCAAGCGCGCCCGCGCGAGCGACCGGGTCGTCCCGGGTCAGGCGATCCGGCTTCCGCCGCTCGATCGGATGGCGTCGCCGGTTCCGCAGGCGACGTGGCAAGCCTCGCCCGGCGACGAAGCGATGCTGCGGGACGCGGTGCTGCATCGCGATGACGCGGTGATCGTGCTGAACAAGCCGCCTGGTCTTGCCGTCCAGGGCGGCAGCGGCACCGAGCGGCATCTCGACGGGCTGCTGGACGCGCTGCGCTTCGGGGCGGGTGAGCGGCCGCGCCTCGTCCATCGGCTCGACAAGGAGACGAGCGGCGTTCTCGTCCTTGCCCGCACCGCTGCGGCGGCAGCCTTCTTGACCCGCGCATTCCGCGAGAAGACGACCTGCAAGGTCTATTGGGCGATCGTTGTAGGGGTGCCGAAGCTGCGGCAGGGGCGCATCGACCTGGCGCTCGCCAAGCTTCCCGGCCGCGAGGGCGAACGCGTTCGCGCCGATACCGAGGACGGCAAGCGCGCCGTCACCTATTACCAGGTCGTCGACACTGTCGGTGCCAAGGCGAGCTGGCTCGCCTTGCTGCCGGTCACCGGACGGACCCATCAGTTGCGCGCCCATTGCGCAGCCCTCGGCACGCCGATCCTCGGCGATGCTAAATACGGCGCCGCCGCGGCTCACCTCGCCGGCGTGCCCGGTGGCAGGCGTGTCCATCTGCACGCGCGGGCGCTCTCGATCCCGCATCCGCTCGGCGGCACCTTGTCGGTCACCGCACCGCTCCCCCGCCACATGCGGCAAAGCTGGGCGTTCTTCGGCTTCCCCGACGATGTCGAGGATCCGTTCGCGGGTCTTTCGATGTGAAGCGCTTCTACAAGCAGGCCGGGGTCGTGCCGGCTGACGCCGGTCACGGCGTCGCCCTGGACGGCCGGCTCGTCAAGACACCAGCAAAGCGAGACCTGATCGTGCCGAGCCTGACGCTTGCTGCAGCACTGGCGGCGGAGTGGGAGGCTCAGCAGGGGGAAATTCGCCGAGAAGCGATGCCGCTGATGCGCCTCGCCGGTGCGACGATCGACCGAAGTGCCGTCGAGCGCGAAGCGGTCGTGCGGCAGGTGGCACACTATGCCGGGACCGACCTCGTCTGCTATTGGGCGACCCATCCGCCGGCGCTCACCGCCCGCCAGCAGGCGGTGTGGCAGCCCCTGATCGAGTGGGCCATCGAGCGCTACGGCGCGCCAATCGCGGTCACCGCCGGGGTCATCCCGGCGAGCCAGCCGGCGGCGAGCCTCGCGGCTTTTACGACGGCCGTTGCCGCGCATAACGATTACGAGCTGACGGCGCTGAATGCCGCGACGACAGCCTGCGGCTCCTTGGTCATCGCCCTGGCTTTGCTCGAAGGGCGTCTTGATGCGGCCGAAGCCTTCGCCGCCGCGCAGCTCGACGAGAGCTTTCAGATCGAGGCGTGGGGCGAGGATAAGGAACAGGCCGAGCGGCGCGCGGCACTCGCGGCGGAGATTACCGCTGCATCGCGGTTCGTGTCGCTGGTGCGCGGCTGAGATGCCTGGTGCTTCAGGAGGTAACGGACCTGGCGAGTCGGAACCCGACATGGTGGTTCCGGCTGACCGGCGCGACGTCGTCGCGGCTCGCCGCGCGCACGTATCGTGGATTGCCTTGCCACGAACCGCCGCGGACGACGCGGGTAACGCAATCCTGGGCTGTAACCGTGCTGCCGTCCTTAGGCGCCCCCTTGTAGTTCCCGACATAGCAATCCTCGACCCATTCCGCGACATTGCCGAGGATGTCGTAGAGCCCCCACGGGTTGGGTTTGAACGATCCGACTGGGGCGGTATAAATGGTGCCATCATCGCAGCTCGCGACGACCGAATCAGGCGAAGCTTTCTGCAGTGTCAGATCCGCCATGTTCTCGTAAGCGCAGCCATCCTGTGCGAGGTCCCCCCAGTAGCGTGCCGTCGGTATGCCGGCGCGCGCTGCATATTCCCATTCCGCTTCACTCGGCAATCGGTAATGGTATCGGCCAAAAAAATTCATCAGTGAGATAAAGGTTTGCGCCTCGTTCCAACTGATACGCTCGACCGGCCTCCGGTCGCCTTTATATTGCGACGGGTCGCGATTATGGACCATCACTTGGCGCCATTGGCGTTGCGTCACCTCGAATTTGCCGAGTTCGAAAGCCTGTAGACAGACCTGGTGCACCGGTCCCTCGTTCGGATAGCGTTCGGCCTCGGGGTCGGGGCTGCCCATTTCGAAGCATCCAACAGGAATCCTGACGAATTCTTTCTCAGCTGCCATCTCAGCCTCGACCGCCCGCACCCCCCACGCGGTAAGCCCCGCCCAGAGGACGAAGCCGATGGTTGGCAATGCCAAGACGGCCGCCGCTATGCTCGCAATACGACGTTCTTGATTCCGACGGGCGGCGCGACGCGAGGCGGCCACGAACGCCGTGACCTCTCTCGGCAGCGCGGCACCCCAGCGGGCGCAGAGGGCCAACCCCTCGTCCAAACGTAGTCCCGCTGGCAGCACGCGGCCAGGCTTGTCCCGATGCGCCGCCGCTCGCCAGCGCGCCGCCTCCTCTTCGAGCCGGCTGCGCAATTCCAGGTCGCGCGCATCTGCGGCGACTTGGTCGCGCGCTCGCGGCCAATGCGTCAGCAAGGCCTCGTGTGCCAAGCGTAGCTGAGCGCCGTCGACGACCAGCAGTCGCGCCGTCGGATCGAGAAACGCGTCGACCAATGTCCGGCTCGGTGAGCCCTCGGGAAACTGCGCTAGCGGCGCCGAGCGCGAG
>Ga0318576_10000184_pt1 | contig 13959 bp, 14 predicted proteins | sample GRESIP089b5f24_FD_203498 | JGI IMG/M metagenome (GOLD analysis project Ga0318576, IMG submission 203498) | Tropical soil microbial communities from Luquillo Experimental Forest, Puerto Rico - GRE.SIPMG.089b5f24 | ecosystem: Environmental > Terrestrial > Soil > Tropical forest > Bulk soil...
GGCGGGACCGGCGCGTTCGGCGACGAGACCGGCGCCCACGTCCCGGCTGGCGAGCAACCGGTAGGCGACCAGGGTGAGCGCCGCCGTCGCCACCAGATGCAGCAGCAGCACCCACCAGCGATCGCCCGCGTACGGCCTGACCTGCAGCGACCATCCCAGAGGCGACAGCCACGACAGCTTGCCGTCACCGGCGTCACCGATGGCGCGCAGCGTGAACGCGGCCCCCAACGCGCTGAACGCGGCACCGCGGGCGAACCTTGCGCTCGCCGACAACTGCGCGGCCACCGCGGCGACGGCGGTGAAGACCAGGCCGGACCCGGCCAGCGCCGCCCCGAAGGCGAGTGACCCGCCGGCCGGGATCTCGGTGGTGAGTAGCCCCGCCGCACCGATCGCGCCGGTGGCAATCGATGCCCCGAACGACAGCAGCAGCGCCGCGCTCAGGCTGGCATACCGGCCGACCGCGGTGGAGTCCACCAATTCGGTTCTGCCGGTTTCCTCGTCGGCGCGGGTATGCCGGATCACCGTGAGGATGACGGCCACCGCGATCAGCGTGTGGAACATCCCGGCCTTCCAGATGCCGACCGCCCCCAAGCTGTCGTTGTAGATCTGTCCGTAGAGCGCACGCTGGGCCGGGCTGGCCATGATGGACGCCGCGAATCCGGCGCGGGCGGCCGCGGTGGGGTAGACCTTCAAGATGCTGCCGACGTAGACGCTGGCCAGCGGCAACGACAGCAGTAATACCCACAGCGGCAACGAGACCCGGTCGCGGCGCAAGTAGAGCCGCAGCATCCGAAGCGTTCCGGAGAAGTTCGAACCGGCCCGTGGCGCCGGGTGCGCCGGGTGGCGTGGCCGATCCAGGGTTGCGGTGCTCATGCTGAAACCTTCTCGTCGGTGCCCGCGCTGTTGTAGTGGCGCAGGAAGAGCTCCTCCAGGGTGGGCGGCTGGCTGACGAGGCTGCGCACACCGGCGTCGCCGAGCACCCGGATGAGTTCTCCGAGGCTTTCGCTGTCGACCTGGGCGTGCAGTGTGTTGCCGTCGATGCTGACGTCCTCGACCCCTTTGATTCGGGTGAGATCGCCCGGGTCGCCCGTCATTTCGGCCTTGATCGAGGTGCGGCTGAGATGCCGCATCGAGTCCAGCGAACCGCTCTCGACGGTCTTGCCGGCGCGGATGATGGTCACCCGTTCACACAGCGCTTCGGTCTCGGCCAGGATGTGGCTGGACAACAACACCGTCGTACCACGGTCGCGCGCCTCGCCGACGCACTGCTGAAACACGTTCTCCATCAACGGGTCCAGGCCGCTGCTGGGCTCGTCCAGAAGAAGCAGCCTCGCGTGCGACGAGAAGGCAGATATCAGGGAGACCTTCTGCCGGTTGCCCTTCGAGTAGGTGCGCGCCTTCTTGTGCGGGTCGAGGTCGAAGCGCTCGATCAGCTCGGCGCGACGTCTGTCGTCGATGCCGCCGCGCATGCGGGCCAGCAGGTCGATGGTCTCGCCGCCGGTCAGCGACGGCCACAGCGTCACGTCGCCTGGCACGTAGGCGATTTGACGGTGCAGTTCGACCGCGTCGGTCCACGGGTCGCCACGCAGCAGCCGCGCGTTTCCACTGTCGGCTTTCACCAGACCCAACAGGATGCGGATCGTCGTCGACTTCCCCGCGCCGTTCGGCCCGAGGAACCCGTGCACTTCTCCTTCGCGCACGGTCAGGTCAAGGCCATCGAGCGCGCGCACCGCACCGAAGTTCTTCGTCAAACCGCGGATTTCGATGGGCGCGAAGTTGTCAGCTGGCATGGTTTTCCTTACCTTTCTTGATTCTCGGCGGCCAGGAATGCGTCGAACATCGTGCGATCGGCCATCACGCCTTCGGTGTAGACCTCGAGGCTGGGCAGCACCATGTCACGCGAGTAGTCGCGCAGCACCGCCTTGAGATCCGTTGGGGTTTCGTGCATCTGCAGATACAGCAGCAACGCCCCGCCCCCGGCGAGGCTCAGGAACCTTGCTCTGGCATACGGATCACGGCTTGGCCGCACGGTGCCGGCCCGCACGCCTTCCTCCATGTATTCGTACGCATTGTCGATCATGCTCTGCCACAGCATCTTTGCCAGCTCGCCGCCGGATTGCATGCTGCGGACAAGGTAGGAAACCAGTGGCGCGAAGGACTCGATTTCGGCCAGCGCCGCAAACCAGGTGGCCGGGTCGGTGGATTGGATCGTCTCCGACTTGCTGCTGCGGATCTCCTCCACGACAAAGTCGTCGCACGCCTTGCGCAGGCCTTCCTTGGAGCCGAAGTGGTGGATGACCAGCGCGGCGCTCACCCCGGCCGCATCGGCGATGGCCCTAAGTCCGACGCCGAAGCCGTGCTGCCCGAATTGCTCGATCGCCGCGTCGCGGATCCGGGCGGCGGCGGTCAAGTCGGCTGAACGCATGTTCAGAACACTAAACGCGCGTTCAGCCGACGGTCAAGGAGACACCCCGTCAAGAATCCATAAAGGTTTGCAGCTTTAGTCGCGGACCGCGGCCAGCAGCCCGTCGCCGAGCGGCACCAGTGCGGGCGTCAGCCGCTCGTCCTCGGCGATGAGCCGGGCCGCCTCGCGCACCGCGGCCACCTCGGCGTCGCGCGCCTCGGGATCACCGGCTCGCCCGCCCAGCGCCGCGCGGTGCACCACGATGACGCCACCGGGTCGCAGCAGCCGCACGCCCTCGACGACGTAATCCGGCTGGTCGATCGGGTCGGCGTCGATGAACACCAAGTCATAGGACTCGTCGGCGAGCCGGGTGAGCACCTCTTGGGCCCGGCCGCTGATCAGCCTGGTGCGCGACGGCCCGATGCCGGCCTCGGAGAATGCCTGCTTGGCGAGCCGCTGATACTCGGGCTCGATGTCGATCGTCGTCAATACGCCGTCGTCGCTCATGCCCGACAACAACCACAGCCCGCTGACCCCCGCGCCGGTGCCCACTTCGGCGACGGCCTTGGCGGCCCTGAGCTTGGCCAGCAGGCTCAGAAGCGCACCGGCCGCGGGCGTCACCGCCCCGGCGCCGATCTCCACGGCGCGCTCCCGGGCGGCTGCCAGGACTGCATCTTCGGATATCGACCCCTCGGCGTGCGCGCACAGTGATTCCGCTCGACTGCGGGCCGCCTGGGTGGGGGTTCCTGCGTCGGTGGCGTCCATGCCCGCAGCGTATTCCAATTTGCGGCGCGGTCGGGCAGGCGCGCTTGCCTGCCGCGCCGACACGCCCAAGACCGCTGGAGCGACGTAGCTCACGTACCGATGGATTCGCCCTGGTTAACGCTGGTAACGATCTGATTTCTCAGCCAAACCTCAGATTGCTTTCATGCCGCGCACACGCCGATGGGCGACGGTATCCGTATGGAACGCGGAACGCGCCGGACCGGGAATACACCGCGCTGGAACGGGAATACCCAGTGGCAACTGCGCGTTGACGCGGTCGACGAACTGCCAAACTTCGACGGCAGGGCAAACCCGGAGGATCCAATCATCACAGCGCTCTTGAGCCCCACCACTATGTCTCACGCCCAGGAATACCGGGACGACGAATGGGCGGAGACTAGCGACGCGTTACAGGGCACCGCGGTGTTCGACGCGACCGGGGACAAGGCGGCGATGCCGTCCTGGGACGAGCTCGTCCGTCAGCACGCCGACCGGGTGTATCGGCTGGCTTACCGGCTGTCCGGCAACCAGCACGACGCCGAGGACCTGACCCAGGAAACCTTCATCCGCGTGTTCCGGTCGGTCCAGAACTACCAACCGGGAACCTTCGAAGGCTGGCTGCACCGCATCACCACCAACCTGTTCCTCGACATGGTGCGGCGGCGCGCGCGCATCCGGATGGAGGCGCTGCCCGAGGATTACGACCGGGTGCCCGCCGACGAGCCCAACCCCGAGCAGATCTACCACGACGCGCGGCTCGGTCCCGACCTGCAGGCCGCCCTGGATTCGCTGCCGCCGGAGTTTCGTGCCGCGGTTGTTTTGTGTGACATCGAAGGTCTGTCCTACGAGGAGATCGGTGCCACCCTGGGCGTCAAGCTGGGCACCGTGCGCAGCCGAATTCACCGCGGCCGTCAGGCGTTGCGCGACTACCTGGCCGCACACCCCGAACACGGCGCCCACGCCGACAGCCGCTAGAGGCCCTATCGGGCACCGCCTCGCGCTACATTCGATAAGTAGGCGGTAACGAGAGGAGCGGTGATGGCCGACCGTGGAGAAGTGTTTCGCCGCGCGTTCTCCTGGCTGCCCGCACAGTTCGCCTCCCAAAGTGACGCCCCGGTCGGCGCGCCGCGCCGGTTCGGTTCCACCGAGCACCTTTCCAGCGAGGCGATCGCGGCCTTCGTCGATGGCGAGCTACGGATGAACGCGCACTTGCGCGCCGCACACCACCTCTCGCTGTGCCCGGAATGCGCGGCCGAAGTCGATGACCAGGGCCGGGCGCGCGCGGCGTTGCGCGACTCCCATCCGATCCGTATCCCCAGCAACCTGCTCGGGCTGTTGTCCGAAATTCAGCACTATCCGCCGCCGGAGGACACTGACGGAACGGGGGCGGCTCCAAATCGTCTCGCCGGCCGCGACGTGCGCGACCAGCGTAAGCGCCGGTAGTCATCCAACCGTGGATACTAGGGTGGACACCGACTACGCCGGTGCGGCGTATAGCGCCCGCTAACGGGCCTGTCTCGAGCACTCAGAAGAGGATCCAAAGGGGTTAACGTGACCTCCGACGCCAACAATAGAGGCAACGACGGCGGCGACAACGGCGCAGAGCGCCTGGCGCCGCGGCCCGTCTCCCGGCCACCGGTCGACCCAGCGTCGCGCCAGGTGTTCAGTCGTCCCGCCGGGCTGCAGGGCTCTTTCGTGGCCGAGCGCGTGCGTCCGCAGAAGTACCGCGACCAGGCCGAGTTCAGGCCGCACGACCGACGGGCCGACCCGGTTCTCCAGGAGGCGTTCAGCAAGCCCGTCGGGAGTGTGGACACGCTGCAGCGCCACCCCATCGATGGCGGCGCGCTGGCCGCCGAGAAGGACGGCGTGGGGCCGGAAGAGCCCGAGGATCCCTGGCGAGACCCCGCGGCCGGGGCCGCCCTGGGGACCCCGGCGCTATCCCCGCCGGGGCCGCACCCGCCGCCGGGCTACGGCGGCAAGCTGGGCGTGCGCGACGTGCTCTTCGGGCGCAAGGTTTCGTACCTGGCGCTGGCCGTCCTGCTCCTGATCGCGCTGGTCATCGGCCTGATCGGTGGTGTGATCGGCCGCAAGACGGCCGAGGTGGTCGAAGCGTTCACCACCTCGAAGGTGACGCTGTCGACCGACAACAACACTGAACTGCCGGCGGGCCGGTTCGCCAAGGTGGCGGCCGCGACCGCCAATGCCGTGGTGACAATCGAGTCGAAAAGCGACCAGGAGGGCCTGCAGGGCTCCGGCGTTGTCATCGACGGCCGCGGCTACATCGTCACCAACAACCACGTCATATCCGAGGCGGCCAACAATCCCAGCCAGTTCAAGACCACTGTGGTGTTCAACGACGGCAAGGTAGTGCCCGCCAACCTGGTGGGCCGCGACCCCAAGACCGACCTCGCCGTGCTCAAGGTCGACAACGTCGACAACCTGACCGTGGCCCGGCTCGGTGATTCCGACAAGGTACGCGTCGGTGACGAGGTCCTCGCCGCGGGTGCGCCGCTGGGGCTGCGCAGCACCGTGACCCACGGCATCATCAGCGCGCTGCACCGCCCGGTGCCGCTGTCGGGGGAGGGCTCCGACACCGACACCGTCATCGACGCCCTGCAGACCGACGCCTCGATCAACCACGGCAATTCCGGCGGCCCGTTGATCGACATGGATTCCACCGTGATCGGTATCGACACTGCGGGGAAGTCGCTGTCCGACAGCGCGAGCGGGCTGGGCTTCGCGATCCCGATCAACGAGGTCAAGCAGGTCGCGCAGACCCTGATCAAAGACGGCAAGATCGTGCACCCGACGCTGGGGGTCAGCACGCGGTCGGTGAGCAACGCGATCGCCTCCGGCGCCCAAGTCGCCAACGTGAAGGCGGGAAGCCCCGCGCAAAAGGGCGGGATCCTGGAAAACGACGTGATAGTCAAGATCGGCAACCGTAAGGTGGCCGACGCCGACGAGTTCGTCGTCGCCGTGCGGCAGCTGACCATCGGCCAGGACGCCCCGATAGAGGTCGTCCGCGATGGGCGGCACGTCACGCTGACGGTGAAACCGGACCCGGATAACGGCTAGGTGTTCGCGAACCTCAGCTGGGAACACATCCTGGTCCTTGTCGTGGTCGGGCTGGTAATCCTTGGGCCGGAACGGCTTCCGGGTGCCATCCGGTGGACGTCGAACGCCCTGCGGCAGGCGCGCGACTACCTCAGCGGCATGACGAGCCAGCTGCGCCAGGACCTCGGGCCCGAGTTCGACGACCTGCGCGGCCCGCTCAGTGAGCTCCAGAAATTGCGGGGTATGACGCCGCGCGCGGCGCTGACCAAGCACCTCCTGGACGGCGACGACTCTTTTTTGACCGGGAACTTCGACCGGCCGGTCAACGGGGCTCCGGCGAAGCCGGTCGAGCCGGCCGCGCAGCCTGAGCACCACACCGGCGGTCCCGCGCCGTTCGACACCGACGCGACCTGAGCGTTATCAGCGGCGCGTCGGGTCAAGCCCCAGCGACACGCCCGCCAGTCCGCGCCGCCGCGACGACAGGCTGTCGGCCACGCCGCGCAGTTCCTTGCCCGCCGGAGCGTCGGGCGCGCTCAACACGATCGGGATCCCCGAATCGCCGGCGGCCACCAGCGCCGGGTCCAGCGGAATCTGACCCAGCAGCGGCACGTCGGCGCCGACGGCACGCGACAACCGCTCGGCGACCTGCCGGCCGCCCCCCTCGCCGAACACCTGCATCGTCGAGCCGTCGGGCAGCGTCAGCCCCGACATGTTCTCCACGACGCCGACGATGCGCTGGCGGGTTTGCAGCGCGATGCTGCCGGCCCGCTCGGCGACCTCGGCCGCGGCCAGCTGTGGCGTGGTCACCACCAGAATCTCCGCGCCGGGGATCAGCTGAGCCACCGAGATGGCGACGTCGCCGGTGCCCGGCGGCAGGTCGAGCAGCAGGACGTCCAGGTCGCCCCAGTAGACGTCGGTCAGGAACTGTTGCAACGCGCGGTGCAGCATCGGCCCGCGCCACACCACCGGGGTGTTGCCCTGCGTGAACTGGGCGATCGAGATGACCTTCACGTCGTGCGCGACGGGTGGCAGGATCATCGACTCGACCTGGGTGGGCCGGTCGGTGCTGCCCATCATCCGGGGGATGGAATGGCCGTGAATGTCGGCGTCGAGCACCCCGACCGACACGCCTCGGGCGGCCATCGCCGCGGCCAAATTGACCGTGACGGTGGACTTTCCGACTCCGCCTTTGCCGGACGCGACCGCATACACCCGGGTCAACGAGTTCGGCTGGGCGAACGGGATGACGGGCTCGGGGGCATCCCCGCGCAGCCGCTTGCGCAGCTCGGTGCGCTGCTCGTCGCTCATCACGTCCAGGCTGACCTTCACCGCCCCGGTGCCGGGAACGTCGGCGACGGCGGTGGTGACGCGCTCGGTGATCTCGGTCTTCTTCGGGCAGCCGGCGATGGTCAGGTAGATCGCGACGTGCACGCCGCCGTCGGGCTCGATGTCGATGCTCTTGACCATCCCGAGTTCGGTGATGGGACGCCGCAGTTCGGGGTCGATCACCTTCCCCAGTGCGGTGCGGATTGCCGCGCTCAGGTCGGCATTCACATCAGAGGAGTCATGGGTGGACATCACCGCCGAGTGTAGGCGCGCGCGGTTGCCGGCTCGTCAGCCGCCCGGAGTGGGCTCCGGACTTACTGGCCGATGCAGATGATCGTGCAGCCGGGCTGTTGCGTCGGCCGTGGAGCCCACGGGTTCGTCGGCTGCGAACCCTGGGGGCTCAAGTCGATCAGCGGTGTCCGCGCCAACGGGTCGTCCGACGGCAGGCCGATCACGTTCATCGGAAGGTTGGGCCCGAGTCCCTCGGGGTGCTCGTCGTGTGCGTCGCCCAGCGGCGGCGGCGGTCCGGTCATCGGCGGCAGGTCGACGGGGACCACGCCGGTCGCGTACGCCGCGGCCCAGCCCAGCACGTTCTGCGCATAGGCCATCGAGTTGTTGTAGCGCAGGATCGCGGCCATCACCTGCGACGGGTCGCGGAGGTTGAGGCCGCCGCTGCACAAGTACCGGGCGGCCGCCAGCGCGGAGTCGAACAGGTTCTGCGGATCGGCCACGCCGTCGCCCTTGCCGTCGACGGCGTAGCGCGCCCAGGTCCCGGGCAGGAATTGCATCGGCCCCATCGCACGGGCATAGGTGGGGCGATTGCCCACGTTGCTCGAGATGATGACCTCGTTGCCGGGCAGCGTGCCGTCCAGCGCGGGACCGTAGATCGGGACGACCGCGGTGCCGCGCGCGTCGACGGCTCCGCCGCCCGCGTGCCCCGACTCGATTCGCCCGATCCCGGCCAACAAGTTCCAGCTGATGCCGCAGCCCGGGACCGCGACGGACATCTTCTGTTCGGCGCTGCGGTATGCGGCCAGTGCGATCGACGGAATGCCAAGCGCGCCAGGTGAATTCACGATCATCGGTGGTGGCGGCGCGTTCGAAGCGCCCTCCGCGACGTGGAAGGCTGTCGGTGCGTGCTCGACGGAGATCACCGCCGGGCCGGTGAGGTCGGCGACGGAGGGAGAAACCGCGGCCACCGGGGTGATGGCGGTGTGCACCGGGGGGACCTGTCCGCGGACCGGCGGAACCTGGCCGTGGAACGAGGGACCCCCGCCCGCGACCGCACCGGCGAACACCAGGGGAGCAATCACCGCGACGCCGAAGGCCGGCGTCCCGGTCGCGCGTCCCGCCCGCCGCCGCACCGCCGCAGCGGCCGGGCGTGCACCCCAGCGTCCCCCTATGCGCACTCGACCGTCCTAAGGTCGTGGAACTATTTGCTTAGCTTCGTGAACCAGATCACAATACATAACCCCCGTGACGGGAGTGGCGCAATGGCTGAATTGATATTTACCGGGATTTCTTAGCCGCCCGCTCCAAGTCGTCATTCGCCCCTACGGCCTCCGCGTCGCTTTCTGGCAGTCGCCCGGTCAGCATAGTGCGGAGGTCTTCCAACTCGTGACGCAGGTATTCACGCGTGACGACCTCGCCGACGGCCAGCCGCAACGCGGCCAGCTCGCGGGCCAGATACTCGGTGTCGGCCTTGGTCTGGGCGGCGCGGCGACGGTCCTCTTCGAGCGCAACGCGGTCCCGGTTCTCCTGACGATTCTGGGCCAGCAGGATGAGCGGCGCCGCGTAGGCGGCCTGGGTGGAGAAAGCCAGATTGAGCAGGATGAACGGGTAGGGGTCCCAGCGCAGAGTAACCGCGGATACGTTCAGCGCGATCCACAGCAACACGATGATGGTCTGTATCAGCAGGTAGCGGCCGGTGCCGAAGAAGCGCGCGATGGACTCGGTGATCTGCCCGACGGCCTCGGGGTCCACCCGCGGCGAGTACCGCCGCGACGTCCGCGGGGTGTACAGCCGTCGTGGTGCCGCGGAATTGTTCACACCGTTTCTCCCAGTCCCTCGAACCGGCCGGCCGTGTCCAGCTGCTGAACGTCCACGCGCCAGTCGTGCGGTAGTAAGTGGTCGAGCAGGTCGTCCACGGTGACGGCGCCCAACAGGTGATTCTGGTCGTCTAGCACGGGCCCGCACACCAGGTTGTATGCGGCCAGGTAGCGGGTCACCGACCCCAGGGGGGTCTCCGGGGTCAGGGTGAGCAGGTCGCTGTCGACAATCCCGCCGACCAGTTCGGCCGGCGCTTCGCGGAGCAGTCGCTGCAGCGGCACGCAGCCCAAGTAGCGTCCGGTGGGGGTGGCCGTCGGCGGGCGGGCCACAAACACCATCGACGACAGCGCGGCGGTGAGGTCAGGATCGCGGATCCGGGCCAGCGCCTCGGCAACCGACGTGTCGGGGGTCAGCACGACCGGGTCCGAGGTCATCAAGCCGCCCGCGGTGTCGGGAGAGTGCGTCAGCAGCCGACGCACCGGCTCGGAGTCGTCGGGATCCATTCGGGTCAGCAGCATCTCGGCGTCCGTCGGGTTCAGCACGCCGAGCAGGTCGGCGGCGTCGTCGGGATCCATCTCCTCGAGCACGTCGGCCGAGCGGTCGGTGCCCAGCTGCGACAGCACGTCGGCCTGGTCCAACTCGGGCAGCTCCTGCAGGATGTCGGCCAGCCGGTCGTCGTCGAGCGCCTTGAGCACCTCGTAACGCCGCTTGGCCGGCAGCCCGCGGATGGTGTCGGCCACGTCGACCGCCTTGCGCCCGTCGAACTGGTCCAGCAGCCCCGCCACCCCCTGACCGGGCAACGCCAGCGCCGACGGGGTCAAACCGTGGACGTTCTGCCAGTCCACGACGTGTACGGGGCCGCGCCGTCCCAGCCGCCGTTGGGTGCGGACGGCGACCCGGGTCACCAACCAGTCCCGTGTTCGAGCTTGTTCGATTCCCAGGTCGGTGACTACGACGTCAAGGCCGGCCAGCTCCGGCAGTGCGGGGTCGTTGACCTTGACCATGGTGTCGAGCACCTGGCCCATCGCCAGCACCTCGCCGGGCCGCTGTTCGAAGTGGCGCAGGGACACGCTGCCCGTGTTGAGCGTCACGGCGTCGGGCTCGATGGCGGCGACCCGCAGGATCGGGATGAAGACGCTTCGGCGGGTGGCCAAATCGACGACCAGCCCCAGGACGCGCGGCTGTTGGCGGACGATGCTAATGCTGATGACGACGTCGCGGACGCGCCCGAACGATTCGCCGAGTGGACCCAACACCAACATCCGCGGCAGCCGCGCGACGTACACCCTGTTGACCGATGCCATGCAAGAGAGCCTAGGCAGATGCCGCGCGGATGGCAGACGACCCGTGTCGGCCAGTCGCCTTAATGCGAATGCCCCGCGAGAACCGCGACGACCAACCAGACGATCAGCCCCGCGGCGCCGATCGCTATGCCGGCGACGGCCAGGGCGTAGCCATCCTGGCGGGTCCGCTTGATCTGGCCGAGCGCGATCGCGCCCAGCACGATGGCCAAGATCGAACCGATGCAACAGAGCACGCCGACGAACGACGAAATCAGCGACGCGATCGCCAGTCCGTTCATCCCGGGCTGCATCGCTTGCGGGTGCCCGTAGCCGCCCGAATAGTCCGGCGCCGGGTAATAACCGCCCGGATTGGGAGGGGGAGGCGGCCCGTAGCCGTATCCCGGCGGCGGCCCGTAGCCCGGCGGCGGCCCGTAGCCGGGCGGCGGTCCCGGCGGGCCGCCATAACCCGGCGGCTGCCCGTATCCGGGTGGTGAATACGCCGGCGGCGTCCAGTCGGGCGGCGGCGGGTTGGCCTCGTCGCCGTGGGAGCCCTCGCCGAAGCCACCGCCGGGAGCTGACATGGTGTTCAAGGTAGACCATGGGTGGGCGGCGGGGCCGGGGATGAAGCTTTGGCCGAGAGAGAGGAGAATGAGCGGCAAATGACTAATCCTTTCCAGCCCGGACAAGTTCCCGGCTCAACGCCCGCGGGCGGGGCGGCCGGTCGCCGTGGTGTGCCGCCGTTGCCGACACCGCCCAAGGGCTGGCCGGTCGGGTCCTATCCCACCTACGCGGAAGCCCAGCGCGCCGTCGACTACCTATCGGATCAACAGTTCCCCGTGGAGCAGGTGACCATCGTTGGCGTCGACCTCATGCAGGTTGAGCGGGTTACCGGCCGGCTGACCTGGCCCAAAGTGCTCGGTGGCGGCGTGCTCAGCGGGGCCTGGCTTGGGTTGTTCATCGGGTTGATGCTCAGCGTGTTCACCCATACCTGGGATGTGGTGGCGACCGGTCTGGTCGCCGGGGTGTTCTTCGGCTTGATCACCTCAGCGATTCCGTACGCAATGGCCCGTGGCACAAGGGATTTCAGCTCGACCATGCAGTTGGTGGCCGGCCGCTATGACGTGCTCTGCGATCCGCAAAACGCAGAGAGAGCGCGGGATCTGCTGGCGCGCCTGGCGATCTGACGCTTCAACACGATGCGCGAGAGGCTGAATTGGGAGTGAGTCGTCGTGGGCGCGCACGCCGAGTAGGCGCAATCGTGCTGGTGACACTCATCATCGCTGCGGTGTCGTCGGCCTGCGGGTCCGGAAGCAACGCACTTGTGATCACCTTCTACACACCGGCCACCGACAAGACGACATTTGCCGCGGTTGCCCAGCGCTGCACCGATGAGGCCGGTGGTCGGTTCGCCATTCAGCACGTGAGTCTGTCCAGAACTCCGGGTGACCAGCGACTGCAGCTGGCCCGGCGGCTCAGCGCCCGCGACCGCGGCCTCGACGTGATGGCTTTGGACGTGGTGTGGACCGCGGAGTTCGCCGAGGCGGGCTGGGCCCTGCCGCTCTCCGACGACCCGGCGGGACTGGCCGAGGGGGACGCGACCGCCGATACCTTGCCGGGCCCGCTCGCGACGGCCCGCTGGAAGCAGACGCTGTACGCCGCGCCCGCGACCACTAACACCGAATTGCTTTGGTACCGAGCAGATTTGGTGAAGCAACCACCGCTGGACTGGGACGGCATGGTGGCCGAGGCCGTCAGATTGCACGCCGCGGGCCAGCCCGGCTGGATCGCCGTCCAGGCCAATGAGGGCGAGGGTCTGGTGGTGTGGTTCAACACGCTGCTGGTGAGCGCGGGCGGTCAAGTGATCTCCGAGGACGGCCGCCAGGTCACCTTGACCGATACGCCGAAGCACCGGGCGGCCACCGTCACCGCACTGCGGATCCTCAAGTCGGTGGCCACCGCACCCGGGGCCGACCCGTCGATCACGAGGTCCGACGAGGGCACCGCGCGGCTGGCCGTCGAACAGGGTAAGGCCGCGCTCGAAGTCAACTGGCCCTATGTGCTGGCGTCCATGCTGCAGAACGCGGTGAAGGGCGGTGTGCCCTTCCTGCCGCTGAACCGGAATCCGGCCCTGGCGGGCAGCGTCAACGACGTCGGGGCATTCGTGCCCAACGACGAGCAATTTCGCATCGCCTACCAAGCCAGCCAGAAGGTCTTCGATTTCGCGCCCTACCCCGGTGTGGCGCCGGGCCAGCCGGCCAAGGTGACGATCGGCGGGTTGAACCTGGCGGTGGCCAGCACCACCCGCCACCGCGCCGAGGCGTTCGAAGCCGTCCGCTGCCTGCGCAGCATGCAGAGCCAGAAGTACGTCTCGATAGAAGGCGGCCTGCCCGCGGTACGCAGCTCGCTGTATTCCGACCCGCAATTCCAGGCGAAGTACCCGATGTACACCGTCATCCGCCACCAGCTCACCGATGCCGCGGTGCGGCCCGCGACGCCGGCCTATCAGGCGGTGGCAATCCGACTCGCGCATGCGCTGAGCCCGATCACCGCGATCGACCCGGAGCGGACGGCCGACGAGCTCGCCGCGCAGGTGCAGAAGGCGATCGACGGGAAGGGGCTGTTGCCGTGACCCGCGCCGGCGGGCAGTCAGAACAGCGGCTGGCCTTCATCCTGGTCGCGCCGGCGGCGACTGTGATGCTGGCGGTGGCGGCATATCCGATCGGTTACGCGGTGTGGCTTAGCCTGCAGCGCAACAACCTTGCCACTCCCCACGACACCGCGTTCATCGGGTTGGGCAATTACCAAACGATCTTGACCGACCGGTATTGGTGGACGGCGTTGGCCGTAACGCTGGGCATCACGGTGGTTTCGGTGTCGATCGAGTTCGCGCTGGGCCTGGCGCTGGCGCTGGTGATGCACCGCACCCTCGTCGGCAAGGGCCTGGTGCGCACCGCGGTGCTCGTCCCGTACGCCATCGTCACCGTGGTCGCGTCGTACAGCTGGTATTACGCCTGGACGCCGGGGACCGGCTATCTGGCCAACCTGCTGCCGCAAGGCAGCGCGCCGCTGACGGAACAG
>Ga0318576_10000195_pt1 | contig 13707 bp, 11 predicted proteins | sample GRESIP089b5f24_FD_203498 | JGI IMG/M metagenome (GOLD analysis project Ga0318576, IMG submission 203498) | Tropical soil microbial communities from Luquillo Experimental Forest, Puerto Rico - GRE.SIPMG.089b5f24 | ecosystem: Environmental > Terrestrial > Soil > Tropical forest > Bulk soil...
CCATGGCAGGAGTGTGATCTCGTGTCTTGAACCGGAAGTTCGTATATCAACTTGACGGGCCTGGATCGGGGGCGGGGGATGCGAACGGGCCGCCCGCAACCCGCGCTATCACCTCCGAGCGACGACGCTCGGGTTTGATGATATAGAAACCCTTTCCGATCGGAGGTTCGCCTGATGAAGAACGGCATGGTGATCATCGACGCCGACGGCCACGCCGTCGATGCGGAGCCCATGTATCGCGAGCGGCTGCCTGAGTGCTACCGCAAGCGCAACTTCATCCACCCTAGTGACGGTTTCGACCGCAACCAAAACGGCACGATCAGCAAACGCCCGGAAACGCCGGCGCAGAACCTCGCGGATAACGACCGTGAAGGCATCGACCTGCAGGTCATCTATCCGACCGGCGGGCTCTTCCTGTCGCGGGTGCGCGAGGCCGACTACGCCGTCGCCTTGTGCCGCACCTATAACGACTGGCTCCACGATTGGTGCTCGGCCGACCACAAGCGCCTGACGGGTGTGGCGCTCGTGCCGTTGCACGTCGACGTGACGGCGGCCATCGCCGAGATGGAACGGGCGGTCTCACAGCTCGGCATGGTCGGCGTGATGGTCAACACCTTCGATCGCAGCCGCAACGTTGCGCATCGTGATTTCTGGCCGTTTTACGAGGAGTGCGGCCGCCAGGGTGTGGCGGTGGCCTTTCACGCCTCGGGCAGCGACACGATGGACCCGCTGTGCCACTTCGACAATTTCCTGCAGGTTCACACGCTATCGCACGCGCCGGAGCAGCTGATCGCCTGCACCGCGATCATCTACAGCGGCCTGTTGGAGAAGTATCAGGATCTGCGCATCGCCTTTCTAGAGGCCGGAATCGGCTGGGTCCCGTTCTGGATGGAGCATATGGACGAGGAGTACGAGTACCGTGCCTTCGACGCGCCACTGTTGAAAGCCAAGCCATCGGAATACATGACCTGCGGTCGAGTATTCGTATCCTGTGAGCCGGAGGAGAAGACCTTACGTTACGTGCCGGACTTCTTCCCGGCCGATAACATCCTGTTCGCGTCCGACTATCCGCACTGGGACGGCCAGTTCCCGAATGCCGTGGCGACCCTCGCCGACCGCAACGACGTCCCGGTCGAGCTCAAGCGCAAGATATTCTTCGACAACCCACGCCGTTTTTATGGGCTAAAGGTCGACCCCGCCGGCTTTGACGTGGCCCATTAGGGAGGAAGCACAATGCCGAAAATCCAGGCCGAACGTCTAGGCGAGATTGGCCGCGCCCTGTTCATTGCGGCGGGCACGCCGCCGGCGGAAGCGGAAATCGTTATGCGGCACGTCGTCAACGCCAATCTCGCCGGCCACGACTCACACGGGGTGATCCAGATCCCGACCTATATCGAGCGCATCAAGGTTGGGCACATCGTGCCGGGCGCGCCCTGGAAGATCGTCCAGGAATCGCCGACCACGACGGTCGTCGACGGCCATTGGGGCTTCGGCTACGTGGTCAACGAGCGGGCGATGAAGCTGACGATCGAAAAGGCCAAATCCGCCAATGTCGCAGCCGCCACGGTGTTCCGCCAGGGGCATATCGGACGGGTAGCCTCCTATACGCTGATGGCGGCACGCGAAGGGATGATTGGCATCGCGACCGCTGATTCCGGGCGCTCGCCAAAGGCGGTGGCGCCGTTCGGCGGCCGCGAGGCGCGGCTAGGCACCAACCCGATCTCGATCGCAATGCCGTCCGACCTCGAAGGGCCGCTTTATCTCGACATGGCGACCTCGGCCGCCGCCGCCGGCAAGATCGCGCTCGCCGTCGCGCGCAACCAGCCGGTGCCCGACGGCTGGATCATCGGCAGCGACGGCAAGCCGACCAACGACCCGAGCCAGCTGCGGCAGGGCGGGGCATTGCTGCCGGTCGGCGGCGGCGAAGGCTACAAGGGCTATGGCCTATCGGTGATGGTCGAGATCCTCTGCGGCCTGCTGACCGGCCTCGGCTTTGGGGTCGAGCCGACCGGCCGCCACAATGACGGCTGCTTTATGGCGGCGTTCAAGGTCGACGCCTTCCGCCCGCTGGCGCAATTCAAAAAGGATGTCGGCGAGCTCGCCGCGTATTTGAAGGCGACAAAGCCGGCCGAAGGTAGCAGCGGCGTGTATTATCCTGGCGAGATCGAGCACATGCGCGAGCAGGACCGGCGCCAGAACGGGATCGAGGTCGAGGACGCCACCTGGTACAAGCTGCGTAGCCTTGCGGAATCTTACGGCCTCGCGGACCAGTTGCGGTTCACCGACCTCGAGTAACGTCCGACGTCTTAAAAAGGATTGCGAAACCCAGCGCTGTCGGGCCGTGGCGCGACAGGGCAGAGCAGCACTTCAGGTATGACGCCCGCTCGTCAAGCTGAGGCCGAGGCGCTTAGGTGCTCCGGGCGGAAGCCAAGACCGATCACCCGGGCGGGGAGGCGCCGAAGAAATGGCATCCACCCGAACAGTCGCAAAAGCAGCGGTGGCGATATTTTGCCTGAGCTCGCGAGGACCCGGCCGATCACCCGCTTCTGCAGAGCGACTTGAAGCCGCTGCGTAGCTCGGGTGGGAAACTCGCGGCGACGCTGCACGGCACGGAGGTCTTGTTCGGAGACCGCGCCTCTGAGCAGGCTCGGCGCCAAGATATTGGCGGCGGCGACCGCATCCTGCACCGCGAGATTTATCCCGACACCGCCGATCGGCGACATCGCATGCGCGGCATCGCCGATGCATAGCAGCCCCGGCCGGTGCCACACTCGCAAGCGATCGACCGCAACGCTCAACAACTTGACGTCGGACCAATCGCTCAGCTCGTCGACACGATCGTGGAAGTGCGGGACAAGGCCAGCGATTTCTTCGCGCAGCGCGGTCAGGCCGCGGCGGCATATCTCGTCGTGGCCTCCTTTCGGAATAACGAAGGCGCACTGCCAATACTCACCGCGGTTGAGCATCACAAAGATGCGGCCGGCGTCGACACGGCCGAGCGTCTGTCCCGGGTCGTCCGAACGCCGCGACAGCCGCATCCACAACACGTCCATCGGCGCCCCGAGATCAATGACATCGAGGCCGGCTCGTTCGCGTACGGTCGAGTGGCGGCCGTCAGCTGCGACCACCAGGTCGGCGCTGACCTCGAGTTCTCCGTCTCGGGTCGTCGCTCTCACGCCGGTTACACGCTCGCCCTCGACGATGAGCTCACGAACCTCGGCCTCCATCCGGAGCTGAAAACCGGGATAGCGCTTGGCCTGCTCGGCGAGAAAGTCGAGAAAGTCCCATTGCGGCATAAAGGCGATGAACCGGCAATGCGTCGGCAAATGCCGGAAATCAGCGATTTGCAGAAACTCGTCCCCGATCTGGGCGCCGAGGGTCTTTACCTCCTGATGGGGACGCCGCAGGAATTCGTCGAGAAGCTCCAGCTCGTGCATTACTTCGAGTGTCGAGGGGTGGATCGTATCGCCGCGGAAATCACGCAAGAAATCGGCATGTTTCTCGAGGACGAGAACCGGATTCCCGGCACGCGCCAACAGAAATCCCAGCATCATGCCGGCGGGGCCGCCACCCGCGATGCAGCAGCGGACCGCGATCTCGGCCGCATCCATCGATCACCCTCCGAACCTGCCCTCCCGCGCCGCCAGATCGTAGCGACGACAGTGGGAATAGCAGGTTAGATGGGCGGCAAGGACGAAAGATCGACTATGTGCTGGGTAGCTTTCAACTTTTCGAGGCGCGCAGCTTCCTGTGCCGTGACGTAGTCGCGGTAGGCGGCGCGGTCTGCCTCGGCGACGGTTGCCTGGGTCGGAACAGCGCAGACCGTCGGGCACCGCGTCACACCTTTCGTCTTCAAGAAAGCGGCAACCGCCGCCTCGTAATCGGCATCCGACATGACGGTTTCCCTCGCTAGGTCAACGGGTCTCTCTAGTTAGAGCGAAACCGGTTAATGATGGGTTTAGAGCAATACCTCTAAAAAAGTTTTCGAAATTCGCGGAAACCGGCGCGAGTCGGCTGGCGTTTTGCCGGGCTCTAGACGATATATGCGGGCCGGGAGGGGTGACAGGACGAGGTTGGACATTGGTCCATCCGGATTACACGGTGCGATTTTGGGGCGTACGCGGGAGCATTGCTTGCCCTGGGCCCGATACCGTGCGTTACGGCGGCAATACCTCGTGTGTCGAAATCCGCTGCGGGGGCCACCTCATGGTATTCGACGGCGGCACCGGCATCCGCTTGCTGGGTAACGAGTTGATGGTTTCCGGGCGTCCCGCCGAGCTGGATCTGTTCTACAGCCACACGCATTTCGACCACATTTGCGGGCTGCCGTTCTTCGCCCCGTGTTATGACGCGCGCAGCCACTTGCGCATCTGGGCGGGCCATCTGAATGATGGCAAGAACATCGAAGCGGTGCTCAACAAGATGATGATCGCCCCGCTCTTTCCGATCCCGATGGGTATTTTTACAGCCAAGATGGAGTTTGCCGATTTCGCTGCGGGCGACGAGCTGAGGCCATATCCCGGGATCGTCCTTCGCACCGGACCGCTCAACCACCCCAACGGTGCCACCGGCTATCGCATCGAATACGGTGGCAAGGTCGTGGCCTATATCACCGATACCGAACATCGGCCCGGCGAACGCGACCCCAACGTCATCGCACTCATCAGGGACGCCGACGTGGCGATCTATGACGCCTCCTACACGGACGAGGAATTTCCCGCCCACAAGGATTGGGGGCACTCGACCTGGCAGGAAGGGGTACGCCTTGCCGATGCGGCAGGGGTAAAAACCCTCGTCATCTTCCATCATGATCCCGGTCACGACGACGATTTCATGGACCGGGTGGCCGCGGACGCAGCAGCGGCGCGGCCCGGCACGATCGTCGCGCAGGAAGGTCTCGTCCTGCGGCCGTGACACGCTGCTGCGATGGTTCATCGTAGCGCGGATGCCCGAACGGTTTCGCGTCGAGGTCGCGTCGGCACAAAGTATCACGGCGATAGAATATCCCGCCGCGGCATCAAACCGGGCGGCGGTCAGTTTGATCCTCGGACATGGAGCAGGTGCCGGTCAGACCAGTGGCTTCATCGTAGAGTTCGCGGCAGCGCTGGCGGCGCGTGGGATCGACATCGTCACGTTCAATTTTCTTTACGCAGAGCACGGCCGTCGCGTCCCCGATCCGAATGCCAGGCTCGAAGCCTGCTTCCGCGCTGTGATCGAGGCTGTACGCCAGCGGAAATCCACCACGCTGGCCATAGGCGGCAAATCGATGGGCGGGCGCATCGCTTCTCAAGTCGCAGCCGGCGGCGCCGGTGAGTTGGCGGGATTGGTGTTCCTCGGCTATCCGCTGCATCCGCCAGGGAAACCCGAGCGGCTGCGCGCCGCCCATCTGCACGACGTAAGGGCTCCGATGCTGTTCGTTCAAGGCTCGCGCGATGCATTCGGCACGCCCGGAGAGCTGCAGCCGATCATCACGCGGCTCGAGCCGCCCGCCGATCTGTATGTGGTCGAGGGCGGCGACCATTCGTTCAGGGTTCCCAAGCGTGCGGGCATGGGCCAGCAGGAGGTCTATGACCGCGTACAAGATCGCATCGCAACTTGGTTGCGAGGGCTGGCGGCAAGATAAGGGAGCAAAAAGCGCTGCGGCTGGCCCACTTTCCAGTGCGGGCGGCCCCCCAGCCCCGGCAGGAAAAGCGATCACGTTCGTCACCACCCGCGCCGCCGCAGCGCTGCAACAAAACTTAACGCCGACGGCGCCGATGGAAACCCGCAGACGAGTTTTTGACGGTAATCGGGACGATGCAAAAACGCCGGGTCAGGCGAGCGCGACGAGCGACGGCGGGACGGCGCCGCGCAGCAGCGCCTTGCGGACCTCCCACTGCGTGCCGGGGTCGAGGGTTTCGAGGCATTGCACCTCGCCTCCGGTGAACAGTGCGATCGGCAGACCGTCGCGGTAGAGCAGGCGATTGCCGGTCAAGGCGGGAAGCTTTGGTCCCGGCGTCAGGATGCCGGCGAGGTTCAGCGGATCGGCGCCGGAAAGCGAGACCCAGATCCCTGCTGCCGGCTTACGGCGCACCTCGCGAAGCATGCCGACCGCGTCGGGGAGTGCGAATTGCTCGCCGGCAAAGCCGGCGACAAACCGGCCGCCGCGGATTTCGCCGCGCGCTTCCAAGCGACGATAGACGCGCAACAGGTCGCGCCACGGCGGCAACCAGGGGGCCTCGCGCTCCAGCAGCCGCCAGAACACAACCCCGTAACGCAGCAGCAGGGTTCGGGCGAGATGCTCGGCAGCCTCGGGTTTGGCATCGTTACGAGGCGGCCCACGGCGCGCCAGCGCCCAGCGGCCGGCGCTCTCCATGCCGAACATCGCGGCGCGCCGCCGCCGGCCGCTATCGGGCTTGCGCAGCAATGCGCGCAACCCGCCAAAGCTGTCGGAGGTGACGACGCCGAGCGCGACCAATTCGGCCAGCGCCTCCTCGACCTGTGGGCGCAACAGGCCGGTGCCTTCGACGACTTCGTCGAAGAAAGAAGCACCATATTGCCGGATGAAGTCGGCGACGGCTTGCGAACGGGAACTCGGCGCGGGCGCGTCTTCTGCCGACGACAGCGAGGCCCAGAGCGCCGCATGCCGGCGTGCCAGCAACGTTATCGGCGTCGTCCGCACCGGCGTGGCATTGCGCTCCACGCCGTTGGGCCGCGGCCCGCGAGGTCTCAGCCGGGCCCAAGCGATCCGCCCTGCAAGGCACTGATCATCGAGCCAGGAGGGCTCGTATCCGTCGAGCCGCGCCGGCAGGATCTCGGTCTCCCAGGCTCCGGCCGGCGCCTCGAAGCCTTCGAGCTGACGGACCAGAACCTCGAGAGCGTCCGGCCCCTCCATCCGCGCTTCGGGTGTTACCCGCTGCCAGCCGAGCAGGAAACGCAGAAAATCGCGCGCGGCCACCGGCTGGATCTCGGCGCGCAGTCGGCCCACCGTATAGCGGTGAATGCGGGCGAGCAGCCGGCGTTCGCACCATTCCTCGGCTGGCGCCTGTTGTGTGAAGCGGCCGCGCATCGCAAAACCCTCGGTTTCGAGCGCGATGAGCGCGGCCGAGATCTCATTTTGCTTGATCCCGAGCGGTTCCGCCAACGCCGCCTCGGTGACCGGTCCCAAGCCTTCCGATCGGCCGCGGAGGATTTCGATCAGCGCCTCATCGGGCGACCAGTGGCGCTCGGCATGGATCTGTGGCGCGGAGATCGGCGGGTCGAGCGAGGCTTCCGGCCAAATTGCTCGAAATTGCGGCAATCGCTCGGCTGCGACCCACAACTTTGACTCCGAAGCCTTATGATCGTCATTCCCGCGAAAGCGGGAATCCAGGCGGCCCTGGGCTCCCGCTTTCGCGGGGGCGACGGTGGGGTTCGCTCGGATAGAGAGCAATGTGACACGCCATTCGCGCATAAGTTCGGCAAGCCACTCATTCCACGTTGGCGGGATTTCATCTGCGCTGAGGAAGCCCAGCCAGACCAGCGCATCGTGCAGTTCGTCGGCGTTGGCGGGCTCGGGCCAGGCTTCGCTGCGCACCCGCTCGATCGCTTCCGGATCGAGCCGGCCGATCTCGCTTGCATCCTCCGCCGCCAGCCAGCGCCGGCTCATCACCGCCTGGGTACGCCGTTCTTCGAGCGGCGCGTCGTCGAGATAGGCGTAGGGCCGGGCCGACAGCACTTCGAGCGCCAGCGGCGAGGGTTCGGTCAGATCGCGCGTGATGACGCGGATTTCGCCGGCCTCCAGCGCCTTGAGCAGCCCTTCGAGACCGTCGACGTCCATGGCCTCGATGAGACAATCGCTGATTGTTTGGCGAACCAGCGGATGGTCGGGGATCTCGCGCGCGCCTGCCAAATTCTCGGCGCAGGCGACCTGGTCCGGAAAAACCGCTGAGAGCAGGTCCTCGGCAGCCATGCGAGCGAGTTGCGGCGGCACTTTCCTGCCGCCGCGGAACCGCGGTAGCGCCAGCGACACTCCCGCGACCCAACGCCAGCGGGTGATGAACATCGGCGCATCGAGCAGCGCCTCGGTCACAAGCTGCCTGATGTTGGCGGAATTGAGGTAGCGCGCGACCTCGGCGAGATCGAAGCTGTGTGCCCGGGTCAGCGACAGCACGATGTTGTCTTCGGTCGCCGCCGCCTGCAGCTCGAAATTGAATTTTCGGCAGAAGCGCTTGCGCAGCGCCAGTCCCCAGGCGCGGTTGAGCCGGCTGCCATAGGGCGAATGGATGACCAGCTGCATGCCGCCGATCTCGTCGAAAAAGCGCTCGATGACGAGCGTGTCGCGGGTCGGCAGAACGCCGAGCGCGGCATGGCCCGTAGCCAGATAGTCGACGATCTGCTCCGCCGCCGCCTCGGCAATGCCGATCTCTTCGACCAGCCAGTGCAAAGTGTTGTCGCCTGCCGGCAAACGGACCGCGAGATCTGCCCGCAGGCGCGAGACCGATTGCGACAGCTCGTCGCTGCGGCCCGGCGCCTCGCCCAGCCAGAAAGGAATATTCGGCGCGGCGCCCTGCGCATCCTCGACCCGCAAGGTGCCACGCTCGAGCCGCAGCACGCGGTACCCGGTATTGCCGAGCTGGAAGACGTCGCCGACCATGCTTTCGACCGCGAAATCCTCGTTGACGGTGCCGATAACCTGATTTTCGGGCTCGAGCAGGACCTGATAATCGGCGTTGTCCGGGATCGTGCCGCCCGAGGTCAGCGCGGTCAGTCGCGCGCCGCGCCGGCCGCGAAGCTTGTGGTTAACTGCGTCGTAATGGATCAGCGCGCTGCGCCGGCCACGGCGGGTCGTAAAGCCGTCGGCGAGCATCGCCACCACCGCCGAGAAATCCTCGCGCGGCAGCAACCGATAGGGCCAAGCGCGGCGGACCAGCGCATAGAACTCGTCCTCGTTCCATTCCTGCGCAGCGACCTCGGCGACGATGTGCTGCGCGAGCACGTCGAGCGGCTGTTCGGGGATCATCAACCGGTCGAGCTCGCCACGGCGGACGCTGTCGATGAGAGCCGCGCACTCGACAAGCTCGTCGCGCGACAGCGGGAACAGCCGTCCTTTGGGGGTGCCGGCAACCGCATGCCCCGAGCGCCCGACGCGCTGCAAAAAGCTGGCGATCGAGCGCGGTGAGCCGATTTGACACACCAGGTCGACCTCGCCGATGTCGATGCCGAGCTCGAGCGAGGCGGTCGCGACCAGTGCTTTCAGCGCGCCGCATTTGAGCCGCTGCTCGGCATCGAACCGCTGCTCCCGGGCAAGGCTCCCGTGATGGGCGGTCACTTGCTCGGCTCCGAGCCGCTCCGAGAGCTGGCGGGTCACGCGCTCGGCGAGCCGGCGGGTGTTGACAAAGATCAGGGTCGTTCGGTGCGCTTCGATCAGTTCGGTCAGGCGATCGTAGACCTGCTGCCAGACTTCCCCCGACATCACCGCTTCGAGCGGCGAGGCGGGAACTTCGAGGGCCAGATCGCGCGCCCGGCGATGGCCGGTGTCGATAATCTGACACTCACCGGTAGGGCCCACCAGGAAACGCGCCACCGCCTCGATCGGCTTCTGCGTCGCCGACAGCCCGATGCGCAGCAGGTGGCCGCCGCACAGCGCGGCCAGACGCTCGAGCGTGATCGCCAGATGCGACCCGCGCTTGTTCGGCGCGACGGCATGGATTTCGTCGACGATGACCGTTCGCACCGTCGCCAGCATTTTGCGGCCGGATTCCGAGCCGAGCAGGATGTAGAGCGATTCCGGTGTTGTGATGACGATGTGCGGCGGCGATCGCCGCATGCGTTCGCGTTCGCCGGCTGCCGTGTCGCCCGTGCGCACCCAGGTGCGGATGTCGACCTCCAGCAGCCCTTGCCGGCGCAGCTCTTCGCGGATGCCGGCGAGCGGCGCCTCGAGGTTGCGCTGGATGTCGTTGGAGAGCGCCTTCAGCGGCGAGACGTAGACGATCTGCGTCTCGTCTTCGAGCCCGCCATCGAGTGCCTGGCGCACCAGCGTGTCGATCGCCGCGAGAAACGCGGCCAGCGTCTTGCCGGAGCCGGTCGGCGCCGCGATCAGCGTATGCCGGCCGCTCTGAATCGCCGGCCACGCCTCCGCCTGGGCCGCGGTCGGGGCAGCAAAGCTGCGGTCAAACCATTCGGCAACCGCCGGATGAAACAGGTAGGTGGTGTTCACGGAACGCCAAAGGATCTCACGCGTCGGAGGTTATATGGTGATCCGGGCGGGCTTTGCGCCGCTTGTCGAAATTGAGCGGGGCAGACTCAAACCATGAGGTCCGCCAGCTCCGTCATATTGCGAACCACAATGTCCGGCTGGTGCGGCGTCATGCCAAAGGGGCGCTGCCGCCGGTCGATGAAGGCGGTGTGCATGCCGGCGGATTTGGCGCCGATGCAGTCGAAGGCATGATTGGCAACGAACAGCACCTGGTCCATCCGCACCCCGGGCAGCTCCGGCGCTTTCGTGTAGGTCGCGACATGCGGTTTGAAGGAATTGGCGGCCGCTACCGAGATCAGGCGGTCGAACGCGATCCCATGGTACGGCCGTGCCGCCTCGAGCATGTCGGGATCGCCATTCGAGAGCACGGCGAGCTTGTAGCGCGTATGCAGCCGCGCGAGCGCCTCCGGCACTTCCGGAAAGGGCCGCAGCTTCTCTATCTGCGCGACGAGATCGCGGACCTCGTCCATCGTGTAGGAAATGCCGGCGCGCTCGAGGACATGAGCCAGCGACCGGTGACCGATCTCGCGATAGGGCGTGTGCTCCCTGTGCAGCAATGCGTCGATCATCGAATTCTCAAAATGGGTGCGGCGCCACCAGGTCACGAACGAGTTCGCATTGCCGGGCCAGCCTTTGCTTTTGAGAAATGGCGTCGAGGCCTCGGTCAGCCCCGACTGCATGTCGACGACCGTCCCGTACTGGTCAAACATGCAGAGCCCGACGGAACGCTTCAGTTTTTCGATAGAGTCCAATCCAGCCTCCGTAATTCGCGGAGCTTCACCTACGCTGGGCCGTTAGCGCTATGGTGCACCTGCTCGCCACAACGGTCATGAGCGAAATTCCTCCGCCCCGCGAACCGCATTGGCCCGAAGGGGCTATCTTTACCCTCGGGCACTCCACATTGCCGATCGGATCCTTCATCACGGTGCTGCAAGCCTATGGCATCGAACGCCTCGTCGACATCCGTACGATCCCCCGGTCACGCCATAATCCGCAATTCAACGGCACTGCCCTGGCCGAGAGCCTGAAAGCGGAGCGTCTCGAATACGTGCATATGAAAGCGCTGGGCGGTCTGCGGCGTCCGCGCAAGGATTCTTCGAACACCGGCTGGCGCAACGAAGGTTTTCGCGGCTTTGCCGATTACATGCAGACCGAGGAGTTTGAGGCCGCGCTTTCGGCGCTCATCCGCCTGAGCCGCGAAAGGCGCGTCGCGATCATGTGCGCCGAAGCGGTGCCGTGGCGGTGCCACCGTTCCCTGGTGGCCGATGCGCTCAGGGTGCGCGGCGTGCCGGTCGTCGAGATTTTGTCGGAGAGCAGCTGGCGGATGCATGAACTCACGCGGTTCGCACAGGTGGAGGGCGTCCGCATCACCTATCCGCCTGAGCAAGCTGAGTTATTTTGACGGCGGGGTGCCTCCCGCCCCGCGGACGTGAAAGCCCCCGTCAGGCAGCGGCCGCCCAGGTTTCCGAGAGCAACTCCGCCTGCTCCAGTACGGTTTGCGTGGCTTTTTCTTGCTTGTCGGGCGGATAGCCGTATTTGCGAAGGATCCGCTTGACCACCACGCGCAATTGCGCGCGGACGTTCTCGCGCAGGGTCCAGTCGATTGTCACATTCTTGCGCACGATCGCGACCAGCTCGCGAGCGATCGTCTTCAAGGTCGGCTCGCCCAACACCTTGACCGCGCTGTCGTTGGTTTCAAGTGCGTCGTAGAAAGCGAGCTCGTCCTCGGTCAACCCGAGCTTCTCGCCGCGCGCGTTCGCCGCGCGCATGTCCTTGGCAAGAGCGATCAATTCTTCGATCACCTGCGCGGTCTCGATTGCGCGGTTCTGGTATCGGCGGATCGAGCGCTCCAGCAGCTCGGTGAAAGAACGCGCCTGCACGACATTGCTCTGCGAGCGGGCCTTGATCTCCCCGACCAGCAGCTTGCGCAACAGCTCGACGGCGAGGTTGCGCTGCGGCATGCCGCGGATCTCGGCAAGAAACTCGTCGGAGAGGATCGAGATGTCGGGCTTCTTCAGCCCGGCGGCGGCAAAGATATCGACGATCTCGCCGGAAACGAGTGCCTTCGAGACGATTTGGCGGATCGCTTGGTCGAGCACCTCGGGAGGTTTTCGATTATCCGGGATGTGCTTGATCAACGCGGCGCGGACGGCCTGAAAGAACCCGACTGCATCGCGGATGCGAATCGCCTCGTCATGCGGCACCGCCAGCGCAAACGCTTCCGACAACTCCTTCACGGCTTGCAGGAATCTTTCTTTCCCCCGTTCCTGCGCGAGAATGAATTCCTGCCCCGCGGGGATCATCGAGATGCGTTGCTGCGCCGTCCCTTGCGTCAACGGGCCAAGGTCGAAACCGTGGAATAACCCGAGGCAGATCTCGTATTTTTCGAGCATGGCCGCGACCGCCTCGGATTGATCGATCGCGGTCTGACCGGTGCCGCCGCTCTCCGTATAGGTCGCGAGCGCCTGTTTCAGCTCGTCGGCAAGGCCGAGGTAATCGACGACCAGCCCGCCCGGCTTGTCCTTGAATACGCGATTGACGCGGGCGATGGCCTGCATCAGCCCGTGCCCGCGCATCGGCTTGTCGACATACATCGTGTGCAGGCTCGGCGCGTCGAACCCGGTCAGCCACATGTCGCGCACGATGACGACGCGGAACGCATCCGCCGCATCGCGGAACCGGTTCGCAAGCGCCTCACGCCGCAACTTGTTGCGGATGTGAGGCTGCCAGTCCGCGGGATCGGCGGCGGAACCGGTCATCACGACTTTGATCGCGCCCTTATCGTCCTCTTCGTCGTGCCATTCCGGGCGCAGCGCGATCAGCTCGCAGTAAAGGTCGACGCAGATGCGCCGGCTCATGCAGACGATCATCGCCTTGCCGTCCTGTGGCAAGCGACGAACCCGAACGCGCGCGACTTCCGTTTTCACACAGCCTCGGTGGACACCGGACATTCGGGCCAGATTTCTGCGCGAGCTAAGTGATTGTTCCTTCAAAGCCCGAACCGGAGAGCGAATCTCAATTTTTTGAAAACACGTAGTCGAGGTGGAAAGAGCGCGTATCGAAATTCCATTGGCTTGATCGCGCCACGCGTAACCGCGCCGGTCCCGTAGGCTCGACAAAAACAGACTGCCTTATTCGGGATGAGGACGGCATAGGGTATAGTCGCGATGGGGATGATGCAGCATGTTGACGAGACGAAACCGAGACCTACTGCCGCAGAGAACCGAGCCAATACCGTTCGCCGCGAAGGCGAAGGATCTGGGGGCATTGCGCGATGCCGTTGTCGATGCCGCGACCGTCGGCGTTGGCTTGTGGCTCAGCTACCTGTTCGCTCTCTTTTATTTTGCCATTGCCGCCGGCGCAGTGACGCATGGTGATCTGTTTCTCGAAAGCCCGGTGAAATTACCATTCCTGAATTTCCCTATCCGGTTAGAGCAGGTAGGGCTCCGTTGATTTGAGCGCCGTCGACGAGCTGGCTGTAGGTGATGGTT
>Ga0318576_10000198_pt1 | contig 13691 bp, 14 predicted proteins | sample GRESIP089b5f24_FD_203498 | JGI IMG/M metagenome (GOLD analysis project Ga0318576, IMG submission 203498) | Tropical soil microbial communities from Luquillo Experimental Forest, Puerto Rico - GRE.SIPMG.089b5f24 | ecosystem: Environmental > Terrestrial > Soil > Tropical forest > Bulk soil...
CGTTATAAGTATTACAAACAACATTCGCGAGTCCGGGACCCAAATGCCCCTGCGAGAGCGCACGCGCGTGCGCACGTCGTCGAAGCCCGAGCTTGATCTGCCACCGCCGTTTCGGCTGGTGACGCTGCGCGAGGTGGGCGACGCCTTTGCCCATGCCACCCGTGTGGCGGCCGAGGAGGGGGCCGGCACGCTCGTCTATGTGGGTCGCTTCGACCTCGCGGAATTCGCGGTCGTGCTGGAGCCCGAGGAGCCGCTCGAGACCGCTCGGCGCGCCCTCTACGCTGGCCTCACCGCGCTCGCCGACGCCCTCGCGGTGCACGCTCCCCCCGAGCGGCCCATCACCTTCGACTGGCCGGACGGGGTGCGCGTCAATGGTGGGCTCGTCGGCGGGGCGCGTCTGGCCTGGCCGCCGCGCGCCGATGAGAACGAGCCGCCGGCGTGGCTGGTGTTCGCCGCCATGATCCGCACCGTGGCGATGAGTGACGAGGAACCGGGCCTGCGTCCCCTCTCGGCGGCGCTCGAGGAGGAAGGCTTCGACGATCTCGGGTCCGGCCGGCTGGTGGAAAGCTTCGCCCGCCATCTCATGGTCGCGCTTGATACCTGGCAGGAACAAGGGTTCGGCGAGATCGCGAAGAATTATCTCGCCAGGCTTGCGCCCGAGAGCGGGGTGCGTCGCGACATCGCTGAAAACGGCGATCTCCTGGTGCGGCGCGTCGTGACGAATGCGGCTACGGGCGAGGTCGAGCTGCGCTCGCTGCTGTCCGCGCTCGGCCAGCCCTCGTGGCTCGATCCCACGACCGGAGGGCCGCGGCGGTGAGGCTCTTGCGCACCATCCGCCTCGACCCATCGGATACGTTCGTGTTCGAGCGCGCCGCCGATCCGGGCGAATGGGCAGTGTCGGGCGCCTTCATGTTCGCGGATGCCGATCCGAGTGCGCTCGCGGGCAAATCACGTGCGGCCTTTCGCGGCGGCTTTCTAGGCGTAGCCTCGTTCGGCTGGTCGACGCTGGTGCAGATCGTGGACGCGGCGGAAGAGGATCGCGACGCGCTGATCGACACGCTGGCAAAGCAACTGCGCGAGCGCCTCGGCGCGCCCGACCTCCGTGTAGCTCGCACGGCGGCGCAGGAAGAGGTCGCGTTCGCGGCCTCGCTCTGCGATCATCCCCGCGACACGCTTGTTGCCGTGCGCCGCACCTTCGAGGACGGCGCGATCCGCGAGGCGTTTCGCACGCTCCACCCACGCGGCACGCGCAAGCCTATGCGCGCCTTTTCGTTCCTGGAGGTCGAGAGCGAAGAGGAGCCGAGCGAAGAGATGAATCTTCTCGCGCTGGCGAGGGAGAAACGAAGTGATTGAACTGCAAGCGCCGCGAATGGAGCCGGCCGCGACGTTGAGGATCCTCGCAAACAGTTCGTAGAGTCACTCCGCCTTTATATTCGCGTCGCGGATGACCTTGCCCCATTTCGCCGACTCGAGGCGAATGCGCTCGGCGAACGCCTCCGGCGAGCTCACGATCGAAAAGATGAAATTGGGTGCAAGGAACTTTTCCCGAAACCCCGGCTCGTCGAAGATGCGCTGGGTCTGCGTATTGAGCTTGCTCACGATGTCCTGCGGCGTGCCTTTCGGCGCGGCCAATCCGTACCATGACCCGGCTTCGTAGCCGGGCAGACCGCTTTCGGCGAGCGTGGGCACATCGGGGTATTGCACGATCCGCTCGGTGCTGCCGAAACCCAGCACCTTGAGCGCGCCCGCTTGCCATGGTTGCGCAACGAGCCCGATGCTGACGATGATCATCTGGATGTGACCGCCGATGAGGTCGGTGATCGCGGGCGCCGCGCCGCGGTAGTGCACCGGCGTGAATCTGGTGCCGGTCATGCCCTCCAGCAGGACGATGTTGAGGTGTCCGCTCGAGCCGATGCCAAAGGTTCCGTAATTGAGTTCGCCCGGTCGTTGCTTGGCGAAATTCACAAGGTCACCGAGCGTCCGCACCGGCAGCGATGGGTGCACGACAAGCGCCTGGGGGCTGATGCCGAGGCCGGTGACGGCGACAAAATCGTTGATCGGATCATAGGGCAGCTTGCTGTAGATGTGAGGCGACGTGACGAAGGTCGCATCGGCGGTGACCAGGAGCGTGTAGCCGTCGGGGGCCGACCGCGCGACGTATTCGGTGCCCACCTGGCCGATGCCGCCGCCCGGCTTGTTTTCGATGACGACCTGTTGGCCCCAAGCCTCCGATAGCCGCTGGCCGAGCGCGCGGCCGAGCACGTCGGTGATGCCGCCAGGCGCGAACGGCACCACGATATGAATGGGCCTGCTGGGATAAGGCTGTGCCGATGCACCGGTGCACCACGCGAACGCCAGGCCAATGGCCAGGGTTGCGGCACGGGCGATCCGCGTTGTCCGCCGCAGCTCGCGCCGACTCCGTGTAGCCGACATAGTCTCATCCATCACGACCGTCGTGCTGTGGTATAGAGGGCCAGCAATATGTCGTCGAGGCAACGATTGCATGGCCGATTTCTGGCGCTCCTGCGGGCATCACCTGCTCGACCGCGATGACGGCGGCGGCCTCCTGGTTACGGATGAGTTCCTGAAGGCCTATCTCGCGCGGCCCGAGCTTGCACCGCCGCAGAATGCATGCGTCGCCGAGCGGACCTTGCACGCGGCGATGCTCAGCGATCCGCGCCACCCGGTAGCCGCCTCCGAGATCGCGGCGATCGTCGATGCCGACGCGCGCGAGAATTGGACCTTGATGATCGCGTTTCGCGACCATCTCCTCGGCCATAAGACGGTGGAGGCGGCCTATCTCGACCTCGTGCGTCGCGGCATGGGGGACACGCCGCCGCTGTTCATCAACCAGCTCGTACATGTGATCCTGCGCAACCTGCTCGACGGCTGTGAGGACGTCTTCATGCTGCGCGCGGCGGAACTGTTCTTCAGGCCGCAACGCCTCACCGTGCATGACGGCTCATTGATTGCGGCCGACGAAGAGAAGGTCACGGGCATCAGCCCCCAGCCAGCCTCGCCGCTCGTTGCCATGCTCGGCTTGCCGGTGGCGGGCGAGATCGACGTGCTCAACGACAGCAATGCCGAGAGCTATTGGGAGCGTAGCGATCTGTTCGACATGGCGCTTGATCTTACCGCCGGGCGGCGCGGGCTCGACGCGCTCGGCAAGGTGATCGAGCAGTGGATCGCGCATCTTCTGTCGGTCGAGGTCGAGATCGAGTCGTTGATCGAGGCGACCGACGTCAATCTCACCTGGTATGTCGGCCTCGATGCCGAGGCGACCAGGATCGGCGACGCGCTGTGGACTGGCGGAGAGCTCGACCGGGCGGCGCGCGAGCGCATCGTCGGTCTTTACCGGCTCACCTTCCGCAACCCCGAAGTCATCCTAGACAAGGCGAAAGGCGAGCCCATCTATCTGCTATTGGCGATGACGCTCGACCGGATGCTGCGTATGAAGCCGCAAAATCTCGTGACCGGCCTTCCGATCGCCCATCGCGAGGCGGTGTCGTGAGCATTGCCCCGCATGTCAAGATTGCGGTCGGTGTCGTGGTCGAGCGCCGCAAGGCGCAGAGCCCTTGGATCGATTTCACCTGGAAGCCGGTCACGGCGCTGGTTGGACTGCCCGACGCTTCGCCCTGGACCCCGCTATCGCAAGACGGCGATGGGACAACCTTTTATGCCGGTGCGGCCGAGATCGAGCTCTATCGCACCGAGACCAAGAATTACCGCGACAATCTTGGCTCGGGCGCGCCCATGCTCTGGGTTGCGCTGCGCCCGACTGGCGTCGAGCCGCCATACGACATTTTCGCGGTGACCGCCGATCCCGCCGAGGGCGAAGCCTGGACCGAAGCGGGCAGCGATCTCGTCGACGTGGTGCCGATGCCGGAGGCGGTGCGCGCGGCGATCGATGCCTTTGTCGCCGAGCATCATGTCGAGCGGCCGTTCCACAAGCGCGAGCGCAATCGCGCCGATCCAGAAGCGCTGGCGCGCCGCGGACCAATGCAGAAAGAACGCGAATGAGCGAGCCGGAAAACTTCATCACGCGCTGGTCGCGGCGCAAGCGTGAGGCGGCGGAAGACGCCGAAGTGACGAAGTCTTCCATTGCGCCCGACGCAGTGGCGGAAAGCGTACCCCCCAGGGAAGACCCGCGCCAGGAGCGTGACGCTCTGCCAGCGAGCGGCGGCGCACCCCAGCCGCCGGAGGCGGCGTTTGATCCCGCAAAGCTCCCGCCGATCGAAACGATCACCGCCGAGAGCGATATCCGCGCTTTTCTCGCGCCTGGCGTGCCGCCCGAATTGACCCGTGCGGCGCTTCGTCGCGTTTGGTCGGCCGACCCCAACATCCGCGACTTCATCGGGCTTTCCGAGAATTCGTGGGACTTCAATGCGCCAGGCGCGATGGCGGGTTTCGGACCGCTGGAAATGACCGAGGAGCTTCGCCGTCAGGTCGTGCGAATAGTTGGACGCGACCTTGCCGGCGATCCGACCGATCCCGCCGGTCCCATTGCGGCAGAACCGCAGGGTAAGTCCTCGTCGGCTGAAATTGAAATATCGACCAAATCGGCCGCCACGGCTGCCGAGGCGCCTGCCCAACAAGCTCAAAGCAGTGCGCCGACGCCGCAAGACGAATCGACCGAAAAGCACAATGAACGACACAACTCCGATGAGCTGCCGCAGCGCAATAAAGCAGCTATTGCGTCGCAACAGAGTCCAGGAAACTCCGATAACGATCAATTGATTGCGAAACGGCCGCACGGGCGCGCTTTGCCTAAGTGATACGGGGGACTCATAGCCTCCGGCTATTGACCATTGCTCGCTGCGGGCGGTACTTTTCTACAGTAGAATTAAAATAAAAACGAAAAGCGCCGATGAGGGACGTGGGACTTGATGAGGCGATCCGCGTAGCCGGCGGCGTCGGCGCGCTTGCGCGAAAAATTGGCATTTCCCAGCCTTCGGTATCGAACTGGTTGCGCGTTCCTGCCGAGCGTGTGCTGTCGGTCGAAGCCGCGACCGGCGTCAGCCGTGCGATGCTGCGGCCCGATCTCTACGCTGAACATCCCGGCACGGCCGGCGACGTCGACGAGGTCGACGCTGCGCGGGCGCAAGAATATGCGTTGCTCTCGGTGCTGCTCGCACGCGCGCCCGATGCCGCGCTGCTCGAGCGTCTCGGGGCATTGCGCGGCGATGCAAGCCCGCTCGGACTGGCGCACGTCGCGCTCGCGGAGGCAGCGCAGCGCACCAATGTCGAGCGCGTCGAGCGCGAATATTTCGATCTCTTCATCGGTATCGGGCGCGGGGAGCTTTTACCTTACGGATCCTACTATCTCACCGGCTTCCTGCACGAGCGGCCGCTCGCGCGCCTGCGCGCGCATCTCGGCAAGCTCGCAATCGAACGGACGGACGGTCAAGCGGAGCCCGAGGATCACGCGGCGATCCTATGCGAGATCATGGCCGGGCTTGCGAGCCGCCGCTTCCCGGCTCCCGTCGGTTCCGATCGCGAACTGTTCGAGCAGCATCTCGCACCGTGGATCGGGCGCTTTTTCGCCGATCTGGAACAGGCCGAGGCCGCGGATTTCTACCGGGGAGTAGGCAGGCTCGGCCGGGTGTTTATAGATATCGAAACCGAGGCTTTCGCGCTGCCCTCGTGAGCAGCGCGGAGGGCAGAGAGGACATAGGAGGAGACGGCGATGAAACGAGAACGCAAGACGACGCTCGGCCGTCGCGAATTCCTTCGCACGCTTGGCGCAGGCGCGACCGTCGCGGCCGCAGCCGCCACACCGCTGGCGGATGAAGCTCGCGCCGACACCGAGAGCAACGATGAGAAGCGCAAGCCTCGGTACCAGGCGAACTCGCCGGAGGTTCAAACCTTCTATCGAGTCAACCGGTATCCGAGCTGAGGGAGGCAGCCGTGCTGATCAAGAGAACGGAACGTCACGCTCGCCGCGGCACGCTTGCCGCCGCCCTGCAGGGCCCATCGGACGGCGCGCTCGATCGTCGCGCTTTCCTGCGCCGCTCCGGCCTCGTTGCCGGCGGTCTCGCCACACTCGGCGCGCTACCGCTCGCGAGCGTGCGCAAGGCGGAGGCGGGTCCTCCCCCGCCCGCGGGCGCGCAAGTCACCATCCGCAAGAGCGTCTGCACGCATTGTTCGGTCGGCTGCACGGTGGTGGCCGAAGTTGCGAACGGCGTGTGGATCGGCCAGGAGCCCGGCTGGGATTCGCCGATCAACCGCGGTTCGCATTGCGCCAAGGGCGCCTCGGTGCGCGAGTTGGTGCACGGCGATCGGCGTCTGCGCTACCCGATGAAGCTGGTCAACGGCCAATGGACGCGCGTGTCCTGGGACCAGGCCATTGGCGAGATCGGCGACAAGCTCATGGCGATTCGCGAGAAGTCCGGGCCCGACTCTGTCTATTGGCTCGGCTCAGCGAAAATGACCAACGAGGGTTCCTATCTGTTCCGAAAGCTCGGCGCGTTCTGGGGCACCAATAATACCGATCACCAGGCGCGCATCTGCCACTCCACGACGGTCACCGGCGTAGCCAACACCTGGGGCTACGGCGCGATGACCAACAGCTACACCGACATCCGCAACGCCAAGACGCTCGTTTTCCTCGGCGGCAATCCCGCCGAAGCGCACCCGGTATCGCTGCAGCATCTGCTCGAAGGCAAGGAGCTTAACCGGGCCAACTTCATCGTCATTGATCCGCGCATGACGCGCACGGCCGCCCACGCGACGGAGTACGTGCGGATGCGGCCGGGGACTGACATTCCCATTCTCTGGGGCATGTTGTGGCACATCTTCAAGAACGGATGGGAGGACAAGGAGTTCATCAAGCAGCGCGTCTACGGCATGGACGACGCCCGCAAGGAGATCGAGAAGTGGACGCCGGAGGAGGTGGAGCGCGTCAGCGGCGTGCCGGGTGAACAGCTCAAGCGCGTCGCCGAGAAGTTCGCCAAGGAAAAACCTTCGACCTTGATCTGGGCGATGGGACAGACCCAACATACGGTCGGCACCGCCAACGTTCGTGCGAGCTGCATTGCACTACTGGCCACCGGCAATGTGGGTGGTCCCGGCATGGGCGCCAACATCTTCCGCGGCCACGACAACGTACAGGGCGCGACCGACGTCGGACTCGATATCGTCACGCTGCCGTTCTACTACGGCCTGCTCGAAGGTGCGTGGCGGCACTGGGGTCGCGTCTGGGAGGTCGAATACGACTGGCTGCAGTCGCGGTTCGATTCCAAGAAGATCATGGAGACCGCCGGGATCCCGTTGACCCGGTGGTTCGACGCCGTGCTGCTGCCGAAGGAGCAGGTCGATCAGAAAGACAACGTTCGGGCGATGTTCGTGCAGGGCCACGCCAGCAACAGCATTACGCGCATCCCCGAATCCGTCAAAGGTATGCAGAAGCTCGATCTTCTGGTCGTAGCCGATCCGCATCCGACCACGTGGGCCTCGCTTGCGGTGAACGGTGGACGAAGGGATGGCACCTATCTGCTGCCGGTGTGTACGCAATTCGAGGCCAAAGGCTCGCGCGTGGCGTCCAACCGGGCGCTTCAGTGGGGTGAGCAGATCGTCAAGCCCATCTTCGAGTCGAAGGACGATCTCGAGGTTATCTATTTGGTGGCCGCGAAGCTCGGCTTCGCCGACAAGATGTTCAAGAACATCAAGGTCGAGAACAATCACCCCGAGGCGGAAGACGTTCTGCGCGAGATGAATCGCGGCAGCTGGTCGACCGGCTATTGCGGCCAGTCGCCGGAGCGGCTGAAGCTGCACATGGCCAACCAAAAAGACTTCGACCTGCTCACGCAGCGTGCCACATCGGGGCCCGCTAAGGGCGACTACTACGGCCTGCCGTGGCCATGCTGGGGGTCGCCGGAGTTCAAGCATCCCGGCACGCCGCTGCTTTACAACACCAATCTCAGCATCAAGGACGGCGGCGGCACGTTCCGCGCGCGTTTCGGAGTCGAGCGCGTGGTCAAGACCAAGGTGATGGAGAACGGCCAGGAGGTCGAAAAGGAGCAGAAATTCAATCTCCTTGCCGAAGGCTCCTACTCCAAGGATTCCGAGATCAAGGACGGCTATCCCGAGTTCACCCTGGCGGTGCTGAAGAAGCTCGGTTGGGACAAGGACCTCACGGAAGCCGAGATGGACGTGATCCGGAAGGTGAACTCCGCCAATCCGGACGCGGTGTCGTGGTCGCTCGACCTCTCCGGCGGTATCCAGCGCGTCGCCATCACGCATGGATGCATTCCGTACGGCAACGGCAAGGCGCGGGCGAACGCATTCGGGCTACCCGACCCGATCCCGGTGCACCGCGAGCCGATCTACACGCCGCGCGTCGATCTTGTCTCCAAGTATCCGACGTTGCCGAACGCCAAACAGTTCCGGCTGCCGAATGTCGGTTTCGACGTGCAAAAGGCGGCAGTGGATAAGGGAGTTGCCAAGGACTTTCCGCTTATCCTCACCTCGGGCCGTCTGGTCGAGTACGAGGGCGGCGGCGAGGAGACGCGGTCCAACAAATGGTTGGCCGAGCTTCAGCAGGATATGTTCATCGAGATCAATCCTGCCGACGCCACCGACCGCGGCATCAAGGATGGCGGCTGGGTCTGGGTTACCGGCGCGGAGAGCGGTTCTCGCGCCAAAATGAAGGCGCTTGTCACCGAACGAGTCGGCAAGGGTGTGACGTGGATGCCCTTCCACTTCGGCGGTTGGTTCATGGGCGCCGATTTGCGCGACAAATATCCGCAGGGCACAGACCCTGTCGTGCTTGGCGAGAGTGCGAACACGATCACGACCTACGGTTACGACCCGGCAACGGGCATGCAGGAACCGAAGGCCACCCTCTGCCAGATCAGAGCGGCATAAGGAGGCTCGACAATGGCTCGGATGAAATTTCTCTGCGACGCCGACCGTTGCATCGAGTGCAACGCTTGCGTCACGGCCTGCAAGAACGAGCACGAAGTGCCCTGGGGCATCAACCGCCGCCGCGTCGTCACCATCAACGACGGCAAGCCGGGCGAGCGCTCGGTCTCCATGGCCTGCATGCACTGCACCGACGCGCCTTGCCAGGCGGTCTGCCCGGTGAACTGCTTCTACACCACCGCCGACGCGGTGGTGTTGCACTCCAAGGACCTCTGCATCGGTTGCGGCTATTGCTTCTACGCCTGCCCATTCGGCGCGCCGCAATATCCCAGGGTCGGCAACTTCGGCTCGCGCGGCAAGATGGACAAATGCACTTATTGCGCGGGCGGGCCGGAAGCAGACGGCTCGCTGGCCGAGTTCGAGAAGTACGGCGCCAATCGTTTGGCCGAAGGCAAATTGCCGCTCTGCGCCGAGATGTGCTCGACCAAGTCGCTGCTGGCCGGCGACGGCGAGATCATCGCGCAGATCTACAAGGAGCGTGTGGTCAAACGCGGCTACGGCTCGGGCGCCTGGGGCTGGAAAACGGCCTATCGCGAGACGATCGCTTCATAGGAGGAGCTGGACTGGGCTTCGCGCGGCCAAAGTAGGGAACTGCAATGATGCCGAAACTTACCTCTCGTCTCCGTCTCATCGTCGGCGCGGTGGCGCTCGCGCTGATCATCGCCGTTGCGGCTCCCGTGGGCGCCCAGCAGCGCAATCCCGACAGCTCGGTCAATCCGACGGCGAGCTCGGTCAAGGAGGACCAGCTTCTCAACGAGCTCAACCGAATTTCCGGCCGCTGCACAATCCCCGACCAGAAAGCCTGCACGATCGAGCAGCCGGCCGGCCGCGACTGGCGTCACTTCCACGAGGTGACGCTGCGCTGGATCGGCGCCATCTCCATTCTCGGCATGCTCGCCATCCTTGTGGTCTTCTATTTGGTCCGCGGCATGGTCCGGATTGAATCCGGACGCTCCGGGCGCGTGCTGGTGCGCTTCTCCGCCTTCGAGCGCTTCGTGCATTGGATGACGGCGACCTGTTTCATCATTCTCGCCCTTTCCGGACTCAACATCACCTTCGGCAAACCGCTGCTGTTGCCCCTGATCGGGCCTGAGGCGTTCACAACCTGGTCGCAATGGGCGAAATACGCGCACAACTACCTGAGCTTCCCGTTCACGATCGGCGTGTTCGTCATCTTCCTGATGTGGATCGCCTGGAACATTCCAAACCGGGTCGACGTCGAATGGCTGAAGGAAGGCGGTGGCATGGTCGGCCACAAGCATCCGCCGGCCTACCGTTTCAATGCCGGTCAGAAGATGATCTATTGGATCGTGGTGATCGGCGGCGCCGCGGTGGCGGTGAGCGGCTATTTCCTGATGTTCCCGTTCTACGGCACCAACATCGCGGACATGCAAATAGCCCAGGTCGTCCACGGCGTCGTGGCAGTGCTGTTCGTTGCTGTCATGATCGCCCACATCTATATCGGCACCATCGGCATGGAAGGCGCGTTCGAGGCGATGTGGGATGGCACGGTGGACGTCAACTGGGCAAAGGAGCACCACAACCTGTGGGCCGAGAGGGAGCTCGGCACGGGAGGTACCAGCCCGCAGTCGCCGCGAGGAAGAGTGCAGCCGGCGGAATAGTTGCGAGGAAATCGCGAAATTCACAGCGCCCGGCGCGGTCCGCCGGGCGCTTTCGCTTTCATCTCGCGGCGGATGCCGCAAGGGTAGCGCTTTGGACGCGCGCGGGGCTGCTATAATGCCGCATGCGCATCATCGGCCTCGCGGGCTGGAGCGGCTCCGGCAAGACGACGCTCCTCGCCAAGGTCATCCCCCGCATCGTCGCGCGGGGGCTCAAAGTATCGACGCTCAAGCACGCCCATCATGGCTTCGACGTCGACCAGCCGGGCAAGGATTCCCACACCCATCGCATGGCCGGGGCGAGCGAAGTTCTGGTCAGCTCCGCGAACCGTTGGGCGCTCGTCCACGAGCTGCGCGGACAGGCTGAGCCTGTGCTTGGCGCGCTGCTCACGAAGCTCAGCCCTGTCGATCTCGTGCTGATCGAAGGCTACAAAGCCGAAACGCATCCCAAGCTCGAAGTGTACCGTGCTGCGGTCGGCAAACCGCTGCTCCACCCCAACGACCCGGCGATAGTTGCCGTCGCGTCCGACGAGCCGCTGCCGGCTGCGCGCGTTCCGGTGGTCGATCTCGATGACATCGAGCGCATCGCTGACATTTTGATCCGGCACGCCGCGCCGATCCAAGCCGTCCTGGCGCATGCGGGGCCTGGGTGATGGCGCAACTCACCGACGACTGCTTCGCTTTCTCTGGTCCGCTGCTTCCGGTGGAAGAGGTCGAGCGCATCATCGGCGAGCGCGTCACGCCGGTCGCCGAGATCGAGACCGTTCCGCTCCACGCGGCAAGCGGACGCGTTATTGCACGCGAAGTGGTGGCGCCCATGGATCTGCCACCCTTCGACAATTCCGCGGTGGACGGCTACGCCGTTCGCCATGCCGATCTCGAGGCCAGCACCGAGACCCGGCTTGCCGTCGTCGAGCGCGTGACCGCGGGCCGTGCCGCTGCGTGCGCGCTGGCGGCGGGCGCCGCGGTGCGCATCTTCACCGGCGCGCCCATGCCATCGGGCGCCGACACCGTCTTCATGCAGGAGGACGTCCGCCGCGACGGCGAGGCGGTAATCGTGCCGGCGGGCCTCAAGGTCGGCGCAAATCGGCGGCTTGCAGGCGAAGACGTGCGCGCCGGATCGATCGTGCTGCCTGCGGGCCGGCGGCTTGCCGCGCAACACGTCGCGCTCGCCGCCGCCATCGGCTTGACCGTCCTCGACGTGTTCCGTCGCGTGCGTGTCGCCGTGTTTTCGACCGGCGACGAGATCGTCGAGCCGGGGACGCCGCGACCGGGTGCCGCGTTGTACGACGCGAATCGCTATCTGCTCGGGGGCCTCATCGAGCGCCTCGGCGCCACATCGACCGATCTCGGTATCCTGCCCGATGATCCCGAGCGGCTCGCGCGTGCGATTGCCGCGGCGGCGGCGGAGCATGACCTTGTCGTCACTTCGGGTGGCGTTTCCACCGGCGAGGCCGACCACGTGCGGCGGGCCGTCGAGACTGTCGGCCGGCTGGTATTTTGGCGCGTCGCCATCAAGCCTGGACGGCCGGTCGCGATGGGCGTCGTCCCCGCCTTAGGCCAGGACGCGAGCGCGGCGTTCGTTGGTCTGCCCGGCAATCCGGCGGCCGTCTACGTCACGTTCGCGCGCGTGGTGCGTCCGCTGCTCCTTCGCCTCGCCGGGGCCGAGGCGGCGCCGCTCCTCGCGCTACCCGTCCGCGCGGGCTTCGGTTATCGCAAGAAGGCGGGCCGGCGCGAATATGTGCGGGTCAAGCTCAAGCGCACGGCTGATGGCATGGTCGAGGCCATCAAGCACGCGCAGGAAGGCGCCGGCATCATCACGTCGCTTACCGAGACCGATGGTCTCGTCGAGTTGTCCGAAGACACCACGACGGTCGCCCCGGGCACGACGGTGGGGTTTCTCTCCTACGCGGCGCTCGCGGCGTAAGAGTCAGATGCGCACTGCCGATGTCGTGAACGCGACATTGACCGGCTCCTGGATGCGGTTGAGGACCACAACCGCACAGACCGCGAGCACGGCCGCTACGATGCAAGCGACGATAAAGGTAGGCATGGGCTATTTCCCCAATTCGTTAGGGTCACTCTATAACAATTATGAATTGACGGCGACCGCGATCAAGCGCTCAAAGGTCGCATTGTTGCGCCGCGATACCCTCGGCCTCGGCGACGTCCGCGGGCGTGTTGACGTTGAAAAACGGGTCGATGGGTGTCGCTGGCCAGTCGCCGATGGCGATGCCGTGGCGCGCGGTCCAAGTCTCGATCTTGTGCATGTCTTCCTCAACGAGCGCCTTGCGCAGGTCCTGCCGCAGGGCCACCGGCCACAAACCCACCACCGGATGCCGCCAATCTCCCGAGCGCGCGCAGGCAAGCGGCACGCCGGCGGCTTCCCGCGCCGCCGACAAGCGCGCCACCAGATCGCCCGGCAGGAATGGACAATCGCCCGGCACGCTCGCGACGTCGGTGATCGCGGGCGCGTGCGCGGCCGTCCAGTCGAGCCCGGCGAGGATGCCGGCGAGAGGCCCGGCAAAACCCGGCACCGTATCCGGCACCACGGGCAGACCGGTGTCGGAGAATCGCCCGGGATCGCCATTGGCGTTGAGGATGACCGCCACGCATTGCGGTTTGAACCGCGCAAGCACGCGCTCGAGGATGGTCTTGCCGCCGATGCGGATGCGCGTTTTGTCGCCACCACCCATCCGCCGCGCCAGCCCGCCGGCGAGCACGAGCCCGAGCGGCAACGGCGTGGACGTCATCGCGCCTCGCTGCAAGCACGATCACCCTCTTCCACAAAGAGGGTAGGCGTCCCCGCCGGGCGCCTGCGAGCGGCGTCAATCATCGTGCACCGCGGCCTTGCGCCGGTGCCTGGCGCTCTCCTCCTCGACGAATTTGAGGTCCTGATCGAACACGATGCGCTCCTCGCCGGCGAGCGCGACGAATCGCTTGCCGCGCGCGCGGCCTACTAGCGTGAGATTCGCCTTGCGCGCCAGTTCGACGCCCCAGGCGGTGAACCCCGAGCGCGAAACCAGAATCGGGATGCCCATGCGCACCGTCTTGATCACCATTTCGGAGGTCAGGCGGCCGGTGGTGTAAAAGATTTTGTCGTGGGCGGCGACGCCGTGCTTGAACATCCATCCCGCGATCTTGTCGACG
>Ga0318576_10000204_pt1 | contig 13543 bp, 13 predicted proteins | sample GRESIP089b5f24_FD_203498 | JGI IMG/M metagenome (GOLD analysis project Ga0318576, IMG submission 203498) | Tropical soil microbial communities from Luquillo Experimental Forest, Puerto Rico - GRE.SIPMG.089b5f24 | ecosystem: Environmental > Terrestrial > Soil > Tropical forest > Bulk soil...
GTCGGTGTCCACGCGGGGGACGCCGAGCGGCGGCAGGCCCAGCAATTGCACAGCGGTTTTGGTGAGGCTGACATGGGAGCACCAACGGCTGTCGATGCCGGGGGTGACGTGGCCGCCGAACATCAGCAGCGGCACCCGCGGCCCGTAGGCGAGCTGCACCCCGTCGGGGGTGTGTTCGAGGTCCGGTGTGGGAACGTGGTCGTCGAATCCGCCCCAGTCGTCCCAGGTGAGTAGGAACACGGTGGTGTCCCACAGGCCGGCGTCGGCGACCGCGGTGACGGCCTGCCAGATGGTGTCGTGGCCGATGCTCACATCGGTCGGTGGGTGCTCGTCGGCGGGACTGTCGTGCCACATCAGTGAAAGGGCGGGTAGCGCACCGGCGGCGGCGTCGGTCGCGAATTGGTTGCTGCGCACGATGTTCGGGGAGCCATGAAGTTCGGTGTAGAACTGGACTGGGTACCCCGACGTGCCGGTATAGGCCTTCCACGTCACGCCGTGCTCGGCGGCGTGGCCGGGTAGCGACGGCATGTCCCACAGCGGCGGGGTGCCGCGGGGCGGGTTGCGTAAGGTCGGTGACTGGCCGCCCGCAATGAGCAAATGGTTGGGGGTGGAGTTGGTGCCGAACCCCGAACAGTGGTTCTCCAGGAACGCGCCGGTCGCGGCGAGGTAGGCGTAGAACGGCAGGACCGCGGTCGTGTCGAACTGGTCGTGTCGCGCCGGGGTCGGGGCGCCGTCTTGTTTCGCGGTCAGCCATCGGTAGTAGGCATGCCGGTCGTGGGGAGGATTGTCGGTGGGCGGGTTCGGGGAGATCGGCCCGTCCGTGGCCACGTTCGCGCCGAACGCTCGCATCGATCGGAAGTAGTGGTCGGTGGTGTGATTTTCCTGCACCATGATCACCACGCGGGGTGGGGTCATCTTGCACCTCCGTTCATTGAACTTGCGGCGTGGAGACCCGGGCAGTAGCCCAGGGGAGGAAACGCCGCGCGGAACAGAACTCTTCACGCTCACACGACGTGGGGCATGAGTAGTGCGCTACTGGAATTCGCAGAGACACGACTCCCTGCACCGCCGACAAGTCCCGAGCGGGTGAGAGTTTCGTTGTTGCTCCACGACAGTCCAGACTCCGCTTCAGCGTCGGCGCGGCGGTCGGCGGGAGCGTGGTGGGCAGCATCGCCTGCAGGTCACCGCTGGTCTTCGATGCATCCTGCAGGTAGTTCGCGATGTTTTCGGCGTCGATCACCCGCACCGTCAAATCATGGTCGGGCAGAAACCCGCGAGCGGTGATCGCGTCCTGCCCCCGCGGGGCCGAGATCGTGGGTGGACCGGTCGGGGCGCGCGGACACGGTCGCGGTGTCCCCGAGCCGTCCGTGCCAGGGGGTTTCGGCGGCTCCTGCTCACCCATCGTGCCTCCAGCGGGCTGGTCGACGGCACTTCATTTTCGAAGCATCCGTGACCCGTCGACGCATCAGCCGCGTACCCCCATTGCGCACCTCTGCTGCCCGCGCGGCAAGGGGTTGGTCCGCTCAGCGGACCACCTGGGGTCAGCCCGCGGCCGATCTCGCCGGCACGAGCGGGTTACATGCCGACCAGCGCGCTGTCGGCGGCGTCGGTGCCAACACCAACGACACCCCTGCGGCAGGCGGCGCGGGCCTGCACCGCCAGGGTGGGGATCGGAGTCTGGCGATCTGCGGTAGCAATGTGTCGGGCCTTGCTCCTGCCTTCGAGAAACGTAGGCAGATAGCCCACAGCAGCCAGCCGCGCCTCGGTAACCCGTTTGTGATCGCGGTAAGCGGTTAGTGAAGTACCTGCGTCGGGTAGTGAATTACCTGCGTCACTCGGGCAGCGGCGGTTTAGGCTCCGACGATGGGAATGGCACGCGCAACGCGTCGCGCGCCAGTTCGTGTCCGACCTCGCCGCGCAGCCGGAACGCGTCGGCGATCGACCAGAGAGACGACAGGCGTGTCCAGCCCGATCGCGTCCGGCCCACTCGGCGAACGGCGCTCGGCAAGCGCCGCGATCAGCGCATCCTCGGCCGGTGACCAGCACCAGCGAGGGCGTCTGCGGGACCACCGTGACGAAGTCGGCCAGCATCGACTCGCTGACCTCGTCGATCCAATGGGCGTCCTCAACAACGTAGACCGTGGGTGCGTTGCGGGCCAACGAAGCGGCATTCAGCAGCTCTGTCAACCGTCGCCGACGCGCGTCGGGATCGATTGCGGGTAAAGGGATATTCGGATCGGCGATGCCGAGTAGGTCATCGAGCAGAAGCACGTCCTCAGGGTCTGCGTCGGGAACCCGATCGCGCACTCGATCACGAGCGGTCTGCCCGTCAAGACCGTCGACGCCGAACGAAGCCCGGAGCAGCCGCGCGACAGCATGAAACGGAACCTGGCTGGTGTGCGACTCACAGAAGGTGGCGAACACCTCTACGCCACGGCAGGCCGCCGTCGCCGTAACCTCGCGCACAAGACGGCTCTTACCGATGCCCGGCAAACCCACAACGCCCACCACCGCACCGTGCCCGTCGATGGCACGGTCCAACAAAGCCTCGACACCGGCCATCTCCCATTGCCGGCCCACAAGATTGGACTCAGCACGCCCGACAGCGCGGTGCCCATCGCCCATACCCAACAGTCGGCGCGCACCCACCGGGGTGTCCTTGCCTTTGATCCGCACCAGCTCGGTGTCTCCGAGCGCAGCAGCACTCTCAACCAGCCGGGCGGTGGACTCGCTGAGCATCACCCCACCCGCCGGTGCCACCGACTCCATCCGTTGAGCTATGCCGACTTGCTCACCAACGGCGGTGTACCCGAACGGTCCCGAGCCGATCTCACCGGCGATCACCTGACCCGAGTTCAGGCCCACCCGTAACCGAAGCTCGACACCGTCGCGGCCTTCGACTTCAACGGCGAGCTGCTTGGCCTCCTCTTGAACACCGAATGCGGCTAGGCACGCTCGAAGAGCGTGGTCCTCCAACGCCACCGGCGCGCCGAACACCGCCATCACCCCGTCACCGGTGAACCCACCCACCGTGCCGCCATACCGCTGCACAACAGCGGCGCAACGGTCGGCGAGACCGACCATGATGTCGCGCAGCCGCTCCGCACCGACCGCCGCTGCGATGTCCATTGAGTGCACTACGTCGGCGAACAGCACGGTCACCTGCTTGTACTCCGCCGGTGCAGCGGCCGGCGTAATTGGCGCGCCGCACTTGTTGCAGAACCGGGAGTCCGGCGGCAGCTTCGTGCCGCACGACCCGCACGACAGTCCCGCCGCAGTCAGTGCACCGCCACCGTGTCCGGTCTCTACCACGTCAGTATCGTGCCACGCCGGTCAACAATGTCCGCCGTATCGACCTGGAGACCGGCGCGCTGCGCATCCGGCAGGCCCGCGTCGACGTCAACGGGCGCGATATGATCGTGCCGACCAAGACCGACCGCAGCGCCCGCGATCTGCCGGTACCGCCGCGCGAGCTGGCGATGCTCAAGGCGGTGCGCGCGGTTCACTTGCGCGAGCGACTGGCCGTGGGCCGACCGCTCGCCGACACTGACCTGTTGCTGTCGCGTGCCGACGGCACACCGCTGCCGGTGCGCGACTACAGCCGCGAGTTCGCCGACCAGCGCAACGCCGCCGGGCTCAAGGCGATCACGCTCGGAAAGCTGCGGCACTCCAAATCTCTCGGATGCGCGCGGCCGGTATCGCCGCCGACGTAGTCGCCGCCTGGCACGGCCACACCGAGCGCATGACTCAGGCCGACTACGGGCGCGTGACCGACGACCGGCTGACCGCCGCGTCGGCGGTTTTCTCGTCAGTGGTAGGACAGAGTTAGGACAATCGGCCCGCCGCCTGACTCCGCCCGCAAACCAAGCAACCCGCCTCAACCAATGGTCGGAGCGGGTTTCTTTTCGTGGAGCTAAGGGGATTCGAACCCCTGACCCCCACACTGCCAGTACTGGGCGGAAGGTCTGACCAGGCACGATACGCCTGCTTTCGGGCAGGTGTGGCCGTAGGTGTGGGTGCAACTGTCGTCAGCGTTGTCGTCAGATTTGTCGTCGGCGAACCTTCGGGGCGCAGAGCCCCCGAGGTACCGAAAGTTCGGATTCAGGCCCTGCCAACGGAGTGCGGACCCTCCGTCGGCGCTACCGGCTGCCAGTGTTTCGGCGTCTCGTAATACCACATATGCGACGGCTTCAGCCTTCGGGCGCCATCGTCGATTCGCCCTGGTCGCGGCGTCTCAATTGTTGTCTCAAAATCCGGGCGCTCATCACTTGCCTGCGCGGCTTGTCTGCACCACGAATGAAATCCTGCGCTTGTCGTAAGGTTGGCGTTTTGCACGCTGCGTACGTCCTTATCGCCAGATATCAGCATGTGGGCGTCAGCGTCTTGGTTGAGCACGATGAGGTAATTGTCGTCTGGGTCGGGGCAGACATTGGGTATCTCGATCTCGGGACGGTCGTCCACCCAATTCGCAAGCAACGTGATCGCGTCGACGTAGTCGCTCACCTCGTCTGGGGAGATGTATTTCTGCAGATGGTCTCTCGCAAGAACGTCGGCAACCTCATCGATGAGCTTTTCGCGCACCCACAACGTGATATCGCCCTGCTGGGCCAGCTGCACTATTTGCGCAGAGGGTCCTCGAGGCGAGATCGCTGCTGAAACTAAGACATTGGCATCGGCAACGACAGGGAGCATGCCGCGTCAGTGCGCAGAGATCCAGCGGCGTGCGCGCTTTTCTGCTCGCATCTTGGTGGATCTCGTCGGTGGCGATTCTGTTCGCGGTTGCCTCATCAGGGGGAGCCCTTCGAGCACGACGGCGGTGATCACAAGCTGTGCCTTCGACATGGCTGACCTCCCACATGGTGAGGGTGTCAACTATGTCGGGTACACCAGCTGGCCACCCGCTACAAGACCGACGGGCCCCGCAGCCTTCCAGCACTTACGGCGCCCGCATACCAACGCCCGCGCCATCAGCGCCGCGCTGGAAGACAAGATCGTGCGGCTACGCAAAACCCTGGACAAAGTGGGCTACGACGCGGGTGCGGCCACCATCGCCGAGCACCTCGCCCGCGACCCCGAAGTCACGAAAGTCCCTGCCCTATCCACGATCTGGCGCATCCTGGCCCGACGCGGCTTCATCACACCCCAACCCCACAAACGCCCCCGATCAGCCTGGAAACGCTTCACCGCCGCCCAATCCAACGAACTCGCCGACGGCACCGAGACTGAGATCCTCAACCTGCTCGATGACCACTCCCGTCTCGCCCTGGCCAGCCTCGCTCGACCCACCATGACCGGCCCAGACGTGATGGACACGTTCCTGGCCGCCTTCACCCGCTCGGGCACCCCGGCCACGGTGCTCACCAACAACGGCGCCATCTTCACCGCCACACCACGGCGCGGCGGCCGACTGTCGGCGGGTGTCCAAGGCCGGGTTGGCGCCGCTTTCGCTCGGGACGGAGCGGGTCGTCGTATAGGTCCATCAGTGTCACGTGGCGCCACCATGACGTGACTTGGAGGTGCACCCGGTCGCGCAGTTCTTCTACGGTCATGTCCCGCCAGTCGCCGTAGCGGTGGCGTTGGTTGGGGTGTGTGTTCATCGGTGGTCACGTCCTTAAGTTCGGGTTAGGCGTGCCAGACACCGCACGGTGCCCGGAACACGTCGACGTGGCACGCGCCCGTGCCGCCGGATGGCACCGACCACTGCGGGCATGTGCCGCAGATCGCGGTGTCATCCCAGGTGTATGGAAGCTTATACAGGACTACAAGTCTGGTATATCGTATTATACAATCGTCGAGTATGTAAGAGTCGACTCAAGTGAATTCACGGTATGGTCGCAAACCTTACGTTGTGCGGTCAGCTCGGCGCAGGCGGCTGCGGAATGCTTTGCCGCCGTCGGGCTCTCGCGCCGCGGTCGAACACCTGAGCGGGACGCTGAGATTATGACTTGTCGGGTTGCCGTATCTATTGCCGTACATACCCCTGGTGGATATCAATTCGAAGCGGTTCGCGCGCCGCTGAAATGCCTTCTAGCTGCAGTGATACTGGTCGGGCTGACAGTGGTCGGGCTGACAGGATTAACCTGCGACCACTTGACCCCCAGTCGGACATTGACTGAATAATGCTGTCTCACAAGGAATCCCGAAGCAGTTGGACCAGCCGAAACCGTCCTGGGCTGTCCCCTGCCGACTCCCCCAACTTGGACCTAGATGTGACAACGTCTGCGCTCGCGCGCTCGGCTTCCAAAGAGCAAGCGTTGTTTGCTGACACGTACACATAAACCGCAATAGTTGGATCCCACGAACTAAGGATTCCGGCCGCCCCACCGCAGCTCAGAAGCCGGCCATGCGATTGGACTGCCTGTTATGGCAGGTTTGATCTATCGCCGACCGCGGCGCTGCCCAAAGTGCTTCGGCGGCAGGCTTTGTGTCGATACATGTGGGCGTCCGCGTCACGCAGGAGCTGCTGAATGTCGTCGGTCGGACCCCATGTTGAGCCGACCGACGCGCTTAAGGTGAGCGGTGTCGCTCCGGTTAATGCACTGCGAAGCCGGTTCGCGAGCGTGGCAACGCGCTCCTGCGTTTCGGCCTTGGTGCACAGAACGACGAACTCGTCTCCGCCGAGGCGATAGACCGAGTCGGTCTTGACCACGATCTGCGCGATGCGCTGAGCAACTTCGATGAGGACGGCATCGCCGACGTCGTGCCCGTAAGTGTCGTTAATCCGTTTGAACCCGTCGAGATCGATGAACACGACGCCGACGGGCGATGCGGGTTCGACTTCGCGCTGACTGCGGACAGAGTCGAGGAAGGCCTTTCGATTACCTAGTCCTGTGAGCACGTCCGTCACTAGCTGCCGCGCGAGTTCAGCTTCGGCCTGCTTGCGCGCGGTGATGTCCTGGAACTGCCCAATGATGATGTCGGCGGAGCCGTGCGCGCCCGGCACCATCACCGCGTTACGTTGCACCCAGATAGTTGTTCCATCGCGCCGGAAAAGTTTGAGTTCCGATACGACGTGTGAGAGTGGACAATTCTTGAGCACGTCGAAGTCTGCCTCAGCGGTCGCGATGTCGTCGGGGTGGACGAATTCGCGGAGGCTCACGCCGTTCAGCTCGGCCACGGTGTAGCCGAACATCGCGCACATCGTCGGATTCGCGTACAACGCATGCAGCGACATGTCCACGATGGCTTGACCAATCGGTGCGTTTTCCATGCTGATCCGCAACAGCCGCACGGCGTCGTCACGGGCGCGTTCGGCCTCAACGCGTGCCGTCACATCCGTGACCTGAACATAAAACCCGTCAATCTCACCTCTGACGATGTTAGGGATGTAGTTCGTCTCGACGTGCCGAGTGCCGCCGTGCCGATCGGTGAGAGTGTGCTCGAACACCTGCGTCGCGCCGGCAAGCACCCCCTTAATGTGATCGTGGCTGAGCCCGAACAAATCCTCTCCGAGAACCTCACGGAGGTGGCGACCGCGGATCTCCGCGGGTGTCTTGCCGAAAAACTCGATGAAGGCTTCGTTGGCGACCACGTTGCACAACCCGCGATCCCAATAGCTGACCATCGCGGGAACGCTGTCGATCAGCTGCCGCAACCGGCGCGCGTCCTCGTTCGCCATCAATACCTCAGCGCTCGATAATTGCGGTGTGCGGCAGGGTGGCCTCGGCGGCGGCGTAAAACGGTCCGCATCCATCACCGATCGTCGACGCCGGTACAGCCAAGTGACCCCGCAGTCAGTCGCGCGGGCATAACGGGTTGCGGCATCGACACCTCCCAACCCCCGCTAACGGTCTAACAACTCAATAGCGTAAGCCCCGGACCGAGCCAATGTTTCGGATCTTGACCTTCATGGAGCCGAGGGGCGGAAATCCACGCCGACCTTTACGATGTTGCTGAAAATCTCGACACTCGGCGCTGAAAGCGGGCGCGGACCGCCGCGGCCGGACGAGCCGTCGCAACCAACGGCGGGCACTTGACATTTGGAAATTCGGTGGAGCTAATGTCCTTCTGTCTAGAGCGCTGGTCTGAGCCGGTGCTGTCGTTGCTGGTCGCCAGATTCAGTTCCGGGCCGCGCCAAGGCGGTCCGACCCGCGCACGCGTTCGTTGGCACGGCTGACCAGCGAGGAGAATGACCATAACTTCCTACAACGCTCAAGTTCTCGATCCCGCCGACCCAACAGACAATGCGGTCTTGGAACAGCTGCGCGCCGATCCCGTCATCGAATTCATCGATCATCGCGGGCAACAACTCGAGGAACTGCGGAGGCTTCGGCCGCCACCCGATCCGGAGCTGGTTGCCGAACCCGGCCGATGGGCGTACTACACCTGGCGGAGGGCCGCCGTGGCGGTGCTGGGCCCCCGGGCGTTTCGAGCGGTCCGGTTGGATCGCAACAGGAACATGATCACCGCCGAGGAGCAGACCCGGCTCGGCGCCCTGCGCATCGGTGTTGCCGGTTTGAGTGTCGGGCATATCATCGCGCACACTTTGGCCGCACAGGGCATGTGCGGCGAGCTTCGGCTGGCGGATTTCGATCGGATTGAGCTGTCCAATCTCAACCGGGTGCCGGCGACCGTACTCGACCTCGGGCTGAACAAGGCTGAGGTGGCTGCCCGCAGAATCGCCGAACTCGATCCATACCTCCCCGTCCGGGTTCTGGACGTCGGGCTGACAGTCAACACCGTCGACGAGTTCCTCGACGGGCTGGACGTCGTTGTCGAAGAGTGTGATTCGTTGGACATGAAGGCCAGCCTGCGGGCAGGCGCCCGTGCCCGTCGGATGCCGGTGCTGATGGCCACGAGCGACCGAGGCCTGCTGGACGTGGAACGTTTCGATCTTGAGCCGCAGCGTCCGATTTTGCACGGTCTCCTCGGCGACTTGGATTTCGCGCGGCTGCACGGCATGAGTAGTCGCGAAAAGGTTCCCCACATACTGCATTTCCTCGAAGCCGAGCACTTGTCACCCCGCGTCTTGGCGTCCGCCGTCGAAATCGACCGCACGCTGTCGACCTGGCCGCAGGCGTCAAGTGACGTTCTATTGGGAGCGACCGCGATTGCCGAGGCAGTGCGCAGACTCGGATTGGGTGAAAACCTGCCGTCGGGTCGGACCCGCGTCGACGTCGGCTGGGCGCTCAACCAACTCGGCGAACCGCAGATGGCCACGCATCGCTCCCCACCGCCGGCCGACTATTCCGATCCCGCCCTGCCGGGCGTGTCCGGCGTCATTGCGGCAGCCGCTATTCGCGCGCCCTCTGCCAGCAATGCGCAACCCTGGTATGTGGAAGCCGGCTCCGATGTCATCACCATCCGGCTTGCGCCCGAGCACACATCGACGCTTGACGTCGGATTCCGCGCCAGCGCAGTCGCGCTCGGAGCGGCCCTCTTCAACGCCAAAGTGGCCGCCGCCAGCCAACGGGTGTTGGGGCCGGTGACCCTGCTCGAGGGCGTTCATGGCGCGCCATTGCAAGCGACGGTGCATCTGCACGATGGGGGTGACCCTGACCTCGCCGGGCTCTACCGGCCAATGGTGGCGCGGGAGACCAACCGCCAAATCGGAAAGCCCCGCCAGATCGCCGCCGATGCGATCGAACTGCTGCGCACCATCGCCGAGCGGGAGGGCGCGCGGCTGCACTTCGTGAGCGAACGGGACGAGATCGCCCGGGCTGCAATGATTCTCGCTGCCGCTGATCGTACCCGCTATCTGACGCCGGGACTGCACGCCGAGATGATTTGTGAGCTGCGCTGGCCCGGTGATCCGTGTCCCGACACCGGTATCGACGTGCGCAGCCTCGAGCTCGACCCCGGCGATCTCGCCCTGCTCGACGTCTTGCGGCGCCCGGACGTGATGGCGCATCTGGCCGAGTGGAATGCTGGTACCGCCTTGGGCGAGGACACTTGGCGTCGCGTGTCGGCGAGCTCCGCCTTGGCCGTAATTTCGGTTGCGGGGGGAACCTTGACCGACTACGCGCGCGGCGGATCTGCCGCCGAGGCGGTATGGATTGCCGCCCAGCAGCGCGGGCTGGCTGTCCAACCCGTCTCACCGGTCTTCTTGTACGCCCACGATGCCGAAGATCTCACCGAGTTGTCGACGCCCTTCACCGACGAACTGCGGAAGCTGCAACTAGAGTTCCGGCGACTCGTCCGCGTGACGGCCGACAACTTCCCCGTCCTGGTGCTGCGATTGGCTGAAAGCGGCCCGGCGTCGGTGCGGAGCCGTCGCAATCTCGATCGGATCTGTTTGCTGTAGGGTCAGCACCAACTACCGTATGGATGTAAGAATGTCGGGCTCGCTAGACGATCTGGTAACGGCGGCGGCCGCCCAGTTGATGGCGGCCACCGCGGGCAATGCCGCGGCGATCAGCCAACACGTGCTCCGCGATTTGGTCAGCCACTTTGGCGTAGATTTCGGCTTTCTGCGCCACAACGACCACACCATCCACGCAACAGTGCTAGTCGCTGAATGGCCGCCACGCGCCAACGTCCCCGACCCAGACCCGATCGGTGTGGTGTATTTCGCCGACGCCGACTCCGTCTTCGCGCTGATCGAAAACCACAAGGAGCCCTACGTCTTGCGTCCCGAGGCCGCGAACGCCGATTATCAAAACTATATCGAGGAGGGAACGGGGGTTCCTGAGACTTCCCTTGCGGCCGTTCCACTACTTTCCGGTGATCTCACCACCGGCACCCTCGGCTTCGTCAAGTTCGGTGACCGGGAATGGCTACCGGAGGAGCTGAATGCGCTGCAGGCGATCGCCACATTATTCGCTCAGCTGCAGGCCCGCATCGTCGCCGAAGAGCGAGTCCGCTACCTGGCTGACCACGATGACCTCACCGGCCTGCTGAACCGCAGGGCGCTGATCGCCCACCTCGACGAACGCGTGGCTGAGGGTCAGCCGGGCCAAGTCGCCGTATTGTTCTTCGATCTGGACCGTTTCAAGGTCGTCAACGAGCACCTCGGTCAGGATGCCGGCGACCGGTTCATTAGCGGCTTCGCCGAGCTCCTACGCGAGGCCGCAGACGTTTCGTCGGTCACCGCCCGGCTTGGCGGTGACGAGTTTGTCGTCGTACCGTCCGCACCAATGAACATCGAAAGCGCCGTGGCGTTCGCTCATCGGCTGCAGGAGAAAGTTGAGAAGCAGGTCGTTATCGACGGTGAGAGGCTCAGCCGTTCGGTCAGTGTCGGTGTCGCGACCGGCGTACCGGGACGCCATGGCACTTCGGAGCTTCTGCGTCGCGCCGATCAAGCCGCTCGGTCGGCCAAGGGTTCCGGCGGGGCCAAAGTCACAGCTTTCAGCGTGGAGATGTCCGAACGGGAAACGATCCGCAACGACATCGAACTGGACCTGGAACGGGCCACCAACAGCGAGAACAGCGCCCTGGTGCTGCATTATCTGCCGGAGTTTGGCATGGACACCGGCGAGATCCTCGGGACCGAGGCGCTCGTCCGTTGGCAACACCCAACTCGAGGGCTGCTGATGCCGGACTCCTTCATCGGGGTGGTCGAATCGATCAATCTGGCGGGGAAGCTTGGCCGTCTGGTAATGCGCTCGGCCTGTGCGCAGTTCGGACTGTGGCGGTCACGCGGCGTGGGGCGCGATGCTGTGCTACGGGTCAACGTATCGCCAATGCAGCTCGTCGCGAACAATATTGTCGGCACGGTCGCCGCAACCCTTGATGAGTTCGCTATCGATCCCGGCGCAGTATGTCTGGAGATCACCGAACGAGTCGTGGTCCAAGAGATTGACACCACGCGCCGAACGCTTGCCCGACTCAAGGACATCGGTGTGGGGATCGCGATCGACGACTTCGGCACTGGCTACAGTGCTTTGACATATCTGAAGTCTCTTCCGGTCGACACAATCAAGATCGACAGGGCATTTGTCCGCGATCTCGGCACCAGCACCCGCGATCTGGCGATCGTGCAGGCTATCGTCGATTTAGCGCACGCTTTGGAACTCGAGGTCGTCGCCGAGGGCGTTGAGACTGCCACCGCGGCCAGGGCACTGCTTGATTTGGGATGCCAGCGGGCGCAGGGCTTTCTGCTGTCCCGCCCGCTAGATAGCGCTGCAATGGAGTCGCTGCTCGCACGGCGCATCATACCAATGGACTTTTCCACCATGGGAGATGCGCCACGTGACGATTCGTCGATAGCGTAGAACCGCGATGCGGTGCTGAATCCCACAAGTCGGCGTTCACACGCCGACAGAACAGCCAGCACCCGGCCGACGGGCGTGGCCGTGACGCGCAATCACGCTCCACCGACTAGAAGGTCTTCGGTCTCACACCGGCGATAAAACTCTTGGGTCAGATGCGTTGTCTCCATGAGGATCTTGGCAACCTGCTCGGGTTGTGCATACCTGACGAAATCGCTTCGGTTCCACCACATCATCTTGGTTTGGTAGCGTTCATCGGGATAGGGCGTCGCAGGAATGGCTGCCACCACCCCTCCAGACGAGCGCCACCGGTTCAGGGCGTATGCGGCGGCTGTGGCCATGCAAAACTGGATCTCGAGCAGAGCCATCATGTGGAAAGCGCTGCGGGCCACAGCCTGAGTAAGGCAACGATTCCGATCCGGATCGTCGATTGCCCACGCCGACTTCATCTCCAGGATGCCGAACGGCACCCGGTCGTTGATCATATTGCGGACAGCCTTTTGTCCGGGTTGCCCCTCCCACTCAACGACCGCATGCGAGTCGTCGGCCGACTGCAGCGGTCCCTTGGCCCGGACACCGGCCACCATCCGTCCGGCGTCATCGATCACGGCGAAGAACATAATGGTGTCGGCTCCGCTACGCAGGGCATCGGAGTCGAGAGCACACTCGACACCATGCTTGGTATAGCTGCGATGCGCGCCAACCGAGTACTGCGCCCACAAGTCACTGTCGGTCGAGGGCTGCGAAATCACCAACGTGCAGTCGATGTCGGGATCGCGCCAGCTGAGGGGTTGCCGGAGACGGAATCCGTCGACATTCAGGGCATCGAGCGAAGCTACGGTCATGGGCGTCCTTAGAGTGCCGGGGCGCCGTCTTCCAGTTTGTAAATCAGGCGCCTTTAGTACGTATGGGATGAATTTCTGCGCCTCTAGTACGTATGGGATGAATTTCTGTCAAAAAACAAAACCAGGTCCTCACTGGATTCGTATAGCCGTCGTGTTCCCTTTCTTTTTGTCGAAATTCAGACTCGAGGATTGCAAAAGCCGAGCGAACCGCATAATCGTATTACAAATCGCAAGGCATTACGCTGACCTTGTTGAATTCTGGAAACCCACAATGTTGGATGCGTGTCGTCGAGACTACGCAAGGAGCGCCTGAATTGGGCTATCTGGAGCCACCCGTTCGTGAAAGTGGCCCTATTTTGGCCGTATAGGACGGCGCTGATTTTGCGGCCGGGGTTTCGGCGTGCCTGGGCGGGTTTGGTGTGAGTGTGCCTGGAGAATTGGTGTGTGGCGTTGGGATGTGAAAACCGGCAGGGCCGATTCGATGACGCGATGCTGTTGGTGGGTGATCAGCTGCCGGTAGGCAGTATCTATCGGCTGTTGGCTGAGCAT
>Ga0318576_10000211_pt1 | contig 13440 bp, 10 predicted proteins | sample GRESIP089b5f24_FD_203498 | JGI IMG/M metagenome (GOLD analysis project Ga0318576, IMG submission 203498) | Tropical soil microbial communities from Luquillo Experimental Forest, Puerto Rico - GRE.SIPMG.089b5f24 | ecosystem: Environmental > Terrestrial > Soil > Tropical forest > Bulk soil...
CAGATCAAACGACAGATTCGCGGCTACGCATCACGGTGGCCGCCCGCTGCATTGCGGCCGCGGTATTCGGAGCGATGGAAGCTTGGATGGTCGGCGACGATCGATCACTCGGCGAGTTGGCGCGGATGTCCCACGCGGCGCTCGCGTCACTGCGGGGCGGCATTTCCGGCACCTGGATCACCTGGACCGGCCATCAAGTTTCGTCATAATTGACAAAACTTTGCGGCCGTGCCAGCCTCCATTCGTGAAGGGCAGGAAGCATGGCTGAATCTGAGACAAGATTTGACGCGATCGTCATCGGTGCGGGCCATAACGGGCTTGCCGCGGCGGTGCTACTGCAGAAGGCGGGACTGCGGACGGTGTGCCTGGATGCCAAGCTCTACGCCGGTGGGATGGCCTCCACGGTGGAACTTTTCGACGGCTACCGGTTCGAGATCGCCGGCTCGGTGCAATTCCCGACGGCGTCCGTGGTCGTCGACGAGCTGGGCCTGGACACCCTGCCGACGATCGACTTGGAGGTGATGTCGGTCGCGCTGCGCGGCGTCGGCGACGACCCGCTGGTCCAGTACAGCGACCCGATCAAGTTGTTCACCCACCTCAACGAGGTGCACGGCGCGGATGCCGTCAACGGGGTGGCGGGGCTGATGGCGTGGAGCCAGGCACCGACGCGGGCACTGGGGCGGTTCGAGGCGGGCGCTCCGCCCAAAACCTTCGACGAGATGTACGCTTGCGCCACAAATGAATTCGAACGCTCGACCATCGATGACATGCTTTTCGGCTCGGTTACCGACGTGTTGGACCGCTACCTCCCGGACCGCGAAAAGCACGGTGCGCTGCGCGGCTCGATGACCGTGCTGGCCGTCAACACGCTCTACCGTGGGCCGGCGACGCCCGGCAGCGCGGCGGCGCTCGCTTTCGGACTGGGCGTGCCCGACGGGGACATGATGCAGATGAAGAAGCTGCGCGGGGGCATCGGCGCGCTCACCTCCCATCTGTGTGCACTGCTGGAAAGCCATGGCGGCGAAGTGCGGCTGCGCACCAAGGTGACCGAAATCTTGGTCGCCGACGGCGGGGTCGGGGGAGTGCGCACCGAGGCGGGAGACGTCCTCGCGGCACCGATCGTCGTCTCCGGCATCGCGCCCGACGTCACGCTCAACGAGCTCATCGATCCCGCCGCGCTGCCCGCCGACATCCGCGAGCGGTATTCGCGCATCGACCACCGCGGCAGCTACCTGCAGATGCACTTCGCGCTGGACGAAGCCCCCGCCTTCGCCGCACCCTACGAGGGGCTCAACGACCCGGCAATGCAGGCGTCGATCGGCCTTTTCTGCACTCCGGAGGAAGTCCAGCGGCAGTGGGAGGATTGCCGCCGCGGGATCGTTCCCGCCGACCCGACGGTGGTCCTGCAGATCCCTTCGCAGAACGACCCGGACCTCGCGCCCGAGGGCAAACACGCCGCCTCGGCGTTCGCGCTGTGGTTTCCGATCGAGGGCGGCCCGGATGAGACGGGCTACGGTCGCGCGAAGGTCGAAATGGGTCAGCGGGTGATCGACAAGATCACCCGATTGGCACCCAATTTCGAAGGCAGCATCATTCGGCACACCACGTTCACGCCCAGGCACATGGGCGTCATGTTCGGGGCGCCGGGTGGCGACTACTGCCACGGGCTGTTGAACCCGGACCAGATCGGGCCGAACCGCCCCGGTCCCAAAGGGTTTCTCGGCCAGCCGATCCCGATCGACGGTCTATACCTCGGCAGTGCGGGATGCCACGGCGGTCCGGGAATCACATTCATTCCGGGTTACAACGCCGGTCGCGCGGCGCTGGAAGCGCGCTAACCGCGCTCGGCCAGCAGCTCGTCCAGCAGCGCGGTGAACTCGTCAGGGCGCGCCGGCGTGCACGCCGGGCTGGGCCAGGTCCCGGGTACGTCCAGGGTGACCAACGTCGACCTGAACGGCCGTTGGATGTCCAGGGGTAGCCAGCGGCGGAAGTCGGAGCTGCCCCAGATGCGGAGCCGTTGCACGAACAGGCCCAACGCCTCGGCCTTGTAGCCACGAATACTCTCCAGGGCGATGACCTTCGACGTGCCGGACGGAAAGTGGTAGCGGCGCAGCGTTATCGCCGCGCGATCCAGCTGGATGAGGCCGTCATCGTAGGACGGATCGTAAGTCGCGTTCATTTCCTCGAGCTTCGCAGTTGGTGGCCCCGCGAGGTCAGGCAGCGGCCGTCGTCCAGTCGCCACTGCCAGCCATGCAGGTTACAGGTCAGTGTGTTGCCTTCTACCACACCGAATTTCGAGAGATCGGCCTTGAGGTGGGGGCAACGGCGCTGCATCTCCCAGCCGTCCAGAGTGACCGATGTCGAGTCGTCGTGGGTCTCGGCGAACCATCCGTCGGCGTACGCGATCCGCTCATCGGTGAGGCACTTGAAGAATGTGTACAGGTATTCGTTGTAGCCGCCGATCCGCCAAGCCGTGAAACGGGTGGACAAGAAGATGGTGTTGACCCAGTCGGGCTCGTGGTCGCGCAGCACGGTGCGGACCAACTCCGGGGCTATTGCGAAACCGTAGCGGACCCTTTCGTCGGGAATCCGTTCGCGCACCGCCCTTTTCGGAAAGTCCAGAATCACCGTCTCGGGGCCGATGGCCAGCTCTACGGGATAGCCGATGCCATCACAGACCTCGTCGCTTTGCAGCATGATCGGCTCGAACAGCGCGCGCAGTTGCTCCAGCACCGGCTCGCCCGCGGCGGGGGCCCAGGTCGCCCGCTCCGCGGCTAACACGGGCGCCATCCGGTCGGCATAGTCGGCGATATAGGCCGCCTTGTCGGTGGTGAAGATGGCCTCGACTCGGTCGGCCGGCAGCGGATGGCTGAGTGAATTGAGCGTCGTACCAGAGAAGTCCGCGGTCGATCCGGGGATCATCAACAAGCCGCCGTTGTGGCCGTGCTCCCGCATCTGGTTCAGGAACACCATCTGGTCGGGAAAGATGTTGGCCGGATCGCCGCGGTCGTCGTTGAGGTGGCGCAGCTCGGGGTCCAAAAAGCATGGCGGCCCCGCCGACGGCACCACCCAGGTGGCGCCCACCTGGGCGATGTACTGACGAGCGCGGTCCATCTGCCGTTGGCGTTTCTGGGTGCCGAACGACTCCTTAGCGCGGGCCGGCATGTCATAGACCATCGGGTACCAGATCGCTCCGGAATACTGCAGCAGGTGCACGTCGACGTGGCCGAATTCGGCTGCCAGCACGTCCAAATCGACCGGCCGGGCGTCGTTCATGTTGAAAACCGTTGTCACACCGTCGGAAACCACCAGCGCTGAATCGCCGATCGGACCGTCGGCCGGGGCCCGCAGGGCGATGATCATGATGTCGAGGTCGCCCTTGGGTCCGCTGATCCCGTGCCTGACCGAGTCGGTGGTCTCGAAAAATCGGTGAAACCCCAGCTTTTCCAACTCATTTCGCAGGTCGGGCACCGGGAACTCGGGCAGCAGCACCACCGCGTCCTTGTTGACGTGGTCGGCCAGATTCTTGGCGTCGAAGTGGTCCCTGTGCAGGTGGGAGACGTAGAGGTAGTCGCAGTCGCCCAATTTGTCCCAGTCGAGCGTGCTGTTGTCCGGGAACGGAAACCAGGACGCGAAGTAGGCGGGATTGACCCAGGGGTCGCACAGGATGTTGCCCGCGTGGGTCTGGATCAGAAACCCGGCGTGGCCTACGCTCGTGACCTGCACAAATACCTTTCCAGGGACAGTGAGGAGCCTCTTGACGGTAACGGCTTATCAGCCCCCGAGCTTAGCGCCCTCGGGCACTCCGGGCGGCTCACAGTCGGGACCACTAGGCTGATGGGCTGTGGAACCGGTATACGGCACAATCATTCAGCTTGCCCGCTTATTCTGGCGCCTGCAGGGTCTAAAGATCACGGTCGTGGGCGCCGAGAACTTACCGAAAAGCGGCGGTGCGGTCATCGCGATCAACCACACCGGTTACCTGGACTTCACATTCGCGGGGTTGCCGGCCTACAGGCAGGGCCTCGGGCGCAAGGTGCGGTTCATGGCGAAGCAGGAGGTGTTCGACAGCAAGATCACCGGGCCGATCATGCGCAGCCTGCGGCACATCCCCGTGGATCGTCAGGACGGGGCCGCCTCCTACGAGGCCGCCGTCCGGAACCTGAAAGACGGTGAGCTGGTCGGCGTCTATCCCGAGGCCACGATCAGCCGCAGCTTCGAGATCAAGGAGTGCAAGTCGGGGGCCGCCCGGATGGCGGTCGAGGCCGGGGTGCCGATCGTTCCGCACATCGTCTGGGGTGCGCAGCGGATCTGGACCAAGGACCATCCCCGGAAGCTGTTGCGCCCCAAGGTGCCGATCCTGGTGCTCGTCGGCGAACCGATCGAGCCGACGCTGGCCACCGAGGAATTGCAGGGACTATTGCACTCGCGGATGCAGCATCTGCTGGAACGGGCCCAAGAGCTCTACGGACCTCACCCGGCCGGCGAGTTCTGGGTGCCGCATCGGCTCGGCGGTGGTGCCCCATCGTTGGCCGAGGCGGCGCTTTTGGACGCCGAGGAGGCGGCCCTGCGGGCGGCCCGCCGCGCCCAAGCCACCGGGCCGCCGGAGCAGTAACCGATGGCGGAGCCCACCTTTCGCACCCTCGAGATCTTGGCCCGGCTTGTCATCCTGGCCACCGGCACCCGCATCACCTTCAGCGGTGAGGGGAACATTCCCGAACGAGGCGGCGCCGTGATCGCGATCAACCACACCAGCTATGTCGACTTTCTTCCTGCGGCATTAGCTATGCATCGCCGACACCGTCGGCTTAGATTCATGATCAAGGCCGAACTGCAGCAAGTGAAGGTGATCAATTTCCTGATCAAGCACACCCGCACGATCCCGGTGGACCGGGGCGCCGGGGCGGACGCCTATGCGGTCGCCGTGCAGCGGCTGCGCGAGGGCGAGGTGGTCGGGGTCTATCCGGAGGCCACGATCAGCCGCAGCTTCGAGCTCAAGGAGTTCAAGACGGGGGCGGCGCGCATGGCCAGTGAAGCGGACGTCCCGATCGTCCCGGTGATCGTCTGGGGTGCGCACCGCATCTGGACCAAGGACCACCCACGACACATCGGCCGCCACAAGCTGCCGGTCAGCGTGGAGGTGGGCGCGCCCTTGCGGGCTGCCGAAGACCTCGCGACCACCAATGCCGCGCTACGCGAATCGATGAACACACTGCTGCACCGGGCACAGCAACGGTATCCACACCCCCGGGGCGCCTACTGGGTGCCGCACCGGATGGGCGGCGGCGCACCGACGTTGGCCGAGGCGGCTCAAATAGAGGCCGACGAGGCGGCGGCAAGGTCGGCCGGGACGGCCGCCCGCCGTACCCCGCATCGGTCGCGATAGGGGAAGGGAGAGGAACATGGCAGAGCCGTTTTTCCGCTTGGCGGAGATAGTTGTTCCGGCTGTCGCCGCGATGAACGGAACCAAGCTCAACTTCGAAGGCCTCGAGAACATTCCCGCGCGGGGCGGCGGCTTAATTGCGCTCAACCACACCAGCTATCTGGACTGGGTGGGCGCGTCGGTCGCCGCCCTCGAACGCAAGCGACGGCTGCGCTTCATGATCAAAGCCGAGATGGCCGATGTGAAGGCGGTCAACTACGTGATCAAGCACTGCCAGCTCATTCCGGTGGACCGCAGGATGGGACAGGACGCGTACGCGGTGGCCGTGCAGCGGCTGCGCGAGGGCGAACTCGTTGGGGTGCATCCCGAGGCCACCATCAGTCGCAGTTACGAACTCCGAGAATTCAAGACCGGGGCGGCGAGGATGGCCTTGCAGGCGCAGGTCCCGATAATCCCGATGGTCGTCTGGGGCGCCCATCGAATTTGGCCCAAAGACCATCCAAAGAAGTTGTTGCGCAACAAGATTCCAGTCACCGTGGCCGCCGGCCCACCGCTGCCCCCGCAGGGCACCGCCGAGCAGCTCAACGTCGCGCTGCGGCAAGCGATCAACGCGATCCTGTACCGGGTGCAGGAGGAATATCCGCACCCGGAGGGCGAGTTCTGGGTGCCGCGGCGGCTGGGTGGAAGCGCGCCGTCTCAGGATGTCTCGCGGGAGCTCCGGATCGCCGAATTGGCCGAGCGGGTCAAGAAGCAGGGGGGCGACCGCGTGGCGCGACCGGGGCAGCCGCGAACCGGCTCGCCTCAATGACCCCAAAGTGAGGAAGCCGGCGCTCATCGCCTGCGACGTCGACGGCACGTTGTTCGACGAAAACGAAACCATCACGCCCCGGACCCGCGACGCGGTGCGCGCGGCCGTCGCCGCCGGCGCGTATTTCCTGGTGGCAACCGGCCGCCCGCCGCGCTGGATACGTCCGGTCGTCGACTCGCTGGGATTTGCGCCGATGGCCGTGTGCGCCAACGGCGCCGTCATTTACGACCCCGACAACGACCGGGTGTTGTCGGCGCGCACCCTGGCCGTCGACACCCTGGCCGAGTTGGCCGAACTCGCGACCCGCGTCATCCCGGGTGCCGGGCTGGCCGTCGAGCGGATCGGCGAACGCGCCCACGACACGGCCACTCCTCAATTCATCAGCTCGCCGGGCTACGAGCACGCATGGCTCAACCCGGACAACACCGAGGTGTCGATCGACGACCTGCTCAGCGCGCCGGCGATCAAGCTGCTGATCCGCAAGGCCGGGGCCCGCAGTTCCGACATGGCCGCCGAACTAACCAAGCACGTCGGCATCGAGGGCGATGTCACCTATTCCACCAACAACGGACTGGTGGAGATCGTGCCGCTGGGGATCAGCAAGGCCAGCGGCGTGGAAGAGATCGCCAGGCCGCTGGGGATCGCCAGCGACGAGGTGGTGGCATTCGGCGACATGCCCAACGACATCCCGATGCTGCTGTGGGCCGGTCATGGCGTTGCGATGGGCAACGCCCATCCCGATGTGCTGGCCGCCGCCGACGAGGTCGCCGCGCCCAACACCGACGACGGGGTGGCACGGGTCCTGGAACGCTGGTGGCTCTAAAGCTAAGTCCTGCAACTGCCTACGTGGCCGCCGGGTGAGCCGGTAGCGAGAAGTGTTCGGGTGGCACCGTCGGGCCGCTCGGCGATTGCGTCGACAGCCGCGTCGTGATCCCGTCGACGACCTCGGTGACGCTTCCGGTCAGCCGCTCGAAGTTCAGGGTTCCATGCTGGAAGTTCTGTGTGATCTGAAGTGGCTCTTGTATTTCCGCGCTGGTGGGCAACCCGAGCGGACCGCGTTCGTAGCTCAGTGAGGCCCAGGCGTCGTAGATCGCGCCGGTGACCGGCTGGGCGCCGGTCTGGGGCGACCAGTACATCGCACCCTTGGCGAAGGTGGCATAGCGGGCGTCACTATCGGCGCTGTCTTCCGGCGAGGTGGGTGCGCCCAGGACGCTGTTCATGCCGCCGATCGCCTGCCAGTGCTCGTAGATGGCGCCGCCCTGCAGGGCCTTGATCAACTCCTCGGGCGGATCGTTGAAATGTGATGCGATATCCCGGATTTCGTCCATCAACGCGTAGGCGGCGTTGCCCGGGCAATCGGTGTTTCCGACGTCGCGGTGGGTGAAGATGGTGGGCAAGTTCGCGATGGCGCCGGCCGGAAAGGTGGTGTAGTGGCTGCCGGCCGACTCCAGCGACACCGTGCCTTTGGGGTCGACGCCGTCGATGCCCAGCCGCCAGCCGAGCAGCCGGCCGACGGTTCGCAGCTGGATCGGCGTCGGCGGTACGTCGTCGAAGTTGCCGATCATCGCCACACCCCAGGTGTTGCGGTTGAATCCGCCGGTGTGGAAGGCCTCGACGGCTTTGGTGAGCCCGCCGGCGCTGCCCTCGAACACCTGGCCGTACTTGTCGACCAGCGCGTTGTAGGCGATGTCGCACCAGCCCAGGGTCTTGCTGTGGTAGGTGTAGATGGCCTTGACGATCCCGGCCGATTCAAGCGGAGAGTAGTCATTGCTGCCCGCGGTGTGGTGGACGACGGCGGCACGAATCCCGTTGTCGTACTGCGGACTACCGCATCGCAGCGACTCGTCGGCGCCCCATTCCGCCCGGCTGATGATGCTGGGCGGCTGGCCGGGCATCATGACCCCGGACGGCGGCGTCCATTGCGTTTTGGCCGGCGCTTGCGGCGGGGAGATCAGGATCGCGGAGATGTTCTGCCCGTAGGGCTGTTCCCTGGACGCCGGCCTGTATCCCAACCCGTCCTTTTCCGTCGGGACGCTCGGTGGCGATGGAGGCCCCAGGGTCGCCGGCGCATCGATCGGGCCGGTGACCGCGATCTGGACGGTCCTGGTGGTGCCGACGAACACCGGGTCCGTGCTGCGGGGCCCCTCGCTCGCTGCCGCGGGCCGAGCCGATGTGCTACCCGCCGGGCCGATGTCTGGTGCCGCGGTTTCATACTCCGTCTGATACCAGGGCCCCCAGGAGCCGTCGGGGCGTTTCGCGCGCACCCGGGTGGACGTGCCGGCGAGGTCGCCGGTCAGCGCCACCAATGAAAACGGGGTGTCCTGGGTGACTTCGCGAACCGTGACACCGCCCTGGAGCCCGATGAGTGGCTGCTCGGCGAGTTCGGTGTCGCGGGCCCGCGGTGGGTCGGGTGCGCCGCCGCGATCACGTGTCGCGTCGCCCACCCACGAAACGATGACCACGGTCGCAGCGATGGCGGTGAGCAACATCGTTGGCGCGCGACTGCGGGACGACACCAGCCGATGTTACTCGTGTGCCTGATGTTATTACTGAGGCGACACGGGATATGCCCGCGAAAAGTCTCGACGGCACCGCAGAGATGTCTTGGCCGGGCGGGTCGTTGTGTCCCGAAACCCTGGTGGCTCTGCTCTGCGGTGCCGTCTGGTAACAGGTTCCTCCGGATCTAGTGGGGCTCTAGTGAGGCAGAGCCGGGGCGGCGGCACCCGTCAGGGCACCGGTCGTCGGCGCACCAGCACCCGGGACGCCCCTGGTGGCACCGGCGGTGACCGGCGCGGTGCCGGCGGTGGCCGGCGGGGCACCCGCAGCGGCGGGAGCAGCAGGAGCACCGGGCAGGGCAGCGGGAGCGCCGGGCAGAGCGGCGGCGGCAGCGGGAGCACCGGGCAGGCCACCTGGCAGGGCACCGGCGGCACCCGGCAGGCCACCCGGCAAGGCACCGGGCAGGCCAGCTGGCAGGCCACCTGGCAGGGCACCGGCGGCACCCGGCAAGGCACCGGGTAGGCCGGCTGGCAGGGCACCGGCGGCGCCGGGCAGGGCTTTGGCGGCGCCGGGCAGTGCACCGGCGGCGGCCGGCAGGTTGGCCGCCGCACCCGGCGCTCCCGCGCCGCCCTGCTGGACGCCCTGCATGATGGCCGGCATCACCATGCCCTTGAGCAGGTCGATGGCCTGACTGGCGCCCAACTGGTTGGCGGCTTGCATCAGGTCGTTGATGAGCCCGCCGCCCCCGCCGGAGTTACCCGCGGCACCGATGGGTCCGCCGGACGCGATGGGCGAAGCGCCCCCCAGCGTCGACGGGTCACCGAGCACCGGGTAGGTGCCAGGCAGACCCGCGTCCAATCCGGTCTGTGAGTCGATCGGCAGTTCGCTGGGCGAGAGGCCGGGACTGACGGCGCCTGGCGTGATGCCAGCCGGGCTGGTCAGCGCCGGGTTCAACCCAGCGGCCGGTGTCAGCGCACCGGGCGTGGCGGCCCCCGGCGTCAGCTGTGGCAGCCCCGGGTTCGTCAGACCCGGGCTGGTGAGACCGCTCGTGAGACCCGGCGTGGTAGCAGCCGGGTTGGTTAAGCTCGGGCTGGTGAGGCCCGTAGTGCCCAACCCCGGACTGCCCAAGCCCGGGCTGACCAACCCCGGACTGGCCAGGCTCGGGGTGCTGGCACCGCCCCCGCTCAAAGCGGGCACCGGCGGCAGGTTGATCCCGAATTGCGACAGTCCCTGCGACAGCGCACCCATCAGCTCGCCGGGCAGGTCGGACATCACCGCCGCCCGCTTGAATTCGTGGTGCTCGGGCGGCTTGTCGCCGGCGGTCGACTCATAAACAAGGAAGTATGCGCAAGGACTCGCCACTGCCAGGGCGGCGACCGCGCTCATGGCTGTCGAAAGCTTGCGTCGGCGTCGGTTCGGCACGGAAGTCTCCTCAATCTGGACAACTCAATCTGGGCTATCTGTTGCGTCGGCGCGTCCTGCCCGTCGTATCCGGCGTGAAGCACACAGAATCGATGGTACGAGTGGGATTGGTGTGACTAGAGTGGTGATATTGAATCGTGAGGCAATTGCGACCCGGACTGTGACCGCGGTTACGAATCATCCCGAGGCGGTCGCCACCTGGCCGAATCCCGTTTCCGTGGCCTCGCCAAATGGGGTTAGGGCCGCGCGGTCAGATACCCTAAGCAACCGATGACCGCTCGTTTCGACCTCCTCGTCGTCGGCTCCGGATTCTTCGGCCTGACCATTGCCGAGCGCGCGGCTACCCAACTCGGGAAACGCGTGCTCGTCGTCGACCGGCGCCCGCACATCGGCGGCAATGCCTATTCCGAGCCGGAGCCGCAGACCGGCATCGAGGTGCACAAGTACGGCGCCCACCTGTTCCACACCTCCAACAAGAGGGTCTGGGACTACGTGCGGCAGTTCACCGAGTTCACCGACTACCGTCACCGGGTGTTCGCGCTGCACAACGGGCAGGCCTACCAGTTCCCGATGGGGCTCGGCCTGGTTTCGCAGTTCTTCGGCAGGTACTTCACGCCCGACGAAGCGCGGCAGCTGATCGCCGAGCAAGCCGCCGAGATCGACTCCGCCGACGTCCAAAACCTGGAGGAGAAGGCCATCTCGCTGATCGGGCGGCCGCTGTACGAGGCGTTCGTCAAGGGCTACACCGCCAAGCAGTGGCAGACCGATCCCAAGGAACTGCCGGCCTCCAACATCACCCGGCTGCCGGTGCGCTACACCTTCGACAACCGCTACTTCAGCGATACCTACGAGGGCCTGCCGGTCGACGGCTACACGGCGTGGCTGGAGAACATGGCCGCCGACGACCGCATCGAGGTCAGGCTGAACACCGACTGGTTCGACGTGCGCGACCAACTGCGCCAGGAGTCCCCGTCGGCCCCGGTCGTTTACACCGGCCCGCTGGACCGGTACTTCGACTACGCCGACGGCCGCCTCGGCTGGCGCACCCTGGACTTCGAGGTGGAAGTGTTGCCCACCGGGGATTTTCAGGGCACGGCGGTGATGAACTACAACGATCTCGACGTGCCCTACACCCGCATCCACGAGTTCCGGCACTTCCACCTCGAGCGCGACTATCCGACCGACAAGACGGTCATCATGCGGGAGTACTCCCGGTTCGCCGAAGACGACGACGAGCCCTACTATCCGATCAACACCGAGGCCGACCGCGCCCTGTTGGCCGCCTATCGAGCGAGGGCGAAGTCCGAGACCGCGTCATCGAAGGTACTTTTCGGCGGCCGGCTGGGCACCTACCAATATCTGGATATGCACATGGCCATCGCCAGCGCTCTGAACATGTACGACAACATCCTCGCGCCGCACCTGCGTGACGGCGCCCCCCTGATGGAAGAGGAGGACGCGAGCGCATGAGCGCCGTGAGCCTGCAGAGCGAAGAGATGAGGAGGAGCGGCGCTTAATGACTGCCGAGAGCCTGCTGTCCCGGATCATCCTGCCGCGTCCGGGTGAACCGCTCGACGTGCGCAAGTTGTACCTGGAAGAGTCGACCACCAACGCCCGGCGCGCGCACGCGAAAACCCGCACCTCGCTGCAGATCGGCGCGGAGTCCGAGGTGTCGTTCGCCACGTACTTCAACGCATTCCCCGCCAGCTACTGGCGCCGCTGGACGATATGCAAGTCGGTGGTGCTGCGGGTCGAGGTGACCGGAACCGGGCGCGTGGACCTCTACCGCACCAAGGCCACCGGTGCGCGCATCTTCGTCCAGGGCCGCCATTTCGCCGGCACCGAGGACGAGCCCGCCGTGGTCGAGATCGAGGTGGAACTAAAGCCGTTCGAGGACGGCGGCTGGATCTGGTTCGACATCACCACCGACACCAAGGTCACCCTGCTCAGCGGCGGTTGGTATGCGACCGAGCCCGCCCCGGGCAAGGCCAACATCGCCGTCGGCATTCCGACGTTCAACCGCCCCGCGGACTGCGCCAACGCGCTGGCCGAACTCACCGCAGATCCGTTGGTGGACGAGGTGATCGGGGCGGTGATCGTGCCCGACCAAGGCGTCCGCAAGGTGCGCGATCACCCCGACTTCCCGGCCGCGGCCGCCCGCCTGGCTAATCGGCTCTCCATCCACGACCAGCCCAACCTCGGCGGTTCCGGCGGCTACAGCCGGGTGATGTACGAGGCGCTGAAAAACACCGATTGCCAACAGATCCTGTTCATGGACGACGACATCCGCATCGAGCCGGACTCGATCCTGCGGGTGCTGGCGATGCACCGCTTCGCCAAGAGCCCGATGCTGATCGGCGGCCAGATGCTCAATCTCCAGGAGCCGTCGCACCTGCACATCATGGGCGAAGTCGTGAATCCGTCGAACTTCATGTGGACCGCCGCGCCGCACACCGAGTACGACCACGACTTCGCCGAATACCCGTTGAACGACGACAACGATCGAAGCAAGCTGCTGCACCGCCGCATCGACGTCGACTACAACGGCTGGTGGACGTGCATGATCCCGCGGCAGGTGGCCGAGGAGCTCGGGCAGCCGTTGCCGTTGTTCATCAAATGGGACGATGCCGACTACGGCCTGCGCGCCGCCGAGCACGGCTATCCGACCGTCACGCTGCCCGGCGCGGCGATCTGGCACATGGCCTGGAGCGACAAGGACGACGCCATCGACTGGCAGGCCTACTTCCACCTGCGCAACCGGCTGGTGGTCGCGGCGATGCACTGGGACGGTGACGTCAGCGGACTGATCCGCAGCCACCTCAAGGCCACCCTGAAACACCTTGCCTGCCTGGAATATTCGACCGTCGCGATCCAGAACAAGGCCATCGACGACTTCCTGGCCGGTCCCGAGCACATCTTCTCGATCCTGGAATCCGCGCTGCCGGAAGTGCATCGCATGCGCAAGGAGTACCCAGACGCGGTCGTGCTGCCGGCGGCGAGCGCACTGCCCGCGCCACTGAACAAGACCAAGGCAATGAAGCCACCGGTAAACCGGCTGTCAATCGGTTACCGGCTGGCCCGCGGCATCTCGCACAACCTGACCAAGGCCGACCCGGATGCCCACCGGCGGCCCCAGTACAACGTGCCGACCCAGGACGCGCGCTGGTTCCGGCTGTGCACGGTCGACGGGGTCACCGTCACGACCGCCGATGGGTGCGGGGTGGTCTACCGGCAGCGCGACCGGCGCAAGATGTTCTCGCTGCTGCTCAAGTCGCTGCGCCGGCAGCGTCGGTTGGCGAGCCGGTTCGATGAGATGCGTCGGGTCTACCGG
>Ga0318576_10000223_pt1 | contig 13323 bp, 18 predicted proteins | sample GRESIP089b5f24_FD_203498 | JGI IMG/M metagenome (GOLD analysis project Ga0318576, IMG submission 203498) | Tropical soil microbial communities from Luquillo Experimental Forest, Puerto Rico - GRE.SIPMG.089b5f24 | ecosystem: Environmental > Terrestrial > Soil > Tropical forest > Bulk soil...
GGCACCTACACAAGGGTCTGTGGGCGTCTCCGATCGAATGGCATTGCGGCGACCCGCGGAGCAGCGTGAAGAACTGCGGCGAGAGAAGCTGCGCATTCCAAGCGATCCACGTTTGTGTTCAACCGCGTGACGAAGCGCGAGGTCTCCGATGAAACAGCAACTGATCCGCCTCGAGCGGGTCGCCGGCGCGATGACGGCGTGCAGCGCCCTGGACGAATTCGCTTCGGCGTTGGCGAGACAGTAGGTTCTACTTCTGCCTGGCTGCGAGCCGCGCCATTCACTTCACGTACTGGCCAACGCCGGCCCAGGCGAGAACCAGACCAGTAGGGTAGGGCGCATCAGCCTCGAACCACCCAGTACATCTCATGGCCTGAGCCAGGTCATACGTTGGCCTCCGCCTCAAACCCTGATTGTCTTGATGCAAATCGAGGCCGATCCCGGCGCCGGAAGGCAGCATCGAAACGTCACCATCCGAGGCCAAAGCAATGACGATCATCGGGATCGATCTGGGCACGTCAAATTCAGCGGCCGCCGTTCTGCGGGGCGGGCGCCCGGTGATCATTCCAAGCGCCGAGGGGATCACACTCGGCGGCAAAGCCTTTCCCAGTTATGTCGCGGTCGCCGGGGATGGCGAAATCATTGTTGGCGAGCCGGCGCGACGGCAACAAGCCATCAACCCGGAGGGCACGGTCTCCAGGTTCAAGCGCCTGATGGGCCAGCGCGACAAGATCCGCCTCGCTAGCAAGGAATTCACCCCGGAGGAGCTGTCCGCGCTGCTCTTGCAGAAGATCAAGCGCGATGCCGAGGCGTTTCTTGGCGAGCCGGTCGACAAGGCGGTCGTCACGGTGCCGGCCTACTTCAACGATAACCAGCGCAGCGCGACCAAGGATGCGTGCCGCATAGCGGGCCTCGAAGCGGCCCGGCTCGTCAACGAGCCGACCGCCGCCTCGCTCGCCTACGAGCTCGATCAGCTCAGCCAAGAGCTGCGTATTGCCGTCATCGACTTCGGCGGCGGGACATTGGACGTCACGATCATGGAATTCGGCAAGGGGGTCTTCGAGGTCAAGGCGACGAGGCTGACGCTCTCAAAACCGTGCTCCAGGAGGTCGGACCAAGCCTTTACGCGAGCGCCCAGCCGGGCCCGGGGCCGAGCGTGGAGCAACCCGCCGGTGAGGCGCCTCCGACCGGCAGCACTCGAGTGGTCGATGCCGAATACAAGCAGACGACGCCCTAGCCTCTCCTTGTGATCGGGTGGCACAGCGGTGGCCGACAAAAGAGACTACTACGAAGTGCTCGGCGTCGCGCGTGAGGCGGATCAGAAGGCGATCAAGGATGCCTTTCGGCAATTGGCGCTCAAATACCATCCCGACCGCAACAAGAAGCCCGACGGGCGCAGCAGGTCTGGACGCGCGATACCGAGCTCGATGCGATGTACACCGTCCTCTTTCGCGAGCTCCTCACATACATGCTCGAGGATCCAGGTCGGATTTCGGCGAACACACAGATGCTGTTCATGGCCCGTGCGATCGAGCGGATCGGTGACCGCGCGACGAATATCGCGGAAACCGTGCGTTATTTGGTGGGCGGAACCCCGGTCGAGGAAGAGCGGCCGAAGGCGGACGCGACAAAGTCGCTCCTGCTTTCGACCGCGTCCTCCCAATAATCGTCTCGACCTGCAAGACGGAGAGGAGATTAGCATGCTCTACGAGATCGAGATCCTCGAGGCTCGACGCATCGCCGAGCTTGCTGCCGCGGCCCGGGAGGCACGCGACCGATGCCTCGCGCCAGTGCCAGAGGCCGAACTGGGTGAACCGCCGCCGGCACGCGGAGAGCACCATGCGGCGGGCAGCCTGGGCTTTGCGGGCGTCCCAGAGGACGAACCAGCCCATCTGGCGCTGCGCGAGGCAATCGAGGCATTACCGTCCGATATCAGGCGCAAGCTCTGGGCGGTAATGAGGACCGGGTGCGGCGACTACGCGAGGGATGACTGGGACCAGGCAATGGCGGCCGCAGATAATCTATCCGATCAGATCATCTTGGGCGACCTCGCAGAAGAGATCGATCTGCACGATAGGCTGATGAAAGGGTTGTACGAAATCGGCGCGGCGGAGCTGCTGGGTCCGCCGCCGTGACTCTTTAGAAGGTAGGATCGAGAATTTCGGTCGGGCCTTCGGCCTCGTAACGCGCGTCGCCGATGCGCTCCACTTTGACGAGCGTGGGGCTGTGCCAGGGTGGAAACTTTGCGCCGCCGGTGGGCGGGAAACGCGTCGGCACATCGAACGCCTCGGCGGCCGCTGCACGAGCGGCGGCTTCGTCCGGCGCCCTCACGACAGCCATGCCGCGATGCGAGCTTGCCTCCCAGTTCGGATCCGATAGATCGGTCGGGGTCAGCTTCCACACTGGCATGGTGTTCTCCTATTGGCTCGGGGTCTCGTAAAATTCTTGCGATAGGGCCGCTGGCGGAAGGTCCGCCAATGCATGCGCGCCGGGAGCTAATGTCGGGAACGCCCGCGCCGCCGCTATCATCACCTGGGCTGTCACTGCGACGAAGTCGAAGCGTCCTTCAAGGAGAAAGCGCTGATGCGCCTTGCCTGCCGATATTCCCAGCCGCTCCAAAACGACGCCGTGACCTTCGTCTTCGAGGGCTGCGACACTGTCGCCCGGCAGCACCAAGGTCTCCTCATCCATGAACAGCGGATCGGTTTGGATCACCTGCGTCACACGCGGTAAATCGTCGCCGCACTCCAATTCCACGTAAACATATCGCTCGATCTTCCCGGAGCCGGCAGGAAGCTCTGTGCAGAGCGCATCCCTAACGCCCGAAACCGAGCGCGCGGCGAGGGTATGGTGCAAACTGACGCCTGGCCGATCGCGCATATCGCTGTGGCCCTTGGGGCATAGCACCGCGAAGAAACCGCGGAACACTGACAGCATCCCCGGTTCCCAGCCTGCGCCAACAACAGCAGCGACCTTGTGTCTAAGAGCGCCTCGATCGAGCTCCCGCTTGTAGCTCTGATAGGCGGCACTCGGCACGGTGGCGGCCTCGACGATGGGGATGCGGTGCTGTAGGAGATCCGTGGCCGCCTCGAGGGCCACAGCGGTCGGCAAGCAGATCAGCGCCGCATCAAAACTGCCAAGTTCGCTCGCATGCGGCGCTACGGCGACACCGCGCAATGTCTCCGGCAATGGCTGGTTGAGGCTCTCCGGCCGACGCACAATGCCGGCGACCGCAAGATCCTCGGTCGCGGCGATCGCCTCCACGCAGGCCTTGCCGAGCCTTCCAAAGCCTATGATGGCGAGAAGCGTTCTCAGCATGCCCCCAATCTGGATCAGATGCAGTCGATGGTCATTGACCCAGGTCAATGGATCAATCCTCTCCGCATCAGATATTGCCGAAGAAATCGAGTCTGCCCTCAAGCCATGGAGTCCACATGAAGCAATCGAATCTCGGGCCGCAGAGGCCAAGAACCACGCGCCGCATCGCCGGACATGCCCAACAGGATCACATCCTGGACCCGTACCAGGCTCAGCAAAAGCTGCATGAGCGCACGCTCTGCCCGCAATGCGGTGCCGTCTATCACGACGGGCGCTGGCGATGGGTGGGGTGGACCGAGGGTGGCTTCAAAGAGCTGTGCGCAGCCTGCCGCCGGACTAACGACAAATTTCCTGCCGGCATCGTGACGCTGCGCGGTGATTTCGCCCGGAAACATAAAGACGAGATGATCCGCCTGGCGCGCCATCACGAGGAGGCAGAGAAGAACGAGCACCCACTGAACCGCATCATGAGCATCGAGGAGGATACGCATGGGATCGTGATCAATACCACCGACATCCACCTGCCGCGCCGCATTGGCGAAGCGGTCAAGCGCGCCTTCCACGGCGAGATCGACGCGCAGTTTGAGGAAGACGGATACTTCGTGCGAGTGAACTGGACGGCAAGGGCCTGAATCTCCGTCCGCCGCCCAAGTCCCCAATGGGGTCAAACTGTTCCGTCGAAATACGTCGACTCTGGTCTATCCTCGTCGGGAAGGCCGCAGCCCTGGGGCGATGGGGTGCGAGTGGGCGCGCGCGGATCGATCGGCACGTCGAGGCGACTGGGCGCGACATCCGTGCCAGGGTCCTCGCGGTCCTCAGTGGCGGCCGGCTCCTCGAATTCCGGCGCCGGCGGCTGCGTGCCTTCGCCTTCTGAGGTCTCGGACACCGGGCCAGCGGCCGATTGGGTGACCGCGGCTTTACGAGCCGGGTGTACTTTCATGATTGTGTCTCCGTGGGAGATCTTCACCGTTTGTCGCGAATTCGCCGAATCTCCGGCCGCCTGCGGGAGACAGGCGGCGCGGCGGATTTCGGATACCCGACCGCGACCGGGATGATCGGGGTGTAAGGCGCGGGTATGCCAAGCTCGGCCTTGGTTTCGGCCAGGTTGAGCCAGGGGCGCGAAAAGCCAATGCAGCAGGAGCCGAGCCCCATACCGAGCGCGGCGAGCATCAGGTTTTGCGCCGCCAGGCAGCAATCCTCGGCGGATTGAGCCGCATCGGAGGTCGCAGCGATCACGACCAGCAGAGAGGCGCCGTAAAAGATATCGAACGCCCGTTTCGATAACTGGTCGCGATAGTGGAAAAACGGCGACTCGGGCGTCGTCGTTTCGAGCAGGTGCCGCTTGGCGTGCTCGGAGAATTGCAACAGTGTCACCTGGCCCTCGATGATCAGAAATGCCCAGGGCTGGAGGTTCATTGCGCTCGGCGCCTGCACGGCCACGGACACGAGATCGTCGATGACCTCGGACGGCACCGCGTCCGTGGTGAACGCGCGCACCGACCGTCGATGGTAGATCGCTTCGATTACGTCCATGCGCGCCTCCTGCTTTCAGTGTCGAGCAAGCAAGTCACGCATCGGCGTTGACCGCGTTGATCTGGATCATATCGACCGGTCGACGGTGAGATACAGAGTCATTGGGTGGACCTCGTCTTTCTCGGTACCCGCGGCGACATCGAGAAGAAAACGCGGCGCCATCGCCGCCACAGCGCGCTGCTCATAAAAGAGGCGAATGCCCGTGTCCTCGTTGATTGTGGGGCTGACTGGGCCGGTCGGATCGAGGCGTTACGGCCAACCGCGATCGTCGTGACGCACGGTCACCCGGATCCGGGGCGCCCTGTCCCGTCTATGCGACAGCCAAGACATGGCAGTTGCTCGCGGCGTATCCGATCAGCAAGCGCCAAATTATGTCGGAACGCAAACCCATCGATGTGTGCGGGATCTCTTTCGAGGCGTTTCCAGTCGAGCATTCGATCCGCGCTCCCGCCGTCGGCTACCGCATTGCTGCCAACCGGCGAAGCGCATTCTATGTACCCGACGTTGTCGCGATCTGCGATCCGGCGGCGGCACTGCGCGGAATCGACCTCTATATCGGCGACGGCGCAACGGTGACCCGGCCGATAATCCGCCGGCGGGGTGCAGTCCGGATTGGTCACACTCCGATCCGCACCCAACTCGACTGGTGCCGTGCGCAATTGGTGAGGCGCGCGATCTTTACGCATTGCGGCTCGCAGATCGTCGGTGGCGACGAGCGGGTGCTCGGCGCGCTCGTCCGGCGCCTCGGCCGCGAGCGCGGCGTCGAGGCGCGAATTGCCCATGACAGGATTGGGCTCAGCCTCGACGCGCCTGCCGCCAACGGCTCTCTGGCATGACGTTCATCCAAAACCGCTCTCAGACACCGCGGAGAGCGCTCGGAACAGGCCCTCCGCTACTTGAGCGAGCTGCGGGTAGGCCAGCTTCTCGGGCGTATCTTCGGCGCTGTGGTAATAAGGATAGCGATAGAACGCCGTGTCGGTCACCATCAGGGCGGGGTAGCCGAGGCGCCAGAAGGAAAGGTGATCGCTCCAGGCCACGCCCGGAACCCAGCGAAAGGTCGCGATGTGCTCAGCGGGAAACTCCGATCCTGCGCGAAACGACGTCACCAAGCGACGCGTCATCCGGCGTGACCGGAAATCGGATACAAAGCCGATGAAGTTTCCCTGGTCCGGATAGAACAGCCTGAACAAAGGCGGGTAGCGCTGACTGCCGCGCTCGTCTCGGTAATATCCGATGGTTTCCAGCGACACCATCAGGCGGATGTCATCGCCTCGGCGCCGGGCGTCGTGGGCATAGACGAAGCTGCCTTGCTTGCGGCTCATGAAGAAGGGGGGCTCCTCATTGACGAAGGCGACAAATCGGATGCTCGTTGCTGGAGACCCTGTCGTGAACAGCCGCGACAGTTCGAGGAGGGCTGCGACGCCACTCGCATTGTCATTAGCGCCCGGACTTCCAATCACCGAATCGTAATGCGCGCCAATGAGGAGGATCTGTTCCGGATATTTCCTACCGATCCGGGTAACCTCCAGATTGGCGCAGCGCAACCCTCTGGTCTCGTACCAGTGGCTGGCGACCTCATAGCCCTGCCGGTCCCACTCGCCAGCAATGTAATTCCGGGCATCGGCCAGAGCGTTGGGGCGGAAGATGTTGCGCTCGCCGATGCCCCCGGCAAGGTGCTCGACATGGTTGAACAATGAGCAGAGCGGCGCCGCTGGGGCGGGCTGGTTACCAGACGCCATAGCGAACAAGTTCATCGAGCTTTCTCCGCTGTGTCCGATCGGGCGCCGCGGCTGCATAACCGATCGGCATGATCGCCACCGGGCGAAATCCCGCTGGTGCTCTCAGCGCGGTGGCGACACCCGCCTCATCGAAGTAGCCGACCCAACACGAGGCGAGACCTTGCGCAGTTGCCGCAAGCTGCGCGCAACAGGCGGCAATAGTGGCGTCCTGAATACAGAACAGGGAGCGCCCCGCCGCCATATTTGCTCTCGCTCCGCTCGGGGCTCGCGCAGAAGACCAGCACCACGGGTGCTGCCACGAGAAAGTGCTGGCCCAAGGCCGCCGCAGCTAACGCCGTTTTCACCTCGCTCTCATCGATGACGACGATCTGATAGGCCTGGAGGTCGCGCGCGGACGGCGCGAGCCTCGCCGTTTCCAAGATCGTTTCGAGCTTGCCGCGCTCAACGGGCGCCGTGGTGAACGCGCGGACCGACCTTCGCTTCAGAACCACCTCGGAGAATTGCATAAGCACCTCCCACGCGGATCGGTCAGCAGGGATGAAATACGTTCTCCCAGCTGCCGTCTTGTTCCAAGTCACAATGTGCGTGAAACGACGGATCGCCCTTGATTTATATCAATACACCCAAATCCGGCCCGTACCATGCAATGGCAGATCTATTCGGATATCGCTCCTGAAGATGAATATTGATGATCGCTTGCGGGTTAGGAATACGCCGATTGCCATCACTGCGGTCGAGATTGTGGAGCGGAAGGGCATGGGACGTCCGGACTCGCCAGGATGACACCCGTCTCTTGTTGCCTCATGAAGAGGCTTGCCAAATCGTCCGACGTGGGCCGCAGCAAGATGTGCAGCTTGACGTGCCAGCTCGCGTCAAGCGTGGCGAGGTGGTTGCGCAACCAAGCGCGACAGGCCTCCAGAACGCCCTTGTCAACCGGCATGTCGACGCCTTTGAAGCGTCTGGTGGCCCGCCCAGCGATAAAGATTTCGATGGGCTTGATGATCCGGCCGCCTCGGAACGCAGACTGCGCCTCGCCGCCCCAGAGCAGCACCTTAGCGACATTGCGGTGGAGAATTAGCCCGGAGCGCTCGCGGTACAGCCGGCACAACGCGAGACTGGCGGTCTCGGCGAGCGCGTCGCAGATGCTGTCCTGCGGCGGTGGCTGTGTGCCCTTCAGCCTACTGGAAAGGGCCGTTTATGCGGTGCGGTGGAACGCCATCTCAACGGGCCTGTGATCAAGTCCGCCCATCCCGAAATCGGTGAAGACATCAAGGTCATGGGGGTTCGCCGCGATCGCGACGTGCACTTGACGGTGGCCGTCGCCTTCGTTGGCGCAAACCTCAACAACACCGAAGACTATCTCGTCAAGAAAGCGGGTATCTACAACGCGGCACGCGCTGTGGCCTGCGTGGCTCTTGATCAGGAAGGATCGGTCGAGCTCAATGCCGCCGATGTGCCACCTGACAGCCTCTATTTTGACCGTCACGGCACCTCGGCCGAGGCCGGGGTTGACGGCGAGGCAGGCCGAAGCACTCGGGCCAATGGCTTAAGCGTCGCCGGGAAAAAATCCAGTGAACCACGTCGGCAAGCTGTACGATGTCGCGGCGGGGCTGATTGCCGACGACCCTCGTTCGGCAAGTCGACGAGATCGACGCCACCGAGTCCTATCTCGTCCGCCAGATCGGCCATCCGGTGGGTCAGCCGCAAATCATTCACGTGCGCGTTGGGCCCGCCGCCAGCGCTTCAGTGGTGGATCTCCGTCTCCACATCGAGGAAATCGCGATCGCAAATTTTAGAACGGCTCGATCGTTTCGCGGATGATCTCCTCGATGGTCGGCTCGGCTTCGACCCCTGGCCGTCGCGAATACCGGCAGAGGCCCGGATTAGATCAGGATGAAGTTATGATCCTTTGGAGCCCGATGGTTTTCGCCGATAGAGCGGCAAATTCAGCGAAATGCGCGTAAAGCCGCCAACCTCGCCCGGCAGGGCTTCATGCGTTCCCAGCACGAGAAACCCGCCGCGCCGGAGGCTTTCTCGCAGCTGGTCCGAGATCCGGCATTGCAGCGCGTCATCGAAATAGGTGAAGGCGAGGTTCCGGCACAGGATCAGATCGAAGGGGCCGTCGGGCATCAATCGGCGGATATCCTGCAGCTCGAATTGGACGCCCTCCCGAATGCCCCGCTCGAGACAAAACAGCGGGCCACACCGGGTAAAGGCCTGCTCGACCCACTGTGGCGGCAGATCCTTGAGTGAGCTTCGGGCGTAGCAGGCGGCCTTGGCCCTTTCGATCATCATATTCTCAGCATCAGTGGCGATCACGGTGAAGCCGAGCGTTGGCCAATCCTGCGCGACGCAGAAGCGCCACACCATCACCAGCGTGTAGGGCTCTTCCCCCGAGGCGCATCCCGCGCTCCAACATTTGACTGCGTTATCGCCTCGGGCGGCGGCTGCGGCAGCAGCTTCCGGCAGCAGCTGCCCGCCGATAGCGTCGAACACGGCGCGATCACGGTAGAAGCGGGAGATCGGAACGCGGCACATCGCCTCGAGGCGCGCCCACTCGGCCGGCTCGCCGATCAGGAAGGTGCGGTAGGCGGAAAGGTCGGCGAGTCCAAGCTCGGCGAGCCGCCGGTTGAGGCGCTTGCCCACGAGCCCGCGCACTTTGCGGTAGCCAGACCAGCGGAGTCCAAGCCGCGGCAGGCACCATTTCAAGAAGGCTACCCTGGAATCGTCTGCCATAGATCCGGTCTCAATCGGTCTCGCGCTCGAGGACGCAGCAATGCGGCGCGTTGACCGCCAGCTCCCCGTCTTGGAGGACTGCGCCGCGCAGAGGATTGGGGCGATAGGCCGTGCAGCCTTTGAGGCCTTTGTCATAAGCGAATTCGTAGATCTGCCGAAAGTCCTCGAACGAGCATTCTTCCGGCACATTGACAGTCTTGGAGATTGCGTTGTCGACATGGGCCTGCAGAGCGGCCTGCATCTCCAAATGAGCGCTGACCGGGAGGTCGCGGGTGGTCACAAAGGCACTCGGCAGACCTTCGTCGCGGTGCCCGAGCTCGCGCCAGAGTTTCAAGGAATAGTCGGTAAGCTCGAATTCGGAAGCGACGCCGGTCTCGTCGAGCACCGCGCGGCGATAGGTCGGCGCGAAAATCGGCTCAACGCCACTCGATACGTTGCCGGCCAGGAGGCTGATGCTCCCCGTCGGAGCGATTGCCAACAAATGGCTGTTGCGAATGCCGCGATCGGCGATCGCCGTGCGAATGTCGTTCGGGAGTGCGCTCACGAAGGCGCCATCGAGGTATTTGTTGCGGTCCAGCAAAGGGAATGGCCCCTTTTCGCGAGCGAGCGCCACTGAGGCCCGATAAGCGCAATGGCAGATTCGCTCCATGACCTCCGCGGCCCAAGCCACCGAGCGCTCGCTGCCATAGGGCCGACCCAACATGACAAAAGCGTCGGCCAAGCCGGTGATACCGAGTCCGATCCGCCGCGAACCCCACGCGTTTTCTCTATGTTGCGGCAGAGGAAAGCGCGAAACGTCGATGACGTTGTCGAGGAAGCGAACCGCCGTTGCGACTGTTTCGGCCAGCGACGCCGTATCGAGGCGGGCGTGCTCTGTGAACGGCTGCTCGATGAACTGCGTCAGATTGATTGAGCCGAGGTCGCACGCGCCATACGGCGGTAACGGAACCTCGCCGCAAGGGTTCGTCGTCGTGATTGCCTCGCGGTACCAGAGGTTGTTCATCCGGTTGATGCGATCCACGAACAGAACGCCCGGCTCTGCAGTCTCGTAGGCGGTGCGCAGGATTTCGTCCCACAAGGCGCGGGCGGTGATGCGGCGCACGACATTGCACGGCACCGCCCCGGTGTGTTTGGACCATTCACGGTAAACCAGTTCCTTATTGCTGTCGGCCGCGGTCGGAAAAATCAGCGGCCACTCCGCATCGTCGCGCACCGCCGCCATAAAAGTGTCGGTAATCTGGACCGAAAGATTGAAATGCCGCAGCCGGCCGGGCTCACGCTTGGCGCCGATAAATGCTTCGATGTCTGGGTGATCGCAGCGCAAAGTGCCCATGATGGCGGCGCGGCGAGGGCCGGTCGACATCAGGGTCTCGCTCATCGCATCCCAGATCGGCATGAAGGACACGGGCCCTGACGCAATGGCGCCGACGCCCTTGGCGTGCATTCCTTTTGGTCGCAGTGTCGAGAAATCGTATCCGACACCACCGCCTTGCTGCAGCGTCAAAGTCCCTTCGCTCAGTGCGCCGAGGATGCCTGGCAAGGAATCCTCGATAATTCCCATAACGAAACAATTGAACAGCGTCACGCGGCGGCCGGTGCCGGCGCCGGCCAAGATCCGTCCGCCGGGCAAGAACTTGCACCCCTTAAGGATTTCGAAGAACTTGTTTTGCCACCATTCTCGATCGTGCGGTTCAACCGCAGCGATGACGCGAGCGACGCGCCGCCAGGTGTCTTCGATTGTTTCGTCTCTGAGGTGGCTGTCCTCTTTATAGCGGTATTTGGTTTGCCAGACGTGGTGTGCGATCTCGTCCATCGGCAGTGCAAAGCCTCCCTCGGTCGGGTTCGAGCTCCATCAAATGCGGCTCTACCCGCCGCCGCATTGATCCAAGTCAGAGCAATAGAGATTGCCGGGCCGGATAACATTTACCAGTCGGCGGCAACGAGATGCCCGCGCTGGCTGCTCAAAAATCATTATCGATGCACATCCTGATCTCTACGATCGGTCTGCTGGTCGCCCTTTCGGCTTGCGTCGAGATGCCGGCGCCACGACCCCTAGCGCCGACCGCAGGTTTCACTGGCTCGCCGCATGCTGTAGTGCCGATCGACGTCGACGGCGAGGTGGCGCGCCTGCGTGCCGATCTGATGCGCGAAGTGCCGGGCGTTATCGTCAACAGCCCCGAAGGCGAGCAAGGTTGGATCGCACCGACGCAGGCTGCGGTTGCCGCCAGTGGCCCGAGCATCGGCCAGGCGCAGCTGCTTGTCGTCGTCGACCGCAACCCCAGTGTCCAGCAAATGCGCATTGTGTTAGCGCGCCCCGATGGGGCGTGGGGAAGCCTCGGCGGCACGAAAGTATCCACCGGACAGATGGGCCGGCGCGACTACTACCTGACACCGACCGGCGTGTTCTTGCACACCGATGCGGTCCTCGACTGGCGTGCCGAGGGCACATTAAATCCACAGCATATTCGCGGCCTCGGGCTCAAGGGATGCGCGTCTGGGATTTCGGCTAGCAGCGCGCTACGAAAGGCTGGGGGACAGGGGAAGAAGGGATATCCGACTGCAGTCGCATGCGACCGATCCGGACTATCTCGAACGGCGGCTCGGCCGTCCCCCATCAAAGGGCTGCGCGCGGATCCCCGCGGCCATAAACAGATTTCTCGATCACCACGGAATACTCGGCGCGAATTACGAGCGAGCCGCGAAGGACGACCCCCGGTTCGACGCTCCGCTGCTCCCCGACAGGACAGCGACACCGCCGGAAATCTGCTCGTCGTCGTGGATTCCTCCGAGCCGCCCGCTGCAAGGTTCAATGCGCCTGACGATGCCGACCATGCGGTGAATGCAACAGCCAATAGCTCAAAGCAAATAAGACTGCAGCTATGATCATCGCTCCGCCGAAATAAGCGGCAGTGGTCCAAATCACTTCTCTGAGCCACCATTGCATCGACTGATCGAGGGCGCGCTCGTAGACCGGGTCCGTAGGCCACAGTGGGGGGCCATTCTGGACATTGGTGCCGGCGAGCGCGATGCTCACGACGCCGTTCATCAGGCACAACCTGCCCCAGGCGGTCCGCCCTGACGGCGAAAGGGCGGCGATCAGCACGGTCGCGATCGCCGCGACCGGAAAAATCAAAGGAACCAGGGGGTGGGCAACGGTTGCCACGCCTGCCGGTCCGAGCACTGTTGTCAGGCCGACCAGAGCGAGCGTGAGGCCGCCCATGACAAAGCCGGCAACCACGCGGCTAGGGGTCGAGGCGTCGGGGGTGGTCCTCATCGTTGTGGCTCTAGAACGAGTTGGTTTTCAACGATATCGACGTCGGGGACCAATCGGGCGATCCGACCGGCAGCCTCGCGCTGATGCCAATTGTTGACCGTCCCGGTGAGGATCACTTTGCTGTATTCGAAGCCGACGCCTATGTTGCGCGTCCCGATTTCGGCGCTGCGGTGCAGCGCCGCCTCAATTCGCTTAGCAATGTCGATCGGTACTTCCCTCGGCCTGACACGGATCTCGTTGATGACGCTGACAACGCCCGAAAGCTTGCGAACCTGAAGCTCCGCCTCCTCAACCTGAAACGGCATCTCGACAGAGCCGCGGAGCATCACCAGGCCGTGATCGACCCGCACGTAGATGCGATTGGGAGGCAGAGTCGGATCCCAGCTCAGGATCTTCACTACGCGCTCGGCGATCTCGTCATCGGCGCATTTTTTATCTGACGGAAGCCGCACTTCGATCTCCTGCGCGACCGCCTTGACCCCTCTTACCCACCGAGCCGCTCGCTCAGCAGCGAGTCTGCTTGAAGCTGCCGACGCGACCGGTCAATGTGATCACACCATCTTTCGCGGCGACTCCCATATACGCAGCGTTGACGCTGGGCTCGAACTCGAGCTCCACAAGCACGTCGGGCTGCAAGGTCTTGTCCGGAACCATCCACGTCCTCCACAGAGGATTAGCTGCTGACCGATGGAAGCGAGCTGTGATACCAGGCCCGTTGTCCGAGAC
>Ga0318576_10000228_pt1 | contig 13249 bp, 9 predicted proteins | sample GRESIP089b5f24_FD_203498 | JGI IMG/M metagenome (GOLD analysis project Ga0318576, IMG submission 203498) | Tropical soil microbial communities from Luquillo Experimental Forest, Puerto Rico - GRE.SIPMG.089b5f24 | ecosystem: Environmental > Terrestrial > Soil > Tropical forest > Bulk soil...
ACGAAGCCGAGGCGCTCGCGGGCCTGCGCCGCAATGTAGGCCGGGTCACCGAGCTTGCCCTTCTTCTGCTCGAGGTCGGCAATCTGACGGCGCAGCGCGGCCTCGCTCGCAGCCAACTGGTTCATCTCGGTGCGCTGCGCGAAGTAGGTGCGCACCGGCCCGGCGATGGTCAGCGTCAGGACACAGATGACCGCGGCCAGCACCGCAGCCCGTCGCGCGGTGAAACCCAGCCGCTGGTCGGATCGCTGCTCGACGGACTCGGCAACCTGGCGCTTGATGGGTTCGACGACACGCTCGCGCAGCGTCCGCGTCGGATTGCGGCTGACGTGCGTCGCCGTTTGCGCGGGCTTGGCGGAACCACGGCGCCGGACCGAATCGCCGGCCTTCCCCGGACGCGATGCCGCGGAACGCCGCTTCGGATCCGGCTTGGCGGTCAAGCTATTTCCACCCTATTTCTGCTCCAGCGCATACCGCGGAAACGCGAGATCCCCGGCGTAGCGGGCGGCGTCGCCGAGGACCTCCTCGATCCGCAACAGTTGATTGTATTTGGCCACGCGCTCGCTGCGGGCGGGCGCGCCGGTCTTGATCTGACCGCTGCCGACGGCCACCGCCAGGTCGGCGATGGTGGTGTCTTCGGTCTCGCCGCTGCGGTGGCTGAGCATCGTACGATAGCCGCTCTGGTGGGCAAGCGCGACGGCGTCGAGCGTCTCCGTGAGCGTGCCGATCTGATTCACCTTGACCAGCAACGCGTTTGCCACGCCCTTTTCGATGCCCTCTTCGAGCCGCTCGGGGTTGGTGACGAAGATGTCGTCGCCGACGATTTGCACCCGGTCACCGATCGCCGCGGTCAGGGCCGCCCAACCGTCCCAATCGTCCTCGGAGAGCGGGTCTTCGATGGACACCAGCGGGTAGGAGCCGAGCAGGCCGGCGTAGAACTCGGTCATCTGCTCAGCGGTGCGGGTGCTGCCCTCGAAGGTGTAGCCGGTGCCGTCGGCGTAGAACTCGGTGGCCGCCGCGTCGAGCGCCAACGCCACGTCGGCGCCGAGTTTGAAACCGGCCGATTCGATGGCCCGGCCGATCAGGTCCAGCGCCGCAGTGGTGCCGGCCACGTCGGGGGCGAAGCCGCCCTCGTCGCCCAGGCCGGTGCTCAGACCCGCTTTCCTCAGCACCGATTTGAGCGCGTGGTACACCTCGGCGCCCCAGCGCAACGCCTCGGCGAAGCTGGGCGCGCCGATCGGGGCCACCATGAACTCCTGGATGTCGACACCGGTGTCGGCGTGGGCACCGCCGTTGACGATGTTCATCATCGGCACCGGCAAAATATGCGCGTTGGGCCCGCCGAGATAGCGAAACAGCGGCAGCTCGGCAGAATCGGCGGCCGCTTTGGCGACGGCCAGCGAGACACCCAGGATCGCGTTGCCACCCAGCCGCGACTTGTCGGGGCTGCCGTCGAGGTCTACCAGCGCCTGGTCCACCAATCGCTGATCGTCGGCGCTGAGCCCGATCACGGCCGGACCGATCTCGTCGAGCACGGCCTGCACCGCCTTTTGCACGCCCTTGCCGCCGTAACGCTTACCGCCGTCACGCAACTCGACGGCCTCGTGCTCGCCGGTCGACGCGCCGGACGGCACGGCCGCACGGGCAAACGTCCCATCCATCAGGGCTATCTCGACCTCGACCGTCGGGTTACCGCGGGAATCGAGGATCTCGCGGGCTCCGACCTGCTCGATAATCGGCACTGGGTTCTCCTTGTGTCGTAGCTGCGGTACATCCTGCTACAGCGGGTGACCCGACGCGTAGGCGGTCGCCCAGTCTCGCACGGCCCGCGCGTAGATGCCGGAGTTGTTGTAGGCCCGCAGCGCAGTTATCCACCCTCGCGGTGTCCCGAGATCTTTTCCGCGCCAACACAGATACCCCGCCGCGGCCAGCGCCGCGTCGTCGATATTGTCCGGGCTGACCTTGCCGTCGTTGTGGGCGTCCACGCCGTACAACCGCCACGTCTCCGGAATGAACTGCATCGGTCCCATCGCGCGCACCACCCCGACGCCGCGGTCGGCACCGTCCTCGGCGCCGACGATGCGCATGGTGCCGCCGCTGCCGTCCAGGCGAACACCCCGAATGGGCGGACTCACATCGCCGTTCGGTGCCAGCGTCGCGCCCCGGTAGGTACCGTGATGGCTCTCGACCTGCCCGATGCCCGCCAGCGTGGTCCAGGCGATATGACACCGCGGGTTCTCGACCTCGGCGACCCGCGCGGCGTACGCGTAAGCCTCCAGCGCGATGACCGGAATTTCCAGTGCCGCCGACCGGTGCTCGGCCCATTCACGCAACTGATCCGCGGGCCGCCCGCTGAGGTGAGTGTCCACCGGCGGCACCCGATCGCCGGCCGGCGGCGGGACCCCTTCGGGGATGAACAGGCTGAGCTGCCAGGTGCAGCTTGAGGCCAGAAGCATCGCGGTCGCGCCGATCACGGCGGCCGCACGCAACCAACGTCTCGGCGACACCACGCTCCCTAACACTCCCCTGCACGAACTCCGGCCACGACCATCGTCCCACGCGTTTCGGGACTTCCCGGCTGATTTGGGCCCCGAGCGCCTCGACCCGGCGCAGGTTTCAGCTAATCATCGATTAGCTGCCAGCAACTATGGCTAGCGAAGTCAGGCGACATTAGCTGCCAACGAGTGCTGGTTGGGCAAACAACGCGACGATCGCTGACAAGCGACGGCCCCGAGCCCGAAGTAAACGCCCTCAGCGCCGGCCGCCACGCTTCTTCGGGCCGCCACGAGACGCTTTGGACACGGCGGCGGGCGCATCGTCGGCTTTATCGTCGGCGTCCTCGGCCTCGGCGGTGTCGTCCGCCTTATCGGCCACCTGTGCCGACTTCTCGTCGGTTGCTGATTCACGGGATGGCCAGTACTCACGCCACTCCTCTTCGGCGACATCGCCCAGCGGCGCGACATCCAGCTCCTCCGCAACGCTGTCCCCGCGGCGCGTGGCTGCGATCGCCCTCTCGACGATGCGGACGGTGTCCACGAACTCCAACACCGCTGTGCGCAGGGCACTTTCCACGTCGACGTCGGCCGACACTGAGACGGACCTGATCTCAGCGGGGATCAGGTCGGCCGGCAGCCCCGCCTTTTCGGCACGCTCAATCACCTTCTGCGCCAAGGCTAATGCCGGTTGACCGGTGTGGACGTCGTCCATCACCGAATCCCGCGGCTTTTCGGCGGCTTTGCGCTCTTCCCACTGCGCCAATTGCTCTTCGAGCGAAATCGATTGCCCGGCAAGAACTCCGGGTACGCGGTTGCCCAGCTTTCGCATCAGCGCGGCGGCGACATCGTCGATGGTGAAGGGGGACTGCGGCGCGTCCTCTGCGATGCGGGCGTGAAAGAGCACCTGCAGCAACACGTCGCCGAGTTCTTCGCGCAGCTGATCGGCGTTGCCGCTGCGCACCGCGTCCAACACCTCGTAGGTCTCCTCGAGCAGGAACCTGCGCAACGAGGCATGGGTTTGCTCGCTTTCCCACGGCCCGGCGGTGCGCAGCTTGTCCATCATCGCGACGGCGTCGACCAGTCGTTCGCCGCGCGGCCGGTCCGGCGCCGAGATCAGCCGGGCCCCGGCCGCCAATCGAGCGGTGACGGCGGGGTGCTCCGGATCGGATGACAGCAACACCGGCGCGTGGTCGCCGGAGTGCACCGGCCGCGCGGCGGACAGCGACCAGGGCACCGCGACGGGCATCTCCTCGGTGTACTGCACCTCACCGGCGAGGTGCTCGATGGCTTCGACGGGCACCAGCGATGGACGGCGGGGGTCGACCAAGACGACGATCATCGTGCTTGCCGCTCCTCCCTAGACATCGCTCGAGCCGATCGCTCGACTCCTCCTCGCGCCGATTCTCGGCGCGCATCGTCGTCGAGCGGCGCCGACGAACTCGTTATACCAACCTCTTGCTGTGGCTTTCCTTGCAGTGCTGTCACCAGGTTGGCCACCATCTGCACCAACTCGACGTCGCGCAGGCGTGGCGCGCCGACGCCGCCGGCGCGCGGAATGGGGACCTGGACCGTGGCCGTCGTGGCGCGATAGTGCGCCGCCGGATACATCCGCTTGAGCCGCACCTGGGCCGAATCCAACAGCGTCACCGGCGACAGCCGCACGGTCGCCGCCGATGGCGCCGATACCTCGGTGATGCCGGCGCCGCGGCACACCAGCCGCAATCGCGCCACCGCGACCAACCGCTGCGCCGGCTCGGGCAGCTCCCCGTAGCGGTCGGTGAGCTCTTCGACAACGGCTGCCACGGCCGCGTCGTCAGAAGCCGCGGCCAGCCGTCGGTAGCCCTCGAGTCGGAGCCGGTCGCTGGCGATGTATTCCGGAGGCAAGTGGGCGTCCACCGGCAAGTCGATCCGGACGTCCTTGTGCTCCTCGGGAGTGGTGACCGTCTTGCCGTCGGCGGCCGCCCGGTACGCCTCCACGGCCTCGCCCACCAGCCTCACATATAGGTCGAACCCCACCCCGGCCACGTGCCCGGACTGCTCGACACCCAACACATTGCCGGCGCCGCGGATCTCGAGGTCCTTCAGCGCGACCGCCATGCCCGCGCCCAGCTCGTTGTTCTGCGCGATGGTCGCCAGCCGGTCGTATGCCGTCTCGGTCAGCGGCACGTGGGGCGGATAGAGGAAGTAGGCGTAACCACGCTCGCGGCTGCGACCGACCCGGCCGCGCAGCTGGTGCAGCTGGGACAGCCCGAAGGTATCGGCGCGCTCGACGATGAGCGTGTTGGCGTTGGAGATGTCCAGACCGGTCTCCACGATCGTCGTGCACACCAGGATGTCGTGTTCGCGGTTCCAGAACCCCTGCACGGTGCGTTCCAGCAGATCCTCGGGCATCTGCCCGTGCGCGACGGCGACCCGCGCCTCGGGCACCAGCTCCCGGACCCGGGCCGCCGCCCGGTCGATCGAGCTGACCCGGTTGTGCACGTAGAAGGCCTGGCCGTCGCGCAGCAGCTCGCGGCGCAGCGCCGCAGCTACCTGCTTGTCGTCGTGCGGGCCGACGTAGGTCAGCACCGGGTAACGATCTTCGGGCGGCGTCAGGATCGTCGACATTTCGCGAATCCCGGCCAGGCTCATCTCTAGGGTGCGCGGGATCGGGGTGGCGCTCATAGTCAGCACGTCCACGTGGGTGCGCAGCGACTTGATGTGCTCCTTGTGCTCGACGCCGAACCGCTGCTCCTCGTCGACGACGACCAGGCCCAGGTCCTTCCAGCGCACCCCCGTCTGGAGCAGCCGGTGCGTGCCGATCACGATGTCGACCGTCCCGTCGGCCAGGCCATCGATGACGGTGCGGGACTCGGTGGTGTCGGTGAACCGGGACAGCCCCTTGACGGTCACCGGGAAGTCGGCCATCCGTTCGCCGAACGTCTGCAGGTGCTGGTCGGCCAACAGGGTGGTGGGCACCAGCACGGCGACCTGCTTGCCGTCTTGAACCGCCTTGAACGCCGCCCGCACCGCGATCTCGGTCTTGCCGTAGCCGACGTCGCCGCAGATCACCCGGTCCATCGGGACCGGCTTCTCCATGTCCGCCTTGACCTCGGTGATCGCGGTGAGCTGGTCGACGGTCTCGGTGAAAGCGAACGCGTCTTCCATCTCGTCCTGCCACGGGGTGTCCGGCACGAACGCATGTCCGGGGCTGGCCTGCCGTTTCGCGTACAGCGACACCAGCTCGCCGGCGATCTCGCGCACCGCGCGGCGCGCCTTGGTCTTGGTGTTGGCCCAGTCGCTGCCGCCGAGCCTGCTCAGCGCCGGCGCCTGCCCGCCCACGTACCGCGACAGCTGGTCCAGGGAATCCATTGGGACATACAGCTTGTCGGAACCTCCACCGCGCTTGCTCGACGCGTACTCCAGCACCAGGTACTCGCGGCGGGCGCCGCCGACGGTGCGCTCGGTCATCTCCACGAATCGCCCGATGCCGTGCTGGTCGTGCACCACCAGGTCGCCGGCGGTGAGCGCCAGCGGGTCCACGGTGTTGCGCCGCTTGGCCGCCAGCCGCTTGCCCTCGACGGCCGTCGCCCGGTTGCCGGTCAGATCGGTCTCGGTGATGACCACCAGGTTGGCGGTACCGCTCCCGATTATCAGACCGTCGTGCAGCGGGCCCTTGAGCACCCCGACAACTCCGGCCTTGGGCGCCGCACCCGGTTCCAGCATGGCGGCGGGGGTATCGGAGTCGGCGAGCCGCTCCACCACACGATGGGCGGTCCCGGTGCCGGGCGCGACGACGGCCGCGTAGCCGCCGGTCGTGACATGCGCGCGCAGCATGGCGAAGATGCCGTCGATGTCGTGCTGATGTCCGCGGGCCGACGGCGCGGCCCGGACGTCCAGGTCCACCGCCGACTCGTCGGAGAGCTGGCTCAGGGTCCACCACGGGTGTCCGGACCGGGCCGCCGCCGCCCGCACCTCGTCGAGTTCGGCGAAGCCCGACCCGCCCAGTTGTTCGACATCGACGGGTGCGTCGGTGCCCAGGGCGGCGACCGACCACGACGCCTCGAGGAATTCCCGACCGGTCTTGATCAGGTCGGCGGCCCGGCTGCGCACCTTCTCCGGGTCACACACCAACACCGGCGTGCCCGCGGCCAGCTGATCGGTCAGCAGCACGTGGTCGCCGGGACGCAGCACCGGCAGCAGCGCCTCCATGCCGTCGACCGGGATCCCCTCGGCCAGCTTTGCCAGCATGTCGGAGACGCTGCCGGTGACGACGCTCTCACCCGCGGGATGCCGGGCGGCCAACTGAGCGGCCCGTTCCCGCACGTCATCGGTGAGCAGCAATTCGCGGCAGGCGACCGCCACAAACGTGGCGATCTCGAGGTCCGGAATCGAGCGCTGATCGGCGACCGAGAACATCCGGATTTCGCTGACCTCGTCGCCCCAGAACTCGACGCGCACCGGGTGCTCGGCGGTCGGTGGGAAGACGTCGATAATCCCGCCGCGCACGGCGAACTCGCCGCGCCGGCCGACCATGTCAACGCGGGTGTATGCCAGTTCGACCAGCCCGGCGATCACGTCCTCGAACGGGGTCTCCCCGCCGACGGTCAGCGTCACCGGTTCCACCAGACCGAGCTGCGGCGTCATCGGCTGCAGCAGCGAGCGCACGGAAGTAACCACCAACCGCAGGGGCGGGCCCAGCCTCGTGTCGTCGGGATGGGCCAGCCGGCGCAGCACCAGCAAGCGGGTGCCGACGGTGTCGACGCCGGGCGAGAGCCGCTCGTGCGGCAGCGTTTCCCAGGACGGGAAGGCCGCCACCCCGTCGCCGAACACGCCGCGCAGTTCGGCGGTCAGGTCGTCGGCTTCGCGCCCGGTCGCGGTGACCACCAGCAAGGGGCCTGGCCTCGCCAGCGCGCTCGCGACGAACAGCCGGGCGCTGGCCGGCCCGACCAGGCTCAGTTCGGCGGGTCGAGCCGTCGCGCTCTCGATCAACTGCTGGAACGCGGGCGCGGTCAGCACCAATTCGACGAGCCCGGCGATCGGGGTTTCTGGGCGAGCAGGCCCCGGTGCGGTCATGATGAGGCCATTCTAGGGGGCCACCCAGGGGCATCGAACTTCGTCAAGATCGCGCCCGGCACCATCAAAGGTGCGTAAGGAAAGCGGTATCCGGCACTTTCCGGGCGCACTTTGAAGTCATGACATTGCTGGACATATTGCCGTCTCTTGGTCGCGCGGCTCCCCCGCGGTTCGATCCCGCAATCTGGCCGACTACCACGCACGCCGACGAGGAGGGCAGGCTTTGCGTCGGCGGTGTACCGCTGGCCGACATCGCCGACGAGTTCGGAACCCCGGCCTACGTGATCGACGAAACCGACTTTCGGCACCGCGCCCGCCGCTACCGCAAGGCGCTGCGCGGTATCCAGGTCGTCTACGCCGGAAAGTCGCTGCTTACCACCGCGGTGGCCCGCTGGGCGCGCGAAGAGGGGCTCGGTCTCGACGTCTGCTCCAGCGGTGAGCTGACCGTTGCTCTGGCGGGCGGGGTGGACCCGGCCCGCATCATCGTGCACGGAAACGCGAAATCGCCCGACGAGCTGCGCGACGCGGTGCGTGCGGGCTTCGGGCGCGTCGTGGTGGATTCGTGCGTCGAGATCGCCTACCTCGCGGGCGTGGCCCAACGCCGCCAGCCGGTGCTCATCCGGGTAATCCCGGACTTTGACAAATCCGGGCCATCCACCTGCGCCGTCACCACCGGCATCAGTGACCAGAAGTTCGGGTTCACGCTCGCCGGTGACCACGCCGCCGATGCGGCCAAGCGCGTGCTGGCGCACCCCATCCTTGATCTGGTCGGGCTGCACTGCCATATCGGCTCGCAGGTCACCGACCCCGCCCTCTACGGCGAAGCAGTCCGCCGGATGATCGCCGCGATGGCCGACATCCGAGCGCAGTCCGACGTCATCCTGACCGAGCTGAACATCGGCGGTGGGCACGCCATCCCCTACGTCCCCGGTGATCGGGAGCTCGACCTCGACGATCTGGCCCGCGTCATCGAGGATGCGCTGGACGAGGCCTGCGCCGCCGAGTATTTCCCGCGCCCAAAGGTCGTGGTGGAACCCGGCCGGGCGATCAGCGGCCGCGCCGGCATGACGCTGTATCGGGTGCACTCGGTGAAGACCCAATCGGGTGGCCGCACCTTCGTCGCGGTGGACGGCGGGATGAGCGACAACCCGCGGGTGTCGCTGTACGGCGCGCAATACACCGTCGCGTTGGCGAACCGGCATTCGTTGGGGGCCAAGCAGCTCGTAACCGTAGCCGGCCGGCACTGCGAAGCGGGCGATGAGATCGCCCGCGATATCGAGCTACCGGCGGACCTGCACCCCGGCGACCTGCTGGCCGTGGCCTGTACCGGCGCCTACCACCACAGCATGGCGTCGAACTACAACATGGTCGGCCGACCGTCTCTGGTGGCGGTCAAGGACGGCCGGGCCCGCGAACTGGTTCGCCGAGAAACGGTCGCCGACCTGCTCTCGCGCGACTGTGGGTAAGCCCGACTACTCGTCCTGCAGCCGGGGGTCGGCTTCCAAATGGGTCAGGCCGTTCCACATCAGGTTGACCAGGTGCGCGGCCACCACTTCTTTCTTCGGCTCCCGCGTGTCGAGCCACCACTGCGCAGTCATCGACACCGAGCCCACCAGCGCCTGGGCGTACAGCGGCGCCAGGTCAGGGTCCAGACCGCGGCGGGAGAAGTCACCGGCCAGGATGGAGCTGACCTGGCTGACGGCGTCGTTAAGCAGGCTGGAGTAGGTACCGGAGCTGATCGCGGCCGGCGAGTCGCGGATCATGATCCGGAAGCCGTCCGTGCGTTCCTCGACGTAGGTGAGCAATGCCAGCGCCACCCGCTCGATCCGCACCCGGGACCGGTTGTTGGTCAGCGACGAGGTGATGCCGTCGAGCAACGCCGACATCTCACGGTCGACGACGACGGCGTACAAGCCCTCCTTGCCGCCGAAATGCTCGTAGACGACCGGCTTGGACACGTTGGCGCGCAGGGCGATCTCCTCGATCGAGGCGCCCTCATAGCCGCGTTCGGCAAACAGCGAGCGGGCGATGCCGATGAGCTGCTGTCGGCGTTCGCTACCGGTCATGCGGGCGCGCGGCGCCCGCACCTCTTTATCCGGCTCCTTATCCAGAACGGCCACGTCAACCAGCGTATCGGTTTCGCGGGACCCAACCGGCCCGCACACCGTCTAGAGTCTCAAGTTGGCGCCCGGTCCCTATGGGCCCTATGGGTGAGCAATCCGTCGTGGTGTAATCGGCAGCACATCAGATTTTGGTTCTGAGAGTTCAGGTTCGAGTCCTGGCGACGGAGCGTGGCTCTTTGCCGCGAGCGCCCGTGAAATGACACGCTTGACGGGCGTGTCGGCGTACGCACCCTCGCGCGCAGAGAGTTAAGGAGAGTTGATGTCGTCTCGTGGTGACACCGCGGTCCTGGTTCTGGCGGCCGGGCCGGGCACCCGGATGCGGTCGGACACCCCGAAGGTCCTGCACAGGATCGCCGGCCGCAGCATGTTGTCGCATTCGCTGCACGCAATCGCCAAGGTGGCACCCCGGCATCTGGTCGTGGTGCTGGGCCACGACCACCAGCGCATCGCGCCGCTGGTCGCCGAACTGGCCGACACCCTCGGACGCACGATCGACGTGGCGCTGCAGGAGCGACCGCTGGGCACCGGCGATGCGGTCGGATGCGGCCTGTCCGCCCTGCCCGACGACTACGCCGGCATTGTCGTCGTCGCCTCGGGCGACACCCCACTGCTGGACTCCGACACGCTGGCCGACCTGATCGCGGCCCACGGCTCGACGTCGGCCGCGGTGACGGTGCTGACCACGACATTGAGCGACCCCGGCGGCTACGGGCGCATCCTGCGCACGCAGGACAACGAAGTCATGGCGATCGTCGAACACACCGACGCGACGTCCTCGCAACGCGAGATCCGCGAGGTCAACGCCGGCGTCTACGCGTTCGACATCGCAGCGTTGCGCTCCGCACTGAGCCGGCTGAGCTCCAACAACGCGCAACAGGAGCTCTATCTGACCGACGTCATCGCGATCCTTCGCGGGGACGGCGAGACCGTGCATGCCCGGCACGTCGACGACAGTGCGCTGGTGGCCGGCGTCAACAACCGCGTCCAACTGGCCGAACTGGGCGCCGAGCTCAACCGCCGGATCGTCGCCGCCCACCAGATGTCGGGCGTGACCATCATCGATCCCGTCACCACCTGGATCGACGTCGACGTGACGATCGGTCGCGACACCGTCATCCATCCCGGGACCCAGCTGCTCGGGCGCACCCGGGTCGGCAGTCACTGCGTCGTCGGCCCGGACACCACCCTGACCGACGTCGCCGTCGGCGACGGCGCGTCCGTGGTGCGCACCCATGGCACCTCTTCGTCGATCGGGGGCGGCGCCACGGTCGGCCCCTACACCTACCTGAGACCCGGCACCGAGCTGGGAGCCGACGGCAAGCTTGGCGCGTTCGTCGAGACCAAGAACTCCACCATCGGCGCCGGCACTAAGGTTCCGCACCTGACCTACGTCGGCGACGCCGACATCGGCGAGCACAGCAATATCGGTGCGTCCAGCGTGTTCGTCAACTACGACGGCGAATCCAAGTTCCGCACCACCATCGGCTCGCACGTACGCACCGGGTCGGACACCATGTTCGTGGCCCCGGTGACGGTCGGCGACGGAGCCTATACGGGCGCTGGCACGGTGGTGCGCGACGACGTCCCGCCAGGGGCGCTGGCGGTGTCCGCGGGGCCGCAACGCAACATCGAGGGCTGGGTGCAGCGCAAGCGCCCGGGCAGCGCGGCGGCGCGGGCGGCCGAAGAGGCCGCAAAGCAGGCCGAACAGACCTCCGAGCCGAATAGACCCGACTAGACCCGAATAGACACGGTGAGTTCGTTTTCTGGCAACCCGTCCAAATGCCGCTACGCTTCGCTACGTACGATGGGACCTTCCAATCCCTATCTCGACACCGATACGGCGAGGGCAGCACGGTGACCCACGACTGGACCGATAATCGCAAAAACCTGATGCTGTTTTCTGGCCGCGCGCACCCCGAGCTGGCCGAGCAGGTGGCCAAAGAACTCGACGTCCACGTCACCGCACAGACCGCGCGGGAGTTCGCCAACGGTGAGATCTTCGTGCGATTCCACGAATCGGTGCGCGGCTGCGACGCGTTCGTCCTGCAATCGTGCCCGGCGCCGGTGAATAACTGGTTGATGGAACAGCTGATCATGATCGACGCGCTCAAGCGGGGTAGCGCCAAGCGGATCACCGCCGTCATGCCGTTCTACCCCTACGCCCGCCAGGACAAGAAGCATCGCGGCCGCGAGCCGATCTCGGCGCGGCTGGTCGCCGACCTGCTCAAGACGGCCGGCGCCGACCGGATCGTGACCGTCGACCTGCACACCGATCAGATCCAGGGATTTTTCGACGGACCCGTCGACCACATGCGCGGCCAGAACCTGCTGATCGGCTACATCAAGGACAACTACCCGGACGGCAACATGGTGGTCGTCTCCCCCGACTCCGGCCGGGTGCGCATCGCCGAGAAGTGGGCCGACGCATTGGGTGGCGTTCCGCTGGCCTTCATTCACAAGACCCGTGACCCGCGCGTGCCCAACCAGGTGGTCTCCAACCGCGTCGTCGGCGAAGTCGGCGGGCGGACCTGCGTGCTGATCGACGACATGATCGACACCGGCGGCACCATTGCCGGCGCGGTGCAGCTGTTGCGCGAGGACGGTGCCAGCGACGTGGTCATCGCGGCGACCCACGGTGTGCTGTCCGACCCGGCCGCCGAGCGGCTGGCGGCCTGCGGCGCCCGGGAGGTGATCGTCACCAATACGCTCCCGATCGGCGAGGAGAAGCGTTTCCCCCAGCTCACGGTTTTGTCCATCGCGCCGCTGCTGGCCAGCACCATTCGCGCCGTCTTCGAAAATGGCTCAGTCACAGGGCTATTCGACGGGGATGCGTAGATGGGTTCGCGTAATACCGTCATCTACCACAATCCCAAATGCAGCACCTCCCGCAAAACGCTGGACTTGTTGCGGGACAACGGTATCGAGCCCGCCATCATCCAGTATTTGAAAACGCCGCCGACGCGGGCCGAACTCGTGAAGATGATCCGCGATGCCGGCATCGACGTGCGAACGGCGGTACGGAAGCGCGAACCGCTGTATGCCGAACTCAATCTCGCCGAGGCGACGGATGACGAGTTGCTCGACGCGATGGCCGAACACCCCATCCTGATCGAACGACCGTTCGTCGTCACACCGAAGGGCACCCGACTGGCCCGGCCGATCGACGCGGTCCGCGAGATTCTGTGAAGCTCTTGCCCACCGCTGCCGCGGTGGTCGCGCTGAGCGCGTCCCTGCTGTCTGTGGTCGCCTGTGAACCCAAAGCTCCTGACTACCAGTCGATCTTGTCGAAGAGTTCGACCACCACTACCACCACCCCCACGACGACCGGGAAGCCCGTCCCCCTGTCGAAGTACCTGGAAAGCATCGGGGTTAACGGGCAGCAGATGGCGCCGGGCGCCCTTACCGATCTGACCGTGTCGATACCCACGCCACCCGGCTGGTCGCCTTTTACCAGTCCGAATATCAAGCCGGAAACGGTGATGATCTCCAAGGGCGGCAAGTATCCGACGGCACGGCTGGTGGTGTTCAAGCTGCGCGGCGACTTCGACCCGGCCCAAGTCGTCAAGCACGGCAATGACG
>Ga0318576_10000232_pt1 | contig 13192 bp, 12 predicted proteins | sample GRESIP089b5f24_FD_203498 | JGI IMG/M metagenome (GOLD analysis project Ga0318576, IMG submission 203498) | Tropical soil microbial communities from Luquillo Experimental Forest, Puerto Rico - GRE.SIPMG.089b5f24 | ecosystem: Environmental > Terrestrial > Soil > Tropical forest > Bulk soil...
ATCACATGATGGTGGAGCTCTACAGCTTCGACGATGTGGGCCAAGGCTACGATCTCGGGCTCGGCGACCCCGAGCGCATCGGCGTCACGCTCGGCCGCCATTCCGGCGATTACGTCACCTCGTTCTATACCTGGAACCCGTCGGGCTTTTTGGTCGAGTACGGCTGGGGCGGCCAGCTCATCGACGACAACACCTGGAAGCCGTTCGAGCGCAAATTCGGTCCGAGCCTGTGGGGTCACGAGCGGCGCTGGATGTCGGCGGAAAAGAAGGAGGAATCGCGCCAGCTCTGCATCGAGGCCGCCGAGAACGGCCAGCGCCAGCCGGTCCAGGTGATCGCGGGCAATTACAATCTCATGCCCGGCGTGTGCCCCTGGTGGGACAGCATGAAACAGGGCCGCAAGGCGGGATGATCGTCTTTCTTCGCTCGGCCTCGTGTCGCGGGGGTTGAGGCAGCGCCGCCACTCAGTCGGCACATCATCTCAAATCGACGGTTGCGCGCGTCGGTTCAAACCTCTTGCGCACGACCGCCTGCGCACCGGGACGCTACCCAAGGAACGATTGCATGACCGGGGTTGATCTGCGGCGTGTGGACGTTGCGCGCGCTGCGGGCGCAAGCGACGTGTCGCGTGCCGCGGGCCGCGTGCGTCTCGACAGCATCGATCTCTTGCGCGGGTTGGTCATGGTGCTGATGGCGCTCGACCACACCCGCGATTTCTTTGCCGCGGGCGGCCCCAATCCGCGCGACATCGCCGATCCCGCGCTGTTCCTGACGCGCTGGGTGACGCACTTTTGCGCGCCGACCTTCATCTTCCTCGCCGGCGTTTCGGCCTTCCTTTACGGCGAACGCGGACGCAGCGTCGGCCAAGTCAGCTTATTCCTGCTGACGCGCGGGCTCTGGTTGATCCTGATCGAATTCACTGTTATGCGCTTCTGCTGGACCTTCAGCTTGCACGTCAACGTTTTCGTCATGCAGGTGATCTGGGTCACCGGCGCGTCGATGGTGGTGCTGGCGGGCCTCGTGCACCTGCCGCGTGGGGTGATCGCCGCGATCGGGCTTGCCATGATCGCGGGACACAACCTGCTCGACGGCATCGATGCCGAGGATCTCGGCAGCGCCGCCGGGCTGTGGACGCTGCTGCATGAGCCCGGGCTGATCGAGATCGCCCCGCAGATCAAGCTGTTTGTGCTTTACAACCTCGTGCCTTGGTCGGGGGTGATGGCGGCGGGCTACGCCTTGGGTCCGGTGTTCAGGCTCGATCCGGCGTCGCGGCGGTCCTTCCTCATTCGCACCGGCGCCACCGTCACCGCCGGCTTCGTCGTGCTGCGCGCCACCAATCTTTACGGCGACCCGGCCGCGTGGAGCACACAAGCGAGCGTTCTTGCTACGGTGCTGTCGTTCAACGATTGCGAAAAGTATCCGCCGTCGCTGCTCTATCTGATGATGACGCTCGGACCCGCGCTGATCCTGCTCGCGCTGTTCGAGCGCGCGCATGGCGCGCTCGCCGGCGTCATCACCACGTTCGGGCGCGTGCCGTTCTTCTTCTACGTGGTGCACGTCGCGTTCATCCATGCGCTGGCCGTGGGCTTCGCCTACATCACCGTGGGCGACATCGGCTGGACGTTTGGCTCCTCTCTGTCGCAAAAGCCCGCGAGCTACGGGCTCAACCTCCTCGGCGTCTACGCGGTCTGGCTCTGCGTCGTGGCGGCGCTTTATCCGCCCTGCCGCGCCTTTGCGGTGCTCAAGCAACGGCGGCGCGAATGGTGGTGGAGCTATCTCTGAGATGATGGATTCGCGCTGCTCACCACCGTCTTCACGGCGATGGGCCAGTCCGTGTGCGCCACCGGGCCGCCGGCATGATGAGGACCAGGATCAGGAGGGCCACCCCCCAACTTCAAGCGAGTGTCGGGGCTCATTTCGACACTCCTTTGCTTTTCTATGGCAGCGTGGCCATGAGCCGCTCCAGAACTGGATCTTATCGCCGCTGCTGTGGGTTCATCGAAGGGTCGTCTCAGGACAACGTGCTTTCGCGGACGAGGGGGTGGTGCCAACATCGAAACGCGCCACCTTGCCAGTAAACCGCACTGAAGGGAGTCGTTAGAACTGTTTGGCCTGCTTTCGCGAGTTCGTTCGCCAGTTCGGGCAGCTCGGCAGCGATCAGGATCGTGTTCTCGTCGAGCACCAAGCCGTTGCACGCCAGCTTGCGCTCGGCGTCTTCGAGCGACACCTTGATCAGCTGCCAGCCCTTGAGGAATGGCGGAAGCGCATCAAGAAAGGCCTCCTCGCACACCATCGCTAGACCGGGCCGCGGCGTGCAGAGCACACAGTCCAGGTGCAGGAACTTCCTACTGAGCCTGACCTCGTGGATCTTGTAGTCTTCGCCGAGGCAGTCTTGCAGCCAGCGAATCCCCGCCTTGTTGCTCGCAATTCCGCTGTTGCCGACGTAGATATCGCGACCAAGAACAAACACATCGCCTCCTTCGAGAAACGGGCCTGGGCCGTAGCCGCTCTCCTCGCTCTCATGTTGCGGGATGGGCTCGGGGGCCGAAACCACGCGCGCGTTGCTCTCTGAAATCCGCTCTCCAATCGTGCGGCGAATTGCAAACCGCTCCTTACGCCGAAACGGAGCATAGAGTGGCATCTCGATGACGGTGCTACCGACGACCAGGATGGGATCGCGCGGATAAAACTGGATGGAATCTGATTCGAAATTCTCCAGAAATTTTTCCTCATCAGGCTGCATTGGCTTGACCTGATGAACGGTGATGCCTCGATCCTCGAGAATCTTGATCGCCGCATCGACTTGCCGGACCTGCTCGTGGTGAAGGCCGGGTTCGAATTCCGCTATTGTCTGGCCACTGAAATTCCTGATCCAATTCTCCTGCATTTCGACCGCTTCTTGCGTGTAGTAGCTCTTGAACCAGAACGGCACGCGACGCCCCACTCTGAAATGGGGGTAACCCACAACGGCTTCTTTGAGCGCGCCCCATTCGTGATTCACGACGACGGGCTTGAAGGAGTCTTCCATACCGCGATCTCGCGATTTGTGTGATTTCGAGAGTACGATATCAACGTTCGCGATGGCGCATAAACGATCAGGGGCTCGGCGAGCGTTGTGCCGCCTGCTGCGCACACCCGCCAGCGGCCACGGTGCGGCAGGCTGCCCTCTGCCCGATTTCTAATGCTTAAGTTGAAGGGCGCTTGCAGCGCATCGGCAATTTGGATATCTGCCCGACGATGTACGACGATGAGGAATTTAAGTGCCCGAAGTGTCAAGCACACTATAAGGTGGTGCGCATGAGTTCTGGCGCACAAGTCATAAATCACTTGATTCATTGTAAGATCTGCAAACAGCCCCTTGTCCCCGCACACGATGGGAAAATCCTCAAATACTTCCTCGTGAGGCGGCCAGGTGCCGGATCTAGGTCCTAAATCTTGCGATGCTGTGCTCAATCCCATGAATTTCACACGCGTGGCCGTGCACGATCCAAGTCATGGCGCTGCATTAGGCAACGTGCCCTAACTTGCGGCGCAGTGCCTCGATGGAGAGCAAAGAATAGCAAGTACGTTTGCTTCGGCTCCATTGAATTGCAACAAAGGCAAATTTTCGCGCAGCTAACTGAATTGCGTCAAAATGTGATGACTGTCACACCCATCTGCAGCGTTGTCATCTAACGCTCTTGTCGGCGGCCTCCGAGACCGGCATCTTACGGAGGCCACGTGGTCCTCGGGGTTGTTGTGGCCAACCGCTCCGGGGACCACACGCATTTGGCGGCATTCGTCTGAGGCGCTTAATCGCCTCCTGCGCGCCAGTTTTCGGCTTTGTCTCGATCCGGTTCCCTCAAACGTAATCTAGCGTCCGGATCGAGCCTCAACTTAGCATTGGTCAAGACCTGTCGCGCTTCCGGGTCGCATCTTACTGTGCGTCAAAAAACACTTCGCTATTCTGGGCGAGCCGTGCAAGGAGGCGATAGGCCGTGCAAGCTGAGCGCAAGGTGGGATCGGCTTGAGCGCGAACTCTACAAAATCGGTGACGCGATTTTTGCAACGTCAAGTGGGACGCCATGTTGGCGCGTGTGACCCCACCCAGGCTCCCAGTTACGACTAGAACCGTTCAATGGAACACGAAAGTATGGTCGGCAAATTCCACGGCAGGCAGTTCCTTTGCGTTCATCATGAGTTGGAGTGGTTCAATCCTGTGACTCATCGACGGGGCCACCCGTCCATGCGTGGTCGAGGTCGCCCATACTCCGAAGCCGGTCGCGACCAGGGCGGCCGCGGCAACGGCAAACGAACTGATCTTGCGCATCTGGGGTCTCCACGTTTACCGGAATTAGCTGATTGTTGCATCGCAGCATACATTATTGCAATGCACAATTAGTCTATTACACCTTTGCCGAAAGCTTCGGCGAGGAGGTTCACCCGTTCATTGGGAATGTTGCCGCGAACAGGCTAAGCCAATGGCAAAGCACAGGAAAACGGTGATAAGGCTGTCACCTATTTGCGCACCAGTTCGGCCGAGCCGCTAAGTGCAAGAAGGCGACATTTTGCGAAGCCTCATTATTGACGATGGCGCAGGAACGCGAACGCTGCCGCAAACTGATTGTGTCCATCCGTCTCAAGCACCTCGCCATGGCTCACGATTATGCGGTCGAAATTCCAGCTCAAAATCTTCTCGACCGAACCTCGCGCTGCCTGCCGATCTCGAATTGCTCTGAGCCGAACGAACCGATGCGGGCCGAGGTGCCCGACATCCCATAGCCAATAAAATAGAGGCGATCGCTTCGCAGCTTCCTTTGGGATGTTGAAGGCAAGATCGGTCAGAATCAATGTACGTGTGGCTGGATGAAAAAATACCACCTCATTTAGCGCAGGTGCACCACGGAAGAGGTGCTGTTTGATTTGTCCTCGCCACTCGGTCTGCGGTTCGTCGCCCAACTCGCCATTGAAATGGAGGTCCGGCCGCTTTTTGGATAAACTCGGTGCAGCGTACACGATGGCCCGCGGGTACGAGGTGATGTACTCCGCGAGAAATAGATGATGCAACTTGTTCGGCGCTACTACTGATCGGACCTCGCCAAGTGCGTCTAGAGAACTACGGAGAACTCCGTCGAGTTTGACCGGGGAGTGGAGGAACAGTCTACCGTCCGCCAAGCGGATGCATGTCATCCGCGTGCCGATGTCCACGCCGACATATGGCAACTTGAACGGCCGATCAATGACCCACAGATTCGAGGCTAGATTTCGCGGCGCCCGCTCCATGTGAAAAAATATAACCATCCAGGCGCTACTCCGCCGGTCACATGCTGGACTTCCGCTTTGTGCCAATCGCGTCCTAACGCGCCGCAGCAAAAGAGCACCCGCTATTCGATCGCCTCGTCGGCGATGGCGAGCGCGGGCGAGACCGAGAAGTGGGCCAAGGTGGTCAAGTTCTCGGGCGCGAAACCGGACTGATTACTCGCCCCCTTCGGACATTCCACAGGAAGGGCCCACGGCGTCGCTTGGGCCAGGTCCGCTTCGCCCTCACAGCGGACATCGCGGGTTCGCTCGACATGTCCGTTCAGTGCCAATAGGCGCCATCAGCTGAATAATGGAAGGAGAACGACAACAGCTGGCTAACCTCCCAACAGTCGTCGCTCGCGCTGGAACACCTCAACAAGATAGTCGGTCACTGCCTTCACTCGGGGAACGCTTTTTAGATCACGGCGGACCAAAAGCCACACATCGCGCTCCGGTAAACGTCCTCCCAGCGTCACCTCCACGAGGTCCGGCTCATGAGTCGCCACGATGTATCTTGGAAGAAGCGCAATACCATAATCGGCGCGAGCCGCTGCAGCCTGCGTTGTCTGGCTGTTGGTGCGAAATGAAAATCGCTGGTTGCCGAACTGGCCGGCCAGCCACTTCGCCTCGGCGATGAAGTCGCTCTCTTCGGCAAAACCGATGAAGGCCGGCGCTTGCCCGGCCTTGAGCTTGTCGCGATAGCTGGACGATGCGTAAAGGCCGAAGGTGATCGTTGCTACGCGTCGGGCAACAAGCTCACTGTCCTTGGGCGTCCCGTATCGCAGCGCGACATCTGCTTCCCGTTTCGCAAGACTCACGACCCGAGACCCGCCGATCACCTCTAGGTCGATCGCCGGATAGCGTTCATGAAAAGCTCGCAGACGGTCGATGAGAAAGCGCTCGGCCAGCACGCGGCCGGCGGCGAGGCGGACTACGCCGCTCAATTCCGTGCCAGCATCGAGACGGCGCAGAACAGAAAGCGCCGCCTCGTCCATGGCGGTCGCCTCTTTGAGCACGGCCTTGCCTTCTGCAGTCAGCACGTAGCCCCTGGCGCGCCGGTCGAACAAGGCGCGGCCGATCAGCGTTTCCAGGCTTGCGATACGGCGCGCCACGGTTGCGTGATTGACGCGCAACGCGCGCGCGGTCGCGGAAAGCGTGCCGTGGCGGGCTAGCGCGACGAAATAACGGACGTCTTCCCAGTCCAGCCTGGCTGTGCGTTTTTTATCAGGCATGGCGAAGAAATATAGGATTACCGCCCAGGCTGCCAACGCCTAGGTATTGATCCAAACGTACGATCGGATGCCCTGCCGGACCATCTCCGGAGGGCGAAATGAGAGCCCCACAGGAGGAAATCGTGCGAGATCATGCTGATGTGGACAAGGCGAAAGTGAGCCCCGCGCGTATCTTCAAATCCCCCATGGATGTCGTCGAAACGAACGACATAGGGCCGGCAGAGAAGCTGGCCATTCTGCAGGCGTGGGAGGCCGATGAACGAGCGCTTCTGCGCGCCGAAGACGAAGGCATGGGTGGAGGAGAGCACGCGCATCTGCACAAGGTGCAAGCTGCCCTCAACCATCTCAGGTAAGCGGCCGGCGCGACGGCGCAGGGACCCATGTGGTGATCCACGTGGTGATCTGGAGTGCTGGGCGACTCCTTCCGTCTTAGTCAGGCGACAAAACCTCATTTAAGGAGCGCCAGCATGTCGGATCTCATCGTGTATGGGTTTCCGCGCAGCACCTTCGTCAACATTGTGCGGCTCGTCCTCACGCACAAGGAGGTGCCATACACGTTCCATGATCTGGAGCCTGAGATGGGTAAGCCAAGCCATCTTGCGCTTCATCCCTTCAACCGCGTGCCAATCCTGCGGCATGGTGATTTCACGGTTTATGAGACGAGCGCCATCGTCAGCTACCTGGAGGAAAGCTTTCCAAAACCAGCGCTGCAGCCGAAGAGCGTCCGCGATCGAGCGCGCATGAACCAATGGATCAGTGCGGTAAACTCCTATTATTACCCCTACATGATTTATCACGTCTCGCACGAGCGGAACGTGTTTCCCGAGCTTGGAATTCCGTCCGACGAGGGTGTTGTGGCGCATGCCCTGCCGAAGATCGAGGTGGGGTTGAAAGTCGTGGAGCGCGAACTGGCGCACGGCAAAGACTACTTTCTCGGTTCCGAACTCACCCTCGCGGACTTCTACCTGCTGCCAAGCACCTATTCGTTTAGCTTCGCGCCGGAAGCCAAAGCCATGTATCCCAAGTACCCGGGCTTCTCCCGCTGGCGGGAGAAGATGGAAGGGTTACCCACAGTCAAGAAGCTGCGTGCCGCGCTGCCGCCGCGCGCGCCGATTCAGCACGCCAGAGAATGGGCTGTATCGCACCGACCGAAATATTAAGCACGAGGCAGGAGGCGGACATCGCGAGGTTGCCTGGCAATCGACGCCGCTGCCGGCTTGAGCGCAGCAAAGGCCGTGCATGGGTCGCAGCTTTTCATTTGATCATCTCGTCGGCGCAGCCGCTCGCGGCGCACGCAGCGAGGCGCGGCGGGGAAGTTCTATTCGTTTACTCTGATTCCGGCGTCCTTGATCAACTTGGCCCATTGGCGGATTTCGGATTTGATCATCGCTGCGAATTCCGACGGCGTGTTGGCGATGGTCTCCATGCCAAGGTCTTGCAGATGCTTGCGCGCATCATTTCGTACGAGAACACGTGCCGTCTCGCTGTAAAGCTTGTCGATGATCGGCTGCGGAGTTCCGGATGGCGCCATCAGACCGAACCATACCGTCGTGTCAAAGCCGGTGAACCCAGCTTCCGCGAGTGTCGGCACGTCGGGTAGCGCTGCTGGACGCGCCGGCGCCATCGCCATGAGCGCGCGCAGCTTGCCCTCACGCACCAGCGGCAACACCACCGGCATGTTGGGAAGCGTCATGGTGACGCGGCCCGCAAGCAGGTCGGGCAGCAATGACGGAATGCCACGATAGGGCACCGGTTGAATGTTCACACCAGCCACCGATTTGAACAGCTCGGCGGAAAGGTGCGACGGTGTGCCGACGCCGGCATGCCCATAGGTGAGCTTGCCGGGCTGCGCGCGTGCGAGTGCGACAAGTTCGTGCACGTTCTTGGCCGCCACGTCGCTATGGACCACAAGCACGCTCGGCGTGAAGACCACGAGCGAGATCGGGGCCAGGTCCTTGACCGGATCGTACGGCAGCTTTTCGTACAGGCTCGGATTGATGGTAATGGCGGAACTGGCCATCACCAGCGTGTAACCGTCGGGCGTGGCCTTTGCGGCACGCTCGACCGCAACATTGCCGCCGGCGCCGGTCGCATTCTCGACCAAGACGGGTTTGCCCCAGGCCACGGCAAACTTGTCTGCAAGCAGCCGCGCCGCGATGTCAGGGGGACCGCCTGGCGGAAAACCGACGAGAATTCGAACGGCTTTGTCAGGGTAGGCGGACTGGGCAAACCCGTCGTGCGATCCGAGCAACGCCGTCAGCGCAGCAAAGAAGGCGCATACGAGCTTCATTTCCGCTTCTTCTCGCTCCGCCATCCCGGCGCTGGAGAATCGAGTCTGCCGCCAGCGCAAACGAACCTTTGACAAGCACACAATGCAGCAAAATGTCGACGGACGTATTTTTCCTTTTACCGCGGTGCTGGAATTGATCGAGCCGAAGCGTTGACAGTAGAAACTTTTTACCCCTCGCCCGCCGATTTGCGCAGCGCGGCGGCGGAATGCGCCAGATCCTCGACGTTGATGCGCGCCAGCGCGGCGGCGAAGGCGTGCTCGGCTTGCCCGAGCGCCGGCATCACCACCTTGCTGAGCAGCGCGGAACCGGCGAGCGGCATTCCGTTGATGTCGTCGGCCGTGCCGGCGGCGCGCAAAATATCGTCCGCCGTGATGCGGCGCTGCTCGCGCGCCAGCTCATAGCCGCCGCGCGGTCCGCGCGTGCCCTTGAGGATGCCGTGGCGCACCAGCGCCTGCAGCACCGGCTCGAGATGCCGCGGCGGCAAGCGGTGGCGCGTCGCCAGCGATTTGGCCGCGACCGGACGGGAGCGCGCGTTGAGCGCGATGTCGATGACGGCGGCGATGGCCAAAGCGCCTTTGCGCGGCAGAAGCGGCATGAGATTTCCCCAAGATTGGAGAAACGGCCGCCAAAACTAGTCGGTCCGTCCTTCCCTTCCCGTGCCCGTAGAACCAAAACCCCGAACTCCGCGTGTTGTTTCATCAAGACTTGTGACTTCGCGGATCGCGGCTTGCAGGGTTGTTACCAGCACCAGTTGTGCTATGCGCGCGCCGCGCTCCACCGGAAAGGGGTCATGGCCGAAATTCGCAAGGATTACATGAGCTTCGCCGCGGTAATCGGGGTCGAGCGTGCCCGGGGAATTGAGCACGGTGACGCCGTGGTGCAATGCGAGCCCGGAGCGCGGCCTGATCTGGCCCTCAACCCCTGCGGGCAGCGCGAACGCAAGCCCGGTCGGGATTGCGGCGCGGCCGCCCGGCGCGATGACGACGGGGGCGCCGGCAGGCACCGCGGCGACGAGGTCGAGCCCGGCCGCGTGCGCGCTCTGATAGGCCGGGAGCGGCAGGTCGGCGGCGTGCGGGAGCCGCATGATCCGAACTTCGACCTTGCTCACCGCTTGGCTCCGGCGAGCGTCTCGGCGATGCGCGCGACGAGCGCGCGCGCCACCTCCTCTTTCGATTGCGGCGGCCACGACTCCACCCCTTGCGCGGTCACGAGGTGTACGGTGTTGCGGTCGCCGCCCATGGCGCCGCCCTCGGCCGAGACGTCGTTGGCGAGGATCCAATCGCAGCCCTTGCGCGCGAGCTTGGCCTTGGCGTGCGCGATGATGTGCTCGGTCTCGGCCGCAAAGCCGATGACCAGGCGCGGCCGCTTGCGCGCCTCATGGGCGACGGTCGCGAGAATGTCGGGATTCTCCGTGAGCGCGAGCTTTGGTGATCCGCCCGCGCCCTTCTTGATCTTGTTCGCCTGCGGCTTGGCGATGCGCCAATCGGCGACCGCCGCCGCAAACACCGCGACGTCCGCGGGCAGCGCTTTGGTCACAGCGGCCAGCATGTCTTGCGCGGTTTTGACCTTGACGACGCGCACGCCCGGCGGATCGGGCACGTTGACCGGCCCGGAGACGAGCGTCACCTCGGCGCCCGCGGCGGCGGCGGCGGCAGCGATGGCATGGCCCTGCTTGCCCGAGGAGCGATTGGCGATGTAGCGCACGGGATCGATCGGCTCATGGGTCGGGCCGGAGGTGACGATCACGCGCTTGCCCGCGAGCGCCCCCTCCCCGGCATGGCCGATGAGCGACAGCGCGGCCGCCGCGATCTCGAGCGGCTCGGCCATGCGCCCGAGGCCGGCTTCGCCCGCCTCCGCCATCTCGCCCGCGTTCGGCCCGACCAGCGCGACGCCGTCGTCGATGAGGCGCGCGAGATTGCGCCGCGTCGCCTTGTGCTCCCACATGTGCGGGTTCATCGCCGGCGCCAGCAGCACCGTGCGGTCGGTGGCGATGAGCACGGCGCTGGCGAGGTCGTCGGCGTGTCCGCCCGCGAGCTTGGCCATAAGGTCGGCGGTCGCGGGCGCGACCACGACGAGATCGGTCTCGCGCGCCAACCGGATGTGACCGACGTCGAACTCGCTGCCCGGATCGAACAAGTCCGTGAACACGCGCTCGCCCGAGAGCGCGCCGGCCGACAGCGGCGTGATGAATTCCTGCGCCGCCTTGGTGAGAATGCAGCGCACGGCGAGGCCGCGCTCTTTGAGCCGGCGGATGAGATCGAGCGCCTTATAGGCGGCAATGCCGCCGCCGATGATGAGAAGAACGCGTTTGGTGTCGGCGGCGCGATCGCGCTGTTCCGCGCGCGCCGGCGCATCCGCGACGACGCGGCCGCGCGGCGCGGCGTGGTGGCGTGCGCCATCGCGGGCGTCAAGCTTGCCCTCCTCGAGGCTCGCGGCGTGGCGCAGAATGGTGCGCGCCTCGTCCTCCATCGAGCGGCCGTTGCGCGCCGCGCGCAGCCGCAGGCGCCGCTTCAAATCGTCGTCGAGCTGGCGGATGGTGATGCTGGCCATGGGCGGATGCTCGGTGGTGCTAAAGCCTAGCGTATGATTGCAATGCAATCAATGCAATCACGACGGCGCCGTCACCAGCAGATAGATGAGCCACCCCAGCAGCAGCGCGATCGCCCACAACGCCGCCGCTGTCCAGCGGTTGCGCCGCGCCTGCGCGCGGCCGATATCGGCGACCGTCTGCGGCGCCAGAATGAGGCCGTCGCGGGTGATGGCGTCGAGCTGCTCCGCCAGCACCGCGCCGCGCGCGAGCAGTTCCGGCGCGCCGCCGAGGAAGCGGCCGACCTCGATCGCGCCTTCCGCGGCGTCCTCGATCCTGCCCACGGGGCCGAGATTGCGCTCGATCCAGTCGCGCACCACCGGCTCGGCCACCGTCCACATGTCGAGCTTGGGATCGAGCGAGCGGGCGACGCCCTCGACCACCACCATGGTCTTCTGCAGCAGCAGCAGTTCCGGCCGGGTGCGCATGTCGAACAGGCCGGTGACCTCGAACAGCAGCGCGAACAGCTTCGCCATCGAGATCTCTTCCGCGGTGCGGTTGTGGATCGGCTCGCCGATGGCGCGGATCGCCTGCGCGAAGCTTTCGACCGAATGCTGCCGCGGCACGTAGCCGGCCTCGAAATGCACCTCGGCGGTGCGGTGATAGTTGCGGGTGATGAAGCCGAGCAGGATCTCCGCAAGAAAGCGCCGCTCCTTCGCCCCGAGGCGGCCCATGATGCCGAAGTCGACGGCGACCAGTTCGCCAGCGTCGTCGACGAAGAGATTGCCGGGATGCATGTCGGCGTGGAAGAAGCCGTCGCGCAGCGCCTGGCGCAGAAAGGTTTGAATCACCGCGCGGGCGAGGCGCTTGAGATCGAAGCCCTTGGCCTCGAGCCGGGCGCGGTCGGAGAGCGGCGTCGCCTCGATCCATTCGAGCGTGAGCACGTCGCGCGCGGTGCGGTCCCAGTCGACCGCGGGCACGCGGAAATCGGGATCGTTCTTGGTGTTCTCCGCCATCTCCGAGAGCGCGGCCGCTTCGAAGCGCAGATCCATCTCGATCGCGACCGTGCGGCGCAGCGTTTCCACCACCTCGACGAGGCGCAGCCGGCGCGCTTCCGCCGACATCTTCTCGGCGTTGCGCGCCGCGAACACGAAGGCGTCGAGATCGACCTTGAAGCGCCGCTCGACGCCCGGCCGCAGCACCTTCACCGCCACCGCGCGGCGGCCGTCACCGGTCGCCACCGCGGCGCGATGCACCTGCGCGATCGAGGCCGCCGCCACCGGCGCCCCGAACGACGCGAACAGCCCGGCGAGCGGCTTGCCCAGCGCCACTTCGACGGCGCGTTCGGCCTCGGCCTGCGCGAACGGCGCCATCTTGTCCTGCAGCGTCTCGAGGTCGCGCGCCAAGCCCACGCCGACCACGTCGGGCCGCGTGGCCAGGAATTGGCCGAGCTTCACGTAGCTGGGGCCGAGCCGGGTGAGCGCGGCCGCCGTTGGGTTCGCCGCCACGCGGCTCGCCGGCCGCTCGATCAGCCGCGCGAGCCGCACGGCGGCGCGCGCCGTCGGCGGCAACAGCGTGGTATCGATGCCGGCCAATACGCCCTCGCGCGCGAACACGAAACCGGCGTGGGCGAGACGGACGAGGTGGGCCGGACCCGCGATCACAATCGCCAGCCCGAGTGCAGCGCGACGATGCCTCCGCTCATGCGTTGAAACGACACGCGGGCAAAGCCGGCCGCCCGCATCATGTCGGCAAACGCGTCGGGTCGCGGGAAGCGGCGGATCGACTCGACGAGATAGCGGTAGGCCTCGGCGTCGTCGGTGACGGCGCGGCCGAGCGCGGGAATGAGGTTGAAGGAATAGAG
>Ga0318576_10000274_pt1 | contig 12349 bp, 16 predicted proteins | sample GRESIP089b5f24_FD_203498 | JGI IMG/M metagenome (GOLD analysis project Ga0318576, IMG submission 203498) | Tropical soil microbial communities from Luquillo Experimental Forest, Puerto Rico - GRE.SIPMG.089b5f24 | ecosystem: Environmental > Terrestrial > Soil > Tropical forest > Bulk soil...
CGCCGCCACCCAAGGCGCCGGCGACCGCCCTCATGCCCGCAGACATGGCGCCGGCCGGCCCGAACCAGTCGGTGCCCGCTGAGATGGCCGGGGCGCCCATCATGAATGGAGCCGAGAAATGACCGTGACCCGAGACACCTGGACGACGGCCTACGTCAACGACCTGCCCGACAGCGCCTTCCTGCTGATCGGGCCGGGTGGGCGCAAGGACGCCGACGGCAAGACGATCCCGCGCAGCCTGCGCTACTTCCCGGTCAAGAACGCGGCCGGTGACGTCGACGAACCCCACGTGGCCAACGCCCTGGCGCGCATCCCCCAGGCGTCGACGCTCTCGGCCGCCCAGCGGGCGGCCGCCATGGACAAGGCCAAGGCGCTGGCGAAGACCACGACGGTCAGCGGGTCCAAGGGTGAGTACACCGGCAAGGCCGGCAGTGGGCGCAGCGGCGACCCGCCCGGCGCGATCCTGGCCCGTACCTTCGAGGTCGAACTGGAGATCCGTGACACCGGTGACGGCCGCACGTTGGTCGGTCGGGCCGTCCCTTACGGCGAGACCATCAACCTCAAGGACGGGACCCGTGAGCAGTTCGCGCCGGGCGCCTTCGCCACCCAGGTCAGCGCCGGGCCCGACCAGTGGCAGCGCGTCAAGCTCTTCGACAGCCACCAGGCGCGCAGCAACGGCCAGCAGCCCATCGGCAAGACCTCCAGCCTGGCCGAGACCATGATGGGCCTGATGGGCATGTGGCCGCTCTACAACACGACCCGCGCCTCAGACGCCCTCGAGTTGGTCCGCAGTGGTGAGGTCACCGGCCTGTCCATCGGGTTCTCCCCGGCCAAGGGCGGCACCCAGACGGGCCCCAACGGCGAGGCCGTGCGCACCGCCGCCCACCTCGATCACGTGGTGCTCACCCACGAGCCCGCCTACCAGGGTGCCCAGGTGACCGCGGTGCGCGACCGCTCCGGGCTCGAGCAGTGGCGCCGCCACCAGGCCCGCCAGCACCAAATGCTGGACCAGCTCGGTCGCCCGCTCTAGCATCGACCCTGACTGACGGCTGAACCGTCCAGGGCTGCCCCCGCGGATTCGAACCGCGGCCCCGGCGAGAGGCGAACCGGCTGCGGGCGAAATGTTCCGCGCCGCGCGCCCACGGCGCCCGACCTTCTCGGAGGTCCCAAATGCCGAACCGCCTGCTCGACCGTATGGCCGGTGACTACCGGACGCTGTCCGACAGCTACGACGAGATCCTGAACCGCTGCGACACCGAGGGCCGCGACCCCACCGAGGACGAGGCCGGGCTGCTCGAGGGCCTCCGCACCGAGATGGGCCCGCTCGGTGAGCGCCTCGTGGAGCTGCGCGAGACCGACGAGCGGCGCTTCGCCGCCGTGCGCGCCATGACCGACGCCCCGCCCGTCGAGACCCGCAACCTGCCCATGGTCCGCGTGGGCGACGAGCCCGAGGTCTACCGGCGCGACGCCGGCGGCGAGGGCCCGCGCTTCTTCAGGGACCTGCTGCACGCCCAGCTCGACGGCGACCCCGACGCCGGGGACCGCCTGCGCCGGCACTCGCTGATGAACCGGGCTGCGGGCACCACCACCACCGGTACCGGTGTCATTCCGCCGACCTGGCTCTTCGAGGAGTTCGCCATCATCGCCCACGGCGCCCGGCCCTGGGCCGACACGCTGCGCCGCGTCGGCATCACCGACGCCAACCCGGTCAACATCGGGGTCCAGGTCGTCCCCGGCGCCGCGGTGACCGCTCAGGCGTCCGAGAACACCATCCCCAACGACGGCTCGTTCAACGTCAACCTGTTGACCACCAGCCCCAAGACCTACACCGGCAAGGTCGACGTGTCGCGCCAATTGCTCGACGGCTCCAACCCCGCCGTCGACGGCATCGTCTACGCCGACTGCATGGGGTCCTACAACGAGCAGATCGAGACCGCCGTGGTGAACGCCATCAACGGGGCCAGCGGCTTCGCCGCGGTGATCACCTACCCGGGCACCGCCCCGGTCTACGCCAACCTGCCCGACTGCTTCATCGACGCCGCCGCCAGCATAAGGAAGCACCGTAAGGCGGCACCGAAAGTGGTCTTCTGCTCCGAGGGCGCCTGGGCCTACATCGCCAAGGAGAAGGACTCCCAGGGCCGCCCGCTGATCGTGACCGGCTATCACGGCCCGGTCAACGCCTACGGCCTCGGCGAGGCCATCACCTACGGCCAGATCGCCGGCGAGGTGACCGGCCTGTCCGTCGTGGCGAGCTGGGCGGCCACCGACAACCTGCTCTACGTGGCCAAGGCCGACGACATGCTGCTGCTCGAGTCGTCCACCTTCAACTTCCGCTACGAGGAGGTGCTGGGGCCCGAGTCCATCCGCCTCGGGGTCTGGGGCTACGCCGCCCCGGTGGTGGCCCGTTACCCCGCCGCCCTGGCCCAGATCAACGCCGGCACCACCATCCCCACCCCGGCCGCCGAGCGCGAGCTGGCCCCCATCGAGATCGAGGGCGCCGGACGCGTGGAGGCCGACCTCGGTGGCGCCGAAGCCGAAGAGCAAGCCGAAGCCGAAGAGCCCGGGTCGGGCCCGGGCACGCCGCGTCGGAGGCGCTGAGCGATGGCGCTGTCGGACCTGTTGGACCTGCTCCCCGACAACACGTCGGGCGAAATCAGCCCGGCCGACATGCGCACCATCGTCACCGCCCTCTATGGCGACGCCAACCCGCCGTATGCCAACGTGGTCAACCAGGGACCGGCCACGTTGGCGGTGGCGGCGGCCTGGACGGCGGTGCCCGGCACCGCCCCCTACGCCTTCACCCTCGAGTCCGACGCCGACGTTCAGTTCGTGCTCTCGCTCAACGTCGATTCGATGTCCAACAACAACCAGATCCAGGTCGGTCTCGACCTCTCGGGCGCCACCATCGTCGCGGTGGGGTCCAAACCCGAGCAGGTGCTCCTGATCGGGGGCAAGCAACAGGTCCAGGCCCGCCTCGAGGTCACCTTCGTGGCCGCCCTGGCGGCGGGGACGACCAACATCGCCATGAAGTACACGGCCCAGGTGGCCGGCGGCCTGCTCTCGGCCATGGCGGTCCAGGCGGTGACGGTGTCGGGATCGTGAGCATGCCGAGCGCCTTCGACCCGGGCTATTCGCCCGGCTTCGGCGCCCCGTACACCGCGCCGGTCACCACGGGCTGGCCGACGGTGTCCGACGTTCAAAACCTGCTGCGCGTCGAAGCCGGGGTGACCGGCGACGACACCCTGGTCGGCCAGGAGCTCAACGCCGCCATCGGCTGGGTGACGGCGCGCTGCATGCCCGAGTACGTGACCGAGGGCACCGACCGCTTCTTGCCCGACCAGCTCTTCGCCGTGGCCATGCACGAGGCGGCGCGCCTGTACCGCCGGCGTGACAGCGTGGACGGCACCATCGGCTGGGGCGACATGGGCGTGGTACGAGTCGGGCCCAAGGACCCCGACATCGAGACCCTGATCGCACCGTTCCTCAACATCGTGTTCGCGTGAAATGGAACCGCGCCACCGTGGCGGCGGCGTTCGCCGCCACGCTCGAACCCGCGGTCGGCGTCAAGGTCCACCAGTGGATGCCCGAAATTCTGAACCCGTACTGCCTGGTCGTGAACCGGCCGGTCAGCGTCAACTACGGCGCGGTCGCGTTCGGCGCCGACGAAGGCGAAGTGCCGGTCGTCGTCGTCGGCGGCGTCGAGACCGAACCGGCGATTGACGCCCTGAAGATGACGGCCCGCGACGCCGTCGAGGCCGACCCCACCCTGGGCGGCGCCGTGACGAAAGCCTGGCCGATCCTCGAGCGCAACTGGTTGAACCGCGTCGGCGCCGGCGGCCTGCAGCTGCTGACGGTCGACCTGGTCTTTACGGTCGTGACCTGATGCCCGCCCCCACCGTCGCCGTCGTCGGCATGTCGGCCCTACGGCGTGACGTCACGCGCATGACCGCCCAGGGCGGCGCCCTGAACGCCGCACTCGTGAAGGCCGGCCTGGCGGCCGTGGCGCCGGTCGCCGACGCCGCCCGCGCCAGTCTGCCCCAGGTCAGCGGCCGCCTGGCCGCCGACGTGCGCACCAGCGCCACGAAAACGGGCGGCGCGGTTCGCATGGGCCGCGCGTCGCTGCGTTATGCCGGCTGGGTCGAATTCGGCGGTCACCGCAAGGCGCCGCACCCCTCGACCCGCCAGTTCGAGCCGCGCGGCCGCTACCTCTTCCCGGCCGCGCTGACCCTGGCCACGGCGGTCGCCAACCGTTACGACCAGGCCGTCACCCAGGCGCTCAATTCTTTCCAATGGACGAACGAAACCACGGACGCCGCCGGCGTTCACGATTAGGAAGGTAGGCCATGCCAACAGCTACAAAAGAACGAAACGGCGAGCCTGAAATTCACACATTCGGCACGCCCGAAACGATGGCCGCCGGCGACGCCACGCCGCCGACCGCGCAGCCGCTGGTGCTCAACGACGCCTACTACGAGCTGACCGGGGTGAACCTGCGCTGTCTGGTCAAGCACCTGGAATTGGTGCCCGAGAACAAGCTGCAGACGGCGACCACGCTGTGCTCCGAGGTCGACTACGTCGGCGTTACGAAATGGCACCAGCGCGTGACCTTTTACCAGTCCTTCGACCCGGGCGCGACCTACGCCACGCTGAACGCGGCCTATCAGGCCTGGGTCACCAGCGCCCAGCCGGCGCAGTTCAAGGCGCGCCCCCATTCGTCCCAGGTCGCCAGCGCGACGAACCCGGTTATTTCGGGCCTGGTCATCCCGATGCCCTTCGAGCTGCTGATCGGCGACGCCGGGGTGCTCTCCGAGGTCGTCATCGACTGGAACATGACGGCACCGCCCACCGTCGACCTGGGGTCGGTCGCCGCCACCGGCGCCACCGCCGGCGTCCCCGGCTATTTCACGCCGCTCGGCTGCGTCACGCCGGCGAACCTGGCCGCGCTGACCGCCGGCGTCACGGCCTCGCCGGCGGCGAACTGGACGGCCGGCCAGTACGTCATCACGGCCGACCATATCGGCGCCAACTGGAACGGCACGGCCTGGGTCGCCGGCGTTCACCCCTAAACCGTCCAGAATCGCCCAGGAGGTCACGAAACGAAAGGGCTGGCACCAATGGACCAGGAACCGAACACGCAAAACGCCGCGCCGGTCGTCGACCTCGACGAACCGCTGCCGACGCTGGTCACCGTGACCCAGGAATTCAGCGCTCGACTGCCGACCCAGCGCGTCATCGACACCATGGCGCGCGCCGAACCCGGCGTGAATTTCGCCGACCTGGCGCAGAGTCAGCCGTTCCGAATCGTGGCGTTTCGTGCGCTGCTGCGCGATTTCCCCGGCCGCGACCCCACGTCGCTGTGGATGCACTCCTACGACGTCGAATGTCAGGTCGTCGAGGCAAACCCTACGAACGGGAGGTCGCCGACGCCCGCGCCCGGTTCTGCCATTACTGGAACCTGAAACCCTGGGAAATGGACGAACTGACCGATTCGGATTTCGCCGCCATGCTGCGGCTGATGACGGCCGAAGCGCGCGAAATCGAGCGCGTCAAGGCGGCGACCGCCCGCGCCGCTAGAAGGTAGGGACCATGGCCGGCCCATCGGTCATGGTGCGCGTTCTCGGCGACGTCAGCGGTCTCGGCCAGGCGTTCACCGGCGGCGCCACGAAGGCGGAAGGGGCGGCGACGAAGATTCACGCCGCCTTCTCGACCGTGCTGGGCCAACTGAACCAGACCGGCGTGCTGGGACCGTTCGGCCAAATGCTCGAACAGGCGAACAGCTCACTCGAACAGCTGAGCGGCCACGGAAAAGAGGCGTCGACCGTGCTGCTGGGCATGGGCGGCACCGCGCTGACCGCCGGCCTGGCGCTGCAGCAGGCCGGCAGTAAGGACCAGGCGGCGCACCAGCAGCTGCAGGCGGCCGTCACCGCCACCGGGAAGAGTTATTCGACCTACGCCGGCCAGGTCGAGGAGGCCATAAAGCACCAGGCGAAGTTCGGCAACGACGCCGTCGAGACGCAGAACGCGCTGCAGAAGCTGACCCAGGCGACGCACAACCCGGCCGAAGCGCTCAAGCTCTTGAGCACGGCGACCGACCTGGCCGCGGCGAAACACGAAAGCCTGACCGAGGCGGCGACCCAGTTGGGCAAGGTCTACAACGGCAACGCGAAATTGCTGAAGGAATACGGCATCGTCGTCGACAAGCACACGCATCTCACGGCGCAGGGCCAGACGGCCACCGAGGCCCTGGCCAAGGTGCTGGCCGGCCAGGCCTCCGCGTCGGCCAATACCTTCAGCGGCCACGTCAAGGCGATACGGACCGAAATGGAGAACGGCGTCGCCACGATGGGCCAGCGCTACGGCCCGGACCTGACCAAAGTAGGCGCCGCGCTGTCTGGCGTCGGCGCCATTATGAAGGTCGTCCAGGGCGCGACGCAGCTGTTCAAAACGACCCAGGAGGCATCGACGGCGGCGACGGAGGCGGCGACCGTCGCCGAAGATGGGCTGAACGCGTCGCTGCTGGCGAACCCGCTGGTTCTGATCGTCGCCGCCATCGTCGCCGTTATCGCCATCATCGTTATTTTGGTCATGCGGGTAAAGGTCGTGCGCGACGCGTTCAAGGACCTTTGGGCGTTCAGCGTGTCGGCGTTCAAGGACATTTGGAACGCCATAAAGACGGCGTTCGATTTCGTCGTCGACCACGCCAAGGACGTCGTGGCCGCCCTGCTGCTGCTGCTGGGACCGCCCGGCTGGATCATCGCGGCGTTCGTGCTGTTCCACAAACAGATCATCGACTTCTTCACCAAGCTGCCGGGCGAGATCGTGTCCGCCATCGGCGACGTCGGCAAACTGCTGACCCAGATCGGCGAGGACATCTTGAACGGCCTGTGGGCCGGCATCCAGTGGGTCTGGAACAACGTCGTCCTGGGCTGGTACCTGGGCCTGGGCAAGCTGATCGTCAGCACCATCGGCGACCTGACCAAGGTGCTCGAGCAGGCGGGCAAGGACCTCTTGGGCGGCCTGTGGGCCGGCATCCAGTGGGTCTGGAACAACGAGATCGCCGGGTGGATCGCGATAGGCGACTGGATCTCGGGCGCCGTGGGCGACCTGGGCAGCGCCCTGGTGTCGGCCGGCAAGGCCCTCATCGGTGGCCTGTGGAACGGGATGAAGACGGCGTGGAACGACGTCACCGGCTGGATCGGCGGTCTCGCCGCCCAGATCTCGAACCTGACCGGCGGCATGTTCAACGGCATCACCAACGCGTTTATCGGCGCGCTGAACCTGCTGATCGACGCCTGGGACGGGTTGCATTTCAAACTGCCCGATATCAATTTCGGCCCGATTCACATATCAGGGCCGGATATCGGCGTGCCGAACATTCCCCATATCCCCAAGGTCGACACCGGCGGCTACGTCGCGCGGACCGGCCTGGCGGTCATCCACCAGGGCGAGAACGTCATACCCGCCGGCCGGGCCGGGCCGATGGTCAACATCGAGAACATGCACGTCGCCAAGGACCTCGACGCCGATGCCTTCGCCAAACGCCTGGCCTGGCAGCTGAGGCTGGCCGTATGACCATCGCCCCCGCCACCGTGCCGCCCGGCACCTACCCGCCCGCTGTACGGTCAGCCTGGCTGGACCTCTACGGCGACGGCACCGTGACCGTGCCGCTCGAGGACTACGGCCGCGGCTACTTCTGCTCGAACCTCGACCTCGGCGCGCCGGCCGTCCGCGCCGTGGTCTACAACCGGCCCGACGCCCACGGCGAGGTCGACCTGACCCAGTACTTCGGCGGCCGGGTCGTCACGATCAACCTGTCGGCCTATGCGGGCGCCGGGGCGCAGATCGACGCCATACCCTCGCTGTTCGGCAAATTCTCGGTGCCGAGCGCCCGGCCGGTGCTGCACTTCATCCTGAACCGCCCCGGGGTGGCCGAGCGCACGCTGGCGCTGCGGCCCTCGGCCTTCTCCTGGCCCATCACCGCGCCCGACCGGCGTGACGTCCAGCTGCAATTCGAGGCGGCCGACCCGGTCATCCGCGATGTCGCCGTGAAACAGGCCACGGCCTGGTCCGGCTCGACGGTCGGGGCGGGGCGCACCTACAACCTGACCTTCAACCGGGTCTACCCCGCCGGCGGCGGCGCCCAGGTGAACGCCACCGTGCAGACCAACGGCGACGTGGCGCTGTCCCCGCTGGTGCGCATCTACGGGCCCATCACCACCCCCCAGGTCGGCTTCTCGCTCCAGGTGGCCGGCACCCAGTACGCGCTCTACTTCGTCAGCGGCTTTCGCATCGACGTGGGCCACCGCGTCGATGTCGACTGCGCTGGGCGCAGCGCCTTCTACGACGGCGACCCCACCCAGTCGGTGCTCTCGAGCATCGACTGGCGCTACTTCAACCAGGCCGGCTACGTGCCGAGCTGGCCGCTGATCCCGCCCGCCCCCGAGTCGGCCGTCCTCACCCTCAGCGGCACCTCGACCAGCTCATCCACCCAGGCCGTGGCCATATGGCAGGACGGGTACCTCACGTGACCGACCTCGCCGAAGCCCCCACGCCGGCGGCCGCACCGGGCACCTACCCGGTGCCGGCGGGGCGCGGGCGGTGGCGCCTGACCCTGCACAACCGCGTCTACGGCGACGCCACGCCGGCCACGACCCAGATCGCCGAGCTCTCAGAAGCCACCAACCGCAAACTGGTGCGCGCCTGGGACACCCCGGCCGTCTTCACCTTCGACCTCGACGGGTGGCGCCCCTCGGCGCGCTATGTGGCCGAGCTGTGCACCGAGGTCGTGGCCTGGCGCTGGGACGACACCACCGGCGCCGACGTGGCCTACTTCCGCGGTCCGATCACGGCCAGTTCCGACACCGTCGACGAGCAGTCCCACGTCGTCAGCTTCACCTGCACCGACTACCTGGCCCTGTGCCAGCGCCGGATCTGGGCCCAGGCGACCCCGTTCACCTACACCCAGGACCAGGACTGGGTCGCCAACACCCTGATCGGGCTGTGCATCAATGCCACCAACAGCGCCAACACCTCGTTCGGGGCGTCGTCGTACCTGCCGCTGAACGTCGCGACGGTCAATCCTGACGGCAGCGCGCGCACCTTCGGGTCCAGCGGCCAGTCGCGCACGATGACCTGGCAGGGCAACGCCGAATTCCTGACGATGTTCGACAACCTGGCCAAGCTGGCCAACGGTTTCGACTACGACGTTGTGCCGTTCGGCTTTTCGGGCCAGCGTGACAACGTCCGCTTGTTCTTCCCCGCCCAGGGGGTCACCCGCAGCGCCCCGGCCCTGTACTACCCGGGCAACGTGACGGCGTTGCAACGCCAGGTCACCTCGGCCGATTACTCGAACTACTGGCGCACGCTGGGCAACAACCAGAACGCCACCCAGAACGCGCCCCAGATCTTCGGCGAGGCCAACACCCCCGACGCCATGGGCGCCCAGGCCGGGGCGGTCGGCCTGTGGATGACCGGCGACTCGGCGCCCGACCAGGCTCCCACGGGGGCGCTGCTGACCCAGATCGCACAGGGCCAGCTCAACATCTACTCGGTGCTGATGCCGACCTACACCCTCACGCTCGCCCCGGGCTTCTACTACCAGGGTGCGTTCAACATGGGCGACACGTTGCCGCTGATCGTGCAATCCGGCCGGCTCAACGTCAACACCACCCTGCGGGTGATGGGCATGGAGTTCGAGACCACCGACGACGGCACCGAGCGCTTGACCCTCACGGTCGGTCGCTCGCCCACCAGCCTGGCCAAGATCCTGGGCAATTACCAGGCCGACATCCGGGCCCTCTCGAGGAGATGACGCCATGACCCGACTTGCGCCCTTGTGGCAACAGGGCGGCTCCTACGCCGCCAGCGTCGACCGCATACTGCCCGCCACGCTCTGGCCGTCGGGCGGGGTCAGCGGCGGGGCGGTGAGCGCGGTGGCCAACACCATGACGGTCAGTGTCGCCCCGGGCACCGTCGCCGTGGTGCTCCAGGCCGGCCAGGGGGTGGCCCTGTGTCGCTGGGACGCGGCCGAAATCGTCACCATCGCCGCGGCGCCGCCGGCCGGCCAGAGCCGCATCGACCTGATCGTGGTCCAGGTGCGCGACAACGCGCTGGACGCCGGCGGCAACAACGACTTCGTCATGGCGGTGGTGACCGGCACCGCGGCCACCACCGGCTCCCAGGTGCCGCCGGCGGTGCCCACCAACGCCTACGCGCTGGCCCAGGTCCTGGTCGGGCCGTCCATCGCCAACCTGAACACGGCCACGATCACCGACCTGCGCACCGGGCCGCTGGCGGCGGGCAACCGCCGCGTCAAGGCTTACGCCACGGCCAACCAGTCCGTACCGGCAGCCACCCAGACGACCGTCACCTACGCGGCGACCGAATACAACACGGCCGGGGCCGACATGAACGTGGGCACCGGGGTCTTCACCTGCTCGGTGCCGGGCCGCTACCGGGTCTCGGCGAGCGTGGTGACGAACATCACGCTCAGCGCGACACCCTTTACGCAACTGCTCACCTTCGTGAAGAACGGTGCGGTCTACCTGCGGGGCATGCAGCTCGTCTCGGCGACCGGATCGACCAGCTATAACAGCGGCCTCAACGGTTACGCCGAGATGGACCTGGCGGCGGGCGACACTGTCCTGACGGCGATCCAGGGCAACCAGGCCTTCAGTACCCTCGGCGGAGCGCCCTACGTGCAAATGACCGTGAGCCTCATCGGCCCGACCTGAGAGGAGTAGAGAATGACGACCCAACCCGAACCCCAGGTGATCCCCGAGCCCGCCCCCGAGCCCGACACCGAGCCGGTCCACGAGGGCGCCGAAGAGAAAGAACCCGATGGCGCTCCGGCGTGAGTGGATCGGCTCACCGAACTACTCGAGCCGGGGTGCGGCCGTAAGGCTGGTGGTGCTGCACACCGCCCAGGGCGCGCGCACGTATCAGGAGCTCGGGAACTTCTTCGCCAACCCGAGCTCGGGGGTGTCGTCCCATGTCGGCATCGACGACACGAGCGGCGTGGTGGGCGAGTACGTGCGCCGGGATCAGAAGGCCTGGACGGCGGCTTCGGCCAACCCGTACTCGGTCCAGGCCGAAATGTGCGCCTGGGCCGAGTGGTCCTACGCCCAGTGGCAGGCCCACCCCCAGATGCTGGCCAATACCGCCGAGTGGATCGCAGAGGAGTGCGCCGCCTTGTCCATCCCGCTGGTGCGCCTCAATGCCAGCGAGGCCCAGGGCGGCGCAGCCGGGGTGTGCCAGCACGCCGACCTGGGCGCCGCCGGCGGCGGGCACTGGGACTGCGGGGGCGGCTTCCCCATGGACGACGTGCTCGAGATGGCGGCGGGCGGCCGTCCCAACGTTGGCCCGGCGCAGAAAGGAAAGACCATGATCGCAAGCACCGACACCGGCCGGGGGTACTGGACGACGACGGGCGACGGCGCCGTCTACGCCTTCGGAGACGCGCAGTTCCGGGGCAGCAGCTTCGACATCGACCCCAACCAGCCCGGCGCCCAGCGCGTCGAGATCTCGGGCGAGGTGGTGGGCATCGCGGGCTGCGGGCGCAGCGGCTACTGGCTCATCTCGTCCGACGGCGGCATCTTCGCCTTCGGCGACGCCCAGTACTACGGGCGACCGGACCGGGTCTGAGACGAAACCGAGCCCCGACGCCGTCGCCGCCCTGCTGGCGGTCGCCCTGACCCTCGCCGTCGTCGCCATCGGCGTCGCCCTGGTGGCGAACGTGCTCGAGCGCCAGAACCCCGTCGCCACCCTGGGGGAGAACACGACCCAGGTCCTCACGGCCACCGTCGGCGGCGTCATCGGCATCCTGGGGTCGTATCTGGGTCGCCACCACAACGACCGCGACTAGGTCACAGCGGTAGGGCAGACTGGGACCCCCAGGCCGGCGTCGCCCAATCCCTCTTTCACGTGTTCGGGCACTTGTTTGGGGCGGCGCCGGCCACCCCAACCTTTTCCACAGGCGCCGATAACCACCCTTACGTAAAGCTGCTCTCGTCCAGCTGGTTCAAGAACCGTCCGAGCTCGGCATGCAACCGTCGGAGCATGTCGTAATAGGCAGCACGCTCGCGCTGGTTCAGTTGCTCGGGGCGGATCAGCTCGAGCGTGTCGATCAGGTACTGGGTGGCACGCATCAACGTCAGCCTCACTCTGCTGGACCGGAGCTCAGTGCCTCGAGTGCCACCCGAAGGAGTTCGGTTAGTTCGACCTTTGACGCTTTGAAGGCTTGCTTGTTGTCTTTGTCCGGCTTCTCAAAGCCCTGTCTTTCGAGACGACGCATCTCATCGCGAAACCTGACGCCGGTCATGTGACGCCGCCCTGTAGCACCGATTTCGGC
>Ga0318576_10000275_pt1 | contig 12345 bp, 7 predicted proteins | sample GRESIP089b5f24_FD_203498 | JGI IMG/M metagenome (GOLD analysis project Ga0318576, IMG submission 203498) | Tropical soil microbial communities from Luquillo Experimental Forest, Puerto Rico - GRE.SIPMG.089b5f24 | ecosystem: Environmental > Terrestrial > Soil > Tropical forest > Bulk soil...
CATTTGCGGCATGCCGATGTGGGGGACGCTGATTGCTTTAACCCGCCGCGGCGAACCGATTTACGGCATGATGCACCAGCCGTTCACGCGCGAGCATTTTTCCGGCGACGGACGCGGCGCTCGCTACCGCGGACCGGCCGGCGATCGAAACTTAACCGTGCGCGCCTGCGCTTCAGTCCAGGACGCTGTGATGTGTACGACCAGTCCACTATTGATGAAGTCCGGTGACCGTCAATGCTTTCAACGGGTCGAGCACGTGGTGCGCCTATCGCGCTATGGCGGTGATTGCTATGCCTACTGCGTGCTTGCGGCCGGTCACATTGATCTCGTCATCGAAACCGAGCTCAAACCGCACGATGTGCTGCCGCTAATCCCGATTATCGAAGGCGCCGGCGGGATCATCACGACCTGGGAAAATGACCGCCCGCATCAGGGCGGACGAATCGTGGCGGCCGGCGACAAACGCGTCCACGCGCAAACGCTCGAACTATTGAATGGTTGACGCCACGGCTTCAATGCCGCGTGGCGTGGTTCGCAATCTCAATAGAGCGGCGTGCCTGGAATGAACGCGTCAAACGCCGCCCAAAATTGCGAACGGAAACGATCTTGTTCCATTAGCAATTCGTGCTGCGCGCCGACGATGACCAGATGCGAGCCGGCGCGCAACATGCCGGCAAAATCTTCAATCGCGGCGTTCGAGACCACCTGATCATTGCCGCCGGCTACGATCAGCAGCGGTTGGCGAATCCGCGCTGGATAACGTGGTTCGCGCAACGCGCGCATCGAGCGGAATGCGGCATCGCACCAAGCGACAGTCGGCGCTCCGAGCGCGAGCGCGGGCTCTGCCTCGATAGTCGCGGCGTTGCGGGCGTAGCGCACCGGATCGGACGTGAGAATGTTACCGAGAAAGGGGCGCGATTCGACGATGGTGGTGTCGGTCCTGGGAACGTACATCCCACCCAATCCGGCAAGGCGTAGCGCGCGGACGATGATCCAACCGGTCCCCATGGAATAATCTACGCCGCCGAGCGCGATCAGCGGCGCGATCAGCACCATGCGGTCGAACCATTGCCGGCCGCGATGCGCGGCGCGGAGGAGAACGTTGGCGCCAGTGGAATGACCGATGGCGAAGAGCGGCGGCGGACAATCCGGCAAGACGATTTCACGCATGAAGGTTTCGAGGTCGAGATCATATTCGGTGAAACTCCGCACATAGCCTTTGCGGCGATCGGACAGCGCACGGTCGGAGAGCCCCTGCCCGCGCCAGTCGAGCGCCGCGACCGCGAACCCGCGTGCGCGTAAATCGCGGACCGTCTCGAAATATTTTTCAATCCATTCCGAGCGACCTTGGAAGATGCACACGGTGCCGCGGCGGCCGGCCGGAGGCAGCCAGCGGGCGAAACGCAGAGTCACACCGTCAGGCGTCTTGAGCGCGCCGGCGATAAAATTGTCGGGAACCGGGTTTGCGGGAATGGAGATAAGCTTCATGAAATTTCGGGCGAGCAGTGACCTTCGCTTATAGCAGCCTGCAAAGCCGCTCAATGTGGGGCGTTACAAATAGCTCAGAGGCGGCCCAGAAGGCTCGCCACATGATTTTCCGTATTTATGAATTGCTCTATTTTGTCGTTAAAACAATAGGTTATGTGCTCTTGCGAGCTCGGAAAGGGAACCCCATATGAAGCTCGCGCAGGCCATCCAAGCTGCGCATTCAAAGGCTCGGCCCAGTGGGCGGGCCATCCGCATGTCGCTTCAGAAGGAGGATATGCCATGCGAGCTTTCGACTTAGCACCCCTTTATCGTTCCACTGTCGGTTTCGACCGTCTGTTCTCGATGCTCGATCACGGCCTCGAGGGCGCGGCTCCTGGTTATCCGCCCTACAATATTGAGCGGACCGGCGAAAACGCCTACCGCGTGTCGGTGGCGGTCGCCGGATTCAATGAGCCGGAGCTTTCAGTCGTGGCGAAAGAAGACACGCTGACGATCCGCGGCGAAAAGAGCACCAAGGAGGAAGAGAGGCGCGGTGAAGTGCTCTATCAGGGCATTGCGGCGCGCACCTTCGAGCGCGTGTTCCAGCTCGCCGATTTTGTCCAGGTTAAGGGCGCGAGCCTCGAGAACGGTCTCTTGCACGTTGACTTGGTGCGCGAGATCCCCGAGGCGAAAAAGCCGCGCACTATCCCGATCAATGGCAAGGCCAACGGCTCGACCGTGATCGAGACCCAGAAAGCCGCCTAACGGTCTTTCCTGAAAATCAGACAGGCGCCCCGGTTTTCGGGGCGCCTTTTTTGATTCACGGCAAGGCTTCAGTCACTGCCGTCAGTCGTTGATCGGGGGAGTGATCGAAGGCTTACTCGGCGAGCTCGATGGCTGCGAAGTTGGCGGAAGTGGTGCGCCGATCGCAACATCCGGTCTGGCCATCGGCTTTCGTTCACCCGCGCCTGGCGCTTCGAGACTTGCCGGCCGGGGCCGCGGCAGCGGTACGAGACCGATCCCGGTAAAATGCGACTGCTCGCTCGGTGGTGATTTGGATGCGCCGACATAAGGCGGCCGGCCGTACGTGGGCTCGTTATCATCGAGATCGTTGGGTGGCGGGTGAGGCGGCGCAGCGAGGCGCCCATAAACCAGCGGTGGGTAAGGCCCCGGAGCGTAAGGACCATAAAGCCCAGGACCGGAAACGATGCGATTAGCGTCACGAATGGCGCCAGATCGTGCGTCCACCACCACGCGCATGGCGACGCCGCGAAAATCGATGGCACGCACAACGTAGGTCGTGCCCTCCCGCAATGGCGGCGCTAACGGATCGAACCCGGCGGCGCGTACGGTCCGCAGAATCTCATATGGCGGGACGAAGCCGCGAAGCGGCGGTGACTGCGGACTTGACGGCGATGGGCCTGACGAAGATTGGGCTAAGCTGAAGCCGGCGGCCAGTACGCAAAATGCGAACACGGCTGCGAATAGTCTCAGCACGACCAAGGCCCCTCCCCCATTTACCCGCCACCCGTGAGATGAGCCTCAAATTGGGGCGACCCTTAGGCGTGTGACAGACCTTGCGCAGAGGTTGACGAACCGGTCGATGTCGTCGTCTCCGGTCGCGAACGAGGTAACAAGCCGCACCAGGACATCGTCGGCGCCGATGCCCAAGCCGTCGCTCGAGCGAACATAATAATTTGCGCCGGCCGCCTTGAGCTTGGCGTCGAGCGCGCGCGGCAGCGTGACGAGATTGGCTTCAACTGGCCACACCGGCCTCATGCCGATCGCAGTGAGTGCATCCGCCAATTTGCTGGCCATAGCATTGGCGTGGCGTGCGAGCGTCAGCCAACGATTGTCGTCGAGGTAGGCCAGGAACTGCGCGGCGATGAAGCGGTGTTTTGATAGAAGGTGACCGCCGCGCTTGCGGCGCTCGCCAAAGCATGCCGCAGCAGCCGGATCGAAGAAGATCACAGCCTCCGCGGCCAATGCGCCGCCCTTAGTGGCGCCAAACGACAAGACATCGACCCCGGAGCGCCAAGTCATCTCGGCAGGGGTGGTGTTGAGCCGGACAAGCGCATTGGCAAACCGTGCGCCATCCATGTGCACCGCGACCGCGCAATTTCGGCAAGCGCGGAAATTTCGCGCACCCGGTAAATTGTGCCGGCCTCAGTCGCCTGGGTGAGCGACAGTGCCGCAGGAATCACCTGATGCGGACTGTGCCCGCCGTAACCTGCGAGCGCCTCTCGCAAGCCTTCTGAGGTGATTTTACCGCCCTCGCCTGCGAGCCCAACGAGTTTGATGCCGTGTCCGAAGAATTCGGGGGCGCCGCATTCGTCGGTGGCGATGTGCGAGTTGGCGTGACAGAGAACAGCGGCCCACGGCGGCGAGATTTGCGCCAGGGCCAGCGCATTGGCTGCCGTGCCCGTTGGCACGAGGAAAGCGGCCACTTCACGCTCGAAGATGTCGCAGAACCGGCGCTCGAGCGCGTGCGTCCAGTCATCATTGCCATAGCCGCGTGCATAACCATGGCTCGCCTCAATCAGTGCGTCGAGAATGGCAGGTGTGACCGGCGCCGTGTTGTCGCTGGCGAAATTCATTGCGTTGGGACCCAGCGGGGGACCGCGCGTACGCGCAACGCACGGCGTGATGGCTCTTAACGGTGCCTTGTGCTCTCCTTCTCCCCCTTGCGCAAGATGGACTCCAGCCTGTTGCGATATCGGTGGCGGCTCTGCATTGCGCTCCCAGCCATCCCGTGATCCACTTCGAGAGCGGAACAGTGGTGAGCGTGACGTGTTGGGCCGAAAGGCGCCTTTTCCGCCGGCTTATTCTGCCGCGCGGCTTGTATTGACGCCGGGAATTTGCCATGTTTCGCATAGGACAGCATTGCTGTCCCAATTATGATCCCAAAGTGCGCGGTCGGTTGAAATCCGACGAGACGCGCGGATCGGCTGCCGGGTGGCGAGGGCGCGCCGGACGGCGGCAAGAGCTAGCAACCCGCGGCCGTTAAGCGGATCGAAGGTTGCCTCCAGGATGAGTTGGTCGCCCTGGCGCAGGATGCGGCAATCCTGCGCGGGCTGTTGTGCGCCGGACCCCCGACAACCGAGCGTTTCGGGGTCCTGCGAGGAGCGCGTGGACGATGACCACGTCTGGTTTCGGTTTGTTTGATCCGACGCTGGAAAAGGATTCCTGCGGCGTCGGCTTTATTGCCGATATCAAAGGACGAAAGTCGCACAAGATCATCGAAGATGCGCTGACGATCCTCGTTAACTTGGAGCATCGCGGCGCGGTCGGCGCAGATCCACGCGCCGGCGACGGCGCCGGTATCCTAGTGCAGACGCCGCATAAGTTTCTCGCCAAAAAGGCCGCCGCGCTTGGCATCAGGTTACCGCCGCCCGGGCACTACGCGGTCGGCGCATTGTTCATGCCGCACGACGCGGCGTGGCGGCAGGAGATTATGGACACCTATGCCGCCGTGGCGGCGCAGGACGGTATGGCTGTGCTCGGCTGGCGCGATGTGCCGACCAACAACTCGACGCTCGGTGAATCGGTCAAACCGACTGAGCCGGTGCATATGCAGGTCTTCATCTCGCGTGATCCCAAGGTCGCCTCGGAAGATGAATTCGAGCGGCGGCTTTACATTTTGCGCAAGACCATCTCGAGCACGCTTTACAGCAGACGCGCGCGCAGCACGTCAAACTATTATCCGGTCTCGATTTCGTGCCGCACGCTGATCTACAAAGGCATGTTCTTGGCCGATCAGCTCTGCACCTACTATCCCGATCTGCACGATCCGGACTTCGAAAGCGCCTTGGCGCTGATCCACCAACGCTTCTCGACCAACACCTTCCCGACTTGGTCCCTGGCGCATCCTTACCGGATGATCGCGCATAACGGCGAGATCAACACGTTGCGCGGCAACAACAACTGGATGGCGGCGCGGCAGGCCTCGGTGTCGTCGCCCAAATTCGGCGCTGACATCAGTAAATTGTGGCCAATCTCGTATGAAGGCCAATCCGACACTGCCTGCTTCGACAACGCGCTCGAATTCTTGGTGATGGGTGGCTATTCGCTCGCGCACGCCATGATGATGATGATTCCGGAGGCCTGGGCAGGCAACCCGCTCATGAGCGACGAGCGTCGTGCCTTCTATGAATACAACGCGGCGCTGATGGAGCCTTGGGATGGGCCGGCGGCGATCGCATTCACCAACGGCCGCCAGATCGGCGCCACGCTCGACCGCAATGGCTTGCGCCCGGCGCGCTATCTGGTCACCCGCGACGATCGGATCATCATGGCCTCCGAGACCGGCGTGTTGCCGGTCCCCGAACCAGACATCATCGCGAAATGGCGCCTGCAGCCGGGCAAGATGCTGCTGGTCGACCTCGACCAGGGACGACTCATCCCCGACGATGAGCTCAAGGCGGAATTGGCGCGCAGCCATCCCTATCAGGAGTGGCTCGAGCGCACGCAAATCGTGCTCGAAAATCTGCCGCCAGTATCCGAGGCTGCGCCGATCTCGAACTTATCGTTGCTCGATCGACAGCAGCTGTTTGGCTACACCCAGGAAGATCTTAAGCTCCTGATGACGCCTATGGCCACCACCGGCGAAGAAGCCGTTGGCTCGATGGGCAATGACACGCCGATCTCGGCGCTCTCGGACCGGCCGAAAGTCTTGTTCACATACTTCAAGCAGAACTTCGCGCAGGTGACGAACCCCCCGATCGATCCGATCCGCGAAGAGTTGGTGATGAGCTTGGTCTCGATCATCGGACCGCGTCCGAATCTCTTCGATCTTGAGGGTTCGTCAAAGAAAAAACGTCTTGAGGTTCACCAGCCGATCCTCACCAATGCCAACCTGGAAAAAATTCGGGCAATTTCCGAGCTCGGCGATCATTTCCGGTCGCTAACGCTTGATGCGACGTGGCGCGCGGAATCGGGCGCTCCGGGGATGGAGCCAGCAATCGACGAACTGTGCGCCAAGGCCGAAGCTGCAGTCCGCGACGGCGTCAATATTATTATCCTTTCCGACCGCCGCGCCGGCGCCGACCGGATTCCGGTACCGTCGCTGCTGGCGTGCGCCGCCGTGCATCATCATCTGATCCGCGAGGGCCTGCGAACATCGGTCGGCTTGGTCGTCGAGTCGGCCGAGCCGCGCGAAGTGCATCACTTCTGCTGCCTTGCCGGTTACGGCGCCGAAGCGATCAATCCGTATCTCGCCTTCGAAACGCTCGCGGCAATGAAGAATGAATTGCCGCAGAAGATTGATGAAAAAGAGGTCATCAAGCGTTACATCAAATCGATCGACAAAGGACTGCTCAAAGTGATGTCCAAGATGGGCATCTCAACTTATCAGTCCTATTGCGGTGCGCAGATTTTTGATGCGGTTGGGCTGAAATCTGATTTCGTCGCCAGGTATTTCACGGGTACCGCAACCCGAATCGAAGGCGTCGGTCTTGCCGAGATTGCCGAAGAGACGGTGCGGCGGCATCGCGATGCGTTCAGCGACGCACCGATCTATCAATCCATGCTCGACGTCGGCGGCGAATATGCGTTTCGCGTGCGCGGCGAAGAGCACGTCTGGAATGCTGCTACGGTATCCGCGTTGCAACACGCGGTGCGCGGTAATTCTTTTGAGAAGTATCGGCAGTTCGCCCGTCAGATCAACGAACAGTCGCAGCACCTCTATACGATCCGGGGCCTGTTCAGCGTTAAATCGGCCGAGGAGGACGGCCGCCGCCCGGTCGCCATCGAGGAGGTCGAGCCAGCGAAGAACATCGTCCGGCGCTTTTCGACCGGCGCGATGTCGTTCGGATCGATCTCGCGCGAGGCGCACACGACGCTCGCCATTGCCATGAACCGCATCGGCGGCAAATCCAATACCGGCGAGGGCGGCGAGGAAGCGGACCGCTTCAAGCCCTTACCGAACGGCGACTCGATGCGTTCGGCGATAAAGCAGGTGGCGTCGGGGCGCTTCGGCGTGACCGCCGAATATTTGGTCAACTCCGACGTGATGCAGATCAAGATCGCGCAAGGCGCCAAGCCTGGCGAAGGCGGACAACTCCCTGGGCACAAAGTCGATAAGATCATCGCCAAGGTGCGCCACTCGACGCCCGGCGTCGGCCTGATTTCGCCGCCGCCCCATCACGACATTTATTCGATCGAGGACCTAGCGCAGCTCATCTTCGATCTGAAAAACGTCAACCCGCCGGGCGACGTGTCGGTCAAGCTCGTGTCCGAAGTCGGTGTCGGCACGGTCGCCGCCGGCGTCTCCAAAGCGCGTTCCGATCACGTCACCATCGCCGGCTTCGAGGGCGGCACCGGCGCCTCGCCGCTCACTTCGATCAAGCATGCCGGCTCGCCGTGGGAGATTGGACTTGCCGAGACCCATCAGACACTCGTCGCCAACCGGTTGCGCGGCCGCATCGCCGTGCAAGTCGACGGCGGTATTCGCACCGGCCGCGACGTCGTGGTTGGCGCGCTCCTTGGCGCCGACGAATTCGGCTTTGCCACCGCGCCGCTGATCGCCGCCGGCTGCGTCATGATGCGCAAATGCCATCTCAACACCTGCCCGGTCGGCGTCGCCACCCAGGATCCGGTGCTACGCAAGCGCTTCCGCGGCCAACCCGAGCACATCATCAATTATTTCTTCTTTGTCGCCGAAGAAGTGCGTGAATTGATGGCCGAGTTGGGTTTCCGCACGTTCAACGAGATGATCGGGCAGATGCAAATGCTCGATCGCCGCGACTTGATCGCCCACGCCAAGGCAAGCGGGCTCGATTTCTCGAAGTTATTCATGAAGCCGGACGTGCCCGCGGATGTCGCAATTTTCAATTGCGAGCGGCAGGACCATAAGATCCGCGATGTGCTCGATCGCAAGCTGATCGCGCAATCGCAGCCAGCGCTCGAGCGCGGTGAGCCGGTACGCGTGTCGTTACCAATTCGCAATACCGATCGCACAGTCGGCGCCATGCTGTCGGGCGAAATCGCCAAGCGCTACGGCCACGAGGGCCTGCCTGCGGACACGATCGTCGCGCGATTTAGCGGCACCGCAGGACAAAGCTTCGGCGCGTTTCTCGCTCATGGCATAACCTTCGAGCTTGAGGGCGACGCCAACGATTATCTCGGCAAGGGGCTTTCCGGCGGCCGCATCGTAGCGCGCCCCCCGGTCAATTCTGGAATCGTCCCGGAACGGTCGATCATCGTCGGCAACACGGTGCTGTACGGCGCCATATCCGGCGAATGCTACTTCCGCGGCGTGGCCGGGGAGCGCTTTGCGGTCCGCAATTCCGGGGCGATCGCGGTCATCGAGGGCGCCGGCGACCATTGCTGCGAATATATGACCGGCGGCATCGTGGTGGTGCTTGGCTATACCGGCCGCAATTTCGCCGCCGGCATGTCGGGCGGCATCGCCTATGTACTGGACGAGGACGGCAGCTTTAATTCACGCTGCAACCTGGCGATGGTTGATCTTGAACCGATGCCGGAGGAAGAGGACATCAACGCCAAGATCTTCCACCACGCGCGTGATCTCGAAGCCCACGGCCTGGTCGACATCATGTCCGACATGAGCCGTTTCGATGGCCATCGGCTGCATCATCTAATCAGCCGACATGCGCGCTTTACCGGCTCGGCGCTTGCCGCCAAGATATTGAATGACTGGACCAGCTGGTATCCGAAATTCCGCAAGATCATGCCGGTCGAATATCGCCGGGCGCTCAACGAGCTCAAGGCCGCAGCCATTGCGGCGGAGTAACTCGCACAAGATCGCCAACAAACTGCCAGCAATAGAGAGCGTCTTTGGGCAAGATCACCGGCTTTCTTGAATATCCCCGCGAGGATCGTGACTACCAACCGGTCGCTGAACGCATTCGGCACTGGCGGGAATTCATTTTGCCGCTGCCCGAGAAGGAGCTTGTGACTCAAGCAGCACGTTGCATGAATTGCGGCGTGCCTTATTGCCAGGGCACCGGCTCCCTCGCACCGGGCACGCCGGGCTGTCCGGTCAATAATCAGATCCCCGATTGGAACGACCTCGTCTATATGGGCAATTGGGAAGAAGCCGCGCGCAATCTGCACTCGACCAATAATTTTCCGGAAGTCACGGGCCGAGTGTGTCCGGCGCCGTGCGAGGCATCGTGCACGCTCAACATCGACGAGAATCCGGTCACCATCAAATCGATCGAATGCGCGATCGCCGATCGCGCCATCGCCGAAGGGCTGAAACCCGAGCCGCCATCCGAACGGACTGGAAGAAAGGTTGCGATCGTCGGTTCCGGGCCGGCCGGCCTTGCCTGCGCGCAGCAGCTTGCCCGAGCCGGGCACGACGTTCATGTTTATGAGCGCTGGGCCAAGGCTGGCGGGCTCCTGCGTTATGGCATCCCCGATTTTAAGATGGAGAAGCACCACGTCGATCGCCGCGTAACGCAAATGGAGGCGGAAGGTGTCGTGTTCCACTATGGCGCCCATGTCGGCGTCAATGTCGACGCAGGTGAATTACTTGCGCGGCACGATGCGATGGTGCTGACGGGCGGCGCCGAAAAGTCGCGCGACCTGCCAGTGCGCGGACGCGAACTCAAGGGCATCCATTACGCGATGGACTATCTGCCGCAGCAGAACCGCCGCGTTAGCGGTGAAGCACCGATCGAAGGCGAACCGATTCTGGCCAAAGGCAAGCATGTGGTCGTGATCGGCGGCGGCGACACGGGATCGGACTGCATTGGCACCGCCTTTCGCCAAGGCGCGCTGTCGGTAACCAATTTCGAAATCATGCCGCAGCCGCCGCTGAACGAGAACAAGATGCTGACCTGGCCGGATTGGCCGCTCAAGCTGCGCACGTCATCGAGCCATGAGGAGGGCGTCGAGCGCGATTTCGCCGTGATGACGACGAAATTCAGCGGCGACAACGGCGCAGTTAGAAAGCTGCATTGCATCCGCGTCGATGCCAAGATGAAGCCGATTTCCGGTAGCGAATTCGAGATCGACGCCGATCTCGTGCTTCTGGCAATGGGCTTCGTGCACCCGGTGCACGAGGGAATGATCAAAAGCCTCGATCTTGCGCTCGATCAGCGCGGCAATGTCAGCGCCTCCACCGAGGATTACCGGACGTCGATCGACAAAGTGTTTGTCGCCGGCGACATGCGCCGCGGCCAATCATTAGTCGTCTGGGCGATCCGTGAAGGCCGCCAGGCTGCCCATGCCGTCGACAAATATTTGATGGGATCGAGTTTGCTGCCGTGCTGACCGCGCCAGCGATGCTGGACACCGAAAGTCTGCTTTAACCTCGCCTCAACGCGCGCCGACGGGCGCCGGCGGAATGGGGGCGGCATCGAGATCGGCCTTGGCCGGGCGCGATTGCTTGGCGGGCGCAGTCTCTTTGGCGGACTTACTCTTCGCGTCCTTGCCGGTGTCGGCGGTTGGTTTCTGCGATGGCGGTGCCGCCGGCGTCAATGCGGCCGGCTGCGGAGCAATATCGGCCGCGGCATTCGCACCCGCGCCGGGGCGGGGCCACGAAAAATCATCAGCGCGCCCTGTTGGCGCAGACAACGGATCGCCGCGCGTGAGCACTTTGGCCGCAACCGGATCCGAGGTCGCCTGGCCGGAACGGCCGGTAGCGCCGACGAGATCGCCGCTATCCGCTTCGCTGGTGGAGAGAGGTAAGACCGGTCCGACATCGGGCCGTGCGCCAGTCGTTCCCGTTTTTGGCGCCGATTCCGGCGCCGGGAGCGCTATCGGCGCGACATGGGTCGAAATCACCCGCCGCACCTCGCGGTCGACGTAGCTTGCGAGCTTGACCGCACCGGCTTTGGTGAAATGCACCCCATCCGCGGTGCGCAGCCGGCGGGTTTGGCCTTCGAAATCGGGGCCTTGGACGGCGTAGCGTCCCTGATCGTCGACAAAACCGTCCCAGATATCGACGTAGACAATGCCGGCCTTTTCAGCGCGCTCGCGATAAAGTTCATCCAGGTAGCTTATCTCGCCGCTCGATTTCGGTCCGCGGATCGCCGGCAGTCCCACCCAGACGATCGGCGCGCCTTTGCCCTTGAGCGCCGCGATCATCTCGTCGATGCGTTTAGCGTAAAGCGTCGCCCATGGGTCGGTATGAAATTCATATAAGCCGCCCGGCACCGGCCGTTGCGTATCAGCTTGAGCAGCCGACTGAGGAGGCGCTTCGGTATCCACCGGCATCGCAGTTTTGTCTTGCGGTGCCCCGCCGGCTGGCTGATTCCCTGTCTGATTTGCGGCCTGGCTGGCAGCCTGATTTGTGCTCTGACTCGCAGCTTGGTTTGCAGGCTGATTTGCGTTCTGATTTGTCCCCTGGCCGGCTTGGGGAGGCTCCGCGGCGCGTTTTGCGTTCGGCGCCGGCGGCGGAGTTTTGTCGCGTAGCGGCACGCGATCGTTAAGGCCCAGCATCACGATGATGGCGTTCGGCTTCTCATTCGCCAGCGCGTCTTTCATCGCCTGCGGCCAATCCAGGGTATCGTTCTTGGCGTCGTAGTGTATGAGGCCCGAAGCGGCGCGGATTTTGCGTTCGACGCCGATCTCCGGCTGATCGGCATAGAGCTCGTCCAATCCGTAGCCGAGCCAATCGGCCATCGAATCGCCGACGACTACCACCGTAGTGGTCGGCGGCGTTTCCAGTTTTCGCGGCGGCGGCGCCTTAGCGGAATCGACGGCCGGAGCCGGCCGCATGAAGCCGGAGAACGGGAAGAAGAAATCGCGCTGCGGGCTTGGCCGGTAATAATGATAGCCGCCGCCATTATAGCGGTCGCCGCCCCAAAATTGCGCGGTGGCGGGTTCCGCAGCGGCCAAACCACCGACCATAACAGTGAGCGCTGCAAGAACGTGTCGCTGCGCCTGCGATTTTGTCTTGTCGAGTGT
>Ga0318576_10000276_pt1 | contig 12343 bp, 9 predicted proteins | sample GRESIP089b5f24_FD_203498 | JGI IMG/M metagenome (GOLD analysis project Ga0318576, IMG submission 203498) | Tropical soil microbial communities from Luquillo Experimental Forest, Puerto Rico - GRE.SIPMG.089b5f24 | ecosystem: Environmental > Terrestrial > Soil > Tropical forest > Bulk soil...
CGTCTTCACCACGCAGATCATTCTCGTCGCGAATTGCCAAGACAGCGTCAATGATGGCCTGTCCGTGGATAAGTGAGCAGTACTGCTTCAAGTAGGTCTGCTCGACGCAGGTGAGCCCTCGGTCGGCGGTGTGGAAATCGATGGGCTGACCGAACAGCTGCACCAAGCCGTGCGGGCCTTCGAATAATGACTTGGGCCCGGTGACCCCACGACCGGCCAGCATCGTCGCGTACACCGCACGCATGCCGGTGATCGCCGGCGAAATGCCCTTCCAGTTCGAAACGGGTTCGGCGTGCACGGCCGCGAGCGACACGTTGTCAGCCGCGGCGGCCGTGATGGCGTTGGCGGTGCGCTCGGCGTCCAGCCCGAGCAGCTTCGCCGACCCGGCCGCAACCGACATCGCCAGTTGCAGCGCGTGGTTGAGGCCGCGCGCCATGACGGGAACCTGGGCACTGAACCGGCACTGGACCTCGTAGGCGACCGCGAGGGCCAGCAGGAAATCCGCCCCGCCGGCGTTGACGTGTTCCGCTACGGCCAGGACCGCACCGAAGTTGTCAGCGGGATGGCACAGTCCTCCCACCGTCAGATACGTGTCGAGCAGATCGGGGTAGCGCACCAGCACCGCGTTGAAAAACGCCGCCTGATCGACCGACGCCCGTCCGCCTCCGACGAGCGTTGCCGTGGGGGCGCCGCCGAACTGGTCGGTATGCTCGCGGATCGTCGCGATCAGCTCACCATCGAGGGATCCGACCGCGCAGGCAACGCTGTCCAGCACGTTGCGTTTCAGCAACCCCCTGGGCTGCCCGTTCAGGTCCGCCGGCTCGGCGCCGAGGACGAAGCCGGCAAGATCGTCCACAACGTAGTTGTCCGCCATGGCTTTTCGTCCTTCCATCGACGCCTCCCGTGTGCGCCGAGCTCAGACGGCGCGATCCAGTTCGCGCTGCTGCGAGGTCGTAATTGCCGCCGTTTCGTCGGTGAGCTTTTTTCCGATGGTCCGGATCTGCCGCGCGCTGAGCGGGCACAGCGGATGGACGGCCACCATCAGGGCGACTTGTTGGTGTTGGTCGAAAACCGGTGCGGCGATGGTGGCGACGGGCTGTTTGCGGCGACCGGGGTTGTCGTCGGAGAGGAAGCCTATGGTGGTGAACTCGACGAGTAGCTGGTCCAGGATGTGCCGCACCGGGGTCGGCATCTCGTTGCTGTCCAGCGTGGTGACCACCTGCACGGCCTGCGCCAGCGCCGGCGTCGTCCAGTCGACGTCGAAGCCACGCTCGCGCGTGTGCTCCAGGATGCGTTCGAGGCGCTGAATGCGATCGGTGTTGTTGCCCGCACCGCGACGGATCCACGCCCGTTGTTCCTCCTCGGTGTCCCAGGCCGCAAGTGCCACGCCGAACGGAGGGGCATACGGGATGCGGTCACCCGGTATTCCCGCAGGTTGGGTGGCGGGGTCGCCCTCGAAGGCGGTAACGACCAACGAATCACCGAATCTCTCGACCACCGAGCCGGCGAAGCCCACCTCGCGCGAGAGTCGTAGCGCCGCCGAACGAGCGGCATGCGCAAGTGGTCGGGCGGTGTCGGTCCGCGCAGCGACGACAGCGAGCGCGGGGCCAAGAGTAAAAGTTTTCGAGGCGGCGTCGCGGCTGGCCCATCCACGGTCACACAGCGTCTTCAGGATCGCGTGCGCCGTCCCCTGAGTGAGACCGAGTTCGCGCACGATGTCGGAGAATCGCAGTCGCGCATTTGCGGACCGGGCCAGGAGCTCGACAACGTCGAGCACCCGCGCGGTCGGCGCCGATGTGGATCCGCGAATGGCTTGACTCCTTCGTGGCCCGGTTCATACAGTTACAACGAGATTTCGAGATTCTATATCGAATATTCGAGAAAGCATACGAGGTTGACTCAGTGCGCGCTGTTGTTTTGAGGGACGGCCAGTTGCGGGTCCGCGAGACACCGGACCCCGTGCCCGGGCCGGGCGAATTGTTGCTGCGGACACTGAGCACCGCGATCTGCGCATCCGATGTGCACTTCATGGACCACCCGGAACTGGCCGTCGACGATCCGACCGGTCGCTCGCTTTATGACGCGGGCCGCGACATCGTGCTCGGTCATGAGTTCGTCGGCGAGGTCATCGGGCACGGACCCGCCTGCACCGATCAGTTCGCGCTCGGCTCACGCGTGACCGCGATGCCGGTGCGTCTGGTCGACGGCGGCGCCGGCGGCGTGCACATCATCGGTCAGCACCCGGAAGCACCGGGGAGTTTCGGTGAGCTGCTGGTGGTTTCGGAACCGGCGGCCAAGACGGTCCCGGGTGACGTCTGCAGCGACGCCGTCGCGCTGACCGACGCGTTCGCCGTCGGCGAGTTCTACGTGAGATCGGCGCGGATCCAGCCGGGCGAGATCGCCGTCGTCATCGGCGCGGGGGCAGTCGGTCTGTCGGCCGTCGCCGCCCTGGCCGGCCGGGGTATCGAACCGATTATCGCTGCGGACTACAAATCCGACCGTCGAGCGCTGGCCCGGGATTCCTTTGGCGCCCACGTAGCGGTTGATCCCGCCGAGAAGTCACCGTTTGATGCGTTCAGGGAAGTTCGCGCAGAACGTGGATTGCCAGGCCCGGCCGTGGTATTCGAGTGTGTCGGTGCCGCCGGGCTCGTGCAGCAGATCGTCGAATCCGTCGAGATGACCACCCGAATCTACTGTGCGGGCGGCTGGTATACCGGCGACTCGCTGAACATCACCACCGCCACCCGGCAAGGCGTCACAATCCAATTCGGTGGCGGCCCCCACCCACAGGACTGGTATGGAACGCTCGACGCCATCGCAGCCGGGCGGTTGGATCCGCTACCCAGTGTTGGCAAAGTCATCACCCTCGACGACGTGCCCGCCGCGCTCGAGCTCGCACGCAGATCCGACGGTCCACCGCGGATCGTGGTTCATCCGAACGGAGAAGTCGCATGAGCGAACGGGAAGACCGCCAGGACATCTCCGAGTTGCTGGTGCGCTATGCCACCAGCATCGACCGACGTGACTGGCCGCTGTTCCGAACCGTGTTCACCGACGACTGCGAACTCGACTACGGCGAGATCGGCGCCTGGAAAGGCGTCGACGCCGTAACAGAATTCATGGAAAAGGTCCATGCCCTGGCGGGGCACACGATGCACCGGCTGAGCAATATCGCGATCACGGTCGACGGTGACCAGGCCCTGGCCCGCACCTACCTCGACGGACTGATGATGGCGCCCGACAACAAATCTGCCGCAAACCCCATCGGTTTTTACGACGACGAGATCGTGCGGACCGCCGACGGCTGGCGCATCGCCCGACGCCGGTTAACCCTGGTACGCATAACTACGGTCAGTTAGGGGCACGCGAATGACATTTGCAACCAAATATGGACCGTGGGCACTCGTCGCCGGCGCTTCCGACGGTGTTGGCGCCGCGTTTGCCAACGGACTTGCCGAGCGCGGCGTCAACGTTGTGCTGCTGGCACGCCGCCAGGCGGTGCTCGATCAGGTCGCAGCCGACATCGAATCCCGGACGTCCGCCCAAACCCGCACTCTCGCTATAGATCTCGCTCAGCCCGAGGCGGCAACAGCTGTCGCCGAGGCTACCGCAGACCTGGAGATCGGGCTCCTGGTGTATTGTGCGGGTGCCGATCCGAATTATCAACCGTTCCTTGCCAATCCGATCGACGCCGCCGAGGCGCTAGTGCAACGCAACTGCATGGTGCCGATGCAACTGTGCCACCACCTCGCTCCGGCGATGGTCGAGCGGGGCAGCGGCGGAATCGTCATCTTCGGGTCCGGCGCCGGATTGGCCGGCGGCCCTAACATGGTCGCCTACGGCGCCTCCAAAGCGTTCGACATGGTCTTCGCCGAAGCGCTATGGGCCGAACTGCACGACAAGGGCGTTGACGTCCTGGGCCTCATCTTGGGCAAGACCGACACGCCCGCTTTGCGACAACTCGAACACGGCCGCGGCCAGATAAGCTCGCCCGACGACGTGCCACCGGGCGCCACCGCGGTAGGTGATGTCATCGCGGAGGCGTTTGAAAACCTGACCAACGGCCCGACCTTGATGGTGGGTGAGGACATGCGCGCCGCCGTGCCGATGATGGCTTCGCTGACCCGCAATCAGATCGTCGAACTGATGACACAACTCGGCGCCGCGGCCATGGGTCCCGCGGGTTAACCGGGCGCGCACAACTCGCCGGGCCCCGAGCGGAACCTTGGACTCCTGCGGCGCGTCGTAGTTGATGTTGACGAAGGCGACAACCGGTTTGCCAAAGTTTCAGATCAGCACTCTCGAACTTTCGGAATCGCCAGATGTGGCCAGTAAAGACAGGATCCGGCACGCTGCCAGTTAGCCAAGCCGCAACGTTGCTGGCTAGAGGCATCGCGGGTAGCTTGGGAAAGCAGTTCGCGACGGCAAGCCAGCCGAAATAGCCGCCGATGATCGGCACCCCTCGATGAGTTGAAGGATGACGATGCGCGCCAAAGACCGGCCCGCCGCCGCGGTCTCGGCAACATCACGCGCGCGGCGGCTCACCTTGACCCGTTCGGCGCTGCTCACCGCGATATTCATCGCCCCGGCGGTAGTCGTCCGGATCGTCGGCCTCCGTCTTGACCCTGTCGCAGCCCTCCTGATCTTCGGGGCCGCGGTGGTGGCGGCCAGCTTCCTGCTGGCCTGGGCCGCTGAAGCCGCGCAGATCGATGTGTCCGGCGGGCTGGCGATCGCCGTGCTCGCATTGGTCGCGGTTCTGCCCGAATACGCCGTCGATCTCTACTACGCATACGTGTCTGGCCATAATGCGGATTACACCCAGTACGCCGCCGCCAACATGACCGGGTCCAACCGGTTGCTGATGGGCTTGGGCTGGCCCGTCGTGGTGTTGGTCGGCATCGTCGTGGCGCGAAGATCCGGCGCCGATACGCGCGCCGGCTTGGCGCTCGAGCCCGCCAATCGCGTCGAACTCGGGTTCCTGCTGATTGCCGGCGCGGTCGCCTTCGTCATACCGGCCAGCGGTGAAATCCACCTCGCGCTGGGGTTGGCGCTGCTGGCCTGGTTCGGCTTTTACCTCTACAAGGTCAGCCACGGCGACGTGGAGGAGCCGAACCTCATCGGTACCGCCGCCGCGCTCGGGGAACTACCGGACCGCAGTCGGCGCATCGCCGTCGTCAGTCTCTTCCTTGTTTCGGGCGCGGTGATCCTGCTGTGCGCAAAGCCGTTCGCCGAGAATCTGGTCGCGGCGGGTACCGAACTGGGCATCGACCGGTTCCTGCTGGTTCAGTGGCTCGCCCCGCTGGCCTCGGAAGCACCGGAGTTCATCATCGCGGTCATCTTCGCGTCCCGCGGCAAGGGCGCGGCGGCGATCGCGACGCTGATCTCCTCCAAGGTCAACCAGTGGACGCTGCTCGTCGGGTCGTTGCCGGTGGCCCATGTGCTCGGTGGTGGCGGATACTCCCTGGTGCTCGACTCCCGCCAGATCGAGGAAGTGCTGCTCACGGCCACCCAAACCCTGATGGGCGTCGCGATGATCCTCTCGCTGCGTTTTCGTCGAGCCGCGGCGTGGGCGCTGCTGGTGTTGTTCGTCGTCCAGTTCACTATCGTCTCGACGCACGGGCGGCTGCTGCTCTGCGGGATCTATACCGCGGTGACCATCGCCGCGCTGATCGTCAACCGCCGCTACCTGGTTCCCACCGTCCGGGCACCGTTTGTCGGGACGGCAATCCGCCACAGCGGTCGCCCCCACCCTGCGGAAGACGGTCCCGGCGAAGAGGCGTAGTTGGCGCTGTATAGCATCGCGAGTTGACTAGACCCGTCTCGGATTTGGAGCGCCGTGGTTCGCGAAGTGTTGGTCGTCATCGGCGTGGGCGGGATGGGACAGGCGATCGCCCGCCGCCTGGGTGCCGGCAAGACGGTGCTGTTGGCCGACTACAACAAAAAGACGCTGACGTCGGTGACCGAAGCGCTGTCCGCGGATGGCCATCACATCGAGAGCCGCCTCGTCGACGTCTCGTCACGGGAGTCGGTGCGCGGGCTGGCCGAGTATGCAGCCTCACGCGGTGCCGTCACTCAGGTGGCACACACCGCGGGCCTGTCCCCATCACAGGCATCAGCCGAAGCTATTCTGGCCGTCGATCTTTTGGGCGTCGCGCTTGTACTACAGGAGTTCGGCGAAGTCGTCGCGCCGGGCGGCGCGGGCGTCGTCATCGCCAGCATGGCCGGGCACATGTTTCCCCCGTTGACCGCCGAACAGGAACGCGCGCTGGCCCACACCCAGGCTCACGAACTGCTCGGGCTGGACTTCGTCAGCCCTCAACGAATAACCGATCCCGGTATCGCATACGGAATCGCGAAGCAGGCCAACCACATTCGGGTCCGCGCCGCCAGCGCGCAGTGGGGGCGTCGGGATGCGCGCATCAACTCGATCAGTCCGGGGATCATTTCTACGCCGATGGGGCACCAGGAGCTCGGCTCCCCGGTCGGTGACGGCATGCGAGCGATGGTCGCCGCCTCGGCGACAGGTCGCCTCGGAACTCCAGACGACATCGCCTTGGCCACCGCCTTTCTGCTTGGCCCAGACGCGTCCTTCATCACCGGCACCGACCTGCTCGTCGACGGAGGCGTCATCGCGGCCATCAAAGCGGGAACCCCAACAAGCTAAAAACGCGCCTTACCGGGCATATGCTGATCGGATGCCGCAAAAAGTGTTGCGTGACCGTCTGATCGATCTCGAGGTCCCGGGCGAGGATGTGGCGCGCGGTCGCGCGCTGCGAAAGACCGTATCGCGACGCGCCCTCGCTCAACTCTCCCCCTCTCCGCGAACTGCCACGGAGATTCTCGTCGAGCAAAACGCCAACCGGCTGCGCGAGCTCGTGCCGCTGCGTTTTGCCAGAATGCTCGCCGACCCCTTTGCGTTCTACCGAGGTTCCGCCGCGGTCATGGCCGCCGACCTCGCGGCGAACCCGTCGACCGGGATCGAAATCATGTGCTGCGGCGACGCCCACGTCTCGAATTTCGGCATGTACGCCGCCCCGGACCGTTCAATAGTGTTCGACCTGAACGACTTCGATGAGGCCGCTGTGGCTCCCGCCGAGTGGGACCTAAAACGCCTGATCACCAGTGCGATCGTCGGAGGCCGCCATGCCGAGTACCCGACCAAGGCCATCCGCAGCTATGTCGAAGACGCATTGGTGGGCTACCAAACCAGTCTGACGGCGATGCTCGAGAACATGAACGTTATGGACCGCTACTACCTGCGGGTGGAGCCGGAGCGCTACGTCGGGAAGGTATCCAAGGGCCTGCTTGGGGTGATTCAGAAAACGACTGCCCGAGCGCGCACTCGCACGTCGGCACAAGTCTTCAAACAGATCATGAAAATTGGACCCGACGGAACCCCGCGCCTGCGCGAACAGCCACCCGTCCTGCAGCACGTCGACGAGGAGGTCGAAGCCCCACTGGTGGAGGCGGTCCAGGAGTATCTGGCCGCGGTCCCGGCCGATGTTGCGCTGCTGCTGTCACACTTCCGCCCCACCGACCTCGCACTGCGGGTAGTCGGCGTCGGCAGCGTCGGTACCCGGTGTTACCTGGTCATCCTGGTCGGCCCCAACGACACGCCGCTGATCCTGCAGATAAAAGAGGCCACTCGATCGGTGCTCGAAGAATACGGCGGTTGGCGCCAGCCAGCCGCGATGGCGGCAGCCATCGAGGCGAAGGGCCAGGGTGTGCGCGTCACCGATGGGCAGCAGATCCTGCAGGCGATGTCGGATGTGTTCCTCGGGACGACACGCAAGGACGGCCGCGACTACTACATCCGCCAGTTCCACGACATGAAGGGCACCGTCGAAACCGAAGGCATGTCGGCGTCGACGTTCGGCGAGTACGTGAGCGCTTGTGCGGTTCTGTTGGCGCGGGCCCACTCGCAGAGTGCGAACGCATCAATACTGCGCGGTTATGTGGGCACCGCCAACACCGCACACGATGCGATCGCCGAGTGGTCGTATACCTACGCCGACAAGTCGCTCGACGACTTTCACCAGCTTCGCGCGGCGGCCAAGGCCGGTGACATTGAGGTTGCCGACGACCCGCTGCGATAGCCGGTCGGTCGCGCGACAAAGGCGGCAAGCGTCTATGAGAAGCCGCGCGGCCATCCTCTACGAATACGGCCGGCCGTGGTCCGTCGAAGAGTTCGAGCTGGATCCGCCGCGGTCCGATGAGGTCCTTGTCCGGCTCGCCGCCAGCGGGCTCTGCCACTCCGACGAACACATTCGGCAAGGAAGGCTGGCACCGCCACCGGATACCCTGCGCGCCCTCAGGTTGCCGGCCATGTCGCCGACGATCGGCGGCCACGAAGGCTCCGGCGTTGTGGTCGAGGTGGGCGACGGGGTGACCGGCTTCGCGCCCGGCGATCACGTGGTCACGTCCTTCGTCGCGGCTTGCGGGCAATGCCGCTGGTGCGCCTCGGGCATGGAATACCTGTGCGACACCGGCTCTGGGACCCTGACACCCGGCATGCCAACCGACGGCACCTTTCGCCATCACACGGTCGACGGGCGAAACCTCGGCCACGTGTCCAAGATCGGGGCGTTCGCCGAGCACACCGTCGTCGCAGCGAATTGGCTCGTCAAGATCGATCGAAGTTTCCCGCTGGTGCCCGCCGCGCTGCTGGCCTGCGCGGTTCCGACCGGATATGGCTCGGTGGCCCGTCGCGCGAACATCCGCGGCGGCGACACCGCCGTGGTGATCGGCGCGGGCGGGATCGGCACCGCCGCGATTCAGGGCGCACGTATCTGCGGTGCGGCCCGCATCGTCGCGATCGACGTGAGCGAATTCAAACGCGAGTCCGCGCTACGGTTCGGCGCCACCCACACCGCCGCGACGGCGCCCGAGGCGATCGAGATGGTGCGCGAACTGACCCACGGCGTAATGGCCGATGCGGTCGTCGTCTCCCCCGCGATGATCGGCGAAGCGGACGTCGGGACGGCTTTGACGCTCACCCGCAAGGGCGGCACGTGTGTACTCACGGGCCTGCCGTCGCCGATGATGCACTCGATCGCGGTCACGCTGCAGGAGTTCATCCTGATGAACAAGACATTGTGCGGCACCGTGTTCGGCTCCTGCAACCCCAGGAGCGACATCCCGGTGCTGGCCACGATGTACGGGTCGGGTCAACTACTCCTGGACGAAATGATCACCAAGCGGTATGCGCTCGATGAAATCAACGTCGCGTACGCCGACCTGGCCGACGGTCTGTTGATCCGTGGCGTCATCGATTTCGGCCTTGACTAGCCGGGAGCCGGTGCGGTGCAGCCACTCTCGCGGGCGTAGCCGCCAGGTACGGCGAGCGTATTCCAGCTCGGTGTAGGGCCATTGGGTTACGATGCGGCCGCTGGGCGAACGAAAGTAGCTGTCGCACTGGGTCCAGACGGTGCGCTCGAGATCCGCGGAAAGCTCTTCGTTGTAGCGCCTTTCGGCTTCCGGGTGCACATCGACGTACCCGCCGCGACGCGCCACCCGCGTCACCGCGCTGGCCACCAGTCGCGCACCGGCCTCCAGGATGTAGACGATAGAGTTGCCGCCCTGGTTGGTGTTGGGCCCGTACAGCATGAAGAAGTTCGGGAATCCGGCGGCGGCCACGCCCAGGTAAGCGCTTGGATCGGCGCCCCAGCGCTCGTGCAGCCGCTGTCCCCCGACCCCGATGACGTCGATGCCCGGCAGGTAGTGCGACGTCTCGAATCCGGTGGCCAGCACGATCACCTCGACGTCGACGATTCGGCCGGCCGCGGTGATCACCGACGTCTCGGCGATCCGCTCGATGGGGTCGGTGACCAGCTCGACGTTGTCCTCCTGCAGCGCGCGGTAATAGTCGTCGCCGAGTAGCACCCGTTTGCAGCGGAAGGGATATTCGGGCGTCAGCGCACGACGCAGTGGCTCGTCCGCGACCGTGCGCTCCAGGAACGACGTCGCGATATGCGTGCGTGCCACCACCACCGGATCGTCGGCGAACGTCGCCGTGTTGTCATGATGGAACTTCCAGATCTTCCAGCGCGTGCGGCGCACCGCGAGCGGGTTGCGCTTGAATTGTGCCAATTCGGTTGCGCTGTAGGGTCGGTCGTCCTTGGGAACCATCCATGGCGGAGTTCGCTGAAACACCGTCACGCGTTCGGCGATCTTCGCCAGTTCCGGAACGACCTGCACCCCGCTGGCCCCCGTGCCGATCACCGCCACCCTTTTGTCGGCCAGCCCGAGCGCGTGATCCCACCGGGCGGTGTGCATGATCGCGCCGCCAAAGTCGGCCAGGCCCGCGATATCGGGCGGCTTCGGCGATCCGAACAATCCGACGGCACAGACGACGACGTCGGCGGTCAGCGTGGCGGTGTGCCCGGCGCGGTCCAACTGGCAATCCCAGGTCGAGGTGTCCGGGTTCCAGCGGACGGAACGGACTCGGGTGCCGAGCAGGAGATGGCGGCGTAGATCGAAGTCGTCGGCCACCGACTCCAGATAGGCCAGAATCTCGGGCTGCCGAGCGTAGGTGCGGCTCCAGGACTTGTTGGGCGCGAACGAATACGAGTACAGATGGCTCTGGACATCGCAGGCGGCACCCGGATAGGTGTTGCGCCGCCAGGTGCCTCCGACGCCGTCGTCGCCCTCGATGATCACCAGATCGTCGATGCCGGCGCGGCGTAGCGCCACCGCCACGCCAAGGCCGCCGAAGCCCGCGCCGATGATCGCCACCCTCGGTGGGCTTCGACGCCGCGTCGCCGCCCGCAGCCGGCCGATTGCGTAGCGCCGGCGGGCTTGTCGGCTCGTCACGGGCCGGCCCCCGGACCGCGGATCTCGAGCCCTTCCATGTCCCCTTTGACCCGCCACGCCTTCAAGATGTCGGCGTATTCGGTTGGTGCACCGAAGAAGAAGCTGCCCTGCCGAGTCTTGGCGTCCGCCTTTCCTTCCCGGTTGTAGTAGCCGGGGGTGCAGGTCCTGGCCCGCTCGGCGGTCGCGGCCGACCGGGCCACGACGGTGTCGACCCAGGCGGCTTCGGCGCCGGGTGATGCCTCGACCTCGGTGCCGCCACCCGCAAGCGCCCAGGCAATGATCCACGCGGCGTGGCTCGCCTGGACGTCGAGCAGGTATGGGAAGTTCACCGTAAGCCCCGCCTGGGCGATGCTTTCGATGAAGCAGTTCGGGAAGCCGTTGGCGCACAGGCCCTGGAACGTTCGCACACCGTCGCGCCACCGGTCGGTCAGCTTCACGCCGCCGCGGCCGATCAATTCGAACCCGGTGCGCCGGCAGTAGTCGGTGCCCACCTCGAAACCCGTTGCGAAGATGAGGCAGTCGAGTTCGTAGGTAACCCCGTCGACGACCACGCCGGCCTCGGTGATGCGCTCCACTCCGCGACCGCGGGTGTCCACCAGTGTGACGTTGTCGCGGTTGAACGTCTGCAGGTACTCGTCGTGAAAGCAGGGCCGCTTGCAGAAGTAGCCGTACCAGGGTTTGAGCGCCTCCGCAGCGGCGCGATCGGCCACGATCTCGTCGACCCGGGCCCGGATCTCCTCCATCTTGGCGAAGTCGGCGAGTTCGATGTCGTGCGCCGATGAGCCGTTGCGGTCATGGCGCATGACCGGAAGCTTTCGGGTGATGCTCGTCCAGGCATCGGCGACGAGATCCTCCTCGGCCTGTCCGCCGGACGTCAGGATCTGGAAGTTCTGTATGCGCTCACGCTGCCAGCCCGGCCGTAATGCGTTGACCCACTGCGCATCCGTCGGGCGATTGACCCGCACGTCCACCGATGACGGGGTGCGCTGGAAGACGTAGAGGTGCTCCGTCGCCGCGGCGAGGTGCGGCACGCACTGCACAGCCGTTGCACCCGTGCCGATGATGCCGACGCGCATGCCGGCCAGCTTCTCCAGTTTGTCGCCGGTGTAGCCATAGTCCCACCTGCTGCTATGGAACGTCTTTCCGCGGAAAGAGCCGATCCCGGGGACGCCGGGCAGCTTCGGCTTCGCTTGATACCCGTTGGCGATGGAGACGAACCTGGCCCGCATCTCGTCCCCGTGGTTCGTGCGGATGATCCACCGGGAAGTTGCTTTCTCCCAACGGATCTCATAGACATCGGTGCGCAGGCAGGCATCGCGGTACAGGTCGTAGTGTTCGGCAATGGCCCGGCAGTGTGCGAAGATCTCGGCGCCCTTGGCATATTTTTCCGTGGGCATATAACCGAGCTCTTCCAACAGCGGCATGTAGACAAAGGATTCGACGTCGCAGGCGATCCCCGGATACCGGTTCCAGTACCAGGTGCCACCCACGTCGGCCGCCCGGTCGATCAGCCGGATGCGTTCGACCCCGC
>Ga0318576_10000295_pt1 | contig 12110 bp, 13 predicted proteins | sample GRESIP089b5f24_FD_203498 | JGI IMG/M metagenome (GOLD analysis project Ga0318576, IMG submission 203498) | Tropical soil microbial communities from Luquillo Experimental Forest, Puerto Rico - GRE.SIPMG.089b5f24 | ecosystem: Environmental > Terrestrial > Soil > Tropical forest > Bulk soil...
ATTCAGCAAGGCAAGCTGACCCGACAATTGACACCCAGTAGCCAATGCCCGAGAGGCGCGGCGATGTGGCATAGCGCCATCGGGTGCATCGTGGCGCTCACCCTCAGCTTGCTCGCAGCGCCGCGCGAGGTCGATGCCCAATCGTCAGCCAAAGTCCCCACGATTGGGTATCTCTCCATCGCTGGGGGTTCTCCTGGCGGCGTTCAGTTGGCCGAGGCTTTCCGCCAGGGACTGCGGGACCTCGGCTATGTCGAGGGCAAGACCATCACGATTGTGGACCGTTCCGCCGAGGGCAAGCCCGAGCGGCTTCCCGCCCTTGCTGGCGAACTGGCCCAGCTTCCGGTGGACGTTATCTTCGCGCAATCCGGCCAGGTTGCCGAGGCAGCTAAAGACGCGACCACGACGGTCCCGATAGTCATGGTGTCCGGGGCAGATCCCGTCGCAATCGGCCTCGTCGCCAGCCTCGCGCGACCGGGCGGAAACATGACCGGGCTCTCCCTGATGAGCGCGGAGTTAGCCGGAAAACGACTACAGCTGTTGAAGGAGGCGACCGGCAACCTGGGGCGTGTGGCTGTGCTGTGGAACGCGCGCGATGCGGTCATGACCAACATCTTCAGCGAGATTCAGACCGCGGCCCCGGTGCTAGGCGTAACCCTGCAACCCCTGGGGGTGCAGGAGGCCAAGGATATCGACAGCGCTATCGAGACGATGACGGAGAAGCGCCCCGACGCGCTCTTCATGATCACTGATGTGCTGACCAGCAGGTATACGAGAGAGGTCCTCGATTTCGCGATACAGCATCGGCTTCCGACCATGTTCTCAAGCAGCGGATCCGTGGCCGAAGGCGGACTGATGTACTACGGACCGAGTGCGACGGATTCGTACAGGCGCGCAGCCTACTACGTGGACCGCATCCTGAAAGGCGCCAAGCCAGGGGATCTGCCGGTGGAACAGCCCGTGAAGTTCGAGCTGGTGGTCAACCTGAAGACCGCCAAGGCCCTCGGCATCACCATCCCTGCGACCCTCCTGTTGCTCGCCGACAGGGTGATCGAATAAGCGGGAAAAAGGGGAGCGGTGCTTCCGCTGCTCTGTTCGACGACCGGCTCGATCCCCGCAGAAGGCCTGCCATCCGTAGTCAAGGAGCGCGGTTCGGCAAGTTTTAAGATTAATTAAGTAAAACGTATTGATTTTTTAACTATATTTATCCTACTACTCAAGATCGATTTGTCGTATTATTGAATTAGTTAATCATAGTTAAATGTTGAGTGGGAAAAGATGCACATCCAGTCGCGCGTTGCATGCGCCGTCGGTCTGTCGCTTGCCGTTAGCATCGGTATGACCGCCCTTTCCGCGGCGGCGGAACAGCAAACCGCGCCGCCGCGGCTTAAGCACGCGCCGGTCCATGTCCACCGAAATCCGGATGGCAGCCCGGAACGCGGCATGCACAATCAGTTTATCAGCTCGAACTGGTCGGGCTATGTCGTCGCAAACTACCAGACCGGGCGCAAATACACCTCGGCCCAAATGACCTGGGTCGTCCCGACGGTCACCTACGGCACCTCTAACGATACGACGTCGTCCACCGAATACTCTGCGAATTGGGTCGGTATCGGCGGGTTCTGCGAGAACACGCTGTGCACGCGCGGCGACAACACGCTGATCCAGCTCGGTACCGAGCAGGATGTCTCGCCCTCCGGTGTCGCCAATTATTATGCATGGTACGAGGTCCTGCCGCAGGCCGAGACCCCGCTGGGGCCGGGTTATCCGGTGCATCCGGGCGATACCATCACCGCGTCGCTTAGCTGCAATCAGCCCTGCTCGAGTAGAAAGCAGACCTGGACTTTATCCATGCAAGACGAACCTGCCGCGCCGGGCCAGCCGGGATGGAGTTGGTCGAAGCGGCTTTCGTACGGCTCCTCACTTCTTTCGGCGGAATGGATCGAAGAGGCGCCGTATGAGGGGGGTATTCTGCCGCTTGCCGATTTTCGGGTTGCGTCCTTCTCGGGCCCCGACATGGCCAATGGCTCACTCCCGCCGGTATCCTCGGCGAATGCCATTCAAATGGCGGATCCGTGGGGCCAATGGGCGAACCCGTCCCTGGCCTCGGTGCCCAATTTTAACGTGTGCTGGGCCTTCGAGACGTTTACCCCATGCTGACCGGCTAAATGCGCCGGCCCGGAGGTGGGCTCTTGAGGCGTTCAAAAAGAATGCAGCTCACTTCCGGCGCTTAGGCGCGGTTAAGGTTTACGGCTCGTATTAGCTCCTTCCGCCTTCCCGCAACCGCCGGATACGGCAAGGAATGATCAGTAAAGCTCGCCTGGCATGCGGCGGGCATAGTCGGCGTCGTAGGCGGCGCTGTCCGTGCCGGGCGTGCGCGCCGCGGCAAAGTCTCCCAAAGTCGGGACGCCATTGGGTCGGCCGGCGCTACCCGCTCTCCATAGGTCGGAGCGGACGAGCGCCTTGGGGCAATGCTGAAACGCCTGCTCGACCGCTACCACGATCACCGTCGCGGGTACTTTGCCGTCGACAGCAAAACGCCGCCTGAGGTCTGGATCGGCGCTGACCCGGGCTCGGCCGTTGACCCGATAGGTCTCATTCGCGCCGGGAACCAAAAAGATCAGCCCGATGCGAGGGTCCTCCACCAGGTTCTTGAGGCTGTCGATCCGATTGTTGCCGCGCCGGTCGGGGATCAGCAATGTGCGGCCGTCATCCTCGACTTGGACGAAACCCGGCTTGTCACCCTTGGGGGAGCAGTCGAGCCCTTTACTGCTGCCCGTTGCGAGGACGAGAAAGGGCGAAACGGCGATGAAGGCGCGTCCTGTCGCATCGACGTGATCGATCTCTTTTTTCAGGACGCGTTCCAAAGGTCGCGCGTAAAGTGTCGCCAGCTCGTCGACGGCCGTTACGGTAGCGTCTTCAAACCCATCCATCCCTTTCGACCCCTCGGCTCATCCAGATGTCTCACCACCGTTCCCGACTTTCGAAGCGAGCCTCGATCGGCAGAGACCAGGGTTCGAGACTGGCTCAATACGGCCCCGCTGGCAAGGGCGGCCGGCGCCGGCCATTGGAGCTGGTCCTGTTGGCTCTCGCTTTGTCCTGCGCAGCCTGCGGGCAATCTTCCCCCAGCGTCCTAGTGGCCTTCCGGACGGAGGAGCAGGCGCAGGCGCATTGCCCGAAAGACACCGTCGTTTGGATCGACCCCCAGAGCGCGATGTATTACCTCAAGGGGAACGGGTCATATGGCCGCTCGGCCGCGGGCCGCTACGCTTGTCAGGGGGAAGCCGACCTCGCCGGTCTCCATGGGGTGCCGAATTGACGGCGATCAGGTCGGCAACGGTCTCGGCAATAATCGGACCACTGTCGCGCCGTCGACGCAGCTCGGATCGGGTCGAGCTTCCTGAACGATAGGCTCGCGATAGGTATCGAGGAAGGATTGGACGGCCAAGACCCGTGTGTCACCGTCCGACAGCCTTGCCATCGACCCGTCGACGGCGACGGCAAACTGGACATGCGGAATGCCGACGAGGTCCGGACGCAACTCGAGCACCGTTGCGGTGGCGGCGAGACGACTGCCGAGCTGACGGCGGTAACGGTTGCCAGGCTTTATGTCGTTGACTGGTGTGCGGCGGGACAACCGACCGAACCAAGAGGCTGACATCGCTCAACCCTGCATCACGACCCCCGAACCGCAGGTCTATCGCGAAAACTCTAAGCGATCGTGAAATCGCCTCGACGAAGTCTTGATGCCCTGCGGGCTCCGCTTGGCTTTTCGGATCGATCAGGGCCAGCCCTAGGGCCCCAGTCCCAGGCCTCCTGATTGAGGATGGCCGTCATTTGCGCCTCGTTGGCAAGTTGCCGGGCGAGAACCTCCCGCCGGTAAGCCGCCCAATTCTGCTGGCTGCCGAAGTAGACGCACCTGCAGACGAGCGGATCGGCATAGAGGTACACCGGCTCCCCATTCACCACGCGAGTGACAAATTTGTTCGGTGGCAGGCGCTTCATCGCGGCAAGACGCTGCGGCGTGTCGGCGATTTTCACCTGAAATCAGGCGGCGGCGAGCAGGTCCTCCTTCTGCGCGACTTGCTGCTGCGGGCTGACGCAGTCCGCGATACCGAAGAGGATACCGGCGATTGCCGCATGAAAGGTCAGCTTGGTCACCGGCGACCCTCCCGAAATGTCGCCGCGACCAACGTAATCGATCAAAGCCGGCCGCCGCAACGAAAGGCGGCGTTGACCGCTTCACCGCGCGTGATAGAAGCCGGTCGGGTAGGGAAAACGGACGGAAAAATTAATGGCCAGCGCCTGCACCAGCGGCATCGACACCGGGTTTGTGGCACTCGGCTATGGGAAGGTGGTCGTGCTCGGCATCGTTCAGGGCATCACCGAGCTGATGCCGATCTCCTCGACGGCGCATATGCGCATCGTGCCGGCACTCCTGGGCTGGCAGGACCCAGGTTCGGCCTTTTCGGCCGCGATGCAGCTCGCGGCGCTGGCCGCGGTCGTCGGGTATTTTTGGCGCGACGTGAAGGACATTATCTTCGGCTCGCTGTCCGCGCTGGTGCAGCGAGACTTCTCCGACCACGCGCTCCGCTTCGCCTTCGGGATCGTGATAGGCACGATACCGATCGGCATCGCCGGACTTGCCCTCGCCAAGACGCTCAACACCTGTGGCTCTCCGCTCCGCGAACTCTGGGTGGTGGGGGTTGCGTGCATCGTCATGGCATTGCTGCTCGGTCTTGCCGAGCTCGTTGCGCGGCATCAACGGTCGTTTGATCGGGTCGGCTTGCTCGACTGTCTCTGGGTCGGTATCGCGCAGGTCGGCGCGCTGATCCCGGGTGTGTCGCGATCAGGCTCGACCCTGACGGCGGCCCTCTTTCTCGGCTTCAAGCGCGAGGAGGCGGCGCGGCTGTCTTTCCTCCTCGGGCTGCCGGCGATTGCGCTCGCCGGCTTGAAGGAGCTCGCGGAGCTGAGGCATGCCGGCCTCGACGGGCATGGCTGGGCGGTGCTTGCTGTCGGCCTCATCATCGCTAGCCTTTCGGCCTTTGTCGCGATCTGGGGCCTGCTGCGCATCCTCGAGCGATTCTCGGCCGGGCCCTTTGCCGTCTATCGGGCGCTGATCGGCGCTGTGCTGCTCGCCGGCGTGGCGACCGGCTGGCTCAGCTGATGGCCGACGGATCACGCGAGCGTGTGCCGGATACGGCGCATGCATATGCATGCAACAATGCGATCGCCAAAGCCTGCAGCAGCGGCTAATCAGGTCACCACGAGTTCAGCGGTGCCGAGGCCTTCGACTTCGACGCGGGCGCGGTCGCCGGCGGAAGGAAATTGAATCGGCACCATGCTGCCCGTCATCACGATCGCGCCGCGTTTGAGCGGCGTTCCCGCCGTGGCCCTGGCTTCGGCGAGCCAAGCGAGCGCGTTCAATGGGTTGCCCATGACATCGCCGCCCTTGCCATTGCCGATTTCACGGCCATTGATCGACAGCCGCGCGGTCAGTTGCGCAAGGTCGAGCCGGCGCCAATCGCTGACCGGTGCTCCAATAACGATCCCGGCATTCCACACATTGCCGGCGACCATCGCCACCGCGCTCAACCGTTTGTAATCGTGGTGTAAATCCTCGAGTAGTTCAATCGCCGCCATACAGCTTTCAACCGCGCCGGCCACCCGATCGCGCCAAGATCGGCTGGTCCCACCCAGCGGCAAGTCTTCACCGAGGCACAACGCGATCTCGGTCTCGATGCCGAGCCGGCAATAATTTCGGGCGGCGAGCTCAACGTGGCGATGGTGGACCTCCTTTCCGAATATTGCGCCGTAAACCGGTTCGTCGACACCGCACAGCTGTTGCATGATCGACGTCGTTAGTCCGATCTTGTAGCCAGCGACTGAGCCACGGGCTTCCGTCTCGATCTCTTCGAAGATTTGCCGAACTCTGTAGGCCTCCTCGAGAGTACCAGGCATCAGTTCCGGCGGCAGAATGTTGATCGGTCGCCGCTCGTGGAACAGCCGCGCAATGCCCTCGGCTTTCTGACGGATATCAAGTTCTGACATGGCACAACTCCGCTGGTTGTGTTCGATAGCTTATTAGGCCGCGCCGTCAGCCGCCAGGAACCGAATGGTCGCCTGCGGAGCGCTACCGCTCGACGAAGCCTACACGGCGGTCGATCTCGACACCCTGACTTTGCTGCTCGGCATGATGATCCTCGTCGCCAATCTGCGCCTCTCCGGCTTTTTCACGTTGGCCGGCGGCTGGGTCATGCAGCGGGCTCATCGGCCGCTCACCTTGCTCGTCGCGATCACAGTAGTCGCCGGGGTGTTTTCTGCCTTCCTGGTCAACGACGCGGTATGCCTGGTGCTCGCACCCTTGGTTATAGAGCTGACGCTGACATTGCGGCGCAACCCGGTGCCCTACCTGTTGGCGGTGGCGATGGCCTCGAACATCGGCTCGACCGCGACGATCACCGGCAATCCGCAGAACATGATGATCGGCAGCTTGTCGCGCATTTCTTACGTGAATTTCGCGGCGGCGCTGGCGCCGGTGGCGCTCTCCGGGTTAGCGCTTACGATTATTCTGATCGCGCTGTTTCACCGCCGCGAATTCGCCAATGGCGGACAGCTGACGGCCGCGCCGACACGAACCCGGTTCCATCGCTTCCTGATGTTGCGGGCGCTGGCGGGAACCCTGCTGGTCGTGGTCCTGTTCTTCGCCGGGCAGCCGCCGGCGAAGGTGGCGATCATCGTTGGCGGGCTGCTGTTGCTGACACGCCGAGTGAGGAGCGAGCGGGTCTACGCCCAAATCGACTGGTCGTTGCTGTTGATGTTCGCCGGCCTGTTCATCATTGTCGCCGGCGCCGAGCGCAGTCTGCTCAGCGGCGAAGTCATATCAGCTGCGGGCCGCCTGCAGCTCGATCGCTTGCCGGTGCTGAGCGCTTTGACCGCACTCCTATCCAATCTGATCAGTAACGTGCCGGCGGTGGTAGTGCTGCGACCCTTCGTCGAGAGCTTGTGCGACCCGCAACAAGCTTGGCTGACGGTAGCTATGGCCTCGACCTTAGCCGGCAATCTGACGGTGCTCGGATCGATCGCGAACTTGATCGTGGTGCAGCGCGCGGCCGCGAGCGGCGTGGTGATCGGGTTGTGGGACTACTGCCGGGTCGGCGTGCCGCTAACGCTGCTGACCCTGCTGATCGGGACCCTCTGGCTGTGGATCTGAGCATCCACGAGCTTGTGAATGAAACCAAGTATCAGAAAATGGCTGAACTGGCTGAAGTTTAGTTCAGGGTCGGCTCCTGTCAGACCGGATGGTTCGCCGCCCTAGACGCCGGCAGCCGCCATGACCACCAAGCCCTTTGAACAACAACCCTTCGCCTTCCGCGACGCGACATTGACAGCCGGCTCACCGGAGAGGATCTGCGCGGGCCTCTCACGTCCATCAGTAGCGTGGTGGCGGCGGATAATAGGGGCGCGGCGGCGGATAGACTGGCGCAGCTTGCAAGCGGTTCAGCTCCTGTTGGTTCAATTGGCGGGCGATGTTGCCGCTCGACCGGCCCGCCGGTGGCGCATAACTCGGTTGAGGTGCATAGCTGGGGGCCGGCGAGTAGGCTGGCGCCGGCGGCGGATAGTACGGATAGTAGCCCGGCGGATAGGGGTAATACGGGTATTGGGCATATAAGCCTGGAAAGGGGATGCCGACGCCGATGACGACGCCGGCATTGGCAGGCGCCGGCGCAATCGACCAACAGCCGATGCCGACGGCAGCGGCGGCGAGAGCGGTTATCCAAAAACGCAAATGCAGCAAGATTTTCCTGACGGTATCCATGTTCGCCCTTCGAGCCGAAGAGTGGTGAACGCCACGAGCCGTATACGGTCAAAATATGCAGGTTTATTCCCTCGACAACTCCGGACCCGCTGAGTAGCACGGGCCGCGAGGCACGACCGGATGGCGCCCGGCCGGGGCATGGTAACCGACCACGCATAGAGGAAAGATGGCGGAGGCTCGCGAATGGGCCGCGAAGGCGCTGAGGCTGCTTAAATCGCACGGCCTTCTGATGTGACGCACCGCCCGTTTTGGAGGCGCCAAGCAACATGAACCGGCCACGGGCGCGAGAGGGCCTGCCGCAGCCGCAACGGCGGCGGGCGATGCTCGTGGTCTTGGCCGGCCTTTCGATGTCGGTGCTCGACGGCGCGATCGCCAACATCGCGCTGCCGACCATCGCCCAAGAGCTTCGTACGGACCCGGCGACTGTCGTCTGGGTGGTCAACGCCTATCAGCTCGCCGTGACGATCTCGTTGTTGCCGTTCGCCTCGCTCGGCGAGTTGCGCGGCTACCGGCGCGTCTTCGTCTCAGGTCTGGCCGTGTTCGCGCTGGGCTCCCTGGCCTGCACGCTGTTGGGCTCGCTGACCGCGCTGGTCGCCTCGCGCATCCTCCAGGGTTTTGGCGGCGCCGGCATCATGAGCGTCAACACTGCCCTGCTCCGCTTCATCTATCCCGCTGACCAGCTCGGCCGCGGCATCGGGATCAACGCACTTGCCGGATCGACCTCGGCAGCGATCGGGCCGAGTGTCGCGGCAGGAATCCTGTCGATCGCCTCGTGGCAATGGCTGTTCGCGATCAACGTACCGCTCGGTGTCGTTGCCCTCGTGTTGGCGAGGCGCGTCCTGCCGAGGAGCCCGCTCGCCCGTCATCGTTTCGATTGGCTCAGCGCCCTGCTGAGTGCCTTGACATTTGGCGCGCTGATCATCGGCGTCGACAATCTTCGCCGGTTGTCTGTCAGCGTCGCGTTCGAATTGGCGGGTGCCGCGGTCGCGGGCGCGCTCTTTGTCTGGCGGCAGCGCATGCTGGCCTACCCGATGCTGGCGCTCGAACTCTTTGCGCGACCGGTCTTCGCGCTCTCCGTGATGAGCTCGATCTGCTCGTTCACCGCGCAGAATCTGACGTTCGTCTCGCTGCCGTTCTTCCTCGAGGAGGTGCTCGGCCAATCGGCGGTCGAGACCGGCCTCTTAATGACCCCCTGGCCGGTGGCGGTCGGTTTTGTCGCGCCGATCGCGGGATGGCTCGTCGACCGGCATTATCCGGCCGGCATTCTCGGCGGGATCGGCTTGGTCGCATTGAGCCGGGGACTGGTGCTGGTGGCCTCTCAGGAAGCGCATGCGGAGGTGTCGCGCATCGCCTGGTGCATGGCAATCTGCGGCGTCGGGTTCGGCTTCTTCCAATCCCCGAACAACCGGACCATTCTCGCGAGCGCGCCGCCCGAACGGGCCGGCAGCGCCAGTGGCATCCTCGCCAGCGCGCGGCTCGTCGGCCAGACCCCTGGGGGCGGCGTTGGTCGGTCTGATCTTTGCCCTGACGAGTGCCGGCCTGGGTGGCATCGGCCGCGGCGCCACCTTGGCCTTGTTGGTCGGCGCCGGCTTTGCCGCGGCGGGTGGTGCGGTGACGAGCAGCCTGCGGCTTTTCGGGTTTCGTCAGGTCGACCAGACGGCCGGCGGATCTTGCCGGAGATCGTCTTCGGCAAATCGCAGAACTCGATCCGCCGCACTCGCTTGTGAGGCGCGATGGCTGCGCGGATGTGGCGGAAGATCGACAGTGCGGTATCACGATCGGCTGGGATACCAGCGGTCAAGCTGATGTACCCCTTTAGGTATAGCAGTCCGAGTCGGATCGGGTGCGGGAACAATTGCGGCCTCGGCCACCGCCGCGTGCTCGATCAGAGCGCTCTCCAGCTCGAGCAGGCTGATGCGGTAGTCCGAGACCTTGAAGACGTCGTCGGCCCGGCCGACGAACGTCAGATACCCGTCGGCGTCGCGCATGGCGACGTCGCCGGTGCGATAGACAGTGGCTCCCAGCGGCGCAAAGCGGACATCCTCCTGCTCGTAGCCGAGCATCAGCCCGGTGGGCTTCGGATCGTTTCGACGTACCTCGCCCTCGTCGCCCTCGCGGTCATCGGCGTCCAAGGTACGAATGCGGTAGCCGGGATCATTACGGCGCCAAGCTTCATCGCCGCCAGCATCGTTTCCCACAACGGGGCGACATTGCCGAGCATCAACAGAATACGGTCGCCGCGCCTGACCCCTAGCGCCCGCAACCCATTGGCGATGCGGTTGGAGCGTTGCGACAACTCGGCAAAGGTCAAGCTCGCGGCGCCGTCGCTGACGATGCGTAAGGCCGTCCTCTCGCCGGTATCGCCATGCGCGAGCTCGGCGTCGAACCAGTCGAGAGCCCAGTTGAACAGATCCAGCGCCGGCCAGCGGAAATCGCGGTACGCCGTGCGATAATCGGTCCGGTGCGCAAGCAGAAAATCGCGCGCTGCCTTGAAGCCATCCGTCATGGCCGCCTCGCGACTAGGCCACAAAATATGAGCGCCATAGGGCATCTCATATCAACGGAATTTGATCGCGCCAACCTCCCTCAGGGTTGTGCAAATTCGGTTGTTAGAGATGCCCGAATTCGTTGTTTCTCGGCACCGCCTGAGAACGCCTAACCAACGGATATATATGAATTATTGGCCAATACGGAGGGTGTGCGGCGGTGGTGCACGCGAAATTTCGTTGTTTTTGAACACGGCACGAGCAGCTTCGTCGAGCCGCCTTGGTTGACACGGCGCGGGCGGCTCGATCATGGTGCCGGCGCTGTTACTCCCCCAGCCGCCGTGGAAGGGCCATGACCGACGCCGACCTCGCCGCGACCATCGATGCCGCCTGGGAGGACCGCGAGAGGCTCAATGCCACGACCCGCGGCGCTGTCCGAGACGCGGTCGAAGCCGCACTCGATGGGCTCGACGCGGGCCAGCTGCGCGTCGCCGAAAAGACTGCCCGTGGGTGGCAGGTCCGGCAATGGCTCAAGAAGGCGGTGCTGCTGTCGTTCCGGCTCAACGACATGGTCGAGATCCCGGGGGGCCCAGCCGATGCCGAGCGCGGCGCTTCGCGCTGGTGGGACAAGGTGCCGTCGAAATTCGCCGGCTGGTCGTCGAACCGGTTCCGCGACGCCGGGTTTCGCGCGGTGCCGGGCTCGATCGTTCGCCGCTCGGCCTATATCGCCCCGAACGTCATACTGATGCCGAGCTTTGTGAATGTCGGCGCCTATGTCGACAGCGGCACGATGGTCGACACCTGGGCGACGGTCGGCTCGTGCGCCCAGATCGGCAAGAACTGCCACCTCTCCGGTGGGGTCGGGATCGGCGGCGTGCTCGAGCCGTTGCAGGCCGAGCCGGTCATCATCGAGGACAATTGCTTTATCGGCGCGCGCAGCGAAGTCGTCGAGGGAGTCGTCGTCGAAGAGGGGGCAGTGCTGGCGATGGGCACCTTTATCGGCGCCACGACCAAGATCGTCGATCGGGAGACCGGCGAGATCGGGATGGGGCGCGTCCCGGCCTACTCGGTCGTCGTGCCGGGCTCGCTGCCCGGCAAGCCGTTGCCCGACGGCAGACCGGGTCCTAGCCTCTATTGCGCCGTCATCGTCAAGACGGTGGATGAGGGCACGCGCGCGCGGACCTCGATCAACGAGCTGTTGCGCGAATGAGCTGGGCTGCCCCCGATCCGGCCGAGCTCGCCGCCCGGCTGATCCGCCGGCCGAGCGTCACCCCCAGGGACGAAGGGGCGCTCGACATCGTCGCCGCGACATTGCAAGAGCTGGGCTTTAGCTGCCACCGGCTAGTCTTTGACGGAGAAGGCAGCGAACCGATCCACAATCTCTACGCCCGCCTTGGCACCGCGCGGCCCAATCTCTGCTTCGCCGGCCACACCGACGTTGTGCCGGCCGGCGCGCCTGACGCCTGGTCGTTCGATCCGTTTTCAGGCGCTGTCCGCGATGGCGAGCTGTGCGGCCGCGGCGCCGTCGACATGAAGGGTGCGATTGCCGCCTTCATTATTGCGGCGCAACGTTATCTCGAGCGGCGAAAAACCGGGGCCGCCGGCTCGATCAGCCTGTTGATCACCGGCGACGAAGAAGGGGCGGCGGTTAACGGTACTCAGAAGGTGATCGAGTGGCTGGCGGAGCGCGGCGAGACTCTCGACGCGTGCGTTGTCGGCGAGCCAACCAGCGCCGAGGTACTTGGCGATATGATCAAGATCGGCCGGCGCGGCAGTCTGACCGGCCGCCTGACCGCGCACGGCGTGCA
>Ga0318576_10000305_pt1 | contig 11922 bp, 11 predicted proteins | sample GRESIP089b5f24_FD_203498 | JGI IMG/M metagenome (GOLD analysis project Ga0318576, IMG submission 203498) | Tropical soil microbial communities from Luquillo Experimental Forest, Puerto Rico - GRE.SIPMG.089b5f24 | ecosystem: Environmental > Terrestrial > Soil > Tropical forest > Bulk soil...
TGCGTGTCCTCCTCTTGGGGCTCGGATGGTTTCACGCGCCGCCAAATCGTGCAAGGTATGGCGGGTCGCAATCGGCCGGGCATCGGGGAGCAACTCCTGTACGGTGCCTTCAAAACTCGATCAGGTCTTCCTTAGCCAAACAGATCTCCGCGACAAAGGGACGGGGGCGCCGCGAACCAGTGCCATTCCGTTGTTATCTCCTCCCTCAGCCGTGTTCAAATTCGTTGTTCCCGAAGCCCAAATTCCGTTGTTTTTCGGATCGCGAATTTTCCCCTAAGTATCTGAAACAATGCCTATCTTTGGCTCGGCCGCCGCAGTGGAGGGCTGTGCAGCCGCGAAATTCGTTGTTTTTCGACGTGGCCGAACAACAAAGGGGCGCCCGGTCTGAGGAGAGGGCGGAACGTTACACGGGGGCGCCGCGGGCGTTGGACAGCAATGCCCGCTCCGCCATATAAGCTGGCGGCCATGGGCAAGATCCCGTTCCTCAAGATGCACGGCCTCGGCAACGACTTCGTCGTGCTCGACGGCCGACGCGCGGCGATCGCGATCGACGCCGAGGCTGCAAGCGCGCTGGCCGACCGGCGGGCCGGCATCGGCTGCGATCAGGTGATCCTGCTCGAGCCGCCCCATCATCCGGATGCCCAGGTCCTAATGCGCATCCGGAACCCCGACGGCGGCGAGGCCGAGGCTTGCGGCAATGCCACGCGCTGTGTGGCCGACCTGCTGCGGCGCGAGACCGGCGAGACGAGGGTGCGGATCGAGACGATCGCCGGTTTGCTCGAAGCCGAAGCCCTGCCGGATGGGCGCGTCGCGGTCGATATGGGACCGGCGCGCACCGGCTGGCGCGAGATCCCGCTGAGCCGGCCCATGGACACCGAGCGCGTCGAGTTGACTCTCGGCCCGCTCTCTGCACCGGTCTGCACCAATGTCGGCAACCCGCATGCGACGTTCTTCGTGGACGATGTCGATGCGGTCGATCTGGCTGCACTCGGCCCCGAGCTCGAGCGTAATCGGGTGTTTCCGCAACGCGCGAATATCGGCGTGGCCGCGGTCCGTGACCGCGGTAACATCCGACTGCGGGTATGGGAACGTGGTGCCGGGATCACCCGCGCCTGCGGCAGCGGCGCCTGCGCCGCCCTCGTCGCGGCCTACCGGCGAGGGCTCACCGCGCGCGAGGCCGCTGTCGAGCTCGATGGCGGAGTTCTCGACATCGCTTGGCGCGGGGACGGGCGAGTGGTCATGACTGGGCCTGTCGCGCTGAGTTTTGAAGGGGTGTTCGACCCGAACCTGCTCGCGGGGCGTTGACCGGAGCCATGCCACAAACCGAAATCATCACCTTCGGGTGCCGGCTGAACGCGTTCGAGTCTGAGGTCATCCGCCGCGCTGCCGAAACCGCAGGGGTCAGTGGCGCGGTCATTGTCAATACCTGTGCGGTTACTGCCGAGGCGGAGCGCCAGGCGCGCCAAGCGATCCGCCGCGCCCGTCGGCGGCATCCCGAGGCGATGATCATCGTCACCGGCTGCGCGGCCGAGCTTGCTCCAGAGCGCTATGCCGCATTGCCCGAGGTCGACCGCGTTCTCGGGAATCAGGCCAAGCTCCGGCCGCAGAGCTACCTCTCCGAGGGCGCCACACCTACAGATCTGGCGGAGACCGCCAGCCACCTCGTCGACGGCTTTGAAGGCAAGAGCCGCGCCTTTCTTCAGGTCCAGCAGGGCTGCGATCATCGCTGCACCTTTTGCATCATCCCCTACGCGCGCGGTCCCAACCGCTCGGTGCCGATGGGTCTCGTCGCCGATCAGGCGCGCCGTCTTGTTGCCGCCGGGTACCGGGAAATCGTGCTGACCGGCGTCGATCTGACCGCATATGGCGCCGATTTGCCCAGCAGACCGAGCCTTGGCCAGATGGTGCGGCGGTTGCTCGCGGCGGTCCCGGAACTCGATCGCCTGCGGCTCTCTTCGCTCGACCCGGCCGAAATCGACGGCGAGCTGTGGGACCTCCTGGTCGAAGAAAGGCGGCTGATGCCGCATCTGCATCTGTCGCTGCAAGCTGGCGACGATCTGATCCTCAAGCGGATGAAGCGGCGGCACTCACGTGCCCAGGCGATCGCTGTCGCCCGGCACGCCCGGGCGCTGCGCCCCGAGGTTGCGCTAGGCGCCGATCTGATCGCCGGCTTTCCGACCGAGACTGACGACATGTTCCGCCGCAGCCTCGATCTCGTCGCCGAATGCGGGCTCGCTTTCGTGCACGTCTTTCCATACAGCGCGCGGCCCGGCACCCCGGCGGCCCGAATGCCTCGGCTCCCCGATCCGCTTGTCAAGGAGCGTGCGGCGCGGTTGCGGGCGGCAGGCGCGGCCGTGCTGGCGGCCGAATTGCGGTCGCGGGTCGGCAGCGAAACCGATGTCCTGATCGAGCGCCCGGGGATCGGCCGGGCCGAGTTTCATGCTGCCGTGCGTTTTACTGCTCCTACCGACACAGGATCGGTTCGGCGCATGCGTCTAGTCGGCAGCGACGGGAACAGTCTCGTCGGAGTGCCGGTCCAATGAGGTTTTGGCGACGCCGAGAAGAGACCGAAACGACAGATTCTCTGGCGGACGATGCCGACGGCCTGTCACCAGGCGACGAGGTTCTGGATGAAGCGTCGGAACCGGGACCTGCTGCGGAAAGCCGAGAGGAGCGCCAGGGCTTGTTCGCCCGGCTCCGGGCCGGGATGGCGCGCAGCTCGGCGCGGCTCACCCAAGGCATCAACACGATCTTCAACCGCCGCCGGCTCGATGACGAGGCACTCCTCGAGCTCGAGGAGTTGTTGATCTCGAGCGACATGGGGATAGGTGTCGCAGGCGAGGTCGCCGAGACGCTGCGCAAGACCCGCTTCAACCAGGAAGTGTCGCCAGAGGAGGTCCGCGCGGCGCTGGCCGAAGAGGTAATCCGGCTCGTCGAGCCGGTCATGAAACCGCTGCGGCTCGACGTCACAAGAAAGCCCTTTGTCATTCTCGTTGTCGGGGTCAACGGCAGCGGCAAGACCACAACCATCGCCAAACTTGCCAAGCAATACCGGGACGATGGCCACAAGGTCGTGCTCGCCGCCGGCGATACGTTCCGCGCGGCGGCGGTCGAGCAGTTGCAAATCTGGGGCGAGCGAACCGGCTGTCCTGTAGTGGTGCGGCCCGAAGGGTCGGATGCAGCAGGACTGGCCTACGACGCGATGATCGAGGCGCGCGCCGCAGGCGGCGACATATTGCTGATCGACACGGCTGGGCGGTTGCACAACAAGGCCAATCTGATGGCCGAGCTGCAGAAGATCGTCCGGGTCCTAAAAAAGGTCGATCCGCTGGCCCCGCATGCCGTGCTGCTCGTGCTCGACGCGACGACCGGCCAAAACGCCCATGCCCAGGCCGAAATCTTCCGCGAGATGGTCGGCGTCACCGGGATCGTCATGACCAAGCTCGACGGCACCGCGCGCGGCGGCGTGCTGGTGTCGTTGGCCGAAAAATACGGCATTCCGATCCATGCCATCGGGATCGGCGAAACCGCCGATGATTTGCGTCCATTTGAGGCGCGGGCCTATGCGCGCAGCTTGGTTGGGCTCGAGCCCTAGGCGGACTTCAAAAACCGGGCGGATTGACGCGCGCGGTAAAATCACGTGTCGCCCGCGCCTCTCGATCGTGCTGAAGCGCCCATCCTATCGAAGGGAAAGCGAGCTCGCCCCACGGGATTTCCCCCCATTCGAAAAGCCGGACTTCGAGGCTCTCGGGTCCCGGCTCGATGGCTTGGTCCAACAAGCGAGCACGATAGATCAGCTGCACTTGGCTGATCCGCGGAATGTCGTAAATCGCCAGCAGTCCTTCGATCTCGATCCGGGCCCGCGCCTCTTCCCACGCCTCGCGCTCGGCTCCGGCGCTGGCCGATTCGTTGAGCTCAAGATAGCCAGCGGGCAGGGTCCAATAACCGTGGCGCGGGTTGATCGAGCGACGGCACAACAAAATGCGTTCACCCCATCTCGTGACCGAGCCGACAACTATTTTCGGGTTATCGTAGAGAATGTAGCCGCACTCGGCGCAGACCATGCGCTCGCGGTTGTCGCCTTCGGGGATGCTTCGAACCGACGGGCCGCGGAGGAGGTTGTCGTCCGACATCGCGGATCTCGATCGCGGAGAGACGGCCCGTTCAGGTCGCCAGCGGTTTGGCGACTCTCGACCGGCGTCGTGCGGGCGTTGCTATGGCAAGGTCACTCGGCGCCATCTCGGTGGATCAATTTCCGTCCGAGTGGCGATAATAGGATGCGCCCTAAAGCGGGGCAAGATCGGTCGGTGCCCCTTGCAAACTCGCGCTTGCGCGGTAAGTCGTGTCGCGATGCCGTCTGCTCTCGACAAGTTCGCTTTCGAGGCCGCGCAGGCCGTGCGCGTCTCGTGGTTCTTTGGTCAAAAGCTCTTGGCCACGCGGGTCAGCCGCCCAGTGCCATTGCCAGAGCCGCTGCGCGGGCGCCCGATGCCTGACAAGCGGCGTATCCTCTCCGATCTCTGGAGCCTGATCGAGCAAGATTGGCGCAATATCGAAGCCGGGTACTACGCGCAGCCGGCGGGCGGCCTCGGCAGCCCGTTCAGGGCTGTGCTCGGAGCTATCGATTTTTTTTCTGATCTGCGTGCCGTCGAGCGACGGCGGCACGGCTCGTCCGAAGAGCGAATTCTGAGCGAAGTGCCGGCCGGCCCCTACCCTTGCTACTACCTACAGAAGTTCCATTTTCAGAGCGACGGTTATTTGAGCGGCGCGTCTGCCGAACGTTATGACCATCAAGTCGAGGTACTGTTTGGCGGCGCCGCCGCCGCCATGCGGCGCCAAGCGCTCGTGCCACTGAAAGCGGCTCTCGCCGGGTGCCCCATGGCGAAGCTGCTAGACGTCGGATGCGGCACCGGGCATTTTTTGCGCGAGGTCAAAGCGAATTACCCGCGCCTCCACGTGACCGGGCTCGACCTGTCAGCCCATTACCTCGCCGTTGCCCGACGCGAGCTGCGATCTTGGTCCCGGGCGCCGCTCGTCGTCGGTGCCGCGGAGGCGATGCCCTTTGCCGACGGGCAATTCGACGCGATTACCTGCATATATTTGTTTCACGAACTGCCGCCCGGTGTGCGCTGGGCCGTCGTTAGCGAAATCCGGCGCGTGCTAAGGCCAGGCGGCATGGTCGTCTTTGTCGATTCGCTACAGCCTGGCGACGAGCCCGATTACGACGCGATGCTGGACTATTTCCCGGTCGCCTTTCACGAGCCCTACTACGCCACCTACTTGCGTGAGGATCTCGACCGCCTGTGGAGCCCGGGCTTCACACCGGGCCAACGCTTTCCGGCGTATTTCTCGAAGGTGCTGAGCTACCGACGCGATTTCTGATGGAGGGGAAGATCAACATGTAGATATGAGTTGGCATCCGGTCACAAGTGTGGTACCGGATGTTGTGGATGTGGACTGGGGGGTCCACAGGATACGGGGGAAATCATGGATGTCATCACCTGGACGCCGGAGCGCGTCGAGCGGCTGACGCAGCTGTTCGAGGAAGGTTTGCCCACCGCCGAAATTGGCCGCCGCTTGGGCCTCACCAAGAATGCGGTCATCGGCAAGCTGCACCGCATCGCCCTGGCGCCGCGCGGCGGTACGCCGGTTGCTCCGCCGCAACGCAACTTCTTCGAATTCAACGGGCCGAGCTGCTTGTGGCCTCACGGCCACCCGGACGACGCGGATTTCCATTTCTGCGGCGCCCGTCCGCTTCCCGGCAAACCTTATTGCCCCGAGCACGCGGCGATCGCCTATGTACGGCCGAAGGAGCCAAAAGAGGAAAAGGCCAAGGCTGCCTTATTGCCGGCAGCGAATCCCGGCTGGAGCAACATCACCCGCGGCGCTTGAGGCGCCGCATCGCACGGTCGACGCCGTCGAGGGTCAGTGGAAACATGCGGTCCTCGGCGATGCGGCGGATCATCCCGATGCTGGCGGTACCGCTCCAAGATTTCTCCGGTACCGGATTGAGCCAGACCGCCCGCGGATAGGCCCCGAACAGGCGGCGCAGCCAGACCTTACCCGGCTCATCGTTCCAACGCTCGACGCTGCCGCCCTCCTTTTCGATCTCGTAGGGGCTCATGCTCGCGTCACCCACGAGAACGATCCGGTAACTCGAATTGTAAGTGCGGATGAGTTCCATGACCGGCACCTGCTCGACATGGCGCCGTCGCGAATCACGCCACACCGAATCATAGATGCAGTTGTGAAAGTAGAAGTGGATCAGGTGCTTGAATTCCGCGCGCGCTGCCGAAAACAATTTCTCGCAAATGCGAACGTGATCTTCCATCGACCCGCCGACATCGAGAAACAGCAACAGCTTCACAGCATTGTGCCGCTCAGGCACGAGCTTGAGATCGAGCCAGCCGGCGTTGTGCGCGGTCGATTTTACGGTGCCGCCGAGATCGAGCTCTTCGGCAGCACCCTCGCGCGCGAATTGCCTCAGCCGGCGTAACGCCAGCTTAATATTGCGGGTGCCGAGTTCGATGGTGTCGTCGAGATTGCGAAACTCACGGCGGTCCCAGGCGTTGACTGCACTGCGGTGGCGCCCTTCCCCTCTCCCGATCCGCACGCCTTCGGGGTTATACCCGTAGGCGCCGAACGGCGAGGTGCCGGCGGTGCCGATCCATTTGCTGCCGCCTTGGTGGCGGGACCATTGTTCGGCGAGACGCTGCCGCAATGTCTCCATCAGCTTTTCCCAGCCGCCCAGCGCCTCGATCAGCCGCTTTTCCTCCTCCGTCAGAAGGCGCTCGGCGAGTTTGCGCAACCAGGACTCGGGGATGGCGGTCTGCGGATCGGCCGGGGTTTCGATCCCCTTGAAGCAGCGGCCGAAGACCCGATCGAAGCGGTCGAGGTGCCGTTCATCCTTGACCAGCGCCGTGCGTGCCAGGAAGTAGAAGTCCTCGATGTCGAAGGCGGCGAAGCGCTTGTGCATCGCCTCTATGAGGGTCAGGTATTCGGGCAGCGAGACCGGCACCTTTGCCTCGCGCAGCTCGGCAAAAAACGAAAAAAACACGGCTATGAGCCGCCGCGCTCGCGCCGATGCAGAAAAGCCAGGCGTTCGAAAAGATGCACGTCCTCTTCGTGCTTCAGCAAGGCACCGTGCAGTGGCGGGATCAGTTTCGCTGGATCGCGGGTTTTCAGCGCCTCCGGGGAGATATCATCGACGAGCAGCAGCTTGATCCAGTCGAGCAGCTCTGAGGTTGAGGGCTTCTTCTTCAACCCGGGAGCTTGACGGATATCGTAAAAAATCGTCAGTGCCTCGTGCACCAGCTCATGTTTCAAATCGGGAAAATGTACGTCGATGATTTGCTGCATGGTCTCGCGGTCAGGAAATCGGATGTAATGGAAGAAACAACGGCGCAGAAAGGCGTCCGGCAGCTCTTTCTCGTTGTTGGAGGTGATGATGACAATCGGGCGATGTCTGGCCTGGATCGTGCGGCGCGTCTCATAGACGTAGAACTCCATCCGATCGAGCTCGAGCAAAAGATCGTTGGGGAACTCGATATCGGCCTTGTCTATCTCGTCGATCAGCAGGACCGGTGCTTGCGCCGCCTCGAACGCTTCCCAGAGTTTTCCCGGCACGATGTAGTTGGCGATATCGTGTACCCGCTCGTCGCCGAGCTGGCCGTCGCGCAGACGAGACACCGCATCATATTCGTAGAGCCCTTGCTGCGCCTTTGTCGTCGATTTGATGTGCCAGGTGATCAGGTCTCTGGCGATGCCGCGGGCGACCTCGTGGGCGAGGATCGTCTTGCCAGTCCCGGGTTCGCCCTTGACGAGCAACGGGCGCTCGAGTGCGATCGCGGCGTTGACCGCGATCCGAAGATCCTGCGTGGCCACATAGGTGTCGGTGCCCTCGAAACGTCGCATGCTCGCCCAATTCCCAGTCATTCCATATGCGCGCGATGACATAACCCGAGCTTTGCGATGACGCCAGTCAGACGACAGCTCCCGCGATCCCGTCGACCGACGGATCGTCTTCTTCGGGCGGTTCTCGGGGTTTTGCTGCTCGCCTTGATGTTTGTCCCGGCGCGAGATCCCGTTACGCACGGTTTGACTATCCGGGGGCGCCCCTCGGCAGAGCTCGCCTTCCTACTCTTTCTCGTCGCGGTCGCGGCCGTGGCGCGCCCGCAAATCATCGCGGCGCGTCCCACAGCCCGCATCCTCGCGGTGGTCGTCGCCGCGATGGCGGTGCTCAATCTGGTCGATGCCGCGACCCCGACCTTGCTCGGCCGGGACCTGAACCTCTATTGGGATCTCCCGCACCTTCCCTCACTCTTCGGGCTCGCCGGCGAGGCGGCCGGTTTCTGGCGCATGTCGGGCGCGGTTGCCTTTCTTGGCTTCGCAATATTCCTGCTGATTGCCGGAATCACCCGGATTTGGCGCGAGGTGCTCTCGGTCTTGACCGATCGGCGTCTCGCGCTCGGGTTCGCAGTTCTGCTCGGCGTGGCAATGGACGTGACGGCTTTCATGCCGGCCGAAGAGCGGCCGCTCGCGACGGAGCTGGGGCTCGATATCATTCGGCAGTCAGTGGCGGTGGTGCATAGACGGTTTGCCGCAACAGGAGGCGGAGGGCCCTATGCCGCGGCCCTCTCGGTGCCGGGACCGCCACACAGCGACCTCGCCGGGCTCAAACGCCGTGACGTCTATCTTGTCTACCTCGAATCCTACGGCACCACGGTATTCGACACGCCGGAGTTCCGCGCCGGGCTCAGCCAATCGTTGAGCCAATTCGAATCCTCGTTGCGCGGCGCCGGCTACACTATTGCTTCCAACCGGTTGGTCTCCCCGACCTTTGGCGGCGGCTCCTGGCTGGCCCATGCAACTCTCGCAAGCGGGGTTCGTCTCGATGACCCGGTCGTCTACTCGTTGCTGCTCGATTCCGGGCGCAAGCTCTTGCCCGCTTACTTCAAGGATGCGGGGTGGCGCACTGTTGACATCGCCCCCGGCATCAAGGCCCCATCCGCAAGAGCGACGACCGCCTGGGGCTTCGATCGCGAGATCTTCGCCAACGAACTTGATTACCGAGGCCCATCATTCGGCTGGTTCGCGATCCCTGATCAGTTCACACTCGATCGTGCAGCGACGATACGCTCGGGGCTCGGCCCCGCACCGCCAGTATTCACTCAATTGGTCTTGGTCTCGAGCCACATTCCGTTCGCGCCGGTGCCGCCCTACCTTGCCGATTGGGACGATTCCGGCACCTTTGCCAGCGTTCCCGCCACAGTTATGGGGAAGGTCTGGCGTCAACCCGACTGGAGCCGGCTTGCGCCCGAATATCTGGACAGCTTGCGCTATGATTTTGCCGTGCTCGGGGGCTGGCTCACTAGCCGCATGAACGGGGACGGGCTCGTCATCCTGCTCGGCGATCATCAGCCTCCGGCGATCGTGGGAGGCCAACCCCAGCCGCCCTGGACCGTCCCGATCCACGTGTTGTCGCGGGATCCCGACTTGGTCGCGCCTTTCGTCGCCGAGGGGTATGTCTCGGGAATCTTTCCAAACCAGGCACCGCCGCACCCGGGTATGGAGACATTTCTCGCGCGCTTTCTCGCTGCGTTCGACCGGCCCAGCTGATCACGGATCGCCGAACGGCTAAGGGCCGAGCAGTTCGTCCAGCGTCGCCGCCAGGCGCGTGAGATCCGCGTCGCTCGACAGCCGATGGTCGCCTTCCTTGACAAGAATGACCACGACGTCCCGGCTCCGGAGGCGCTCGGCGAGGCGCAAGCTCGTCTGCCAGGGAACCGCGTCGTCGAGCATGCCGTGCAGCAGGCGCACCGGGCATGTAAGGGGGATCTCGGCGCGCGTTACGAGATGGCGGCGGCCGTCTTCGAACAAGCTAAGCCGATGGGTGTAGCCAATCGGGTCGTATTGCGAGGGCAAGGTGACCGCGCCGGTTTCCCAAAGCTCCTTGCGCTGCGCCGCATCGAGCCGCGGCCAGACGAGATCCTCGGTGAAGTCGGGTGCCGCAGCGATCCCGACGAGCGCGTAAATTCGGTCGATTCGCGCGAGCGCGGCGAGCAGCATGATCCAGCCGCCCATGCTCGAGCCGATCAGGATCTGTCGACCCTCGGTCAGCGCATCGAGAACGGCGATCGCGTCCTCTGACCAGCGGCCGATCGTCCCAACGCCGAAATCGCCGCTCGACGCGCCGTGTCCGAAATAATCGAACCGCACATAGGCATGCTCACGGCGGCGGCAGTATTCATCGAGAAACGACGCCTTGGTCCCAGTCATTTCCGAACGGAAGCCACCGAGGAACACCACACCCGGACCGCGACCGGCGAGCCGCTGGTATGCGATTGTTGCACCATCGCTACGTGGTAGTATGCCCGAGCTACTCATTGGAGGTTTTTGCGGCGCGCGGAATGGACGACGATAACACCGGACCCGCTCCGCCAAAAGGCCGCCCCCCAGCGGTATTGCAGATTGTCCCGCGCCTCGTCTCGGGCGGAGCCGAGCGCGGTACCGTCGAGCTCGCCGGGGCACTCGTCGCCGCGGGGTGGACCTCGTACGTGGCTTCCGGCGGCGGCCCATTGGAGCGCGACATCATCCGGTCGGGCGCCACCCACTTGACCCTGCCGCTCGCCTCGAAAAACCCGCTGCTGATGCGCCGCAACGCCACCCTACTGGCGCGGTTAATTCGGCGTCTGGGCATCGACATCGTCCATGTCAGGAGCCGCGCCCCGGCATGGAGCGCCCGGTCGGCAGCGCGCGCCACCGGGCGCCACTTCGTGACAACCTTTCACAATGCCTACGGCACCGGTGGCGGGCTCAAACACAGGTACAATTCGGTGATGGCGCGCGGCGAGCGGGTGATCGCGATCTCGCAGTTCGTCGCCGATCATGCCGCGCAGGTTTATGGGATCGGTCCAGACCGGTTGCGTATGATCCCGCGCGGCGTCGACCTCGACATCTTCGATCCGAGCCGAGTCGGGGCGGAGAGAATTGTCGGCCTCACCCGCCGGTGGCGGTTGCCCGACGGTGTGCCGATCGTGATGCTTCCGGGTCGGCTGACGCGCTGGAAGGGCGGGCTCGATTTCATCGCCGCGATCGCAGCGCTTGGCCGGCGCGATACCTGCTGTGTCCTCGTCGGCCCCGAGCAGCGCCGCGGGTTCCGCCGCGAACTCGAGGCGTCCATCGAGCGGAACGGGCTTACCGGGCTCTTTCGTATCGTCGAGGAGTGCCGCGACATGCCGGCCGCATACATGCTGGCCGATGTCGTCGTCTCCGCTTCGAGCGACCCCGAAGGGTTTGGCCGGGTCATCATCGAGGCACAGGCGATGGGACGGCCGGTCGTAGCGACGGATCACGGAGGCTCGCGCGAGACTATCGAACCGGGGGTTACAGGCTGGCTGGCGCCCCCTCGCGATCCGGGCCGTCTTGCCGAGGCGATCAAAGAGGCGCTGTCGCTAGGGGAGAACGAGCGGTTGCTATTAGCCCGACGCACGATCGCACACGTCGCCAGCCGATACACCCGTCAGGCAATGTGCGCCCGCACGATCGAAGTCTATGAAGAGCTGCTCTTCCCCGAGGCGCGGCCGGAAGCTTCCGACAACCAAGCGCTTTCTGCCGCTCTTGCCTGAGCGAGCCACGGCATTACGACTGCTCGAGTTCTGCTCTCGTCAGCCTGGGTAGGAGCGATACGATCCGACCCGGTTTTCCCCGTGACAACGGGGAGAGAACCGGGCCGCCGGATCGCGAGCGGCCGGATCTTCGGGCCTTTGCTGCGGCAGCCACCAGGCTCGTCTCCGATCTTTTTCCCGGCTACGCTGCCAATCTCGAGCGGGCCCGCACCAGCTATCGCTCGGCCCGCACACAGCGACTTGTTGGACCGGTTCGGCGAAGCGGACGCCGATTTCGTTCTCTACGGTCCCTGGGCAG
>Ga0318576_10000329_pt1 | contig 11698 bp, 10 predicted proteins | sample GRESIP089b5f24_FD_203498 | JGI IMG/M metagenome (GOLD analysis project Ga0318576, IMG submission 203498) | Tropical soil microbial communities from Luquillo Experimental Forest, Puerto Rico - GRE.SIPMG.089b5f24 | ecosystem: Environmental > Terrestrial > Soil > Tropical forest > Bulk soil...
GTGCGTGGGTCCTGACGGGGGTACGGGTGCCGGTGGATCCTTCGGTGCCCGCATCGGCCGGGCGCGACGCCGACGATCGGTAACCGCTAGCATACATCTTGGAAAGCTAGAGGCGGCTCGGCGGGCCGCCTCGCTACCGTGGCGGTGCGGGGGTAGTCGGTGCCCGCGCGAAGGGCGACCATCAATCAGGCCGGGAGGACGCGATCGAGTTTGCCTTGCCGAGGTATTCGGGCCGAGCCAGCACCGAGATGAAAACGGGGATGATGAACTCGGGAGCCGCGCCGCCAGTGCGGGCCCCTCCCGATTTCATATCCCGGCGACCGATCTCGCTGGGTTGCTCGCCGGACGGCTCAATAGCCGTAACCGCCGTAGCAGCCATATGGGGCATAGCCGTACCCATAACAGCCGAGGCCATAGTAACCACCGTACCCGTAATAGGGGGCGAAGCCGAACCCATAGAAACCGCGACCGAAGAAACGGCCGTCTCTGCCAAAGCCGCCGCGGAAGCCCCCGAAGCCGCGGTGGAAACCCCCGCCGTGGAAACCCCCGCCGCCAAAACCGTGCGCTTCCGTGGTGCCAATCCCAACTGGGGAGGTGAGGGCGATCACAGCGATGGCGGTCGCCATCGCCAACTTGCGGGTCATCGGACGCTCCATTTCGATTGCGACGTCCGATTTCGTCGCGGATGAACGATACCTATGCATTCATCCGACTGGCGGTTTACGCCAAAAACAGATGGGTGGCTTGTTGGAATAACGTACTGCTTCTGGCGGTCTGTAACCCTGACCAGGCCGCACCCGTGCAGATCTGGATAATGGGATCCGAATAAATCGGCCGACCGGCTCACCGGTCTGGGAGAGAGCAATGACGCTGTAGTGAACGTCATAGCCAGACGCGACCGTCTGAGCGCGATCAATGCACTGGTTGAATAAATAAGACGCAGTGACGGTCTTGTCAGTGGCGGCGGCACACCTGCCGGCGGCCATCGAACGGCGATCCGTCCGATTGCCGGATGTCCCAGCTCGGTCCGACCGCCTCGAACTTACGCCCAAGTCAACGTCACGGAGCAGCGAAATGAAAACCCTATTGATCGCCGGCTCGGCTGTCGCCTTGCTGGCCGCGGCGAACCTCGCGCCCGCAACGGCGCAGGCGACGAAACCGGTCAGCCATGTGGTGCAATGGAACAGAACACTTCTGGTCATTGTTCGCACCCCTGGTGCGCAGCCGGCAACCATCCACCCCACCCGCAGCTTTGCCATTATGCATGCCGCGATATATGACGCCGTAAACGCCATTGACGGGACCCATAAGCCCTACTCGGTTCGCCTTGGAGCATCTCATTTTGCTTCCCAAGAGGCGGCGGCAGCGGCAGCGGCGCACGAAGTCCTGGTAAACCTGTATCCGACCTTCCAGGCAACGCTCGACACCCAATTCCAACAGGCGCTGGCGCAACTCCCCAATAGCGGGAAGGCTGAGGGCAGCCGCATCGGACAAAAGGTCGCTGACCTTATATTGGCGCAGCGGAAGAACGACGGTTCGAATGCCCAGCCGATCCCCTATGTGTTCGGCAATGCCCCGGGAGATTACCAATCGACACCGCCGAATTTCCCCAAGCAGCCGCAGTTCACGCATTGGTCCCACGTCAGACCTTTTGCTCTGGATAGCGCAAACCAGTTTCGTCCCGGCGGCCCGCCAGCGCTGACTGCCGACAGGTACAGCGATGCTTTCGGCCAAGTCAAATCACTGGGGATCGCCGACAGCACGACTGCTACCGCGGACGAAGAACTAATCGGCCATTTTTGGAACGGGGCCATTCAGAACTACTGGAACGAGATCGCTCAGACCGCGTCATTAGGGCACAACCTGACGACCGCGGAGAACGCTCGGCTCTTTGCCCTGCTCAATCTGAGTTTCGCCGACAGCGTGATCGCCTTCTACGATGCCAAATACACGTACAATTTTTGGCGGCCAGTGACCGCGATCCGGGCTGCCGCTACGGATGGCAACCCGGAGACCGAGGCAGACCCGATTTGGCTTCCCGAGGTCGGCAACACCGCGCCAGACCCCTCCTATCCCGGTGCTCATGCGGTCATCAGCGCGACCGGGGCAGAGGTGCTGGTATCCTTTTTCCGCCAGCACCATTTCGAGTTCAGTGTGACTTCTGAGGTTATGCCGGGAGTGGAACGCTCGTTCACCAGCTTCCAGGCTGCGGCGGAGGAAGCAACGCTGAGTCGCATCTTCGCTGGTCAGCATTTCCTCTTCGACCTTACGGCCGGTCAACGGCTGGGTGACGACGTCGCCGATTTTGTCGTCGATAATTTTCTGACGTCCCTCGACCGGGATGATTAACCCAGCGGCAAATACGAGCGGGGTCAAGACACTGGCGGCGCGGGCGGAAACTCTTCCGCCCCCGACGTCACGCGACGACAATTCCCCCCCCCGGAGTGCCGGGGCCTGCCTAGACCAAGCCCGACATGCCGCCCTGATAAACCCGCTGCCGGGGCGCGTCACGCTCTTCCGCGTGACTTGCTCAGCTGAAGCCTTCGTCCATCACGCGGCGGATCTCGGTGATACTCATCCCGCTCAGACCCAGACGCGCGAGGGTGCGTGCCTCAGCCGCGAAGTCTTTCCCTGTCATGGTTCGAACGATCGCGATCAGCGCGTCAATCGCCGGTGTCGGCACCCCGGCTTCGGCGCCCAGTGCGCTCATCGGGATCAGACCGGTCGGCACGTCCTCGGTGATGAACTTGTGATCGAGGGAGCTCGGCGTTCCAGTCGCCTGGTACGGCCCGTCGGTGTTGAAGGTGAGCCGCCGGCAGGTTTCGACGAGGCTCGCTTCTCGCACACCATAGACGCGATCGAACCAGTCCTCCAAAGTCGGCACAACTGCGCCCAACGCCGCGGCGACCGCCACTCGCTCGCGATTGATGGCCTGGTACAGGTGGGCGACTGCCGGCGTCACACCATCCGCATAGAACTTGTAGCTCTCGCCGCCCTCGATCCGCCCAGCATTGGCGACGCAGTTTGCCACATGCAGCATTGCATTGGCATTGGTGAACCCGGTGTAGAATACGTTTGGCGCTGCCACGGCCTGAGGAAAAAGCGGCGACAGGCGTTGGTGGACCGTCGCAATCCGATTGCCCGGGAATGCGGCAATCTGCAACCAGCGCTTGGCGACGATCGGACGGATTCGGGTCGGCGAGAGTCGGCGGCACGAATACGGATAGTTGTCCATCTCGGCAACCGCGACATCGGCACGGCAGCCGGCCTCGTCGAGAGCTCGCCGCACGATCAGCGATCCTCCGGTGTTGCCCTGGATCGGCAGGATCACTTGGCCGTCGCGCAAAACGGGTACCAGCGATCGCGCTACTGTCGCCTGTGCATTGCCGCCGGTCGCGATAATGACGATATCGGCGCCGTCGACAGCCGATCGCAGATCGGTCGTCGCGCGCTCGACAGCGGCGAACCTGTCCCTCTCGCCCTCAACATCGATGCCGCCGAAGGCTCTGATGTCGGCAAGCCTTGCATCGTCGATGTCGTGCAGCCGCAACTTGTACCCGGCGATCCCCAGTTCGGCCGCAAGATAAATTCCACCAATTCCGGCGCCGACGATCGCGGCCGTTTCGACCGCAGTGTTGTCCGCCACGATTGTTTCCTTCCCAGGGCTGCGCCAACCACCAAGGTAATCCGTCTGTCCCGCGCTGAACAGTCACGGTTGACATCAAATAGGGCAAGCCGTATCCGAGCGTACGCCAGAGATGATCAGATTGCGCGGAAAAGCCCGCCGGTTTGTCGCCAGATCGTGGGCCCTGTCGTGGTTCTACTACAGGTTGCACGGACTGACGCTGGCCGGTCGGCCGGGGGACCAGGTCTGGTACTTCGCTTACGGCGCCAACATGCACGACCGTGCCTTTCGCGAGCGGCGCCGCATGAGGCCGGTCGAGCAGCGCGTCGGACGCATTCTTGGCTATCGCCTCCGCTTCAACCTCGAAGGCCGGCCGAAGGGTCGCGCGGCGCCGGCCAATTTATCGCCCGAGGCGGAGGCCGAAGTCTGGGGCGTATTGTATAAGGTCACGTGCCGCGATCTGCTCCGCCTCGATTCGACCGAGGGCGTTCCCGGACGCGGCTACCAGCCCCAATGGTTCGAGGCCGAGGACCGTGACGGCCACAAGCTTCCTGCTGTCGCCTATATCGCCCCCGGCAATGAAATCGATGGCACCCCGTCGCTACGCTACCTGACCTTGTTGCGCGAAGGGGCGCGTGCAAATGGACTCCCGGGACATTGGCTGCAGTTCCTCGACAGCGTCAAGCATGCGAAATCAGCGGACGCCACAGGATGATCCCCTTTTCCGACGAAGCCTGGCAGCGCACGGCGCGACTGCGCGAAGCGATCCATCGGCTTCCGTTCAACACCGAGCTAGCCGCCGGCTCCCTCGCTCGGGATCGTTTCCAGGGCTACATTATTCAGGATTCACTCTATCTCGGCCGCTTCTCGCGCGCTCTTGCGATCGCGGCAGCCAAGGCTCCCGATAGTGGCACTATGCAGTCATTTGCCCAGTCGGCACTCAGCGCCGTCGCGGTCGAGCAGGCTCTGCACGGGCGATTTTTGCGCGAGTTCGGGATCGACCCCGCGGGGATCAGCGAGGCCGAAATTTCACCGGATTGCCTGGCCTATACCAGCTACCTGCTCGCTGCAGCCTACCACGAACCTTGGGAGGTTCTGGTTGCTGCACTGCTGCCGTGCTTTCGCCTCTATTGGGATGTCGGGTGCACGATTGCGCAGACGGCAGCACCCGATAACTCCTATCGGGCATGGATAGACACTTACGCCGACGACCGCTTTGGCAACGCGGTGCAGACCGCCGTTGCAATCGGCGATCGGGCCGGCGCCGCTGTTACTGAGGTGACTCGTGCGGCGATGCTCGCGGCCTTCGTGCGCGCTTGCCAATACGAATGGCTGTTCTGGGACGGGGCCTACCGGCGGCGTCGCTGGCCCTCCGTCGACTGACGGCGCGATTTCCTAGTCGCTGACGGGCTCGCAGCGGAACCCTTCGCCCGATCCGGAAAACAGCACCGGGCCGCGAATTCGGCGATCGGAAAGAAACCTGTTGAACCGGCTGCTGGAAAGTACTTGGTTAATCAATTCCTCCACCAGGATAGAGGGGGAGGCACGCATGGTTCGGACGCTGCGCAACGTCGGCGGTGGGCTCATCGCCTCTCTGTTGTTGTTGGCCTCGGCATTTTCAAACGGGGCACTCATTTTTACCGGCCCGCTGCAGCCCTTTCTTGGTCAGGGCGTGGCGGCCGCGCTGATCACCACGGCTGTTACCACTATCTTCGTCGCTTTGACCAGCAACTTTCCGTCGGCGATTGCGGGGCCCCTTGGCAACACGGCCGCTCTGCTGGCCGCCGTGATGGTCACCTTGGCGCCAGTGTTGTCTGCAATGCCGCCGGCCCAGGCGTTGGCGCTGGCGATCGCCGGCCTAGGGGGTGCAGCGCTGTTGACGGGGTTGGCGCTCTTCGCACTGGGCTGGAGACGGCTGGGCAAATTGATTCGCTTTGTTCCTTATCCGGTGGTCGCCGGGTTCCTAGCCGCCACCGGGTGGCTGATCGTGTCGGGCGCGATCCGCATGGCTACCGGCGTACCGATCTCACGCGCGACCCTGCTGTCCTTTGCCGCGCCGCCTACGGCTTTGCTGTTGGGAACCACCGTGCTGTGGGCGGCTACGCTGTGGCTGCTCACTGCGCGTTTTAAGGGTCCACTGACCTTGCCGTTGGCTTTGGTGGCCGCAACCCTCTTGGTTCACGGCGTCTTCGCCGGCCTCCACCTGCCGGAGCAGGTGGTGCGGCAGTCCGGACTAATGTTCTTGGTGCCCGCGAACAGTCATCCGGTGATCCCGTTGATTACCGGCGAATATTTCCGCGCCGATTGGCGCGCCTTATGGCCGGTTGCCGGCGACCTGGGTGCTGTGGCGGTGATGGCGATTCTCGGCGTACTGCTCAATTCGACGGTCATCGAGCTGGCCACCGGAGTCGAAGCGGATATCGACCGGGAACTCAGGATGCAGGGGCTCGCCAATGTCGCTTCGGCACTGGCCGGGGGTTTCGTCGGCACCGTTCACGTCACCGGTACGTTGATCAATCGAGCGGCGGGAGGGACCGGCCGACTGTCCGGGGTGGTGGCTGGACTAGTCGCCCTGGCTGTGCTGATCGGCGGCGGACAAGTGGTGGGTTATGTGCCCCGCTTCGTCCTGGGGGGTTTGCTGGTCCAGCTCGGAGCCCGATTCATTTGGGATTGGGGCGTCCGCAGCCGCCGCAGCCTCCCGTTGCGCGATTGGCTCGTCGTCCTCACCATCGTCCTGATCGCGGCCGAGCGCGGGTTTCTCGAGGCGCTGCTGTTCGGCGTCCTCGCCGGCTGCGTGATCTTCGCGGTGGATGTCAGCCGGATCCGGGTAATCCGCCACCAGTTCGGCCTCGACGAGCGAACCTCCTCGGTCATCCGCTCGACGGAGGAGAGCGCATTGTTGGCGGAGCATGGCGGGCAGGCCCAGGTCCTGGAGCTTTCCGGATATCTATTCTTCGGATCTGCCTACTCAGTTCAGGAACGCGTGACGGGGCTGGTTACGGGGAGCAAGCCGAGGGAAGTGATCTTCGATTTCTCGGGGGTCACCGGTATGGATTCATCGGCCGGAGCCTGCTTCGCGAAAATCCGCGACATGTTGCGCAAAAATGGCTCCCGTCAGGTCATGGCCGCCTTATCGCCGTCGGCGGCGAACATCCTCAGCGCTAGCTCCGGTCTCGGCGACGGCGTCGGGCGCCATGAAAATCTCGACAAGGCTCTGGAGGAAGCCGAGGAAGCGCTGTTAGCGGCCTATGCCGAGTCCTGCGGCAGCCGGCAATCGCTGGTCGCTTGGCTCGAAGAGGCGCTTGGCTCGCGTGACTTCGCCGAAGAACTTTGCGCTCACCTGACGCCGGCACCGCGCGATGCCGACTCCTACCTTTGCCGGCAGGGCGATCCAACCGACAGTCTGATCTTTGTCGAACGGGGGCCCGTTACGGTCATCTTAGAAAGGCCGGGACTGTCACCGCTCCGCGTGCGGGTGTTCGGAGCCCACACGCTGGTCGGCGAGATCGGCTTTTTTCTGGACGTGCCGCGTTCCGCAAGCCTGGCCGCCGCTCCCGATGCCGTCGCGTGGGCGCTCCGCCGCGGCGAATTCGAAGATTTGAAGAAGACGCGACCCGAGAACCTTTCGGCGCTCTTCATTTACATCATTCGATTGCAATCCGAGCGTCTCACCTTCGCCAACCGCCAGATCGTCGCGCTCCAGCGCTGAGGCGGCGGCGAGCTGCGCCAACCAAATCCGGCCATGACGGCCAGGTTGCGCAGCTCGACGAATCGGCGCTAACGGTCACCAGGTTCGCAACGGAAACCGTCGCCCCAGCGTCTGATGTAGCCGACCGATGGCGAGGGGAAGTGCATCGTGCAGCACAGGGTGCTGGTATCGCAGTAACGTTCGAGGAAGGCGCGGCGCGTAGCCGAAGCCTGCTTCTGGTCGTAGTCGACCCGCATTACAAGATCCGGATAACGCGCCTGGATCGGCGAGTGGATCAGGTCGCCGGTGAACACTGCCTGGTCGCCGCCGCGCCCGGCGCAGACAGCAAAATGATCGGGGGTGTGGCCGGGGGTGGGGGTCAGCCGGATGTGGTCGTCGACGGCATAATCGCTGGTGACGAGTTCTGCCTTTTTCGCGTCGATGATCGGCAGAACGCTATCTCTCATCGGGTCAAGGGGGGTCTCGCGATGGACGCCGTCCCAATATTCGTATTCTTTTTTCGAGAACAGATATTTGGCATTGGGAAAGGTCGGGACCCAGCGGCCATTCTCCAGTCGCGTATTCCAGCCGACGTGGTCGCCGTGCAGATGCGTGCACATGACGATGTCGATATCGTCGACCGTAACACCGGCCGCCTTCAGTGCCTGCATCCAGTTGCTGTCGCTCTTGCGGTGCCAGCTCGGGCGGTGCGGGAAAGACTTGTCGTTGCCGATGCAGGCATCGACCAGGATCGTGTGGTGCGGCGTCTTGACGACGTAGGACTGGAAGCACAGCACCGCCATGCCGGCCCGGTCGAGCGCTGCCGGCTCCATCCACGACCGGTTCTCGTCCAGCAATTCCTTGCTGAGGCTCGGCAGGAATTCGAGGATCGGCGTGAAGCCCGCCTCCTGCTCAATGATCCGATGGATTGTCATGTCATTGACGCCAAAGCTCATGCGCATCGTCTCGGCCCTCATCAAAGAATGTTTATTATCCTCGGGTTCGATGGTAGCTCCCCCTTCGCTGCGGGACAAACATGTTAGATCATCGCGGTCGCCCCAACGCTACGGGTAGGGGGCTGATCATCGCCGCCCCGGCCTCGGGAAGCGGCAAGACTCTGGTGACGGCCGGCCTGTTGCGCCACCTGCGAGGGCTCGGCGTCAACGTCGTCGCGGCTAAGGCGGGACCCGATTTCATCGACCCGACCTTTCACACCTCGGCGAGCGGCAGGCCTTGTCCTAACCTTGATGTTTGGGCGATGCGGAGCGCGACGCTCGCGGGGCTCGTTGGCGAGCTCGAGGGTTCGGCCGAGCTGGTCTTGTGCGAAGGCGTGATGGGCTTGTTCGATGGGACCGGAGCGGAGGGTGAAGCCGGTTCGACTGCCGAGCTCGCGTGCCTAACCGGCTGGCCGGTCGTGCTGATCGTCGATGCGCATGGCCAAGGCGCTTCGGTCGCGGCGTTGTTGCGCGGGTTTGCCAGACACGAGCCGGCCGCCCCGATTGTCGGCGCAATCTTTAACCGTGTCGCGGGCGCACGCCATCACGCCGTCCTCGAAGCAGCCGTGAGGCGCCACCTGCCCGATCTGGTCTGTCTCGGTGCGCTGCCCTCGGATCCCGCCTTGATCCTTCCATCGCGCCATCTCGGCCTGATACCTGCATCCGAGTCGAGAGATACCGAGCGGGTGATCGATTGCGCCGGCGGGTTGATCGGGGCGAATCTCGATGTTGCTCGGCTATTGAGCCTGGCGCGATCATCGACGCTCGATGATACACCGCCGACCCCCAGCATTCCGCCACTAGGGGGGCGCATAGCCGTGGCGCGCGACGATGCGTTCTGCTTTGCCTATCCGGCGCTGATCGACGGCTGGCGGCGCGAGGGCGCTGAACTTAGCTTCTTCTCACCTCTCGCGAATGAGCCGCCCGATGCGGCCGCGGATGCCGTCTATCTGCCGGGTGGTTATCCGGAGCTTTGGGCAGGTCGGCTCGCCGACGCGGAAGCCTTTGCCGCTGGCCTGCGCCGCGCCGCGGCCGACAGAAAACTCGTCTACGGCGAATGCGGCGGCTACATGGTGCTCGGCGAATATTTGATCGACGCCGAGGGGCGCAGACAGCGGATGGCGGGACTGTTGCCGCTGGCGACAAGCTTCGCCGACCGATGGCTTCATCTTGGCTATCGCTGTGCGACCGTGCTCGCCGACGGGCCGCTCGGGGCAGCCGGCAGCCACTTTCGCGGGCACGAATTTCATTATGCGACGGTCGTCTATCACAGCACAGACGAGCCGCTGCTGTCGGTGATGGATGCGGACGGAAGAGATCTGGGCCCCTGTGGGCTCCGCCGGGGCTCGGTTTTAGGATCCTTCATCCACTTGGTCGATTGCCGCGACGAATGATAGGCGGACGACCCGGCTCACTCGATCCGGATTTGGATCTCGTTATCGACAACCCGCACTTCGTACGTCTTCAAATCCTCAGTCGCCGGCGGATCGAGCACCTTTCCGGTGCGAATGTCAAATCGCGCGGCATGCAACGGGCACTCGATCACCTCGCCGTCGAGCCAGCCGTCGGACAGGCATGCGTAGGCGTGAGTGCAAATATTATCCGTTGCATAGATTCGGTCATCGGCGCCGTAGAGCGCGATCGAACGGCCCGCAACCTCCACACCGAGAGCCTCGCCTTCGGCCAAATCGGCGCGTCCGGCTGCTCGCACCCAGCCCGCGTCGTGCCCATTCATCGGCTCGCCCTTGGCCTTCAGGGACGCGCGACGATGCGCGGCGGGCGCGATAGAAAGGCCGGAAGATGATCGCCGAACCCAACGACCTTGGAACCTTCGCGTTCCCGTCGCCCCGCTCGATGAACTTGGCCCGCGCTCGGAAACGCTGTCACATTCGATCCGGCCGCGTTTGGCACCGGCTTATCGATTGCGTTTGGTCGGCGATCCCGGCGCGGCGGGCGAGCCGCGGCTGGCGCCGGAAGGCGACCGGCATCGCGTGTGTGGGTGGGCTGGCGATCATCGGTCCGAGTGGTGCGGCGCCCGACGCGCCTTGGCCGCTCATCATATTCGAATTCGGCGTCGTCGATCCCGGGGATGACGGTCAACGGGATCTCCTTACCGATCAGCTTGACAATCGCGGCGACGGATCTGCCGTCCTCTGGTGCCGCCAACATGAAGGACCGGCCGGTCCGTCCGGCGCGCCCGGTGCGGCCGATGCGGTGAACATAGTCCTCCGCGTGGCCCGGCACGTCGAAGCAGAAAACGTGGCTCATACCTTGGATATCCAGTCCGCGCGCTGCGACATCGCTGGCGACCAGCAGCCGGATCTCACCCTTGCGGAAGCGCTCCAACGTCTCTGTCCGTTTCGGCTGCGGCATGTCGCCGTGTAACGCCGCCGCGTCGAAGCCATGTCTGGAGAGCGAGCGGAACAGGATGTCGACGTCGCGCTTCCGATTGCAAAAGATAAGTGCGTTCTTGACGTCTTCAGATCGAAGCAGACGGCGCAAAGCTTCGCGCTTGTCTTCGGGGGGGATTACCGCGAGGGATTGCACGACGGTGGCGGCGGGTGAAGCGGGCGGAGCTACCGCAATCTCCACCGGGTTGCGGAGGAACGCGTCGGCCAGCTTGCGAATCTCCACCGGCATCGTGGCCGAGAAAAACAGCGTGTGCCGAGGCTCCGGCAGAAGGCCGACGATGCGCTCGACATCGGGGATGAACCCCATGTCGAGCATCCGGTCCGCCTCATCGATCACCAGGGTGCGTGCGTCCGACAACAGGATCTTGCCGCGGCCGTACAGGTCGAGAAGACGCCCCGGGGTAGCGATCAACACGTCGACACCGCGATCGAGTTTGCGCTCTTGATCAACAAAGCTTTCGCCGCCGATCAGCAGCGCCATCGTCAGCCGATGATACTTGCCGTATAGCTCGAAGGAAGCCGCCACCTGGGTCGCAAGCTCGCGTGTCGGCTCGAGGATTAGCGAGCGCGGCATCCGCGCTCGCGCGCGTCCGGCCGCCAGGTTATCGATCATCGGCAGCACAAAGCTCGCCGTTTTGCCGGTTCCGGTCTGCGCACAACCGAGGACATCCCGACCGCGTTGAACGTGGGGAATCGCTTGTTCTTGGATCGGAGTGGGGATTGTGTAGCCGGCGTCGGACACTGCCCGAAGAACTTCGGGCGACAAACCAAGTTCTGAAAAACCCATCGAAAAGTTGTAGCCTTTTTGTAACAATTACCGATGTTGTAGCTTATACCCTATTTGGGTTCGACACAGGAAATGTCAAACATTTTTTGGGTATGAGTATGCTCGTCGAACAGGACAAATCTCGTTACCAGAGAAGAAGGCATAGATCAGAAACGAGCGTCAACGACGGCGATATTGGGGACGAGGCGTCAT
>Ga0318576_10000346_pt1 | contig 11552 bp, 11 predicted proteins | sample GRESIP089b5f24_FD_203498 | JGI IMG/M metagenome (GOLD analysis project Ga0318576, IMG submission 203498) | Tropical soil microbial communities from Luquillo Experimental Forest, Puerto Rico - GRE.SIPMG.089b5f24 | ecosystem: Environmental > Terrestrial > Soil > Tropical forest > Bulk soil...
GCGCCATCCCCGCCGCCAGCGAGGCCCCCATCATGCGGATCACCGGCCCGGGCTTCTCCACCACCTTCGTCGTGAGGGACGGCCGCGTCGCCCGCGCCAGCCCGCTGCTCGCGTACATGAAGGGATGGAAAGTTGAACGCGTGATCGCGCTCGCCCACCGGCGCGGCTGGACGATCACGCAGCAGCAACCGGAGGCAACCAACACATGCGCATCTACGGACCAAACGGCTTCAAGGGCGCCGCCTTCATCCACGACGGCAAAGTGATCAGCGCGACCAAAACCCTCGGACCTTGCACGGGCTGGTCGGTCGGCCAGTTCGAGCGCATGGTCGAGGCCCGGGGATGGCGGATCGAGCGCGACGACCTGCCGGCGGAGCGATCGCGCGCCGGCTCGGCGCGCGCCGGCGACCGTTGACGAGTGCCGCACGGTCACGCGGTGTTATGATCGCGAGCGCGACGGTGATTCGCCGCCGGTTGAAGGAGATATTGAAAGAATGGCATTTCCTAAATGTGCTCGATGCGTAGTTGCCGGCAGTCTTGCTTGCACGTGCGCGTTCGCCACGGTTCACCCTCAAGGCCTCTGCGGGCAATTCGATCGAGACGGCGTGTACTGCGCCAAAATCGCGGCCGACCTGCCACACGGACCGCACCGCGATGGTTCGATCACGTGGATAAAGGTGCCCGGTTTTACCGTCCCCACCTCGACCACGAGTTTGGAGGGCGGTCACGTCGTCTCTGCGTCACGGTTGCGCTTCGCTGGTTAAATGGTGAACCCCGCGCCGATCCGACCGGGACCGGCGCGGGGTTATTGACGGCTTGCCGGACTTTCCACTGTCAAGGGTGTCCCCGAGCGAGGTGGTGGAGCCCGACCTTGTCTGCGCGCCCGTTGCCGCCGCGGCTGCGCGAGAAACCCCTCGCTCGGGTTTATTGCTGCGCCTCCCACACCGGCCCCACGACCTGGACGCAGTAGTCGAGGTCGATGAGCGCGCCGAGGACGAGCCGTAGATTCTCCTCCTTGACGAACACCGACCCCGCGTACTCGCCGGCGGCGGTCTTGTGGAGGACGTCGAGTCTGTAGTCTTTCATTCCTGTTCGCTCCTCTGGGTTTGCATCCCGACGCAATCGCCTTAACAGGCGGCGCGAGACGCACAAGGATTTTCTTGTCCAACAAAAACGCTCGATCGCGCGCTCCCCGATCGCCGCCATCGCTGAGGTTGTCCACAGCCCGCGCGGACCGCGCCCGATCGTTAAACGGCCGTTGGTCGCCCGCCGCCGCCGTCGCGAGATGTCGTTGTGCCGCAACGACTAGTCGCGCGTGGCCGCTTAAGTTTGGGTTAAGCATGAGCCACAGCGCGCGTTCGGGTGTTGCGTGTTGCGCTTGCGCCACACATTCCGTTTTCCCTCTCCCCGCCATAGCGCGTCGTTAAGGGCGTTCACGCCCGTCTTCGACGGGCTATGCACGCGCGTGAACGCGCTTATGGCGGGGCGAGGGTCGTGCACTACGGCTGAAACTCAATAAAATTGGCAGAGCCGTCGCGGGCGATGCGCGCGGGGAGGTCGACCTCCCACGACAAGTAGTCGCGCATGGCCGCGACGCGGTCGCTCGGCCGCTCGTAGGGCTTGAGCCACGCGTCCACCGCCTCGTCCGCCATTCTGGCGTCATCCGCCGTGAGCGCATGGCCGGCGGCGAGCCACGCGGCGTTGCCGCCGTCGAGCGCGCGCGCGGAACGATCGACGAGCGCACGCGCTTCCGGCGCCGCGCGGCCGGCGAGCACGCCATCCTCGCAGGTGAGCACCAGCGTCCCCTGCAGCGGAATCTTGGCGAGCGCGCGTTCGAGCCGCGAGCGGATCGCAAACCAGGCGCCGGGAATGTGCGCGCGGAGGTAGTCGCGGCTCGGCGAGAGATCGACGACCGTGGCTTCGTTGCGCGCCAGCAGCGCGGCGAGGCCGGCGCAATCGATGCGCAGCTCCGCCGGCGGCGGGTCGCCCAAGATCTGCGCCGGCGGCGGGGCGGTCTCGCGGCCCGCTTCCGCCAGCACGTAGACGTCGCGCCAGCCCATCTGGCGCAGCCAGGACGCGGTCATCACCGCGCGCACCTCGGCGGGATCGATCAGCACGACGCGCGCGCCGAGCGTGCCGGCAAATTGGTCCGTGGCCTGCACGAGCTGCCCGCCGGGAGCGGAGACAGCGCCCGCCACATGGCCGGCATCGTATTCGCGCGGATCGCGCACGTCGAAGAGATAGAGCGTGCGCGCATCGTCGCCGCGCCAGCGCTCCAGCGTGGCAAGATCGATGCGCGCGATGGCGAAGCGGCGCGCCACGCCATCGGCGGCAGCTTTGGCCCAGGCAAGACCGTCGCGCGAGACCTCGCCCGCGCGGGCGGCCTTGCCGCTGTCGCAGTCAAAGCCGGCGAGCGTCCAGCCCATGGTGCCGTTGCGCAGCGCCACCACCTTGTTGGGAACGCCGGCGTTGATCAGCGACTGCGCGCCGATGATGCTGCGCGTGCGCCCGGCGCAATTGACCACCACCGTGGTCTGCGGCGACGGCGCGAGATCGTGGATGCGCAGCACGAGCTCCGCGCCCGGCACGTTGACGGCGGTGGGGATCGAGACGCGCTGGTACTCGTCGAACGGCCGGCTGTCGAGCACCACGATATCGCTGCGTTCGCGCAGGAGCCGCGCGAGCTCGGCGGCGTCGATGCTCGGCGTGGCGCTCGCGTGCTCGACGAACTCGCCGAACGCCTTGCTCGGCACGTTGACGCCGGAGAACAGTTCGAACCCGGCCTTAGCCCAGGCCGCAACGCCGCCGTCGAGCGCATGGAGATTGGTGTAGCCGGCGCGCGCGAGGATGTCAGCGGCGCGCTCGCAAAGGCCGTCGGCGTCGTCGCACAGCACGATGCGCGTGCCCCGCCGCGGCACCAGGCGGGCGAATTTGAGCTCGAGCCGGCTCAACGGCACCGACCGCGCGAACAGGAGATGGCTTTGCGAGAAGATCAGCTCCTCGCGCAGATCGACGATCGCCAGCTCCTGCCCGTCGGCGAGCATCGCCTTCAGCGCGCCGGCATCGACCAACATCGGCGGCATTCGCCTAGGCCGTTCGCAGACTCACGTCGCCTGTTGCGGCGTCATCTGCTCGACCTTGCCCGAGGCGAGATCGAACCGCACGCGCTTGATCTTGTCGAGGTTGGTGCCGGTCACGCGGACGAAACGGGAGTGGTCGGGATAGTCGATGGAATGGATGGTGCCGTCCTGGTAGATGCCGGCGTGTCCCGGCAGCAGGCGATACTTCTTGACCGGCTTGAGCTTGGCCTGTGCGGCATTGGAGCCGTCGTCCTCGCGCTCCCACTCGATCATGTCGGTGTAGTGCGTGGCTTGGCCGTAGATCGCCCAGGACGCGCCGTGGTCGTGCGGCGGCGACACCCGAGCCTTGTCGTTGATATGGGCGAGGATCTGGAATCCGAGATCCGGGTCCTCGTAGAGCACCTTCAGGCCGCGCGGCACCTGCTCGCCGCAATAGGCCTCGACGAAGGCCTTATTCGCGAGCAGCTGCTCGAGCTTCAAGCGAACCTGTTCCCGGCCCTTGGGGCCGCCGTCGCGGGTGAGAATGGCGCGGCAATCCGACACGAATTGATCGAGGTCGTAGGGCATTGCTGCCTCCTGCGGACGAGAGGATGCCTAGCTTCGCTCATCGCGCCGGCAAGCGCCAGATGCAGAATGACGTGTCCCGGGCCCCGACTTGCGTGGACCGTCAAGGTCCGTGGCGGTCCCGGATCAGCGGTGCACCGCTCCACTTCGTTTCGCGCTGCACCGCATCCGGGACACGTGGGTCTTGCTAGCCCCTCGGCCTAACCCTCTCCCCAACTGGGGAGAGAGGAGCAGCCGAACTCGCGGCCCCCAGGTCGGCGATGGCTTTATCCAAAGCTTGCCCGTCTTCGTCGGCGAGCGCGGCCTTGATCAGAGCCTCGAGCGTTGCGCCGGAATTGCTGCGCCCGAGCAAGCGCGGGACCACGACCACGAGCTTGTCGAACTTGGCCTGCCCGCGTTCATGAGTCTCGCCGTAGCCTTTGACCAAGCTTCGCATGCGCGCGATCTGCACGGCGAGCGGATAATCCGCGCGCGCGGTCGCCGCCACCAGGTTGAGCCAATTCGCCAACACGGCTTGTTCGGTGGCGAAGCGCAGCGAGCGGCGGCGCAGCGGCTTGAGCTTCGCCAGCGCATAAAGCAGCAGGAAGCCGCCGATCGAGGTCGTCTTGACGACCCTTCCCTTGCGCGTGGCACGATCGACCAAGCCGCGTGCCCAACGCGTGCGCAGGAGCCAGCGTCCGAAGGGAGCCGGCAGCGTATCCGCGATCTCCTGCGTGCGGGGATGAAAGAATTCGGCGATTTGGAGAATTTGCCCGTCCTTGATTTGCGCTTCCTCGCGCACGCGCGCGAAGCGGCTCGATCGAATCTTCAGATCCGCGACGCGGATCGTGTCCTCATAGGACATTCCGAGCGCAAGCTGCCGCGCGGTTTCCGCGAGCAGCCGCCCGGCGTCGTCGCCGTGTTGGCGCTCGATGTCTTGGAAGCGGGCGAGGCGCGCCAGGAAATGCCGCGCGTAGCCGGTGTCCTGATAGTCATCGAGCCGTATGATGGCGGCAATCACGACCGCGCGCGCCTCCCCGGAAAAGTCGCGCGCGGCAGCGTCCACGAGGTCGCGCACCGCGCGCGACGCATCGCGCGCGCCGTCCTCAAGCGATGCGGCCGCGGGAATGGGCGCTTGTCCCTCGTGCGCGGCCTCGAAGCCCGCCGCGAACGCGGCGAGGCTGCTGTTGACGCCGACCTGGCCGCGGCGGATCGCCGCCTCGAACGCCGTGCGCGGGAAGGGGAGCGCGCCGGATCCCGCGAGCGCGCCGAACAGCACCGCGCTCAACACGCTTCCGGTCGCATCCGCAAGCGCCGCCATGTCGAACGCCACCAGCGCGCGCGCGGCGTCGCGGCAGCCGGCGAGCAGCGCCGCCGCATCCTCGCGGCCGTCGGCGAGCGCGATCTTCTCGGTCATGGCGAACACGCGGTGGGTGGAGGCGATCAGCAAGGTTTTTTCCGGCGAGACGAAGCCGCGCTCGACCGCGCGCGCGGCCTCCATCAGCTCGGAGGCGAGCACCACGTCGACGTCCCCCGGCACCGGCATCAGCGCGAGCACCGGTTCGCGCCCGTCCGCCCGCGCCTTGGGAAACAGCTCGACGTAATAGACGGTCGCGCCGGTGCGCTGCGCGACGCCCGGCACCGAGGTCGCCTGCGCGAGGTAGCCGCCGTGCTGGGCGAGATCGACGATCCAGTCCGCCAGCACGCCGCCGCCCTCGCCGCCGAGCGCGACCACGGCGATGGTGATCGGCCGCACCTCGGCGACTTGCGTCTGCCCGCGGGCGTCCATCGGCGTCGTCAAGCCGCGGCGAGGCGCCCGTCGATGCGCCGTTGCAGCCAACCGATCACGGTGCCGCGGACCTTGTCCTTCAGCCGGTCCCAGGACGTTGGATTGGCGATGATCGTGGCGCGGTAGAACGATGGGCAAAGCACCGCTGCGTGCGCGACCTCGCCGCACAGCCCGCAGCCGACGCAGGAATTGATCACCTTGGTCACCGGCTCGCGCCGCAGCGGGTCGGGGTTGGGCGCCAGCGTGAGCGACGGGCATCCCGACAACCGAATGCAGGAGTGGTCGCCGGTGCAGGTGTCGGGATCGACGCCGAAGCGTTCGCGCACCACGCGCTCGCCGCGTTCCAGCCGTTTGCGCATGAGCGGCCGCACGCGCCGCTCCTTGTTGAGCATGCACTCGGATTGGGCGATGATGACCTTGGGGCCTTTGACCGCCGTGGTGAGCGCCTCCTTGAGCGCATCGCGCATCTTGCCGACGTCATAGGTGCGCGTGATGGTGCGCACCCAATCGACGCCGACGCCGCGCACGGCCTTCTCGATCGGATTTTTGGTCGCGCGCATGCTGTTGTCGGCGGCGGAGGACGGCACGTCCTGTCCGCCCGTCGCCGCCGCGTAGCCGTTGTCGACCACGATCAGGACGTTGTCGCTCTTGTTGAAGACGGCGTTGCCGACGCTCGAGGCGAGTCCGTTGTGCCAGAAGCCGCCGTCGCCGACGAGCGCGATGGCGCGCTTGCCCGCCGCCACGTTGAACGCGGCCGCGCCCGCGCCGCCCAACCCATACCCCATCGTGGAATTGCCGAGGTTGAACGGCGGCAGGATCGAGAACAGGTGGCAACCGATGTCGCAGCTCACGTGATGGGGCCCGAGCTCGCGCTCGATGAGCTTCATGGCGGCGAAGATCGGCCGTTCGGGGCAGCCGGTGCAAAACGAGGGCGGGCGGCCGTGCACCTTTCCCGCGACCGCCTGCCGGCCCTTTGCCAGGCGCTCGGACTGCAACGACGAAGCGATGGAGGTGCGGCCATCGGCGAGCAAATCACCGCGATAGGCCGCGATGAATTTCCGCACGCCCCCCTTCATGACGGCGCCGGTATATTCGCCCGCCATCGGCAACATGCTCTTTCCCTCGACGCGGGTCGCAACGTCGGCGCGGCGCAGGATCGTATTCACCGCCTGCTCGATGAATTCGGGCTGACCCTCCTCGATGATCAGAATCGCTTTTTTCCCCGCGCAGAAGCGGACGAGCTCGGCGTCGATCAGCGGATAGGTGACGTTGAGCACATAGAGCGGAACGCGGCTATTGCCGAACACGTCGGCGAGCCCGAGGATTTCGAGCGCGCGCAGCGCGGTATTGTACATGCCGCCCTGCATGACGATGCCGATGTCGTCGGCCTCGCCATCGAACACCTCGTTGAGCTTGTGCTCTTCGATGAAGCGCACGGCGGCCGGCCAGCGCTTCTCGATCTTTTCCCGCTCGTGCAGGTAGCTCGCGGGCGGCAGCACGACGCGGTTGGGGTCGCGCACGGGGCGCTCGAGCGCGTCCTTGAGCGTGAAGGCCCCGCGCGCATTGTCGCGTGCGGTGAAGCTGCCGTAGACGTGGCAGGCGCGGATGCGCAGCTCCAGCATGACAGGAGTGTTGGAGACCTCCGATAACTCGAAGCCGGCCTCGACCGCGCGCACGATCGACGGCAGGTTCGGGCGCGGGTCGAGCAGCCAGATCTGCGACTTCATCGCAAACGCGTGGCTGCGCTCCTGCATGATCGAGGAGCCCTCGCCGTAGTCCTCGCCGACGATGATCAGCGCGCCGCCGGTGACGCCGCTCGAGGCGAGGTTGGCGAGCGCGTCGGAGGCGACGTTGGTGCCCACCGTCGATTTGAAGGTCGCGGCGCCGCGCAGCGGGTAATTGATCGAGGCCGCGAGCGCGGCGGCGGCGGCGGCTTCGTTGGCGCTCGCCTCGAAACGGATGCCGAGATCGCGCAGCACGTCGTCGGCATCGGCGAGCACGTCGACAAGGTGGGAGATCGGCGCGCCCTGGTAGCCGGAGACGTAGGACACGCCGGACTGCAGCAGCGCCTTGGTGACGGCGAGAATGCCTTCGCCGCGGAATTCCTCCCCGGCGCCGAGCCGAAGCTTCGCGACCTCGCTTTTGAACGAGCGTTCTGCCATCCGCGTCCCTTTGCGTCCTCCGCCGCGAGCCCTTCAATGTGGCCCGCAATTGACTCAACTCCACGCCACCGCGATTATATTTGAAAGAAACCATCATCAATAGGCTCTCTGGCTCGGAGAGGGGAAAACCATGCGCTCCACCTTCATCGCCGGCGCGGTCGTGATCGCGGCGGCATCGGCGGCATCGCCCCAGGAGGTCACCCTGCGCGCGGTTTCCGCCTTTGCCGAAAACACCACCTATTCGCGCGGCTTCGAGCGCTTCATCGAGCGCGTGAATGGGGCAGGCAAGGGCGTCCTTCAGATCAACTACATCGGCGGACCGAAAGCCATGCCGCCGTTCGAGGTCGGGAACGCGCTCAAATCCGGGGTTGTCGATATCGCGAACTCGACCGGGGCTTTCTACACCAATGTGATGCCCGAGGCCGATTCCTGGAAGCTGACCGAACGGCCCATGTCCGAGCTGCGCAAAAACGGCGGCTACGACTACATGTCGCAGCTCTATGCCGAGAAGATGAACGCGATTTTCCTGGCGCGCCACGTCGATGGAAATCCATTTCACCTCTATCTCAACAAGCCGATCGCGAAGGCCGATCTCAGCGGCCTCAAGATCCGCATCACTCCGGTCTACCGCGATTTTTTCCAGGCGCTCGGAGCGACGGTTGTTCAGACCGCGCCCGGCGAGGTTTATACGGCGCTCGAGCGGGGGGTCGTTGACGGATACGGCTGGCCGATCACCGGCATCTTCGATCTCGGCTGGCACGAGAAGACGAAATATCGCGTCGATCCCGGCTTCTACACCGCCGAAGTGTCGATCCTGGTGAACAAATCCACCTGGGACAGGCTCACCGATGCTCAGCGCGATCTTCTGCGCAAGGCGGGAGAGCAAGCGGAAGGAGCCGCGGTCGCGATTTTCGCCGAAGAAAACGCCAAGGACACCAAACGCCAGGCCGACGCCGGCATTCAGACGATCAAGCTCGAGGGCGCCGAGGGAAAATTGTATCGCGACAAGGCCTATGAAGCCGGCTGGGCGGGGGTCATCCGCCAGAGCCCGCAACATGGCGCAAAGTTGAAGGAGTTCTTCGCCAAGTCCAACTAGCGTGGCGATCGACGGAGCCGTCCCGGCATGGCGAGACTGTCGCACTGGTACAGTCGCCTGCTCGAAGCCTTGATGCTGCTGGCGTGCCTCTTGCTCTTGACGATGACCTTGCTGATCGGCGCCGATGTGCTGCTGCGCAACATCGGTCTGGGCGGCATCGCGCCGAGCAATGAGATATCCGAGGACATCATCTATCTTTTGACGCTCTTTGCTGCTCCCGGCCTGTTGCGGCAAGGACAGCACATCCGCATCGACATCGTGCTGCGCGCGCTGCCCGCCAAGGTTGGGTGGCTGCTCGAATGGCTCAGCGACGTTCTCGGCGTGATTTGCTGCCTCTACTTCGTCTGGTACGGAACGCGCGTTGCGGTGGCAAGCTTCGAGGCCGGCGCGCTTTCGATCAAGACGCTGATCATCCCGGAATGGTGGCTGCTCGCGCCGATGCCGCTGACCTTCGTGTTGCTCAGCGTCGAGTTTCTCTTTCGCATGCATCGTCTGGCCCTGGCCGAGCGTCGGCCCCGGGACGATGCGGTGTCCGCGTCCTAGGGGAGCCGATATGTCCTGGCAGCTCGCCTCGCTGCTGCTTCTCGGCGGCTCCACGGTGCTTCTGTTCATCGGCCTGCCGGTCGCCTTCGCTTTCATGGCGATCAATATCGTCGGGGCGATCTTGTTTCTCGGCGGCGATGCGGGCTTAAGCCAAATGCTCAGGAACAGCGCCGCGGCGGTGATCAATTTTTCGCTGACGCCAATTCCGCTGTTCGTGCTGATGGGCGAGGTCCTCTTCCATACCGGGCTCGCCCTCAAGGTGATCGATGGAATCGAGCGCTTGGTCCGTCAGGTCCCGGGACGGCTCGCAGTCGTCGCGGTGGTCGCGGGCACGGTGTTCTCGGCCATCTCGGGCTCGACCATCGCGACCACCGCCATGCTGGGGTCGTTGATGCTGCCGGTCATGCTGTCGCGCGGCTACAACCCGGTGCTGGCGACGGGACCGATCATGGCGATCGGCGCGGTCGACATGCTGATCCCGCCGTCCGCGCTCACCGTGCTGCTCGGCAGCCTGTCCGGGATTTCGATTTCGAAGCTGCTGATCGGCGGCGTCGTTCCGGGCCTGATGCTCAGCGTCGCGTTCGTCGGCTACATCATCGTGCGCGCGACGGCGAATCCGGCGCTGGCGCCGGCGACCGTGGTCGAGGAGAGATCGGGATGGGCGCGATACGAGCTGCTCGTATGCTACGTGCTGCCGCTCGTCTCGATCTTTGTGGTGGTCATCGGGGCCATGTCGGGCGGCATTGCCACTCCGACGGAGTCCGCCGCGCTCGGGGCGCTTGCCACCATGGCGCTTGCCGCGGCCTATCGCGCGTTGAGCTTCGGCGCGCTGCTCAAAGCATTGCGGGGCACCGTCGGGATTTCGGCGATGATCCTCTTCATCATCCTCGGCGCTACGACCTTCTCGCAAATCTTGAGCTTTTCGGGGTCGACCGAAGGTATCGTTTCAAACATCTTGGGTGGCGGGCTCACCCCCTTTGCGATCCTCGCCGGAATGATGCTGCTGTTGATCTTTCTCGGCATTTTTGTCGACCAGGTCAGCATGATGCTCATTACCTTGCCGGTGTTCATGCCGATCGTGCAGCGCCTCGGTATCGATCTCATCTGGTTTGGCGTTCTCTATCTGATCTGCATGCAGCTCGGCCTGCTGCTGCCGCCGCATGGACTTCTGCTGATGACGATGAAGGGCGTCGCGCCGAAGGAGGTCACGATGGCGCACATTTTTCGCGCGGTGGTGCCCTATGTCGCGATGAGCCTCGTGCTGCTCGTCATCATCATCATGGTTCCGGCGATCGCGACTTGGCTGCCGAACGTGCTGGGCTGACATCGCCCTCCGGCGGAGGGGAGACGGCGCTACGGCAGCACCGCCGTTGCCTCGATCTCGAGGCGCGCCTCGGGCTCGACCAGGCGACTGACCTCGACCACCGCCATGGCCGGGAAATGCCGGCCCATGACCTCGCGATAGGCGGCGCCGAGCGCGGGAAGGTCGGCGAGATATTCGTCCATGTCGCGCACATACCAGGTCAGGCGGACGATGTGCCGCGGCGAGGCGCCGGCTTGCGCCAGCACCGTGGCGATGTTCTCGAGCGCCTGCTTCATCTGCGCCACGAATCCCGCGGCGAAGCGGCCTTGCTTGTCCTGGCCGATCATGCCGCCGACGAACACCATTTCACCGCGCGCGCGGATGCCGTTGGCGAAACCCTTCGGCTGCGGCCAGCCGGGGGGTTGCAGCACGGTGTGGGGAGCGCCGTTATCGGACGATCCGCGGATCGAGCTTTCGGCCACTGTGGTCTCCCTATAGGTCCACGTCATTGCCGGGCTTGACCCGGCAATCCATCTCTTCGCAAAGAGTCCTTACGAAGAGGATGGACCCGCGGGTCAAGCCCGCGGGTGACGGGAAGACGTTCCTGCGACGGAATAAGATGGGTTCGAATTCACGCATCATGACGCAAGCTTGTGCGAGGCGGCGTCGGCCGCCATGCGGCGAAGCTCGAAGCGCTGCAGCTTGCCGGTTTGGGTGCGCGGCAATTGGGTGACGTACTCGATGGTGCGGGGATATTTGTAAGGTGCGATGGTCGCCTTGACGTGGTCCTGCAGGCTCTTGGTCGCGGCCGCGTCGCCGCTATAGCCTGGCCGCAGCACGACATAGGCTTTGACGATCTGCCCGCGCTCCTCGTCGGGCGCGCCCACCACGCCGCATTCGGCCACCGCCGGATGCTCGAGCAGCGCCGCCTCGACTTCCGGACCGGCGATGTTGTAGCCCGACGAAACGATCATGTCGTCGGAGCGCGCCTGGTACCAGAAATAGCCGTCGGCATCCATGAGGTAGGTGTCGCCGG
>Ga0318576_10000353_pt1 | contig 11462 bp, 10 predicted proteins | sample GRESIP089b5f24_FD_203498 | JGI IMG/M metagenome (GOLD analysis project Ga0318576, IMG submission 203498) | Tropical soil microbial communities from Luquillo Experimental Forest, Puerto Rico - GRE.SIPMG.089b5f24 | ecosystem: Environmental > Terrestrial > Soil > Tropical forest > Bulk soil...
GACCACCAATCCTGCGGGGTCGTGGGGTTGTGGGTCGCGGGCATGTTGCTGCTGCTCATATGGCGCCGTCGCGCGCGAGTTCGTCGATCTCGCGCTTGGAAAATCCAAGTTCGGCCAGCAGATCGTCGGTATCGGCGCCGAGCGCCGGGGGCGGCGATACCGGTTCCGGATCGCCGCTCGCCAGCCGGAAGCCCGACCGCACGACGCGGACCGGACGATCGAGGGCGGGCATACGGTCGAAAGTCTTGAGCAGTCCGCGCTCGACGACCTGCGGATGATCGAGCACGGAGGGCACGTCGAGCACTTCGCCGGCGGGAACGCCGCTCTTGTTGAGGAGAGCCGACCATTCCTGCGCCGATCTCACCGCGAGCGCCTGCTCGATCTCAGCCTTCAATGCGAACCGACGGCGCTTGCGATCCTCGCGCGCGGCAAAGCGCGGATCGGCGGTAAGCTCACCGCGGCCGATCAACCGGCACAACGTCTCGAATTGCTCCTGCTTGTTCGCGGCGATGTTCAGAAGTCCCTTGCCGGTTCGGAACGTGCCCGAGGGGCTCGCCGTCATGTTCTCGTTGCCCATGGGTTCGGGTCTCACGCCCGCGATCAGCCAATTCGAAACCGCCCAGCCCATGGCCACGAGCGAAGCTTCGAGCATGGAGACGTCGATGAATTCCCCCTCCCCCGTCCGCTCGCGGCGAACGAGCGCCGCGGCAATGGCGAACGCGGCGGTCATGCCGCCCATCGTATCGGCGACCGGATAGCCGACCCGCAACGGCGCCGATTGCGCGTCGCCGGTGACGCTCATCACCCCGCACAGCCCTTGGATGATCTGATCGTAGGCGGGGTTGAACCGGAGCGGTCCGTCCTGGCCGAAGCCGGAGATCGCGCAATACACAATGTCGCTCTTGACTGCTTTGAGCGCGGCGTAGCCGAGCCCCAACCGCTCCATCACGCCGGGACGAAAATTTTCGACCACGACGTCGGCGGTGGCGACCAGCCGAGAGAAGGCCTCGCGGCCCTTGGGTGATTTCAAGTTCAGCGTGAGCGAGCGCTTCCCCGCGTTTTGCGCCAGGAACGACGCCCCCATGCCGCGGCGATTGAGCTCGGGATCGGCGCCGAGCTGGCGCGCGAGGTCGCCGAAGCCGGGCACTTCGACCTTGATCACGTCGGCACCGAGCTGCGCCAGCTGATAGCAGCAGAACGGGCCGGCAAGCACGTTGGTCAGATCGAGCACCCGCGTCGCCGCGAGAAGTCCGGCCATTCCTGCACCAGCTTGTTCTGTGTGACAGAATACGTTTCTGTGTAGCATAACATTCTGTACAGCGCAACCGCGTTCTACTATGGTGTCGAATCGGGCAACTGAGCGCGTGACCGGGATGAGCAAAGATAAGGTCGAGGCGGTCGAACGCGCGCTTGCCGTGCTCAACGCATTCCATGCTGACCAGCCGACGATGACGCTCGGCGAGATCGCGTCGGCAACGGGCTTCTACAAGAGCACGATCCTGCGCCTCGCCGGCTCGCTGGAGCGGCTCGGCTATCTCATTCGCGACGAGCGCGGCGTGTTCCGGCTCGGCCCGGCGCTCTGGCGATTGGGATCGATCTACCGGGCCGGGTTCAATCTCGGCGAGGCGATCAGGCCGGAGCTGCGTAACCTGGTGGAGGCGACCGGCGAGACGGCGTCCTTCTATATCCGTGAGGGTCAGTCCCGCGTGTGCCTGTTTCGGCACAATTCGCCGCAATCCGCGCGCCACCACCTCGATGAGGGCGCCGAGCTGCCGCTCAATGCCGGCGCCAGCGCCCATGTGCTGCTCGCTTTCTCCAATGATGCCAAAGGCCCGAAGGCGAAGGCGGTGCAGCAGCGCGGCTATGACATATCGCTAGGCGAACGCGATCCCCAGGTGGCCGCCGTCGCCGTCCCCGTTTTCGACCTCGCCGGTGAGTTCCGCGGCGCGCTCGCGATCTCGGGTCTGATCGGACGATTCAAAGAGAAGGCACGCCAAGCCGCACTCGCAGAATTGTCAGCATCGGCCGATCGGCTGCGGACCATGCTTCCGGCGCGCGAATAACCGTTGATCGATGTCGAAGACGGCCCCTGCGCTCGACTGCGAATGGCGGGCGACGTAAGCTTCGAGGCACATAAATCGCCCGCTGCAACGACGGAAGCCCGCAATGCTCACGCGTCGTCACTTGCTCGCCGCCTCGACCGCAGGGCTGCTTTCTTCCGGCGCGAGCTTCGTCCCGGGCGCGTTCGCGCAGGCCGCCAAGAAACCGGCCCACGTGATCGTCGGCTTTCCGGCGGGCGGCGGCACCGACGTCATTGCACGCATCCTCGCGGACGGGCTGCGCGGACCCTACGCGTCCACGGTGCTGGTTGAAAATAAGCCGGGCGCCGCCGCGCGCATCGCGGTCGAATACGTGAAGAACGCGGAGCCGGACGGAAGCGTGATGCTGTTCACGCCGGACTTTCCGATGACGGTCTACCCGCACAGTTTCCGCTCGCTGAGCTATGACCCGCTGCGGGACTTCATCGCGGTGTCGCCGGCGGCGAAGTCGATGCTGACCTACAATGTCGGTCCGGCGGTATCGGAGAGCGTGAAGACCTTGGCCGAGTTCGCGCAATGGTGCAAAGCGAACCCCGGCAAGGCTTCGTACGCAACCACAGCGGCCGGCGGCACGCCGCATTTCGTCGGCATGATGTTTGCCAACGCGGCCGGCGTCGCGATGACCCCCGTGCATTACCGCGGCGGGGCGCCGGCGCTGCAAGATCTGCTCGGCGGTCATGTGCCGGCGAGTGTCAATCCGATCAGCGAAAGCCTGCCCTTCGCCAAATCGGGAACGTTGCGAATTCTGGCGGTGACGGGTTCGCAGCGCTCGTCGTTCCTGCCCGACGTCCCGACCATGGCCGAGGCCGGCTATCAGGTGGTGGTGGAATCGTGGCTGGGCGTGTTCGTGCCGGCGAAGACGCCGGCGGACATCGTCGACGCGCTGAATGCGGCCATCGCCGAAGCGGCGAAATCTTCGCACATGATCGAGAATCTGGCCAAGGTCGGCAACACCACCGCGTTCCAGACGCCGGCGCAATTCGCCGCCACGGTCAGGGCAGATCTGGCGCGCTGGGCCCCGGTCGTGAAGGCATCCGGTTTCGTCGCCGATGATTAGCGCGAAAACCACAACCGCCAGCGCCGATCGGCAATGATCGCACGCGCAGCATTGTGACCGGGAGCTCCGGTGACGCCTCCGCCCGGATGCGCTCCCGATCCGCAGTGGTAGAGTCCTTTCCAGGGTCCCCGATAATCGGCATAGCCGACCGCGGGGCGGGCCCAGAACAGCTGATCGAGCGTCAATGCTCCGTGAAAAATATCTCCGCCGGTCAGCCCGAACACCTGCTCCAGATCAAAGGGACTCAAGACCTGACGGCCGATGACGCTGGCCTTGAACCCCGGCGCGTAGCGATCGACGGTTTCGATCATCAGATCGGCCACCGTCGCGCGATGATCGTTCCATGATCGCCCGACCGGCAATTGCGGCGCCACGTGTTGGCAGAACAGGCTTGCGACGTGGCCCCCCGCGGGGGCCAGCGTGTCATCCAAGGTCGACGGGATGACCATCTCGATGATGGGCTCGCGGCTCCATCCGAGCGTTCGCGCGTCGCAATAGGCGCGATCCATGTAGCTTAGGCTCGGCCCGAGAATGATCCCCGCGGTGTGGTGATCGCCGCCATCGCGTCCAGGCAGCGCCGTGAAGCTCGGCAGCTCCGAGAGCGCCACGTTGATCCGGAACGTGCCCGAGGCGCAGCGCCACCCCTGCATGTGCCGAAGAAAGGCCGGATCGAGCGCGTCCTGCGGGATCATCGCAGTATAAAGGAGCTTGGGATTGACATTGGCGGCGACCGCGCCGCCGCGCACGAGGCGCCCGTCCTCGAGCACGACGCCGACGGCACTACCCCTCTCGATCAAGACCTCGCGAACGGCCGCGTCGGTCTCGATCTCCACGCCATGTCCGGCCGCAGCGCGCGCCATGGCTTGGGTGATCGCGCCCATTCCCCCGATGGCGTGGCCCCAAACACGCCTCTTTCCGTTCACCTCGCCGAAGGCATGGTGCAACAGAACGTAGGCGGTGCCGGGCGTGTACGGACTTGCATAGTTCCCGACGATGGCATCGAAGCCGAGCCAAGCCTTCACGAGTTCGCCCCCGAACCAGGCATCGAGATAATCGGCGGCCGATTTGGTCAACAGCTCGAGCAGGGTGCGCAGATTTTCCGCCGAGAGCCGGCGAAGTCGGTTGCCGATCCGTCCGGCTCTGAGCGCTTCACGCAACGCTGCCAGCTTTGTTCCATTGGTGAGGTTCGGCGGCGGCTGCAGGACCAGCTCGCGCAGCACATCGGCACTCGCGTCGAGCGTCCGGTTGAAGGCGTCATATCGTTCGGCATCGCCAGCACTGAACTTCGCGATATTGTGTTTGGTGCGACCCTCGGCCGCGAGCAGATAGCCGCCGTCCAAGGTGGGAAGGAAATTTTGCGCGCGACGCTCGACAATCTTCAGCCCATGCTCGAAGAGGCGAAGATCGGCGATGATCTTGGGGTTCAATAGGCTTACGGTGTAGGCCGCGATCGAGTTTCGGAACCCTGGGCAAAACTCTTCCGTGACCGCGGCGCCGCCCACCATCGATCGTCGCTCGAGGAGCTTGACTTTCAGGCCCGCCATGCCGAGGTAGGCGGCGCAAGTCAGCCCATTGTGCCCGCCACCAATGATGACGACGTCGTATGTTTGCATCGAAGGCGCTAGTTACAGGCGCAGCGGTGCGGATCGCAATGCCTCATGTATCGCCTTGCGCCGTCGCGGCTTGCCGGTATTCTCGCGCGCACGGACTGATTCACACCATCGCTCGCAAGCGTCGTCGCGCTCGAATTGTGAGTGGGCCAAGCGCTGCACTGCTGATCCGCTTCGCAAACCGATCGGCCTTCGGGGACACATCATAATCTCATGCCCACGAAACTGTCACCGTCGCGTCACCTTCGGATCGGCCGATCCAAAGCTGGGCTGGGTCTCTTCGCCCGTGTCGCAATCAAGAAGGGGCAATTCATCGTTCGCTACAGCGGCAGGAAGATTCGCAGCGAAGCCGCCGACGAGCTCGATACCCGCTACCTGTTCGAGGTCAACGCGCGCTGGACCATCGACGGCTCCAACCGCCGGAACCGCGCGCGTTACATCAATCATTCCTGCCGACCGAATGCCGAAGCCTATTTCGTGAAACACGCGATCAAGATCCGGGCGATCAAGAACATCAAGCCCGGTGACGAGATCACGTATCACTATGGCCGCGATTATTTCGACTCCTTCATCAAGGCCGTGGGTTGCAAGTGCAGGGCTTGCGCCAAGAAACGCGCCGAGATTCGTTCTCAGCGATCGAGGCGTCGAGCCAGGTCTGCGCGTCGGGCCAAGCGTGCGCGGTGAGGCGCCGAAAGCCCGCGAGTGATCATTCCGCCGCGGGCGCGACGTCGGGCCCCGGCGCGTGCAGGATGACGCCCTCGAGCGGATCGCACGCATCGTTCCACGCCGCCCGCTGCAGCGCGCGCCTGGTGTCGGCATAACCCGCCTCCCAGCGCAGGCGAATCCCGCTCGGGCTGAAATCGATGTCCTTGGTGTGGTTTTCATTGTCCAACCGAGGGGCGAGGAGCTGCACGACGTGCATGCGCGTCAGGCAGCCATACTCGGCCAGATCCTTGACGACCGGGCGATTGCGGGTGTCCTCCGGCATCAATTTGACCAGCTCCGAGACCACGTGGCGCAGCTTGTGGACCTGGCGTTGTCTCGCAATATGACTCGCGACGCGGCTCGAATATTGAATGTCCTTGTGGCGGTGGAGCACCTCCCAGATGCTCTCTGGTTCCGGCCCCATCGGATTCCACATGTGCACGGCGAAAATGAGCGAATCCCGGCGCGGGTTGTCGTCGAAGATCGCCTCGGTCGGCGTGTTGGAGAGAATTCCCCCATCCCAATAGAGCTCACCATCGATGCGCACGGCCGGAAAGGCCGGCGGCAACGCGCCTGACGCCATGACATGCTGGACCGTGATGGCGGTCTCGCGACTGTCGAAGTAGCGCATTTCGCTCGTGCGCACATGCGCCGCGCCGACCGTCAGGCGCGGCGTGCAGCGCGCGATGAGCGTAAAGTCGACCAGCTCGGTGAGCGTCTTCGCCAGTGGTGCGGTCGAGTAGAAGGCGGCGCTGTCCCGTCCGAGCGGATAGTGTGCGCCGAGAAAAGCCAGCGGATTGGGCTCGAAGAATCCCGGAATGCCCCCGAGCAGGGTCGACCAATAGGACGCGGTGTCGGCGAGCCCCGGCCAGTTCGCCAGACCCCAGAATTCCTTGCGCTCCATCCGGCGCCAGAATTCCTCCAGCCGGTCGAGGCGATACTCGGGCTCGTTGCCGGCGATCAGGCTGGCGTTGATGGCGCCGATCGACGTGCCGATGATCCAATCCGGCTCGATCCCGGCTTCGTGGAGCGCCCGATAGACACCCGCCTGGTATGCGCCGAGCGCACCGCCGCCTTGGAACACGAGCACGATCTGGAATCGCTGCGCTGGACTGGCCTCCGATGCGGGCCGTTCTTGTGCCTCCGCAATGTGCCGGGATTTCGAGACATCCAACATCTTTGCCTCCGGTACCGCGCTCGCGTGCACCTTGTTCGGTGCAACCCACCGCATTCCGTACTAGCGGATCCTAATGTGCGGTCCAACCGCCATCTATCGGCAATGCCGTGCCTTCAACCGCGGCAACGCCAGAAATTTGGCCGCCTTACGCGAGGGAAATTTGATGGCCGCGTCACTTCCTTGCCCGCGCGGCGTTGCCTCAAACTGGGTAAGCACTGGAACCAACTGCACGAACCTGCGTTCACGTGTCCGTGAGTGGACCGCCGCCGCCGCGCTTTGCCCCAATCGGCAGGCTGGCCACGCGGCATGAATCGCTTTTTCCTATTCCGCCGCACCAACCGAGGATAGGTTGACGGCTCGCGCGGCATGGGAGGGGTCATGCGAACCGCCGTCGCTGATATCGACAATGCCGCAATCCCGATCGGCGGGATCGCCGTAATGGCCAAGGCGTCGATCGCGGGACGCACCAAGACCCGCTTGGTTCCTCCTCTGACGTTCGAAGAAGCGGCGCAATGCAACACGGCGTTCCTGCGCGATATCGCCGATAACATACTCGCCGCCTCCACTGAGGCCTCGATTGCCGGCTACATTGCGTTCAGCCCGGCTCATGCGCGGCCCTTTTTTCAAGAGAATCTGCCGCGCAGAATCGGCCTGATCGAGGCTTGCTACCCGACTCTGGGCGATTGCCTCGATTACACGATTGCGCAGCTTCTGGAGCGCGGCCATCGCTCCGCAGTGGTTCTCAATTCCGACAGCCCCACGCTGCCCACCTCGCTTCTGATCGAGACCGCCCACGTGCTTGCGCGGCCCGGCGACCGGGCGGTCCTCGGCCCCGCCCTTGACGGCGGCTACTATTTGCTCGGGCTGAAGGCGAAGCACCACCGTCTGTTTGAGGACATTGCCTGGAGCACGGAACGCGTGACGCAGCAAACGCTCGAGCGAGCCGCCGAACTGAAGCTGCCCGTGCATATGCTGCCGACGTGGTACGACGTCGACGACGTCGCGGGCTTGAAAATCATGCGGGCGGAACTGTTCGAGGGTCAATCGTTCGCGCCGGGCCTTTGTCCCGCGCAACCGCGGCACACGCGCGCGCTGATCCAATCGCTGGTCGAGACCTCGGACCTCGAGGAGCGTCTGGCCTTCAAGGCATTGAGGGGGGCTGCGGAGTGAGGCGGGTCACGGGACTCGATTGGCTGCTTTTGGCGCTCGGCGGATGCCTGCTCGTGCTTTCGGCCGCCGGCGCAATCGGGGTTACGCACTTCGACGACCCTAAAGTCGGCGTCATTCTCCTTGTCCAATGCGTGCCTTATGCCATCGCGGCATGGGTCGTGCTCCGGGGAAGGCCGGAGCGCGCGGGGAGCGGCCGAGCGCTCGCCACCATTCTCATCGTCGGCGTTGCCATGCGCTGCCTGCTCCTGCCGGGAACGCCGGTTTCGACCGACCTCTTCCGCTACGTCTGGGATGGCCGCGTGCAAGGCGCCGGCATCAATCCATATCTTTACGTGCCGAACGACGCGGCGCTCTCTGGCCTGCGCGACGACGCGATTTATCCTTTCATCAATCGTGCCGACTATGCCCCGACGATGTACCCACCGACCTCGCAGGTCGTCTTTTATCTGATCACGCGCATATCCCAGGCGCCGGTCGCCATGAAGGCCGCCATGGTGGCGTTCGAAGGCCTCGCGGTCTGGACGATGCTGCAATTGCTCGCGCTGCGCGGCCTGCCGCGGTCGCGCATCCTGCTCTACGCCTGGCACCCATTGCCGCTGTGGGAGTTTGCCCGCAGCGGCCATGTCGACATCGTGGCCATTGCCTTTCTGCTGCTGGCTTTCCTGGCCACGGAACGACGCTCCCCGATCCTCGCCGGCGTCGCGCTCGGTGCCTGCGCACTGGTCAAGTATTTTCCGGTCGTGACCGGTCCCGCCCTCTACAAGCGTTGGGACTGGCGCCTCCCCCTCGCCTTTGTCGCCGCCGTTGCCGCGCTCTACCTGCCCTACGTCGGCGCCGGCACGAAGGTGTTCGGATTCCTCGGCGGCTATATCAGCGAAGAGGGCTTGGACCGGGGCTCGGGAATTTTCTGGTGGCAGCTCATCGGCGCCTTCGTCTCGCTGCCGCAGTGGACATTTTCATTCTACCTGGCTGCTGCGGCACTGGTCATGGCGGGGCTCGCGCTTTTCGTCGTGTTCCGCCCGAAAAGACCGGACGCCGATCTCGCCGGCGCCATGCTGCTCGCCGTCGCTTTCACGCTCTTGCTCGCACCGCACTATGCTTGGTACTTCGCCTGGCTGGTGCCGTTCCTGTGTTTCTACCCGGTGGTTGGCGTGATCTACCTCACCTGCGCTGTGAACTTGCTTTATTTCGCGCACTGGCCTCCCACCCTATCGGAAGCGCTGCCGATCTACGTCCCCTGCGTTCTCATTCTCGCAACTGAATTTGCGTGGCGGCGTCGCCGACGTAAGGCCGAGGAGCCTCATGCCGATGCAGCCCTCGCCTGAGGTCAAGGTCGATCCTCGGCGCTATTTCGAGAGCGTCGAAGAGGGGCGCAGCGGGCACGCACCGCGGCGGCCGGTCTGCGTCTATCTCGAGACAACGAACCGCTGCAATCTCTTGTGCACGACCTGTCCCCGCACCTACGAGGAGCTCGAGCCGCCCGCGGACATGAGCTGGGAGCTCTTCACGTCGATCGTCGACCAGATTCCAAACCTCCAACGCGCGGTCTTGCACGGCGTCGGCGAACCGATGCTGGTGAGAAACCTGCCGAGGATGGTGCGCTATCTCAAGGATCGCGGCACCTACGTGCTCTTCAATACCAATGGCACTCTGCTCACCGAGAGGAACGGCCGCGCGTTGATCGAGGCGCGCCTCGACGAGCTTCGCGTCTCGCTCGATGCCTCGAACGCGAAGTCCTTTCTGGCCGTGCGCGGCAAGGATTACTTCGGCCGCATCCTCAGGAACGTCCGTGCCTTCCGCGAACTGCAGGAACGTGAAGGCAAGGATTTGCCGCGCGTATCGGCGTGGCTCACGGGGCTTAAGGAAACGATTGCCGAGCTGCCCGCCTTCGTTCGCCTGGCCGCGCAAATCGGCGTGCGCGAGGTTTATCTGCAGCGCCTGGTGTTTTTCGAAAACGACGCCATCGGCCTCGCCCGCCCCGACCAGGCCCTCTATGAGCAGATGACGCGTGAGGATGCAGCCCATCTCAAGGCCGCAAGCGAGCTCGCGCGCGCCTACGGCATCACGTTCGGCGCCTCCGGCGCCGCCTCGGAGCCGGGTATGAGTCTCAAGCGGGACGACGACGGCTCGCCCTGGACGCTGTGCCGTCGACCCTGGACCGTGATGTATTTCACCGCCAACGGCCGGGCGCTGCCATGCTGCATCGCGCCGTTCTCGCAGCGCGGCTACGAACACTACACGTTGGGCGATGCCACCCAGCAAACGCTGCAAGAGATTTGGAACGGCGCGGCCTACACTTCGTTCCGCGAAGCGCTGCTGTCGGAGAAGCCGCCCGCCACCTGTGCAAACTGTGGCCTGCGCTGGAGTCTTTGAATGACCGACGCAGCGCCTGGCAATGGTGCTGCGCGCGAAACCGCGGCAAGTCGTATCGTCGTCGTGATACCGACACTCGATGAGGAGCAGTCAATCGCGGATGTGGTGCGCAGCATCCCGCGTGCGATCGTATCCCGCATCATCGTGGCGGACGGCGGCAGTCGCGACGCCACCGCGGCGCGGGCCAAAGCAGCGGGTGCGGACGTCATCGATGCCGGGCGCGGCTATGGCCGGGCGTGCCTCGCTGCGACCATGGCGGCCGAGGACGCCGACATCGTGGTGTTCATGGACGGCGACGGCGCCGACGATCCGCGCAGCATCGCCGCGCTGGTCGAGCCGATCCGGTCCGGCCGCAACGATTTCGTGCTCGGATCGCGCGCGCGCGGCAAGCGCGAGAAGGGGAGCATCGCCTGGCACCAGCTCGCCGCCGGCCGCCTGGCCGGGTGGGGCATGCGGCTTCTTTACGGCGTGAGCTACACGGATATGTCCGCGCTGCGGGCGATCCGGCGCCAGGCGCTGCTCGAGCTCGCGATGCACGAGCTCACCTATGGGTGGAATCTTGAAATGCAGATGCGCGCGGCGCGAGCGGGGCTGCGCATCCTGGAGATTCCGGTCGACTACCGTCGGCGGCGCGGCGGCGATTCGAAGGTGGCGGGAAGTCTCGTGGGAACCATGCGGGCCGGCGCGCGCATCATCGCGACCTTCGCCCGCGTTGCGAGCGAGACGAGCCCGTGGCGACGCGGGCGCGATCGTCAGCGCGAGCTTTCGAACGTGCGCTGATCAAATCCGCATCAAGCGGGCATCGCCATAACGTGATTTGTTTCGTGGACCCAATCGCGTCCCCACGGAATTTTGGAAAGATTACGGATACAATTGATTTGCCGGCCTGTGACGACACGATCGTTCGCGTCCGTTTGGCGGTTGTTTCAACCGCTGCGACCCGCAGCGTTGGCCAGATATTGCATGTCCGCTTGCGCCCGCCGGCCAGCGAAGGTGAGCACGAGCTCGCTCGCGCCGGCCTCGCCGTAGCGGCGAGCCTGGGCGAGCGCGTCCTCGGCGGTGCCGGCGATGGCGAAGGCTTGCACGAACCGGTCGTCGAGCGCCTGGGACGGGTGCTCGCCCGCGCGCAAGCGGCGGACCGCGGCGGCGAAATCGGCCTCCGACAACCCCGCCGCCTGCAGCAACGCCGCCTTGGCCGAAGGCACCCGCTGACCGAGCGCCCAGAAGGATGGCAGCATCTCGCCGATCGCCGCCTTGGCGAGGCCATAGGC
>Ga0318576_10000363_pt1 | contig 11348 bp, 9 predicted proteins | sample GRESIP089b5f24_FD_203498 | JGI IMG/M metagenome (GOLD analysis project Ga0318576, IMG submission 203498) | Tropical soil microbial communities from Luquillo Experimental Forest, Puerto Rico - GRE.SIPMG.089b5f24 | ecosystem: Environmental > Terrestrial > Soil > Tropical forest > Bulk soil...
TGGTGTCCGGCGACCGTCGCCATGCCGTCGACGTACTCGACGCGGCCGAACGCCTGGTGGCCGCGCATCCGGAGTTCGAGCTGCTGTCGGTGCGCCGGGGCCTGCGCCGCAGTGACGACAGCTAGCCGTCGCGGCCCACGCGTTTCCGACCCAGCGGCGCCGGGGCAACTGCGCCGGGGGCGAGACGTCGCGCGGAGATCAGGAACGCGGTGTGCCCGCGCATGGAATGCTGCGGCCGAACGGCCAGGCCGACGACGTTCCAGCCGCGCTGCAGCGTCTCCCAGGCCCGCGGTTCGGTCCAGCACTGCCCGGCGCGCAGGGCCTCCACGGCCCGCGACAGTTGGGTGACCGTTGCCACGTAGATCACCAGCACACCACCGGCGGTCACCAGGCGCGACACCGCGTCGAGCACTTCCCACGGCGCGAGCATGTCGAGCACCGCCCGGTCGAAGGAGCCGTCGGGCAAGTCGGAGTCCGCTACGTCGCTGACGATCAGCTGCCAGTTGTCCGGCAGGCCGCCGTGAACGCCGAAGAAGTTGGCCACGTTGCGGCGGGCGTGTTCGGCGTGGTCGGCGCGCTGTTCGTAGGAGACCACCCGCCCTTCGGGCCCGACCGCACGCAGCAGCGAGCAGGTCAGCGCACCGGATCCGGCCCCGGCCTCCAGCACGCGCGCACCCGGGAAGATGTCGCCCTCGTGCACGATCTGAGCCGCGTCCTTGGGGTAGATCACCTGGGGACCGCGGGGCATCGACATCACGTAATCGACCAGCAGGGGGCGCAGCACCAGGAAAAGGGCGCCGTTGCTGGATTTGACGACGCTGCCCTCTTCCAGCCCGATCACCGCGTCGTGTGCGATCGAGCCGCGATGGGTGTGGAACTCACCGCCTTCAGTGAGCGACATCGTGTAATGCCGGCCCTTGGCGTCGGTGAGCTGGACGCGTTCTCCAGCGGTAAACGGGCCGGTTGCTGACACGCCGTCTAGCGTGCCAGCCGACTCGCCGTGGCGGGTGCTCGGGGTTGTCGGCGCCCGGTTCTACGCTGCGGTCATGACCGAGCCGCCCAAATCACTCCCGTCGCGGCCGGCACTGTCACCGTCGCGGGCGGCGGACTTCAAGCAATGTCCGCTGCTGTATCGGTTCCGGGCGATCGACCGGTTGCCCGAGGCACCGTCACCCGCGCAGCTGCGGGGGTCGGTGGTGCACGCCGCGCTGGAGCAGCTCTACGGCCTGCCCGCCGTCCAGCGCGGCCCCGACACCGCGAACTCGTTGGTGGAGTCCGTGTGGGAGCGGGTGATCGCCGCGGAGCCCGAACTGGCCGGCGAACTGCACGCCGAACAACGCACCCAGCTGCTCGCGGAGGCCCGCGCCTTGCTCTCCGGCTATTACCGGCTGGAAGACCCGACCCGGTTCGACCCGCAATCCTGCGAAGAGCGCGTGGAGGTCGAGCTCGCCGACGGAACGCTGCTTCGTGGCTTCATCGATCGGATCGACGTCGCCGCCACCGGCGAGCTACGGGTGGTCGACTACAAGACCGGTAAGGCACCGCCTGAGGCGCGAGCGCTGGCCGAGTTCAAGGCGATGTTTCAGATGAAGTTCTACGCGGTGGCGTTGCTGCGCTCCCGCGGTGTGCTGCCCACCCGGCTGCGGATCATCTATCTGGCCGACGGACAGGTCTTGGACTACGCGCCGGAACACGACGAGCTGCTGCGCTTCGAGAAGACGCTGATGGCGATCTGGCGCGCCATCCAATCCGCGGCGCCGACGGGCGATTTCCGTCCCAGCCCGTCGCGGCTGTGCGAGTGGTGCCCGCACCAGCAACACTGCCCGACCTTCGGCGGAACGCCACCGCCTTACCCAGGATGGCCGGAACCCGATGGTGCACGGGCTGTTTCGCATTCCACCGAACCGGCCGCATGAAGTGCCGCTTCTACCGCCGTCTCCCCACCGACGGCGGCTGATCCAGCGCCGGGGGCTGTCCGTCTAGACGAGGGGCGACATCTCCTGCAGCATCGTGGGAATCAGCTCGCTGACGGTGGGGTGGATATGCATCGTCCGCGACAGCGTGGTGTAGGGCGCTTTGGCCGACATGACGTCCAGAATCGCATGAATAGCCTCGTCGCCGCCGACTCCCAGGATGGCGGCTCCCAAGATCTCGCCGGTGTCGGCGTCCACCACGACCTTCATAAAGCCTTGCGTCTCACCCTTTTCCACCGCCCTGCCGACCCTGGTCATCGGCCGCTTGCCGACCAGAGCCTTGCGGCCAGACGCGCGGACCTCGCGGACGGTCATGCCAGCACGCCCCAGCGGAGGGTCGATGTAGAGCGCGTAGGTGGTGATGCGGTCGCTCACCCGGCGGGGGTCGTTGTCGAGCAGGTTGGCGGCCACGATCTCGAAGTCGTTGTACGACGTGTGGGTGAATGCGCCCTTGCCGTTGCAGTCGCCCATCGCCCAAATGTGGTCGACATTGGTCTTCAGCTTGTCGTCGACCACGATGTAGCCGCGGGCGTCGGTCTGCACGCCGGCCGCCTCAAGACCCAAGTCGTCGGTGTTGGGTCGCCGCCCCACCGCCATCAGCAGATGACTTCCGGCGATGGGGGCGGCACCGGCTCGGGGCGTGAGTTCAAACCCGCTGTCACTCTTGGTGATCCGGATATCGTCGGCGTCGACGACGACGTCGATACCTTCGGCCTCCAGGATCTCCCTGACGGTGACGGAGACATCCTCGTCTTCGCGCGACGCCAGCCGCGGCCCCTTCTCGACCACGGTCACCGGTGCCCCGAAGCGGCGGTACATCTGGGCGAACTCCAGCGCGATGTAGCTGCCGCCGACGATGACGAGATGTGCTGGCACCGTGTCGAGTTCGAGGATCGACACGTTGGTGAGGAATTCCACGTCGGACAGCCCCGGGAGGTCCGGCACCACCGCGCGCCCACCCACGTTGAGGAAGATCCGGTCACCGTGCAGGAGCTCGCCGTTGACACCGATCGTGTGGGGGTCCTCGAAGCGGGCGTGGCCACGATAGACGGTGCAGCCGTCCATGCCGTCCAGCCAGCTTTCGACGCCCTTGCGGTCGTTGAGCATGACGTCGTCTTTGCGTGCCTTGACTTTCGCCATGTCCACGCTGACCGAACCGGTGCCGACACCGTATTCCGCGCCGCGACGGGCCAGGTGGGCGGCGTGGGCGCTGGCCACCAGGGTCTTGGTCGGGATGCATCCGGTGTTGACACAGGTGCCGCCGATCAGTTTGCGCTCGATGATCGCGACGCGCTGCCCGGCAGAGGTCAGCCGACCCGCGAGCGAAGGCCCGGCCTGGCCGGCGCCGATGATGATCGCGTCGAAACGCTCCGTCACAAGTTGGCCGTCGCCGCGAGGATCGCGAACCCACCCAAGATCGCGACCGCGTCCTCGAGCAACGCTATCGGCAGGTCCTGCCCGTTGCGGATGGCCACCAGCGCCTTACGGGCGTGGTAGCCGCCCAGGGTGCCCAGCACTGCGCCGATGACGCCGGCACCGAGTGAGGTGAAGGTCCAGTGCCACGCGGCGCCGATGACCGCGCCGGAAAAACCACCCGTGATTAACCGGGCGGCGAAGATCGGCGGCGCGGTGCGCGCCGGTGTCTTGGGAAGCTTGTCGTTGACCAGTTCGCCGACGGCGAGAACGCTCAGGATCACGACCGTGATGATGTTGGCCATCCAGGATGCCCAGGTGTGCTGCAGGTTGATCCAGCCGAGGAAGCCGGCCCAGGCGACCACCGCGGGGGCCGTCAGCGAACGCAGCCCGGCGACGACACCGATCAGTAAAGCCATCAACAGAACGAGCGCATGTGTCACGGAGACCCTCCTCAGGGGACGAACAGCCCGGTCCTATTAAACGGAGCTAAGGGAAACGGCCCGCGCCGATAGCTGGGGCAGTCTCCCCAGGGCGGACGCTAACACAGCTGCCGCATCGGCACTCCGTTGTCAGAATCGGCAGAACCTGATGTCGGAAGCCAGAATCGCTTTGGCTCCGATGGCGGCGAGCTCGTCCATGATCTCGTTGACGCCCCGACGCGGCACCAGCGCGCGGATTGCCACCCAGTCCGGGTCGGCGAGCGGCGCGATGGTCGGTGACTCCAGTCCCGGCGTGATCGACGTCGCCTTGTCCAGGACCGTGCGCGGGCAATCGTAATCGAGCATCAGGTATTGCTGGCCGAACACCACACCTTGTACCCGGGCCACCAATTGATCGCGCGCACTGGTGACCCTGCTTTGGGGGTGGCCACGCTGATCGGCGCGCTCGATCAGCACCGCCTCCGAATCACACAGCGGCTCACCAAAGGCCGCCAGATCGTGCAGGCTCAGGGTGCGACCGGAGCCCACCACGTCGGCAATGGCATCGGCCACCCCGAGTTGCACCGAGATTTCCACGGCTCCATCCAGCCGGATCACGATTGCTTCAATACCACGGGCGGCCAGATCTTTTCGGACCAGATTCGGGTACGCGGTGGCAATCCGCTTTCCGGCCAAGTCCGCCGTCGTCCAGTTGTTCCCGGCGGGGCCGGCGTACCGGAAGCTGGACGAGCCGAAGCCCAGCGCCAGGCGTTCACGCACCGGCGCATCGGAATCGAGGACCAGATCCCGCCCGGTGATGCCGAAATCGAGCTCTCCCGAACCGACATAGATGGCAATGTCTTTGGGCCGCAAGAAGAAAAACTCGACCTGGTTGACGGGGTCGATGACCGTCAGATCCTTGGGGTCGGTGCGGCGCCGGTAGCCGGCCTCGGCGAGGATCTCGGTGGCCGGCTCGCTGAGCGCACCTTTGTTGGGAACCGCGACGCGCAGCATGCTCACAACTTTCGATAGACGTCGTCGAGGGACAGGCCGCGCGCGATCATCAGCACCTGCGTCCAGTACAGCAACTGGCTGATCTCCCCGGCGAGCGCGTCGTCGGGCTCGTGCTCGGCGGCCAGCCACACCTCGCCGGCCTCCTCGAGGATCTTCTTGCCCAGCCCATGTATGCCACCGTCGAGCGCGGCGACCGTGGCGCTGCCGGCCGGCCGGGTGCGGGCGCGGTCGCCGAGTTCGGCGAACAGATCCTCGAAGGTCTTCACGGCCAGCGATTGTTTCACGCGCGCCCGAGCAAAGTCACGGCGGTTTCGCCCCCTCGATCGCCAAGCACGATGCCGTCTCGGCGGCCAGTTCGAACTCAACCAACGTAGGGCTCAGTCCTCCGGGTTGTAGCCGAGGTTGGGGCCGAGCCAGCGCTCGGCTTCCTGCAGGGTCCAGCCCTTGCGCTTCGCATAGTCGGCGACCTGGTCCTGGGCCATCCGGCCGACCACGAAGTACTGCGACTGCGGATGCGAGAAATACCAGCCGCTGACGGCAGCACCGGGCCACATCGCCATCGACTCGGTCAGCTCGATGCCGGTCCGCTCCCGGACGTCCATCAACTTCCAGAGCGTCACCTTCTCGGTGTGCTCCGGGCAGGCCGGGTAGCCGGGGGCAGGGCGGATTCCCACGTACTTCTCATGGATGAGTGCCTCGTTGTCCAGCTGCTCGTCCGGCTGGAATCCCCAGAACTGCTTGCGGACCCGTTGGTGCATCCGTTCGGCGAACGCCTCGGCCAGCCGGTCGGCGATCGACTCCAGCAGGATGGCGCTGTAGTCGTCGAGGGCCGCCTTGAACTCCGCGATCTTGTCCTGGCTGCCGAGCCCCGCGGTAACGGCGAAGGCGCCGACGTAGTCAGCCAGACCGGTGTCCTTGGGCGCGATGTAGTCGCCCAGCGACCGGTTCGGGATGCCGTCCCGGTGCTCGCCCTGCTGGCGCAAGTTGTGCAGGGTGGTGAGCACCTCGGTCCGGGTGTCGTCGGTGTAGACCTCGATGTCGTCGCCAACCGCGTTTGCCGGGAAGAACCCGATCACCCCGTTGGCGGTCAGCCACTTCTCCTTGATCAGGGTGTCGAGCATCTCCTGGGCGTCGTCGTACAGCTTGCGGGCAGCCTCACCCGAGGCCGGGTTGTTGAGGATGTCGGGGAATCTGCCCTTCATCTCCCAGGCGTTGAAGAACGGCTGCCAATCGATGTACTCGCGCAACTCGGCGATGTCGTAGTCATGAAAATCCCGTACTCCCGCACCCACGGCGGGCACCGGCGGTGTGTAGCCGTCCCACTCGATCGGCGTCCGGTTCGCACGGGCCTTCTCCAGCGTCAGCATCGGCCGCTCGTTCTTCTGGGCGTGCCGTTCGCGCAGAGATGCATAGTCTTTCTCGGTGGCCTCCAGCAGGGCTGGACGCTGCTTGTCGTCGAGGAGCGCGGCAGCGACAGGCACCGAGCGGGAAGCGTCCTTGACCCAGACCACCGGACCGCTACGACGCGGCGCCACCTTCACTGCCGTGTGAGCGCGTGAGGTGGTCGCGCCACCGATCAGCAACGGGATCTCCAGCCCCTCGCGTTCCATCTCGACGGCGAAGTTGACCATCTCGTCCAGAGACGGGGTGATCAGCCCGGACAGCCCGATGATGTCGGCGCTGTGCTCCTTCGCCGCATCCAGGATCTTCTGGGCGGGCACCATCACGCCGAGGTCGATCACGGAGTAGTTGTTGCACTGCAGGACGACCCCGACGATGTTCTTGCCGATGTCGTGGACATCGCCCTTCACGGTCGCCATCACGATCGTGCCGTTGGTGTCCTCACCTGCAGAGTCCCCGGACTCTTCCTTCTCCGCCTCGATGTACGGCAGCAGGTACGCAACGGCCTTCTTCATCACCCGAGCCGACTTCACGACCTGGGGAAGGAACATCTTGCCCGAGCCGAAGAGGTCGCCTACGACGTTCATGCCGTCCATCAGCGGACCCTCGATCACCTCGATCGGGCGGCCACCCGCTTCGGCGATCTCGGCCCGCAACTCCTCGGTGTCGGCGTCGACGTGGGCGTCGATCCCCTTGACCAAAGCGTGTGTGATCCGCTCGCGGACCGGCAGGTTGCGCCACTCGGCCGCAACCGAGTCCTCGGTCTTCCCTGAGTTGTTGAATCGTTCAGCGATCTCCAGCAGCCTCTCGGCCGCGTCCTCGCGACGGTTCAGGACGACGTCCTCGATCCGGTCCCGCAGCTCCGGGTCGATCGAGTCGTAGGGCACCAGCGCCCCGGCGTTGACGATGCCCATGTCCAGGCCGGCCTTGATGGCGTGGTACAGGAACACCGCGTGGATCGCCTCGCGGACGGGGTTGTTGCCCCGGAACGAGAACGACACGTTCGAGATGCCGCCGGAGATGTGCACCCCGGGAAGGTTCTCCTTGATCCAGGCGCAGGCCTCGATGAAGTCGATCCCGTACGTTGCGTGCTCCTCGATACCGGTCGCCAGCGCGAAGCAGTTCGGGTCGAAGATGATGTCCTCGGGCGGGAAGCCGACCTCTTCGGTCAGGATCCGGTAGGCGCGGGCGCAGATCTCCTTCCGGCGCTCCAGGTTGTCGGCCTGACCCTGCTCGTCGAAGGCCATCACGACGACGGCGGCGCCGTACTTGCGGCACAGCCGTGCCTCGCGGACGAACTTCTCCTCGCCCTCCTTCATGGAGATCGAGTTGACGATCGGCTTGCCTTGCACGTTTTTCAGGCCCGCCTCGATGACCTCCCACTTAGAGGAGTCGATCATCACCGGGACGCGGCTGATATCCGGCTCGGCCGCGATCAGCTTGGTAAACCGGTCCATCGCGGCGACGCCGTCGATCATGCCCTCGTCCATGTTGATGTCGATGACCTGGGCACCGACCTCGACCTGCTGCCGGGCGACCGACAGGGCGGTGTCGTAGTCCTCGGCCTTGATCAGGTTGCGGAACCGGGCGGAGCCGGTGATGTTGGTGCGCTCACCGATGTTCACGAACAGGGAATCGTCGGTGATGTTGAGCGGCTCCAGGCCAGACAGTCGGGTTGCCACCGGGATCTCCGGCAGCTCGCGCGGCGGCTTGCCCTCGACGACCTTGGCGATCTCGGCGATGTGCGGCGGCGCCGTTCCGCAGCACCCACCGACCAGATTGACCAGGCCGGCCTCGGCGAACTCGGCGATGTAGGAGGCCTGACGCTCCGGGGACTCGTCGTACTCGCCGAAGGCGTTGGGCAGGCCGGCGTTCGGGTAGCAGGAGACGTAGGTGTCCGCGATCCGCGCCATCTCGGCGATGTAGGGCCTCATCTCCGGCGCGCCCAGGGCGCAGTTGAGGCCCACCGCGATCGGCTTCGCGTGCCTGATCGCGTTCCAGAATGCCTCGGTCACCTGACCGGACAGCGTCCGCCCGGAGGCATCGGTGATGGTGCCCGAGATGATCACCGGCCAGCGGCGTCCGCGCTCCTCGAACAGCGTCTCAACGGCGAACACCGCCGCCTTGGCGTTCAGCGAGTCGAAGATCGTCTCGACGATGATGAGGTCGGCACCGCCGTCGACCAGGCCGTTGGCGGCTTCGAGGTAGGCGGCGACCAGCTGGTCGTAGGAGACGTTGCGGGCTCCCGGGTCGTTGACGTCCGGCGAGATCGATGCGGTGCGCGTCGTCGGCCCCATCGCGCCGGCCACGTAGCGGGGCTTGTCCGGGGTGCTGAACTCGTCGGCGGCCTTGCGGGCCAGGGCGGCGCCGGCGTAGTTCAACTCGTAGCTCAGGTCCGCCATGTCGTAGTCGGAGAGCGAGATCGCGTTCGCGTTAAACGTGTTGGTCTCCAGGATGTCGGCGCCCGCCTCGAGGTATTCGCGGTGGATACCGGCGATGATCTGCGGCTGCGTCAGGTTGAGCAGGTCGTTGTTGCCCTGAAGAGCGGTCGGCCACTCCGTGAACCGGTCGCCGCGATAGCCGGCCTCGTCCGGCCGGTCCCGCTGGATCGCCGTGCCCATAGCGCCGTCGATCACCATGATCCGCTGGCCGAGAGCGGCCGTCAGTTCGTCGGTGCAGTCGGGGCGGATGTTGGGCGCGAAAGTGTCGGGCTTGGGGGCGTTCACTGTGCAATCCTTCCGTAGCGGAAGGCGTCCTTGACTCTGCCGAGCGTGGCGGATACCGGCAGTGACCCGGAACCGTTGCAACGCCTCTCGACCAGAAAAGTCTACGACGTCACCCGACGTCTGGACGCCTAGCTGGACTCGACCCGTTTGGCGATCGCGGCGCCCTAGAGCGCCAGCTCCCGGATCTTGTCGGCAATGTCGTAGTCGCCAAGGTTAACCGGATTTCAGCCAAACGTATTTCTTCTCGACCGCGTCGACGCCGGTTGTTGAAGTCGTCCAGCGCGAGGTCCGCGGCCTGCAACTGGGTGCCCATCGCGCCGTCGCCGACCATCACCCGCTGGGCCAAAATGTCCAGGATTTCGGTGTCGTAGCGGTATTCCCTGGCGGCAGTCACGCCACAAGGATAGTCGGCCTATGCAAACACCAACTCTGCGACAGCAAGCCGTACCCTGTTTCTGTGACCCAGCCGGATGGCAGCGCGCTGCCCGAACTCCACAACACTGTTGTCGTTGCGGCGTTCGAGGGCTGGAACGATGCCGGCGACGCGGCCAGCGACGCACTCGAGCATCTCGATGCCATCTGGGAAGCCGATCCGATCGTGGAGATCGACGACGAGGCGTACTACGACTACCAGGTGAATCGCCCGGTCATCCGCCAAGTCGACGGGGTCACCCGGGAGCTGGTGTGGCCGGCGATGCGGATCACCCACTGCCGCCCACCGGGCAGCGACCGCGACGTGGTGTTGATGCACGGGGTGGAGCCCAACATGCGGTGGCGCACCTTCTGCGCCGAGTTGGTGGCCATCGCCGACAAGCTCAACGTCGACACCGTCGTGATCCTTGGGGCCCTGCTGGCCGACACCCCGCACACCCGGCCGGTGCCGGTCTCGGGTGCGGCCTACTCCCCCGAGTCGGCGAAACGCTTCGGCCTCGAGGAAACCCGTTACGAGGGCCCGACCGGGATCGCCGGGGTGTTCCAGGACGCCTGTGTGGCCGCCGGTATCCCGGCGGTGACGTTCTGGGCGGCGGTGCCGCACTACGTGTCGAACCCGCCGAACCCCAAGGCGACGGTGGCGCTGCTGCGCCGCGTCGAAGACGTGCTCGACATCGAGGTCCCGCTGGCCGATCTGCCGGCCCAGGCCGAGGAGTGGGAGCAGGCGATCACCGAGATGGCCGCCGAGGACGAGGACCTGGCCGAATACGTGGCATCGCTGGAGCAGCGAGGCGACGCCGAGGTCGACATGAACGAAGCCCTGGGCAAGATCGACGGCGACGCGCTCGCGGCGGAGTTCGAAAAGTATTTGCGCCGCAGGCGCAAATAACGAACCGACCGTCGACTAGTTGGCTGGAAAATCGCGGATTTACCGCAACAACTCGACGTTGGACGCAGACAATGATCGGCCGAGCGCGGCGACTTCGGCGTCCATCCGGGGCAACAGCTCGTCAGTGGTTTTGCGGATGGGAAGTTCGCCGACCGGGGTGGACAGCACCGGCTTGAGCCAGCGGAACAGCCCAACCCAGCTTGGGCAGTAGATGCAGCTCCGGCGGCCCTCGATGCCCTTGACGAACGCGTGCGCGCACTTATCGACGGTCGTGGTCTTGTTCAGCGGCCACGGCAATTTGCTGAGCAGTTCGCGGAACGAGGGCAGGTCCGTCTCGCTGTCGCGGACGAGGGCGGTGTTGATCCACGACATGTGCGCCGAGCCGACGCTGACGCCGCGGTGGGCCACCTCCAACCGCAGCGCATTCGCCAGGATCTCGACGCCGGCCTTCGACGCGTTGTACGGCGCCAGCCCCGGGCACGCCGTGTATGCGGCCAGCGACGAGACGATCAGCACGTAGCCGCGGCGCTCGATCACCGCCGGCAACGTGGCACGCACGGTGTGGAAGGCGCCGAGCACGTTGACGTCCAGCACCCGTTTGAATGCCTCCGGATCGACCTGCAGAACCGACCCGTAGCTGGCGATGCCGGCATTGGCCACGACGACGTCGATGCCGCCGAAGCGTTCGACAGCCTGCGCGGCGACGCCCTGCATGGCGGGCAGATCACGCACGTCGGCGACGGCGGTGAGCACGTGGTCTTCGCCGAGTTCGGCGGCCAGCGAAGTCAGCTCGGCTTTGTCAAGGTCGGTCAGCACCAGCTTGGCGCCCCTGTCGCGCAGCCGACGCGCCACCTCGGCCCCGATTCCCCGGGCACCGCCGGTAATGAACACAACTTTGCCCTGGATCGACGTCATGGCCGAAAACGTACCGCCCCGGTGATCGCAGGGCCCACTAGGGCCAGTATTCGTTCATCGGTTGGGCGAATCGATCGTTGTTGGTGAGCGGGGGCAGTCCGAGGGACTCTTCGATTGTCCGCAGCAAGCTGTAGTGGTTGTTGTGGTTGTTGGCGACGAAATG
>Ga0318576_10000366_pt1 | contig 11333 bp, 8 predicted proteins | sample GRESIP089b5f24_FD_203498 | JGI IMG/M metagenome (GOLD analysis project Ga0318576, IMG submission 203498) | Tropical soil microbial communities from Luquillo Experimental Forest, Puerto Rico - GRE.SIPMG.089b5f24 | ecosystem: Environmental > Terrestrial > Soil > Tropical forest > Bulk soil...
AGTCGATCAGCGCCACCTCGCCGCCGGCGGCGAGCATGGTTTTCAACGCGGGAGGAGCGAGGGGCTGCATGCAATCCTACGTCTGTCGTCCCGGCCGAAGCGAGCACAGCGAGCGGAGAGCCGGGACCCAGTAATCACTGCACTATCGGTCCTTCGCTTTCGCGAGGGCATGGATTACTGGGTCCCCGCTATCGAGGTCCCCAAAATTCGCGGAGCGAATTTTGGGGAGCCCCTCGCGGGGACGACAGCCGTTAGTGCGTGGTGCGCATCACGTCGCCTGCTGCGGGGTCATCGGGTGGACCTTGCCGGAGGCGAGGTCGAAGCGCACGCGGGTGATCTTGTCGAGATTGGTGCCGGTGACGCGCACGAAGCGCGCGTTGTCGGGATAGTCGATCGAGTGGATCTTGCCGTCCTGATAGATGCCGGCGTGGCCGGGCAGCAGGCGATATTTCTTGACCGGCTTGAGCTTGGCCTCGCCCGGCTTGCCGCCGTCGTCCTCGCGCTCCCATTCGATCATGTCGGTGTAGTGGGTGGCCTGGCCGTAGATCGCCCACGAGGCGCCGTGATCGTGCGGCGGCGACACCCGCGCCTTGTCGTTGATGTGCGCGAGCACCTGAAAGCCGAGCTCGGGATCCTCGTAGAGCACCGTGAGCCCGCGCGGCACCTGTTCACCGCAATGCTTCTCCACGAACTCCTTGTTGGCGAGCAGCCGCTCGAGATCGCGCCGCACCTGCTCGCGGCCGGTCGGTCCGGGGTCGCGCTTGAGCGCGGCGCGGGCATCCGCGACGAATTGATCGAGGTCGTACGCCATTGCAGCCTCCGTGAATATTTGCGCGAGTTTCGCGCATTTTACGCCGTTGTCGTCCCCGCGAAAGCGGGGACCTAGTAATCCGTGACCTGGCGAAGGCGCGCCGACCGAGAGGGCAATGATTACTGGGTCCCGGCTCTCCCGCCGCTTACGCGGCGGTCGGCCGGGACGACAGCTTGTGAAATGGCCTGCTCCAGCGCCGCGCCGCTTTCGTCGGCATTGGCCGCCTTGAGCAGCGCCTCGAGCCGCGCCGCGGCGTCGGGGCGGCCGGCGAGCTGCGGCGCCAGCGCGGCGAGCTTCTCGTATTTGGCAAGGCCGCGCGCGTGGGTGTCGCCATAGCCCTTGACCAGGCCGCGCATGCGCGCGACCACGATGGCGAGCGGGTAGTCCGCGCGCGCGGTGTCCGCCACCAGATCGAGCCAGGACGCGAGCGCCGCCTGCTCCTCCACAAAGCGTAAGGAGCGCCGGCGCAGCGGCTTGAGCCTGGCGAGCAGATAAAGCAGCAGGAAGCCGCTCACCGACGTGGTCTTGACGATCTTGCCCTTGCGCGTGAGCCGATCCGTGAGCGCGCGCGCCCAGCGCGTGCGCAGCAGCCAGCGCCCGAGCGGCGCCGGCAAGGTGTCGGCAATCTCCTGCGTGCGCGGGTGAAAGAACTCGGCGATTTCGAGAATTTGGCCTCGCTCGACTTGCGCCTCCGCGCGCACGCGGGCAAAGCGGCTCGCGCGAATTTTCAAGTCGGCGACGCGGACCGTGTCCTCGTACGCCATTGCGAGTGCGAGCTGGCGCGCGACCTCGCCAATGAGGCGCTCGGAATCGTCGCCGTGTTGCCGCTCGATCTCGCGAAACCGCTCCAGCCGTGCGAGGTAATCCTTGGCGTAATCCACGTCCTGATAATCGTTGAGCCGCTCGATGCCAGCGAGCACGATGGCGCGCGTCTCGCCGGAGAGATTTTTTGTCACGTCGTCCTGCAGCGCGCCCAGGGGAGGGGACGCAGTGAACTTCTCGTCCTCACTCGCTGGAACAACAGCGCTCGCACTCTCGTCTCCGCGCGCCGCCTCGTATCCCGCGGCGAACGCGGCGAGGCTGCCAGCCACACCGACGCCGCCGCGCCGGATGGCCGCCTCGAACGCCATGCGCGGAAACGGCAGCGCGCCGCCGCCGGCAAGCGCGCCGAAGAGGACCGCGCTCACCACGCTCCCCGTGGCGTCGGCGAGCGCCGCCATGTCGAAGGCAACGAGCGCGCGCGCCGCGTCGCGGCAACCGGCGTAGAGCGCCGACGCATCGGCGCGGCCGTCGGCGAGCGCGATCTTTTCCGTCATCGCGTAGACGCGGTGGGTCGAGGCGATCAACAAGGTCCGGTCCGGGGTGACGAAGCCGCGTTCGATCGCGCGCGCCGCCTCCATCAGCTCGGAGGCGAGTACCACGTCGAGGTCGCCGGGCATCGGCATCAGCGCCAGCACCGGCGCGCGTCCCGCCGCCTGCGCCGCGTTTTTCGGAAACAGCTCGAGGTAATAGACGGTCGCGCCGGTGCGCTGCGCCACGCCGGGCACCGAGGTCGCCTGGGCGAGATAGCCGCCGTGCTCGGCGACGTCGACGATCCAGTCGGCGAGCACGCCGCCGCCCTCGCCGCCGAGCGCCAGCACGGCGATGGTGATCGGCCGCACGTTGGTGAGTTTCGGATCGACCTGCGCGTCCATGGGATGAATGTACAACAGCGGCGACCAATTCGCGCCGTTTATCTCCGCTGTCGTCCCCGCGAAAGCGGGGACCCAGTAGCCACCGAGGGTTCAGTGATTACTGGGTCCCGGCTCTCGCGCTGCGCGCTCGGCCGGGACGACAGGAAGAGAATTACGCGGCAACGAGGCGCTGCTGCAGCCAGCCGATCACCGCGCCGCGCATCTTATCCTTCAGCCGGTCCCACCAGCTCGGATTGGCGATCACCGCGGCGCGGTAGAACGAGGGGCACAGCACCGCGGCATGCGCAACCTCGCCGCACAGCCCGCAGCCCACGCACGAATTGATCACCTTGGTGATCGGTTCGCGCCGCAGCGGATCGGGATTGGGCGCCAAGGTCAGCGACGGGCAGCCGGAAAGGCGGATGCAGGAATGGTCGCCGGTGCAGGTGTCGGGATCGACGCCGAAGCGCTCGCGCACCACGCGCTCGCCCGCGTCCTTGCGCTTGCGCCAGAGTGGCCGCTCGCGCCGCTGCTTGTTGAGCATGCATTCGGACTGGGCGATGATCACCTTCGGCCCTTTGACCGGCGTGGTGAGGGCTTCTTTCAGCGTGTCGCGCATCTTCGCGACATCGTAGGTGCGGGTGATGGTGCGCACCCAGTCGACGCCGATGCCGCGCACCGCCTTCTCGATCGGCTGGCGCGTGGTGCGCATGGGATTTTTCGCGGCCGAGGAGAGCAGATCCTGCCCGCCGGTCGCGGCGGAATAGCCGTTGTCGACCACGATCAGCACGTTGTCGCTCTTGTTGAACACGGCGTTGCCGAAGCTGGAGGCGAGGCCGTTGTGCCAGAAGCCGCCGTCGCCGCAGAACGCGATGGCGCGTTTGCCGTTAGGTCCTGCGGCCGTGTTGAACGCCGCGGCACCGGCGCCGCCGAGGCCGTAGCCCATCGTGTAGTTGCCGATGCCGAACGGCGGCAGCGCGGAGAACAGGTGGCAGCCGATGTCGCCGCTCACGTGATGCGGCCCCAACTCGCGCTCGACGAGCTTCATCGCGGAAAAGATCGGCCGCTCCGGACAGCCCGTGCAGAACGCGGGCGGTCGCCCATGCACCACGCCGGCGATCCTCGTCTTCGCCTCGGCGAGGCGCGCAGGCGGCGCGGCGGTGCGCGCGTCGTCGAGCAGATCGGGGCGATACGCGGCGATGAATTTGCGCACGCCGTCCTTCACCACGCCGCCGGTATATTCGCCCGCCATCGGCAGCATGCTCTTGCCTTCGATGCGGGTCTGGATGTCGGCGCGGCGCAGGATCGTGTTCACCGCCTGCTCGATGAATTCCGGCTGGCCTTCCTCGATGATCAGGATCGTGCGCTTGCCCGCGCAGAAGCGCACGAACTCGGCATCGATCAGCGGATAGGTGACGTTGAGCACGTAGAGCGGGATGCGCGTTGCGCCATAGACGTCGGCGATTCCCAGAACCTCCAGCGCGCGCAGCGCGGTGTTGTACATGCCGCCCTGCATGACGATGCCGATGTCGCTCGCTTCCCCGTCGAAGAACTCGTTGAGCTTATGCTCCTCGATGAAGCGCACCGCGGCGGGCCAGCGCTTCTCGATCTTCTCCTTCTCCTGCAGGTAGCTCGCGGGCGGCAGCACCACGCGGCTGGTGTCGCGCTGCGGATGGTTGAGCGCGTCCTTGAGCGTGAAGGCCGCGCGCGCATTGTCGCGCGCGACGAAGCTGCCGTAGACGTGGCAGGCGCGGATGCGCAGCTCGAGCATCACCGGCGTGTTGGACGCTTCCGAGAGTGCGAAGCCCTGCTCCACCGCGCGCACGATCGAGGGGAGATTCGGGCGCGGGTCGATCAGCCAGATCTGCGATTTCATGGCGAAGGCGTGGCTGCGCTCCTGCATGATCGAGGAGCCTTCGCCGTAGTCCTCGCCGACGATGATCAGCGCGCCGCCGGTCACCCCGCTCGAGGCGAGGTTGGCGAGCGCGTCGGAGGCGACGTTGGTGCCGACCGTCGATTTGAAGGTGGCGGCGCCGCGCAGGGGATAGTTGATCGAGGCGGCGAGGGTGGCGGCGGCGGCCGCCTCGTTGGCGCTTGCCTCGAAGCGCACGCCGAGCTCGGTGAGGACGTCGCTCGCGTCGGCCATGACGTCGACGAGGTGCGAGATCGGCGCGCCCTGGTAGCCGGACACGTAGGACACGCCCGACTGCAGCAGCGCCTTGGTGACGGCCAGAATGCCTTCGCCGCGGAACTCCTCGCCCGCGCCCAGCTTGAGCTTCGCCACCTCGCTCTTGAACGACCGCTCCGCCATTTGCGTCCTCTCACTCCGCCCTCACCCTGAGGAGCGGGCGAAGCCCGCGTCTCGAAGGGTGGGGCGGCCTCATGCTTCGAGACGCTCGCTGCGCTCGCTCCTCAGCATGAGGCCGGTCTAAGATCGCGCCGTAATTGACTCAATCTGGCGCGGCCCCGATTATGCCGGCACACAATATATGTGTTGCCGGCGGGCCCGTCATTCATCTGGAGGGGAGAATAATGCGTCCGACGCTCATTGCCGGCTTGGCGGCAATCTTGACGGTTTCGTCCGCCGCGGCCGAGGAAGTCACCCTGCGCGCGGTGTCGGCCTTCGCCGAGGGAACCGAATTCTCGAAAAATTTCGAGCGCTTCGTCGAAAAGGTCAACGCCGACGGCAAAGGCCTCATCAAGATCAATTACATCGGCGGGCCGCGTGCGGTGCCGCCGTTCGAGGTGGGCAACGCGGTGCGCACCCGCGTGGTCGACATGGCCAACGTGACCGGCGCCTTCTACACCAACCTGATGCCGGAGGCGGACGGCTTCAAGCTCAACGGCAAGCCGATGAGCGAGCAGCGCAAGAACGGCACCTGGGAATATATGAACCAGCTGCACAGTCAGAAGCTCAATTCGCAATACCTCGCGCGCCAGTTCCACAACGTGCCGTTCCACATCTATCTCAACAAGAAGATCGACAAGATCGATTTCACCGGGCTGAAGATCCGGGTCACGCCGGTCTACCGCGACGTGGTCGAGGCGCTCGGCGGCGCGCCGATCACCACCGCGCCGGGCGAGGTCTACACCGCGCTCGAGCGCGGCGTGGTCGACGGTTACGGCTGGCCGATCACCGGCATCTTCGATCTCGGCTGGGAGAAGGTGACGAAGTATCGCATGGAGCCGCCGTTCTACAGCGTCGAGGTCAACGTGCTGGTCAATCTCGATGCGTGGAAGTCGCTCAGCGACGCGCAGCGCAAGCTGCTCAATGACGCAGCGCTCTGGCTCGAAGGCCTCGACAGCGAGAAGGAGGCGGTGATCAAGGCGGAGCGCGAGCGCCAGGCGGCGGCCGGCATCCAGGCGCTCGACTTCGGCGCCGCCGCGTCGCAGGCCTTTCTCGCGCGCGCCTACGACGTGGCCTGGCAATCCGTGATCAAGCGCGCGCCGGAGAGCGGCCCCAAACTGCGCCAGCTCGCGGGGAATTGATTTCTCGGTGTCATTCCGGGGCGCGGGCGAAGCCCGCGAACCCGGAATCCAGTAACCCCTGGCGTCGCGAGAGGGCACGGCCGGTGATTACTGGATTCCGGCTCTCGCTCGCTTCGCTCGCTCGGCCGGAATGACAGCCGAGTTTGCGTAATGACATTGCCATGACCCGCCTCTCCCTCATCTTCGGCCGCCTGTTCGACGCGCTCGCGGCAATCGCAGCGCTCATCCTCCTGGCCATGGTTGCGATCGTCACCGCCGATATCGTGCTGCGCAATATCGGCGCCGGCGGATTCGTTTGGGCCAACGAAGTCTCGGAATACGCGCTCTATGTGATGACCTTGCTCACCGCCCCCTGGCTGCTGCGGCGCGGGCAGCACGTGCGCCTTGACATTGCGCTCGCGCTGGTGCCGCCGCGCATTGCCTGGCTGATGGAGGCACTCGCCGACCTGCTCGGCCTTGCGGTGAGCGTCGTGATGGTGCGCTACGGCTCGGCGATGGTTCTCGACAGCTGGCGGCTCGGCGCGATCACGATCAAGAATCTCGTGTTCCCGGAATGGTGGCTGCTCGCGCCGCTGCCCGTGACCTTCGCCCTGCTCGCGCTCGAATTCGTATTTCGCTTCGATCGCCTCATGCGCGGCGCCCGCACGCGCCGCATCGAAGCCACCTCGGTAAGCTGATGACCTGGGGCGCGGCGAGTCTGCTCATGTTCGGCGGCCTGGTCGCGGCGATGGGGCTCGGCCTGCCGGTTGCCTTCGCGTTCCTCGTGCTCAACGTCATCGGCGCGATGCTGTTTCTCGGCGGCGAGCCGGGACTGGTCCAGCTCGCGCGTAACGCGGTCGCGTCGATCACCAGCTTCTCGCTGACGCCGATCCCGTTCTTCGTGCTGATGGGCGAAGTTTTGTTCCACACCGGCGTCGCGCTCAAGGCGATCGACGCGTTCGCACTGATCATCCGCCGCGTGCCGGCGCGGCTTTCCGTCATCGCCATCGTCGCCGGCACCGTGTTCTCGGCGATCTCCGGCTCGACCATCGCTACGACCGCGCTGCTCGGCAGCCTGATGCTGCCGACCATGCTGGCGCGCGGCTACGCGCCGCGCATGGCGATGGGGCCGATCATGGGCATCGGCGGCGTCGACATGCTGATCCCGCCGTCGGCGCTCACCGTGCTGCTCGGCAGCCTCGCCGGCATTTCCATCGCCGGCCTCCTGATCGGCGGCATCGTGCCGGGGTTGATCCTGAGCGCGGTCTATGTCGGCTACATCGTCGCGCGCGCAATCGCCAACCCGGCGCTCGCCCCGGACGAGAAGGTCGACGCAAGCGCGCACGGCGCCGCGCGCTGGCTGCCGTTCGCGACCCACGTCATTCCGCTGATCTTCGCGCTCGTCATCGGCGCGATGACCGGCGGCTTCGCCACGCCGACCGAAGCCGCCGCGATCGGCGCCGCCGGCACTATCCTCGCCGCCGCGCTCTACCGCAGCCTGACCATTGCCAACCTGATGCAGGCGCTCACTTCGACGGTGGCGGTCTCCGGCACGATTCTCTTCATCATCGTCGGCGCCACGACCTTCGCGCAGGTGCTCAGCTTCTCTGGCGCGGTCAACGGTTTGCTCGGCGTGGTGACCGGAATTGGCCTTTCGCCCGATGCGCTGGTGATCGCGATGATGCTGATCCTGCTGTTCCTCGGCTGCTTCGTCGATCAGGTCAGCATGATGCTGATCACGCTGCCGTTCTTCATGCCGCTGGTGCAGCGTTACGACGTCGATCCGATCTGGTTCGGCGTGCTGTTTCTCATCTGCATGCAGCTCGGCCTGCTCACCCCGCCGTTCGGTTTGCTGCTGTTCACAATGAAAGGCGTGGCGCCGGCGTCGATCAGCATGCACGAGGTCTACATGGCGGCGATGCCGTACATCGCGATGAGCCTGGTGATCCTGGTGGCGATCTTCTTTTTTCCCGCGATCGCGACCTGGCTGCCGGCGGTGCTGGGGGGGCGCTAATGCTGCGTCGTCCCGGCCAAGCGAGCGCCAGCGAGCGCGAGCCGGGACCGAGTAATCACCGCGCTTACAGTGATTACTGGGTCCCCGCTTTCGCGGGGACGACAGTATCAGGTTGGCAGCACCGCCGTCGCTTCGATCTCCACGCGCGCCTTGGGCTCGACCAGCCGGCTCACCTCGACCACCGCCATCGCCGGATAATGCCGGCCCATCACCGCGCGATAGGCGGCGCCGAGCGCGGGGAGGTCGGCGAGATATTCGTCCATGTCGCGCACGTACCAGGTGAGCCGCACGATGTGCGCGGGCCCACCGCCCGCCCGCGCCAGCACCTCGGCGATGTTCTTCAGCGCCTGCCCGGTCTGCGCGGCGAAACCATCGGCGAAGCGGCCCTGGCTGTCGGCGCCGATCATGCCGCCGACGAACACCATATCGCCGCGCGCGCGGATGCCGTTGGCGAATCCCTTCGGCCGCGGCCAGCCCGGCGGCTGCAGCACCGCGTGGAGCGTTCCTCCGTCATGCCCGGCCTTGGGTCGGGCATCCACGCCTTTCTTCGAGCGGCCAAGACGTGGATGGCCGGGACGAGCCCGGCCATGACTCTGAGAGGGCTTTCGTGTCATGGAACCGTGATCACGACGCGAGCTTGTGCGAGGCGGCGGCGCTCGCGATGCGACGCAGCTCGAAGCGCTGCAGCTTGCCGGTCTGCGTGCGCGGGAGCGAGGAGACGTACTCGACCGCGCGCGGATATTTGTAGGGCGCAATCGTTGCCTTGACGTGATCCTGCAACAGTTTGGTCGCGACCGTGTCGCCGGCGTAGCCGGGCCGCAGCACCACATAGGCTTTCACGACTTGGCCGCGCTCCTCGTCGGGCACGCCGACCACGCCGCATTCCGCGACCGCGGGATGCTCGAGCAGCGCGGCTTCCACCTCGGGGCCGGCGATGTTGTAGCCGGCGGAAACGATCATGTCGTCGGAGCGCGCCTGGTACCAGAAGTAGCCGTCCGCATCCATCACGTAGGTGTCGCCGGTGAGGTTCCAGCCGTTCTGCACGTATTGCGCCTGGCGCTTGTCGGCGAGATAGCGGCAGCCGGTCGGGCCGCGCACGGCGAGCCGCCCGATGGTGCCGGGAGGCAGTTCGTTGCCGCTGTCATCGACCACGCGCGCCTCGTAGCCCGGCACCGGCTTGCCGGTCGCGCCCGCGCGGATTTCCGTCTCCGGTGAGCCGATGAAAATGTGCAGCATTTCAGTGGCGCCGATGCCGTCGAGAATCTTTATGCCGGTCGCCTCGAGCCAGGCGTCGAACGTCGCCTTCGGCAAGGCCTCGCCCGCAGACACGCATTTGCGCAGCGACGAGATGTCGTGCTGGGCAAGCTTTGCCAGCATGGCACGGTAGGCGGTCGGCGCCGTGAAGCAGACGGTGGCACGATACTTTTCGATTGCGGCGAGGAGGTCGTCCGGCGTGGTCTTCTCGAGCAGGATGCTCGCCGCGCCCACGCGCATGGGAAACAGCACGAGCCCCCCCAGCCCGAAAGTGAAGGCGAGCGGCGGCGAACCGATAAAGCGATCCCCGCCGTTTGCGCGCAGCACGTGACGGCCGTAGCTGTCGCAGGTTGCCAGCATGTCGCGATGAAAATGCATGGTGCCCTTCGGCTCGCCGGTGGTGCCGGAGGTGAATGCGATCAGGCAGACATCGTGGGCCGCCGTGTCGCAAGCGGCGAAATTCTCGTAGCCGGGCTTCGCCATCAGCGCTTCGAGCGCGTCGGCGCTCTCGCTGCCCCAATAGACCACGCGCTGCAGAGTGGGCGCCTGCGCCCGTGCTTTCTCCATTTCGTCGGCGAGGCGGTGATCGCACAGCGCCAGCTCGATTTTCGCTTTCGTGAGCGGATAGGCGATCTCCTTGGCGCGCAGCAGCGGCATGGTCGCGACCACCACGCCGCCCGCCTTGATCACCGCGAAATGGGCCGCGACCACCATCGGGCTGTTCGGTCCGCGCAGCAGCACGCGGTTGCCAGGCACGAAGCCGAGATCGCGGGTGAGCGCGTTGGCGATGCGGTTCACGCGCTCGGCGAGCTGCGCGTAGCTCCAGGATTGCGTCGGCGAAATCAGGCAGGGTCGCTCGCCCTGGCCGGCGGCGATCCAGCGGTCGAGCAGCTCGCTCGCGCAATTCAGGCGCTCGGGATAGCTGAGCTCCGGCAGGCCAAACACGAACTCGGGCCACTCTCCGCGCGCCGGCAGGTTGTCGCGCGCAAACGTGTCGCGATGTGCCGATGGGGTCATGGCTGCCGCTCCTGGTCCATCATGACTGCGCCTCCTCCGCCCTCATCCTGAGGAGCGTCGCGCAGCGACGCGTCTCGAAGGATGAGGGCGGCCTCATGCTTCGAGACGCGCACTTCGTGCGCTCCTCAGCATGAGGCCGAGAGGGGCCGAAGCGCACTGCTCGCGCTGCCATTTATTTCACTCCGCGGCCAGCGCCGACTTGCCCGGCCGCTGCTTCATCAGCTCGCGCGCGATCACGATCTTCTGCACTTCGGTCGCGCCTTCGTAGATGCGCAGCGCGCGAATCTCGCGGTAAAGCTCCTCGACCTTGACGCCCTTGGTGACGCCGTGGCCGCCATGGAGCTGCACCGCGCGATCGATGACGCGCTGCGCCGCCTCGGTGGCAAACATCTTCGCCATCGCCGCCTCGCGAGTGACGCGCGGGGCGCCCTGATCCTTGGTCCAGGCGGCGCGGTAGACGAGCAGCGCCGAAGCATCGACCTCGCTCGCGCTCTCGGCAATGGCGGCTTGCGTCAGCTGCAGCTCGGCGAGCGGCGCGCCGAACAGCTTGCGGCTCGCCGCGCGCTCGATCGTTTCGTGCAAGGCACGGCGCGCGAAGCCGAGCGCCGCGGCGCCGACGGTCGAGCGGAACACGTCGAGGGTCGCCATCGCCACCTTGAAGCCGTCGCCCGCCGCTCCGAGCCGGTTCGTCAGCGGAACGCGCATGCCGTCGAAGCGCAAGGTCGCGAGCGGATGTGGCGCAATCACCTCGATGCGTTCGCTGACCGTCAGTCCCGGCGTTTGCGCATCGACGACAAACGCGGAAAGCCCCTTGGCGCCGGGCGCTTCGCCGGTGCGTGCGAGCACCACGTAATGGTCGGCAATGCCGCCGTTCGAGATCCAGGTTTTCGTGCCGCTGATGCGCACATGCGCGTTTCCGTCGGGCTTTGCCGCGGTCGCCAGCGCCGCCACGTCCGAGCCGGCCTCCGGCTCCGAGAGCGCAAAGGCGGCGATCGCATCGCCCGCCGCGACCGGCGGCAGGTAGCGCGCCTTGAGCTCCGCCGATCCGAACAGCGAGATCGCGGCGCTGCCGAGGCCCTGCATGGCGAAGGCGAAG